>Ga0247823_10002733_pt1 | contig 14480 bp, 12 predicted proteins | sample 13C_PalmiticAcid_2_FD_192426 | JGI IMG/M metagenome (GOLD analysis project Ga0247823, IMG submission 192426) | Soil microbial communities from agricultural site in Penn Yan, New York, United States - 13C_PalmiticAcid_Day30 | ecosystem: Environmental > Terrestrial > Soil > Agricultural land...
CGCTTTCGCAAACGCCTCGTCCATGGCGAGGCGCGTGAACGCCGGATCGATCTTCACTTCGGTGAACGGGTAATTCCGCAGCCGGTCGATATTGCTGACGCCCGCGCCGAAATCGTCCATCGCAAGGTTAAAGCCCTTGCCGCGCAGCGCCGTCATCGTCTCGAAGGCGTGCTCGCCGAATTCGATCGCGCGGCTCTCGGTAACTTCGAGCGTGAACTGCGAACAGTCGAGCCCGGCCTCGTTGATCGCCGCCGCCATGTGGTCAGCGAAATCCAGGCGCTCGAGCGACATGGGCGAGATGTTGATGGCGCAGGGCAGGCCGTCAAAACCGGCCACATGCTTGGCCACGGCGCGCGCCATCGCATAGGTCAGCGCATCAATGCGCTGGTTGCGCTCGGCCAGTTCGACGTAGGCGGAAGGCGAGGCGTAGCCCATCTGCGGCGTCGCAATACGCGCCAGCGCTTCGACGCCGACGATCTTGCGCGTCATCATCGAAACCTTGGCGTGGAAGAAGGGGTGCAGGCCGCCGCGCTCGATGGCGGCTTCCAGCAGGCTGGCGTTGGCCGGCGGATTGCGCCGGGGCGCGTTGTCAGATCCCATTCCGGGGACGATCATCATCGCAGCAAATCACCACCTGCGGCCCCGGTTAGTCCCGGGTCCGACAGGTGGAATAAGCCACAAAAACGTCTCGAAACCGCTAACCCGCGTTATGCAAACGTCGCTAAGCGGGCAGTATTCGCCTTACTTGGCGTCAGACAGGTTCTGGTTCGCGAAGTCCCAGTTCACCAGCTCGTTCACGAACGTCTCGATGTATTTCGGGCGCGCGTTCTGGGTGTCGAGGTAATAGGCGTGCTCCCAGACATCCATGGTCAGGATCGGGGTGACGCCGGCTTCGGTCAGCGGGGTCTCGGCGTTCGGCGACTTGGTTACCGAGAGCTTGCCGTCCTTGAGGACCAGCCAGGCCCAGCCCGAGCCGAACTGGGTTGCGCCCGCTTCAGCAAACAGGCGCTTGAACTCGTCATACGAGCCGAAATCCTTGTTGATCCGGTCGGCGACCAGGCCCGTCGGCTTGCCGCCGCCGCCCGGCTTCATGGAGTGCCAGTAGAAGGTGTGATTCCAGACCTGGCCGGAATTGTTGAAGATCGGGGCTTTCTTCTCAGCCCAGCTCTGCTTGACGACTTCCTCAAGCGGTGCGTTCTCCAGCGGCGTTCCGGCAACCAGCTTGTTCAGATTGTCGACATAGGCCTGATGGTGCTTGCCATAGTGGAAGTTCAGGGTGTTTTCGGAGATATGCGGCGCCAGGGCGTCACGTGCGTAAGGCAGGGCGGGAAGCGTGAAAGCCATGGAGAATACCCTCTCTGTTTTATCTGTGCTGCCCCTGAGATAGGGCCGTTATTCTGAAATTGAACATGAGCGATACGTCCAATACGGCAAATCTTGCAAGCGCCCCTCTCGCGGGGGCAGCTGAATTCGACGCCCGCCTCCAGCGGACGGACGAGAACCGCTGGCTGGCGACCCGCTATGCGCCCGAAAACGCCCGCGAGCTTCTGGTCGCCATCTACCTCCTAAATCAGGAGCTTCAGCGCACCCTCCACACCAAGGAGGCGATGCTGGGCAAGATCCGCGTCCAGTGGTGGCGCGAGACGATCGAGCAGGTCGCTGGCCTCGCCCCGCTGCGCCGTCACGACCTCGCGGAAGAACTCGCCCGCGTCACCAAGAGCCGCCCCGACCTGATCGCCCCGATCAATGCTCTGGTCGATTCATTCGACGACATCCTCGACGACCACCTTCATGGCGGCCACACCGCAGGCGGCGATCACGAAGCCCGCCACCTCGCCACCGAGGGCCTGCTCAACCGTCTTGCCGGGATCGCGCTCGACGCTGCCGCAACGGCGGATCAGCTCGCCATCCTCGCGCAGGTCGGCGAAGCGCGCATAGCGCAATCGGCTGAGCTGGATGGCAGCGCTGCGAAATGGACCGCCGCAAGCAGTGCCGCACGCAAGCTGCCGTCGCGGCTCTGGCCCGCCATCCTGCACCTTGCCGTCGATGACACAGACGAGCAGCCGCCCACGCCGCTGTCGAAACGCTGGCGCATGTTCAAGGCGGCGCTACTCCGGCGGCTCTGACGTGCTATCTCCCGCTACAGGGAGACCGCCATGAACAGGCATACCGGCAACCCTCAGGATATCGCGGACGTCACCCACGTCTTCGAGCACTGGATCAAGGCAATCCACCACCGCAAGCTAGATGGCGTCACGGCCGCTCACGACAACAACATCGTCATGTTCGATGTCGCCGGCGACACCCGACTGCGCGGTCTCGAGAACTATCGCGGTACGTGGGACGATTTCCTGCAATGGTTCGGCGACGCTGGCGTGTTCGAGCCCAGCGAACTCACCGTGATCGCAGGAACTGACGTCGCCCTCTCGCACTGCCTCATCAAGTGCGTCGGCTCGACGCCTTCGGAGGTAGAGAAGCCCGTCCGCCTCACCATCGGCTACCGGAAGCAGGGCGGGGCGTGGACCATTGTCCACGAGCACCATTCCGTCACCTGGGGTGAGGACGGGGTCACCCGCTGAACCCACGCCTCTGGTCAACTGCTGTACAACACTGTTTGTTGGACGAGGTCAGATTCGGGGCGGGGCGGCGTGAACAGACTTTTCGATCCAGCTTATTGGGGCCGGGCCCTGACGCAGCCCGTTGTCCTGCTCGGCCTCGTCATCGATCTCCTGCCGATCTTCGGCGTCATCGCCTGGGGCTGGAGCGCCGTTCCGCTGGTGCTGCTGTACTGGATGGAAAACATCGTCGCAGGCGCGATGACCATCCCGCGCATCATCCTGTCAGGCGTAACCTACGGCCCGATCGGCTGGCTGGCCGGCGCAGCGCTCAGCGTATTCTTCGTCTTCCACTACGGCCTGTTCTGCATGGTGCACGGCACCTTCCTGATGGGGTTCGCCGCCTTCGCCAACGGCCCCGAAGGGTTCAATTCGATCCCGATCATGGACCTCGACGGCATGTTCGCCTTCTCGCTGAACAGCGGCCTGCACGTCGACTGGATGCTCTACGCCATCATCGCCTTCCAGGTGATCGTGTTCGTCTGGGAGTTCGTCATCAAGGGCGAGTGGAAAACCAGCAACCCGATGGTCGAGATGTTCGCGCCTTACGGCCGCATCATCGTGCTGCACTTCGCTCTGTTCGTCGGCGCCGGCGCGCTGATCGTGCTGGGCCAGCCGATGGTCGGCGTACTCGGCCTCATCCTCGTCCGCGCCGTCTGGGGCATCATCACCAACGCCGGCCGCTCAGGCGTCCCGTTCGGCCCGGAGAGCGGCCTCAACGAGTCCCTCAGCAAGATGTCGAACCGCGAATACTTCGAGCGCGCTTTGCGCGGCGAGAAAGATCCGTCCTGATCCTCAGGCCGTGACTGGCGACTGCGCCTTCAGCCAGCCTTCGACATCCTCCAGCGCCCGCACCGACAGCAGACGCTTGCGCGCCCGCCCGCGATCCGCGCCCTTGAGCCGCTTGCCGTCCGGCCCCTTCAGCTCGCCGACTTCGATGTCGGGGAACAGGCCATAGTTCACGTTCATCGGCTGGAACGACCGCGCCTTGGAATCCTCGATCTGGTCGAGCACGTGTCCGCCCGTGATGTGGTTCACCAGCGCGCCCAGAGCCGTCGTGGCAGGCGGCGCCTCGACCTTGCGGCCCAGCCGCTCGGCCGCCGCCATGCGACCAGCCACCAGCCCCATGGCCGCGCTCTCGACATAGCCTTCAACGCCCGTCACCTGACCGGCAAAGCGCACACGCGCATCCGCCTTCAGGCGCAGCTGCCCATCGAGCAGGGCGGGCGAGTTGATGAACGTGTTGCGGTGAATGCCGCCGAGCCGCGCGAACTGCGCATTCTCGAGACCCGGGATCATCCGGAAGATCTCCTGCTGCGCGCCATGCTTCAGCTTCGTCTGGAAGCCGACCATGTTCCACAGCGAGCCGAGCTTGTTGTCCTGACGCAGCTGCACGATGGCCCACGCTTTCACGGTCGGGTTGTGCGGATTGGTCAGGCCCACCGGTTTCATCGGTCCATAGCGCAGCGTCTCGGCGCCGCGCTCGGCCATCACTTCGATCGGCAGGCAGCCTTCGAAATACGGGGTGCCTTCCCATTCCTTGAACTCGGTCTTCGGCGCCTCGAGCAGCGCGGCGATGAAGCCCTGGTACTGCTCCTTGTCCATCGGGCAGTTGATGTACGCTTCCGCGCCATCCCCGCCCGGACCCGGCTTGTCATAGCGCGACTGCTTCCACGCCTTGCTCATGTCGATCGATTCAACGTGCACGATCGGTGCGATCGCATCGAAGAAGGCCAGCGAGTCCTCATCCGTCTTCGCGAGGATCGCCTTCGCCAGCGCATCCGACGTCAGCGGCCCCGTCGCGATGATCACGCTCGACCACGCTTCCGGCGGCCAGCCATCCACTTCGCCGCGATCAATCGTCACCAGCGGATGCGCGTTCAGCTTTTCCGTCACCTCGGCGGAGAACGCATCGCGGTCCACCGCCAGCGCCGATCCCGCCGGCACCTTGTGTTTGTCGCCCATGGCGATGATCAGCCCGTTCGCGCGACGCATCTCCTCGTGCAGCAGGCCCACGGCGTTGTACTCCCAGTCATCCGACCGGAACGAGTTTGAGCACACCAGCTCTGCCAGCCCGTCCGTATGGTGGGCATCCGTCTTCCGCACCGGCCGCATCTCGTGCAGCACCACAGGCACGCCGAGATTGGCCGCCTGCCAGGCCGCCTCCGACCCCGCCATGCCGCCGCCAATGATGTGAATGGGTTCGATTGTCATGGGGGCCATATAGGATAACTTGGCGTGGGATTACGAGGGGGGAATGCTGCCGTGCCGATGCGCTGGATTTCCGTATTTTTTGCGGCTTTTGCTGTGCTGCTGCTGGGCGCCGCACCCGCTCTGGCCGACATCAAGGCATTCAACGCCGCCGTAAAGGCCGGCAACTACAAGCAAGCCGCCGTCGAGGCCCGCTCCGTCTGGGCGACATGGGATCGCCAGGACCGCGACACAGCCGTCATGGCGCGCGAGTTCGGCTTCGTCAGCTATGTCGCAGGCGATTACGCCGCAGCACGGGACTACGGCCTGTTCCTCAAGGAACACGGCGCATCCTTGCCCACACCTGATGATCTGCCCGCCACCTCCGCCGTCCTGCTGGCGGCAGCCGATTTCCGCCTCGGCGCCAACACGTCAACGCGCACCGAACTGTTCAATGCGTTGAAGAAGCGCGAGGCGGCTCCCGGTCTGGATTTGCAGACCGCGCTCTCCGCCGAGGCGCTCTATATGTCGGATTGGGGGAAGGGCGACTGGAACAAGGCCTGGGAGAGCGCAAAGCTCGCGCGCACCCTGCTCGAACGCGGCGGCTCCCAGCTTGCTCCTCGTGCGCTTCGTGCGCGTTCATCGCTTGTCACGGCCGGTTTCATCAAGGGACGCCAGACGCAGGACTATGCCGAAATTGTCGATGCGCACGACGCAGTGATCGACGCTATCGACGTCGCCACCAGCGCTGCAGACCGCGCCGAGCTGATCAAGCTGAAGTTCCATCTCAATGCATGGGCCTATTCGGTTCAGAGCTATTTCGACGCAAGCCAGCAGACTGGCTCGAATATCCCGCGTCAGGTTCGCGATCGGGAACTCAAGAAGCCGGCGACAGCACTGTTCCCGGAAATGACGCCGGAAGAGATCGCCTGCAAGATGGAGATCGACACCGGACAAGTCCGCTATCCTGATTCCCAACTCTTCCGAGGCATGGTCGGCACCGTGATCCTCAAGCTCGACGTCGACCACGAAGGGCGCATCAGCAAGCCGGAGGTGCTGGCGTCTGTTCCCGAAGCAGGCTTTGCGGATCCCTTGATGAAGTCGATCCATACCGCGAGCTTCAAGCGGGCCCGTACTGCCAACCCGGGCTGCGTAATGGGCACGCGCTCGCTGGTGGTGCCCGTGGTCTTCCGGATCGGCTAGCAGCGGCTACGCAGCGCCGGGCTTGTTTCGGCCGACATTCGCGCGAAAATGTGCCGCGGATCGGAGTGGTCAGGCGCGCAATGGGAATTGTTCGAAACCTCGCAGGCACGACGCTCGTCGCGGTACTGGCGCTCTCAATGCCTGCGTCTGCCGACATCCGCGCCTTCAACGCCGCCGTGCAGAGCGGCGATTATCGCGCAGCCGTGATCGCCGCCAACGAGACCTGGCCCAGCATTGACCGCAACGGCCCTGACGCTGTCTCCGTCGCGCGCGAGTTCGGCTGGGTCGCCATGCTGGCGGGCCAGCCCAATGTCGCGCTGGTCTATTCGAAATTCCTGGTGGAGCAGGGCCCATCGCTCGCCCGGCCGGATACAGCGCCCGCCGTGTCGCGCGTGCTGCACGACTGGGCCAACCTCTCCGTTGCGCCCACGCCACAGGCGCGCCTCCAGCTCCTAGCCTCGCTCCAGCAGCGCGGAGCAGCAACCGGCCGCGACCTGATCTCCGCCCGCGCCGCCCACGCGCTGCACGCGCAAGCCATAGCCGCAGGCGACTGGGTGCAGGCCTATGACAGTGCGCTGCTCGCCATCCGCTTCCTCGACGAACTCGGCGCACGCTCGCCGCCGTCGCGCTACGAACTCCGTCGCGGCGTCGCGGTCGCGTCCTTCATGCGCGTCAAATCACCAGAGGCGTACAACGCCCTCTACGACGTCGCCGCCGAACTCGCCGACCAGGTCGTCGCTACGCCGCCCGGCCCCGCGCGCGACCGCCTCGCCGGCGAATACTTCACCGCCGTCGCCTGGGGCGATGTCATGCACGGCGCGCTCCCCGCCGCCGTCCGCAAGGCGACGCCCGACCGCCGCAACTCCGTCCGCCAGCTCGCGGAAGTCCTTTATCCCGCGCCCGGCGATCCCGCCCTGCCACGATGCCGCATCGGCCTGGCGCGCGAGTTCAAGAACCCCGGCTTCACCTTCGAGCCGCGCTTCCGCGACCTCGGCGGCGAGGTCATCTACGCGCTCGACGTCAGGCCCGACGGCACATTCGCCAATGCGCGCACGCTGGTCTCCGCGCCCCATAATGGCTTTGCCAACGCCATGGCCGGCCTCATCCCCGGCTGGCGCTGGCGCGTTGATCCCGGCCAGCCGGCCTGCCGCACGCCGACCACCCACATCCTCACCTTCGAGTTCGCGCTTGGCCGGTAAGGTTCGGCCGGTAATCGGCATTTCGCCTGTTCCGTGCAGGTTGCCGCCCTCTGCCAATTGAACTAGGCCCGTGGCTCATCTGGAGGGCTGAATGACGGACACAACCTCAGGCAAGGTCCCGGTCATCGCATGCGTGCGACAGGCCTGGGAGTTCCTGCTCGAGAACTGGCGCCTGTTCCTGCCGGCGGCCGCCATCGTGGCCGTCGTCGCCCAGGTTGGCCCGCTGTTCGCCGCCTTCAGCGCGCCGCAGACGGCCCAGCCGCAGACCGTCATGCAGAACGTGCTGGGCGATTTCTTCATCTACCTGCCGTCGATGATCGTGAGCCTGCTCTACAGTGCAGCCATCCTGCGCAAGGCTGTGCGCAACGAAGTCACCGGCCGTTTCGGTCTCACTTTCGGCACAGATGAAATCCGCCTGGTCGGCGTCGCCGCCGCCATGGCCTGCCTGTTCGTGCCGCTGATCAGCCTCGTTGTCATCGTCCTGGCCGTCACCGTCTTCAGCAAGATCGCCACGTCCCAGACTGCGCTCGAAGCTTTGCTCGCCGATCCCGACGCCATGAACGACGCCATCATCGCAGCGGTGGGCGAGGGCGGCGCCGCTGCCATCTCGCTCTTCATCATGTTCATGTTCGCGGTCTTCATGGTGCTCGCCGCGCGGCTCTACATGGTCAACGCCGCCACCATCGGCGAGCGCCGCATGGTCATCTTCCAGACCTGGAGCTGGTCGAGCGGCAACGTCTTGCGCATGCTCTCCGCCATGATCCTCACCATCCTGCCGGTCATGCTGATCGACAGCATCGTCGACAGCTTCGGCGCCGTCATCCTCAATTCGATGGGCGAAGGCCGCGAAGTGATCTCCTGGCTGATCGTGCGCACCCTGATCACCTTCGTCGGCGCCATGACCACCATCCCGGTCGTCGCGTTGGGCGCAATCTTCTACAAAGGCCTGAGGCCGACAGGCTTTACGCCGAAATAGGTTTGGCTGAGATCGGCGAACCGAACGCAATCAGGTCGCCGTCCGGCCCGATCACCGCCATGTCGCGCTGTCCATAGGTCTGGTCGCACGGCGCCATGACGTGCCCGACCGGCAGAAGGTCTAGCTTCGGCTTCAGCTCGGCATACAGCGCATCGACGTCATCGACATCGATATAGCTGGTGTACCGCCCGCCCCCGCGCGGCGTCAGTGGTTCGTCCTCAACCAGCCGGAACGCTGCCTCGTCGCGATAGACGAACGCATAGTCGCCCGCCCGAATGCTCACCTTGAAGCCCAGCGTGTCGGTCAAGAACGTCACCGCGATCTCGATATCCGGCACTCGCAAAAATGGCGTGACGTAGCGCAGCTGTGGCATGGCGGCCTCCGCGTGTGGCGGGAAGATACACCAACACAAGACTGCAAGCACGCCCTCGTCCTTCGAGACGCCTGCTTCGCAGGCTCCTCAGGATGAGGGCTCTCCGACCACTGCCTAATAGCCCTCATCCTGAGGAGGCCGAACGCCGTCTCGAAGGACGAGGGCGTGCTCACAAGCGCGAGCAAAACCCACTACTGCGCCGCCTGAGCCGCCTTCTTCGCCTTGCCTTTGGCCGGAGCCGCAGCCTTCGTCTTCACCTTGGCTCGCTGGCGCGCACGCCGCTCTTCCTGCCGGTCGAACGTCTGCTGCAGGAATTTCCCCGTCCAGCTCTTCTTGTTCTTCGCGACATCCTCAGGCGTGCCGACAGCGACCACTTCGCCGCCGCCATCGCCGCCATCCGGGCCCAGGTCGACGATCCAGTCCGCCACCTTGATGACGTCCAGGTTGTGCTCGATCACCACGATCGTATTGCCCGCATCGACCAGCTCCTGCAGCACTTCCATCAGCGTGCGCACGTCGTCGAAGTGCAGGCCCGTCGTCGGCTCGTCGAGGATATACAGCGTCCGCCCGGTCGCGCGCTTGGACAACTCCTTGGCCAGCTTCACGCGCTGCGCCTCGCCGCCCGACAGCGTCGTCGCCTGCTGGCCGACCTTCACATAGCCAAGGCCAACCCGCGCCAGCGTTTCCATCTTCCCGCGAATGCCCGGCACCGCGCCGAAGAACACGCGCGCCTCTTCCACGGTCATGTCGAGCACGTCCGCAATCGACTTGCCCTTGTACAGCACCTCAAGCGTCTCGCGGTTGTAGCGCTTACCCTTGCAGACATCGCAGGTGACATACACGTCCGGCAGGAAGTGCATCTCGATCTTCACGACGCCATCGCCCTGGCAGGCCTCGCAACGTCCGCCCTTCACGTTGAACGAGAAGCGCCCCGCCTGATAGCCGCGCGCCTTGCTCTCCGGCAGGCCGGTATACCAGTCACGGATCGGCCCGAACGCGCCCGTATACGTCGCCGGGTTGGAGCGCGGGGTGCGCCCGATCGGCGACTGGTCGATGTCGATGATCTTGTCGAGGTGTTCGACGCCTTCGATCTTCTGGTGCGGGGCAGGTCCATCGCTTGCGCCGTTCAGCCTGCGCGCCAGAGCCTTGTACAGCGTCTCGATGATCAGCGTGGATTTGCCGCCGCCGGAAACGCCAGTCACGCAGGTGAACACGCCCAGCGGTATTTCCGCCGTCACATTCTTCAGGTTGTTGCCGGTCGCGCCGATGACCTTGATCATCTTCTTCTTGTCAGGCCAGCGCCGCTTCTCCGGGATCGCAATCTCTTCCTCGCCCGAGAGATACTTGCCCGTAATGCTCTGCGGGTTCGCCATCAGGTCTTCAGGCTTGCCGAACGCAATCACTTCGCCGCCCAGCACGCCCGCGCGCGGACCCATATCGATCACATGGTCCGCCGTCAGGATCGCATCCTCGTCGTGCTCGACCACGATCACCGAGTTGCCGAGATCGCGCAGACGCCGCAGGGTTTCCAGTAGCCGCTCGTTGTCCCGCTGGTGCAGGCCGATCGACGGCTCGTCGAGCACGTAGAGCACGCCCGAAAGCCCCGAACCGATCTGCGAGGCCAGGCGAATGCGCTGGCTCTCGCCGCCCGACAGCGTGCCCGAGCCACGCGACAGCGTCAGATACTCAAGGCCCACATCGTTCAGGAACTGCAGGCGATCACGGATCTCCTTGAGGATCCGCACCGCAATCTCGTTCTGCTTCTTGGTCAGCTTCTTCGGCAGCGCCTCGAACCAGTCGCGCGCCAGCTTGATCGACAGGTGCGTCGCATTCGAGATCGTGAAGTTGTTGATCTTCACGCTCAGCGCTTCCGGCCGCAGGCGTTCGCCCATGCAGGTCGGGCAGGGCGCGGCCGACTGGTAACGCCCGATCTCCTCGCGCATCCACGCCGAGTCCGTCTCGCGGAAGCGGCGCTCGAGATTGCCCACCACGCCTTCGAAGGGCTTGGTCACTTCGTAGCGGCGCATGCCGTCATCGAACACGAAGTCGACTTCTTCCTCGCCCGTGCCGTCGAGAATGATCTCGTGCACGCGCTCTGGCAGCTTGTTCCACGGCGTATCGACCGAGAACTTGTACTTCTTCGCCAGTGCCTTCAGCGTCTGATCCTGCAGCGGCGAGGCAGATTTGCCCCATGGCGCAATCGCGCCAGCGCTCAACGATTTATCTGTCTCGGGCACCACCAGCGCCGGGTCGATCTTCAGCTGTTCGCCCAGGCCATCACAGGCCGGGCATGCGCCGAACGGGTTGTTGAACGAGAACAGCCGCGGCTCGATCTCGGGGATCGTGAAGCCCGAAACAGGGCAGGCGAACTTGGCCGAGAAGGTCAGCCGCTTCGGCTCTTCACCTTCCTTCACCTTGTCCGCAAATTCGGCGACGGCAATGCCATCGGCCAGACCCAGCGCCGTCTCGAAGCTCTCGGCCAGACGCTGTTCCATCCCGGCCTTGATGACGATCCGGTCCACGACAACGTCGATGTCGTGCTTCAGCTTCTTGTCCAGCTTCGGCGGGTCTTCCAGCTCGTGATACTCGCCATCCACCTTCACGCGCGCAAAGCCGCGCTTCAGCAGGTCGGCAAACTCCTTTCGGTATTCGCCCTTCCGTCCGCGCACCATCGGCGCGAGCAGGTGGAAGCGCGTGCCTTCGCCCAGCGCCATCGCCTTGTCGACCATCTGCGACACGGTCTGCGCCTCGATCGGCAACCCAGTCGCCGGCGAATACGGAACACCCACGCGCGCCCACAGCAGGCGCATATAGTCATAGACCTCCGTCACCGTGCCCACAGTCGAGCGCGGGTTGCGGCTGGTCGTCTTCTGCTCGATCGAGATCGCCGGCGAGAGGCCGTCGATGCGCTCCACATCCGGCTTCTGCATCAGCTCGAGAAACTGCCGCGCGTAAGCCGACAGGCTCTCCACGTAGCGCCGCTGCCCCTCGGCATAGATCGTGTCGAATGCCAGCGAGGATTTGCCCGAGCCGGACAGGCCGGTGATCACCACCAGCTCGTTACGCGGAATATCCACGTCGATATTCTTGAGATTGTGCTCGCGGGCGCCGCGCACGCGGATGGCGTTAGGCTCGGATGACATACGCTAACCTGGGAGCTGATCGAAGATTATTGCCAGACGGACGTGCGGTGAGTCGACAGGACGGCCAAGAACATAAACGGAACAATAGCCGCTGTCAGCCGCCAGGCCCAATCTTTCACCCGCCAATGGAATTGGTCAGCCGAATATGGTCGTCACAGCCCCCCACGCAACCGCGTCACTGCGTCATTGCTGACGGGGAAGTGGCAGCAATATCTGCCGATGCGTACCCACCCAGATCGCCGCTCCAGCCACAACTGCCCCTCCAGCGACCGCCAGCAGGGCCACCATCGGCCGGTCGCTCTGTTCCGCCACCCACACGGCCACCAGCCCCCAGGCGATCGGCAGCGGATAAACCCAGTTCTTCGACGCCAGTGTCACGCCCACGCCGATGGCCACAACCAGTACGATCCCGGCCGTCGCCCAGGTCGGGGCGCTCGCCTCGGTGATGACGCCCATGCCCGTCAGAACCGTCAGCGCATTGATCGCTGAAGCAATGGTGAGCCAGCCAGCGAGCAGCGACAGCGGCGCAGCGACCAGCCAGAACTCGATCCTATGCTGCACCGGATAGCGCTTCGCCAGCGGCACAACGACCGCAATCGCCGAGATCACGATGATCGCCACCGTCGCGACCTTGGCGTCATACATCATCGCGATCAGCCAGAGCCCACAGCCCGCCATGGCAATCACCGACGGCCAGCCCAGCATCTTCAGCCCCGGCGTCTCCTTGGTCGCGGGCAGGGCCTGATAAACCGCATAGCCGATCAGGCCGGCATATATGAGGCTCCAGATGGAAAAGGCGTACCCCGCCGCCTCCAGAGTGGTGTCGCCATCGCGCACTAGCTCGCTATCGCCGACCGGCATGGTCCCCGTCAGGAACTGAACAAGGGGCGTCCCTATGGCAAACAGCGCCGCTGCAACGATCGCAATGGTCCGGAAGGCTGGCTTCTCGTGAGTCATGGGATCCTCATGCCGCTGGGCAGCGTGCCTGTTACGGATCAGAACGGCTGTCAGATCAGCGCGTTCCGGCGTCGCTCCGCGAGCAGGGCCCGACTGCGCCCACGGTCGGCATTGAACTTGGCCGAATCCCCCGCTAATCCGCGCCTATGTCCAAACATCCCTTCCGCATCGGCCGTTCCAAAACGGGTCTCGGCATGTTCGCCACCGAGCGCATCCCGAAGGATACCCGCATCTTCGAATACACCGGCCGCATCATCACAAACGAGGCGGCGGACAAGCTGCCAGGCAAGCCGCGCTATCTCTACGACCTGAACAAGAAGTTCACCCTCGACGGCTCGCCGCGCTCCAACCTGGGCCGCTACGCCAACCACTCCTGCCGCCCCAACGCGGTCGACTACACCTACCGGGGCCGCGTCTACGTCAAATCCCTACGCGCCATCGAGCCCGGCGAAGAGATCACCTACGACTACGGCAAGATCTACTTCAACGCCTTCATCGGCAAGGAAAACTGCCTCTGCCCCAAATGCACCGCCCGCCGCGAGAAAGCCGGTGCGGGCAAGGCCAAGGCGCCCAAAGCGGCATTTACCAAAACCTAGCCCCGACCAGCTACGTCATCCCTGCACGGCGCTTGCAAGCCAGTCTCATGAGCTCGTCCAGACACGCGCATGCGTGATCTGTCGGGCAGGTATTGGCTCACTATAGGACAAGCTCGTGATTGAAGCCGCTCTACGCAATCGGTGGCGCCAAGCCACCCGGCTCTACGCGGCCTGGCCGAGCACGACGATCCTGTCGGGCCTGTGCCTGCTGATCGCCGGAACGGTTGCGATCAATCTCGCCCTCATGGCGCTTGGCCGTTCCACCGTGCTCCAGCTCCTGATCGACTGGGCCGTCCAGCCGACCACCACAAAGGGTGACAGCTGGGACTTCATGCACATGGCGCGCGAGTGGCTCGCCGCCCACGGATCAGGCCCCGGCCTCTACGACGACCTCTTCTTCGCCCAGCACCACAAGTTCCAGTACGCCCCCACCAGCCTGCTGGTCTACGACGCCATCAGTGCACTCGGCTTCACGCCGACCCACGCTCTCCTGAACAGCATCGGTCACGTCGCTATTACACTGACCGCGCTTGGCGTCGGCGTCATGGCGTTCCTCATGGTCCGCCGCAGCCCGGCCGGCAACGCAGCCGACACGCGCATTGCCAGCTATCTCGCCATTCCCGTCGGCATCGCTCTGACGCTGACCTTCTACCCCGTCCTCCGCGCCTACGAGCTCGGCCAGCTACAGACCTGGATCAACTTCCTGTTCGTCGGCGCCGTCATCGCATGGCTCGTCGACCGCCGCAGCCTCGCCGGCGTGCTCATCGGCCTGATCTGCCTGATGAAGCCGCAGTTCGGCCTGTTCCTCCTCTGGGGCCTGTTCCGCCGTGAATGGCGCTTCGGCGCAGCCCTCGCGCTTACCGGCTTCATCGGGCTCATGCTCTCGATTGCGCTCTACGGCTTCGAGAACCATCTCGCCTATATCAAGGTCCTGTCGTTCCTCTCGCAACACGGCGAATCCTTCTGGCCCAACCAGTCAGTGAACGGCCTGATGCACCGCCTGCTCACCGAGGGGCCGCACGATTTCCACGCCGAAAGCTTCCCGGACGCCAACGCGCTCGTTTCCCTGGCCACGCTGGTCACATCCGTCGCGCTGATCGCCTTCGCGCTGTTCTTCCGCCGCGGAGAAGGCGAGAACGCGCGCCTCGCCGACTTCCTCCTCGCGGCTGTCGTCTTCACCGCAGCTTCGCCGATCGCGTGGGAGCACCACTACGGCATCCTCGCGCCG
>Ga0247823_10002734_pt1 | contig 14478 bp, 11 predicted proteins | sample 13C_PalmiticAcid_2_FD_192426 | JGI IMG/M metagenome (GOLD analysis project Ga0247823, IMG submission 192426) | Soil microbial communities from agricultural site in Penn Yan, New York, United States - 13C_PalmiticAcid_Day30 | ecosystem: Environmental > Terrestrial > Soil > Agricultural land...
GGGCACGTCCATGGCCAGAGCGACGAAACCGGCGACGAGGAACAGCCCCGGCAAGGCCAGCCAGGCCGGGATCGCGTTCAAGGTCAGCCAGACCACGGCGTCGACGCCGCCGATGGCCTTGCTGACCGTCGCGAACGCCCCGGCGAGCAGAAAGATCAGGCACATCAGCATGACGTCGCCGTTGCCCATGCCGGCCAGAAAGGTATCGAGCGGCTTGTCGCGCCGCCCCAGCCACAGCGCCAGCGCGATCGCCGGCAGGATCGCGACCGGCGCACGCAGCTGATAGAACGCGTCGGCGTGACCCTGCACGGTGAACCAGATGCCGGTACCGAGGAACAGGGAAAGAAAAACGCCGAGCGGCAGCAGCGCCCGGGCCGAGACAGGAGACGACATGGCAGTTCCGCAAATCAAAGGCGCAAGGCGCCGTGCTGCATAGCAGCATAGACGGCTGGACGGCCGGATAGAAATGTCGGCGGCCTTGAACCTTATGCCGAATTCGGCATATGCGGTTGCCGCTCTACGGGAAAGCCCCGCTTCGGCCGACAGGCGGTAAGCGAGCCCGGCAGCAACCGCGAGTGCACAGGACCGATGTCCGGCTCAGATCACGGCTGTCGCAGGTGATTCGGAGCCCGGAGTCGCCGACACCGCATCCAGATACCGCCGCACCGTTTCGTCGGACCCGGCATCGGCGGCATGCAGCAGCGCAGGCGCATCGCTTTGCGTGACCGTGCGGCAGCCGACAGCGCAGGAAGGCGATCAGCGTGATCGCCTTCCTGCGTATCGCGTCATTCCGCCGGATCGCTCGCGGCTTCGGGCGCGGCGTTCTTGGGCTGCGGCGCGAGCTTGAGAATGCCGTGGCGGATTTCGCGGCTCAGGATCACCTTGGCGTCCTTGGCCACGACGACCAGCGCCGCGTCGAAATCGAGCTTGCCGGCATCGTCGGTCCAGATCACCTTGCGTTCGCGCAGCTGCTGGATGAAGCCCTTGAACAGCGCCTTGTCGAAGAATTCCGGCGCGTTGAGCTCGTGCAGCAGGGTCAGACGCTGCGCGGTCAAGGTGCAGAGATTTTCCAGTTCGGCCGAACTGATCGTATGCGGCCCGTGCTTCACGAGCACGGCGATCGCGATGTAATAGCGCTCGAACGCCTGCAGCAGGCTATGCGCCAGCGTGCGCAGCTGGAACGCCGCATCGCCCTGGCCGGCGCCGCGGTTCAGTACGCGGCCTTCGGCATCCGGCGTCAGCACGCCGCGGCGGATGAAGAATTCGATCGTGGCCTGTATGCGCTCGATGAAGCCGGCTTCGTCCCAGGGCAGGAACAGTTCCGACTGGATGAACGGATAGATCAGCCGCGACAGGCGCAGCAGCGAGGCGCGCGCCATGCGCCGGTTGTTGATGAAACAGCAGGCGATCCAGGCCGACGCGGCGAACAGATGCAGCACGTTGTTGCGGAAGTAGGACAGCAGGGTCGCCTGCTTGCCCTCGCTGGTCAGCACGTCGCCGAGCGGATGGCGGATGCGGCGTATCCACTGCATCTTTTCGCCGTAGGCGATGACCTCGCGCGGCGACATCGGGGTCAGCGTGACGCGCTCGGCATACGGCAGCTCGGCGAGCAGGCTCTGATACAGATCCAGCTGCGCGATCAGATCGGCTTCGGCCATTGCGTGCTTGGGCGTGGCCAGCAGTGCGACGGCGAGCAGGTTGATCGGGTTCACGTCGGCGGCGCAGTTGATGCTGACCTGGATGCGCTCGGCCAGCGCGTCGACGCTGCGGTTGAACCATTCGGGCTTTTCTTCGGCGGCGCTCGCGCGCCATTCCGGCGCCTGCTGCTGCAGCAGGTCTTCGAGGAAGACCGGCTCGCCGAAATTGACCGCGACGCGGCCGTAGTGCTCGCGCAGCTTCTTCACCGAACGGATCAGGCCGAACAGCGACTCCTTCTGCTTGGCCTGGCCCGACAGCTCGCCGATGTAGCTGTTGCCTTCCATGAGCTTTTCGTAGCCGATGTAGACCGGCTGGAACACCACCGGCCGGCGCGACTCGCGCAGGAACGCGCGCAGCGTCATCGCGATCATGCCGCCCTTGGGCTGCAGCAGGCGGCCCGTACGCGAGCGGCCGCCTTCGATGAAGTACTCCATCGATACGCCGCGCGCGAACAGCTGGCTGACGTATTCGGTGAACACGGCCGAGTACAGCGCATTCGCCTTGAAGCTGCGGCGCAGGAAGAACGCGCCGCCGCGGCGCAGCAGCGGCCCGACCAGCGGCAGATTGAGATTGACGCCCGCGGCGATGTGCGGCGGCACGATGCCGTTGGTGTAGAGCAGCCAGCTCACGAGCAGATAGTCGATGTGGCTGCGATGGCAGGGCACATAGATGATTTCGTGGCCCGGCGCGACCGCACGCACGCGGTCGAAGTGATGCATGGTCACGCCGTCATAGAGCTTGTTCCAGAAGCTCGACAGCAGGAACGACAGCGAGCGAACGACCGGATGCGAATAGTCGGCGGCGATTTCCACGGCGTATTCACGCGCGCGGCGCAGCGCCTGTTCGCGCGTCAGCGATTCCTTCTGCGCCGTCGCGCCGATGACTTCCTGTACCGGCTCGGCGTTGACCACCGCGTCGACGATGGTGCGCCGGTGCGACAGATCGGGACCGATGACGGCGGCACGAATACGGCGGAAATGCGCGCGCAGCACGCGCGAGATCTTGCGCACCGTACGCTCGCGCGGCTGGCCCTGTTCCTCGGCCAGTACGTTGCGCAGCGACACCGGAGTGGAAAATTGTACGTGTGTATCACGGCCGTTGAGCACGAGACCGAGCAGGCGGCGGAACCGGCCGACGACGACCCAGTTTTCCGAGAACAGCACGCTGAACCAGCCCGACTGCCGGTTCGGTGCGCGGCCGACGAAGATCGACACCGGCACGAGCTGCACGTCCTGGTCCGGCAGCAGATCGAGCTGGGCGACGAGCTCGGCCAGCGGCTGCATCGGCGGCCTGCGCCGCGCCGGATTCCAGAACAGGCTGTTGCGCATCGACGTCGCGAAATAGCTGCGCTTGCGCCGCGTGGATATGTTCTGCAGCGGAATCAGCGCCGACGGCATGCCGGCTTCGCGGCAGGCCTGTTCGAGAATCAGCGGGTCGGACAGGCCGTAGCGCTCGGTGACGTAGCAGACCGGCACGCCCGGCAGCAGCAGGCTGCGCGGATTGGCCGGGTCGGGTTTGATGCGGATCCAGGATTCGAGCAGGCGGCCGAACAGGCGCAGTCGCCAGGGCACGCGCGGCGCGGCGTCTTCGCGCGCGGGAGTAGTGAGGTCGTCCATGCCGCGGATTGTAACCGCCACAAAAACGAACGCCGCCCGTGGGCGGCGTTCGTTGCGTTAGGGGCGCGTTAAATCGCGCCGGAAAACGCGATCAGCCTTCGTTCGCGGCCGGCGCAGCAGCTGCCGGTTCGACGGCCGGAGCCTCGTCCTTCTTCTTGAGGCTTTCCATCATTTCCTTGCCGTACCAGCGGTCGCCGACCTTGACCATGTCGCTTTCGGCGCTGAGCGGGGTGTTGAGCAGCGAGTAGCTGATCTTGACCTTGGCGCTGTTGGCATCCGACGAAACGGTTTCGGCCTTGATCGAGTCCAGGGTCTGGTCGATCGAGAAGCCGTACACCGCGAGCACGTCCTTGAGGCCGAGGTAGGCCACGCCGAACTTGCTCATGGCCTGCTCGTAGCTCAGCGCACGCGCTTCGTCGAGGGTCTTGAGGTTGATCTTGCGCGCGGTGTCGCAAACGATCTTGATCGACTTCTGCGCCAGCGCCGGATCGGTGAACTTGGCGGTCGTGACCCAGTTGCCCAGCGCGTCGACGGCCTGCGTGGCCTGCAGCTTCTGCGCTTCGGTCAGTTCCTGATTCTGCTGGATGGAACTCTGGATGATGCCCTTGCCCATGGCGACCATCATCGGCATCTGCTGCGCCATCTGCGCATCCATTTCCTTGAGCTTGGGCTCGAGCTCGGCCCAGAGCTTGCCTTCGGCGTCCGGAGCGGTCAGCTTGGCCATGTTCTCGGCGAACTTGGCCTTGTCCTCTTCGGTGGCCGGCTCCTTGTTCATGTCCTTGGAGTAGTCGGCCTTGGCCTTGGCGTATTCGTCGGGCGGCAGCACGCTCTGCATCAGGCCGTCGATGTTGCCGGTCTTCAGGTGGCCGATCGAGGCCAGGATGGCGCCGTCGGGCGTGGCAGCGGCCTTGGCCGCGGCGGCCGGCGTCGGAGCAGCCGGCGGCTCGTTCTTGCCACAGCCGACCAGGGCGATTCCGAGAGCCGCGGTCAGCGCGATGCGAGCAAATTTCGTGGACATGTTCTTCCCCAGGGTTCAATTGGTGAAACAGCGCTGCACTCTAGCCGAGTGCAGCTATGCATTCCAGCAACATGGTTAGACGTTTTGCAGTGTTTTTCCCCGACGCGGACAAAGAAAAGCCCGGATGTTCTTGCGAACGATCCGGGCGAATCCGGCAGAACCGGAGGGGGAATCGCATTGTTGGACGCGGTCGGCTATGTGGATTTATTGCCGCGCCTGGTTCAGGTACGGCATGCATCGTACTGACTGAATCGACTTAATGCAATACCTTACGATACATAAGATATCGCATTGATCTAAATCGACATTTTAGGCAAACATCCGCTCGCGGATGGGGTCGCAGCTCAGCCGGCCGGGCGCGCCAGGGTCTCGGCGATGGTCTGCTGTATCGCCAGCGCCGCGGCGCGCGGATCGGCGGCCTGACGTATGGGCCGGCCGACGACGATGTAGTCGGCACCGGCGGCGAACGCCTCGGCCACGTCCAGGGTGCGCTTCTGATCGTCGCTGTTGCCGATCGGGCGTATGCCGGGACAGACCGTGATCAGCGCATGGTCGACCTCGCGCCGCAGCGCCGGCACTTCCAGACCCGAGGACACCACGCCGTCGCAGCCCGCCGCGAGCGCCGCCTTGGCGCGCGACAGCACGAGACGCTCGGCATCGCACTGGAAACCCAGATCGTCGAGATCGTGCTGGTCGAGGCTGGTCAGCGCGGTCACGGCGAGCAGCTTGATGTCGCCCTTCACCGCGGCCGCGGCGCGCATCATGCCGTCGTTGCCGTGGATGGTGCAGAAGGTCACCGGATAGCGCGTCAGGCCTTTGACCGCCGAAGCGACCGTGGCCGGCACGTCGAAGAATTTCAGATCGACGAAGATGCGCTTGTCGCGTGCGGCCAGGTCGGCCAGCACCTGGAAATACTCGCCGCTGGTCAGCAGCTCCATGCCGATCTTGTAGAAGCTCACGGCGTCGCCGAGGCGTTCGACCCAGTCCAGCGCTTCGGCGCGCGTGGGTACGTCCAGCGCGAAGATCAGACGGTCGCGTGCGGCGATGTTTTTTGCGGCATAGCTCATGGCGGCCTCAGTCGGTGTGCAGCGCATCGCGGCGGATCTGGTGCTTGGTCGGTGCATCCGCGCTGCGCTGGTTGCCGAGCACGGCGCTGTCCCAGGAACCGTAGGTCGGATTGGGCAGCATGAACCAGCGTTCGCCGAACCAGGCTTCGTAGGGTTTGGTCGCCGCGGCGCGGGCGTCGACGGTGTTGTTGTCGACGTCGATGAAGTCGCCGAGCTGATCGCCGACCATCGCGAGTACGCGATAGCGCCGACCGATCAGCTCGCGGCGGCAGCCCTTGTCGCTGCCGTTGGCTTCGCAGCCTTCCACGACGGTGCCCAGGCCGAGGAATACGTTTTCCTTGTCCGCGACCGGGAAGCCGGCACTGCGCAGATTGGCCAGGGTGACCTCGTTGAGATGCTGTGCGCGGTTGGTCAGGTAGAACACGGTCACGCCCTTGAGCGCGGCCGCCTTGGCGAACTCCAGCGCACCGGGCGTGGGCCGGGCGATCTGCTCGCGACACCACTGGTCCCAGCTGAATTCGTCGAATTCCTTGCCGTCGCGAATCAGGCGCGCCTGATACGGCGAGTTGTCCAGCACGGTCTCGTCGACGTCGACGATGACGGCGGGCTTGAGACCGCGGGCCGGCTTCTTGCGCTCGTTCTTCGGCAGCGCGTCCCAGTCTTTCTGCTTGAGCGCGACGGCGATCTGACGCGTGGCCTGGGCATAGATGCCGCGATAGCTCATGTCGTGTTCGACCGTGCCCTGCGCCCAGAGCGTCGCATTGAGATTGGTCTCGGCATAGGTCAGCGCCGGCGCCTTCGGCGGCTCGGGCTCGACCGGCGCGGTGGCGCGCGGCGGTTGTGCGGCGCAGGCGGCGAGCAGCAGCGGCAGCAGGACGGCGAGGCGTTTCATCGCGCAGGGCTCCGGTAGGCGGCGAGAGGCCGGCGATTCTAGCGGGTTAGCGCGAGCGCGGTCCTGCCGCAAAGCAGCGTGACGCCGGACCGCGGCACAGGCAGCGGCGATCCGGACGATCGATCGGCGGCTCAGTCGGCGAGCAGGTTGGCCAGCCGCGCCAGATGCGCCGCGGCGACGTCCTTCCTGGCCTGCGCGTCCTGTTCGGCGTCGCGGCCGTCCCAATGCAGGTCGTCGGCCGGAATCTCGGCCAGGAAGCGGCTCGGCTCGTTCTTGAGGATCTCGCCGAAACGGCGCGAACGCGCCGCATAGCTCAGGCACAGACGTTCTTTCGCACGCGTGATGCCGACGTACATGAGGCGGCGTTCCTCGTCGAGACGGCCTTCCTCGAGACTGCCTTCGTGCGGCAGCTGGCCGTCTTCGACGCCGACGATGAAGACGAAGCGGAACTCCAGCCCCTTGGCACCGTGCAGGGTCATCAGGCGCACGGCGTCGCCGGGGTCGTCGCGGTCGGAATGGGTCAGCAGCGCGAGCTGCGCAGCGAGGTCGCCGGCAGTGGACGCACCCTTCTGCATGGCACGGAACCAGTCGGCCAGTTCGGTCAGATTGTCGAGGCGGCGCTGGCGCGCGGCCGGGTCCTTGATCTCGGCGGTCAGGTGTTCCGCATAGCGCGTGCGGCGCACGAGCTCGTCGACGAGCTCGGCGGCGGGCAGTTCGCGCGACCGCGCGCGCAGCCCGGTGATCAGATCGGCGAAACCGGCCAGCGACGAGGCCGAGCGCGGTGCGAGCTGCTTGAGCACGCCGTCGCTCTGCGCCGCTTCGAGCAGCGACGCATGCCGCTGCTGCGCCAGTTCGCCGAGCTTCTCCAAGGTCGTCGCGCCGATGTCGCGGCGCGGCACGTTGGCGATGCGCAGGAAGGCCGAGTCGTCGTCGGGATTGCTGATCAGGCGCAGATAGGCCAGCACGTCCTTGACTTCGCCGCGATCGAGAAACGCCGTACCGCCGCTGATGTGGTAGGGCACGCGCGCCAGGCGCAGCGCCTTTTCGAGCGCGCGCGACTGGTGATTGCCGCGATACAGCACGGCGAAATCCTGCCATTTGGCCTTGCTCTTCTCGGCCAGGTGGGTCAGGTCGGCGGCGACGCGCTCGGCCTCGTGCTCGTTGTCCTTGCACTCCATGACACGGATCGGCGGACCTTCGGGCAGGTCGCTGAACAGCTGCTTGAGGTGCTTGTGCGGATTGTTCGCGATGAGCTTGTTCGCCGCGCGCAGGATGCGCTTGGCGCAGCGGTAGTTCTGTTCGAGCTTGACGACCTTGAGACTCGGATAGTCGCGTGCGAGGTCGTCGAGGTTTTCCGGATTCGCGCCGCGCCAGGCGTAGATGGACTGGTCGTCGTCGCCGACCGCCGTGAACGCACCGCGCGGACCGCAGAGATTTCGGATCAGCCGGTACTGCGCCGAGTTCGTGTCCTGGTATTCGTCGACGAGCAGGTAGCGGATGCGCTCCTGCCAGGCCGCGCGCGTTTCCTCGTCCTGTTCGAGCAGGGTCAGCGGCAGACGGATCAGGTCGTCGAAATCCACCGCGTTGAACGCCGCCAGACGCTTCTGATAGCCCTCGTAAAGCTGCGCCGCCTCGAGCTCGCGCGGACTGCGCGCGGCAGCCAGGGCCTGCACCGGATCCAGGCCGTTGTTCTTGGCCGTGGACACGAGATTGCGCAATGCCCAGAGCTGGTCGGACTTCAGCCCCTTGGGCAGCAGGTCCTTGATGATGGACTCGCCGTCGTCGGCATCGAGGATGGAGAAGCCGCGCTTGAGGCCGAGCTTGGCGTGCTCGATCTGCAGGAACTTCAGGCCCATCGCGTGGAAGGTGCAGACCGTCAGCGCCTCGGCCGCGGCGCCGGACACCAGCTTGCCGACGCGCTCGCGCATTTCGCGCGCGGCCTTGTTCGTGAACGTGATCGCGGCGATCTTCGCCGCCGGCAGATTACGCCGCGACACGAGGTGGGCGATCTTCTGCGTGATGACGCTGGTCTTGCCGGAGCCGGCGCCGGCGAGCACGAGCAGCGGGCCGTCGCAATAGTCGACGGCGGCGCGTTGGGCGGGATTGAGCATGGCGGTACTTCTGCGGTTCGGCGGCGCCGGCGGCTGCGGCGCGGGCCGCCTATTCTGCCCGCGGCGGCGGTTCGCTCAAAGCCTCGCGTCTGCCGCTATCATGCCCACCCGCCCGCGTCGACACGGCCATGGCCAAGCTCTACTTCTACTACTCGGCCATGAATGCCGGGAAGACCACGACCCTGCTGCAAAGCGCCCACAACTACCACGAGCGCGGCATGCGCACGGTGATCTACACGCCGCGGCTGGACGACCGCTACGGTGAAGGCGTGGTCGCCTCGCGCATAGGACTCAAGGCCAGCGGCCGCATCTTCGAGCGCGACGACGATCTGCTCGCGATGACGCGTGACGACGTCGCCGCCAACGGCGCGCTGAACTGCGTGCTCGTCGACGAGGCGCAGTTCCTCAGCAAGGCGCAGGTCTGGCAGCTGACCGAGATCGTCGACGCGCTGCATATTCCGGTGCTGGCCTACGGCCTGCGCACGGATTTCCGCGGCGAGCTGTTCGAAGGCAGCCAGTATCTGCTGGCCTGGGCCGATTCCTTCACCGAGATCAAGACGATCTGCCATACGGGCCGCAAGGCCACGATGGTCGTGCGCGTGGACGAGCACGGCCGCGCCGTGACGCAGGGCCCGCAGGTGCAGATCGGCGGCAACGACCGCTACGTCTCGGTCAGCCGCGCCGAATTCAAGAAGATCACGAGCGGCGAAGGCCGCATCGAGCTCAAGCAGGCCGAGCTGCCGCTGTAGCGGCAGCCCGGCGCGGGTTCATTGCTTGACGAGTTCGACGCGGCGGTTCTTCGCGCGGCCGGCCTCGTCGGCATTGCTCGCGACCGGCGCGGCGCTGCCCATGCCCTGGGCGAGCAGGCGCCCGGCGGCGACGCCGTAGCTGCCGGTCAGGCTGGCGACGACGGCGTCAGCGCGTTTTTTGGACAATTCCATATTGTAGGCGGCACCGCCCTGGTTGTCGGTATGCCCGGCGACGACGAGGCTCAGCGCCGTGTCGGCCTTCAACAGCGCGGCGATCTCGTCGAGCTGGGGCTTGGACTCGGGCTTGAGTTCGGCCTTGTCGAAATCGAAATAGATGCCGTACAGCGCGACCTTGCCGCTGCTCGCGATGGCCTGGGCCATTTCCGAAGCCTTGACCGTGACCATCTTCTGCTCGCGCGCCTTGGCTTCCAGGGTGACGACGACGGCGATCGTGCGCTCGTTCAGCGCCTTGCAGTACTGCGTGTCGTGGGCGATGTAGGCGAGCACGGCGACGTGGGTTTCCACGCCGGCCGCGGCGAACTTCGCGACGCCGTAGCGCAGGTCGCCGAGATCCATGTCGACCGCGCAGGCGGCGTTGCTGAAGGCTTCGGCGCTGATCGCGCTCTTCGGGAACAGATAGTTCAGCAGTCCCTGCTGGCCGCCGCCGTGGGTCACGCCCGAGGTCACGTCGCCGCCGCAGTTCTCGGCCTTGCATTCGTACAGGCTCTGGCCGCCTTTTTCCTGCGCGAGCTGCTGGTAGTTGCGCAGCACTTCGAGCGGACTGCGGCCTTCGGGCAGCACGTAGACCGTGCGCGTGAGCTTGCCTTCGAGCGCGGCCGACGCGGCGGTCTTCAGCATCCGGTTGTTCATGCCGTCGCGCTTGTCCTCGTCGGGATCCGGCGTCAGCACGGCCAGCGGCAGCAGCACTTCGTCATAGGCCTTGGCCTGCTGCTCGACGATGAAGGCGCCTTCGTAGCGGCCCAGGCCGGCCGGATCGGCGCTGCCGGGCTTGTCGGCCGTCGGCACGGTGGCGTCGGCGAACGCCGTGGCGGCGGCCAGGCCGCCGAGCAGGATGAGCAGAAGACGCAGCGACATGGAACACCTCGACACAAGGCCAGGAGCGGCCGGTGTCAGGGCAATACGCAAGCCGGGGCGCAAGCATGAAATCGGCGCCGCGCGCCGCGCGGATTCAGCGCTGGCAGCGCGGGCAGAAGAAGGTGCTGCGCTGCCCCAGGGTCACGGCCTTGATCGGCGTCGCGCAGGTCTTGCACGGTTCGCCGGCGCGGCCGTAGACGAACAGCTCCTGCTCGAAATAGCCGGGCAGGCCGTCGGGGCTGATGAAGTCGCGCAGGGTCGTGCCGCCGCGGCGTATCGCGTAGGCCAGGATGCGTTTGACCGCATCGGCCAGCGCGCGGTAGCGCGCCCGCGACACCTGGCCGGCCGCACGCGCCGGATGGATGCCGGCGGCGAACAGCGCTTCGGCTGCGTAGATGTTGCCGACGCCGACGACGATCTTCTGATCCATCAGCAGCAGCTTCACCGCGCATTTGCGGCCGCGCGAGATCTGCCAGAGATAGTCGCCGTCGAACGCATTCGACAAGGGCTCGGGACCGAGTCCGGCCAGCAGCGCATGCACCTCGCCGGGGTTCTGCCAGAGCTGGCAGCCGAAGCGGCGCGGATCGGTGTAGCGCAGCACCTGGCCCGAATCCAGGCGCCAGTCCACGTGATCGTGCAGGCCCGGCGGCGTGGCTTCGGGCAGCACGCGCAGCGAGCCGGACATGCCCAGATGCAGCAGGGCGCTGCCGGCCTCGGTGTGCACGAGCAGGTATTTGGCGCGGCGCTCGATGTCGTCGAGGCGCTGGCCCGGCAGGCGTTCGCGCAGCTCGGCCGCGATCGGCCAGCGCAATTGCGCCTGGCGCACGATCAGGCGTTCGACGCGGCGGCCGACCAGATGCGGCGCGAGGCCGCGCCGCGTGGTTTCGACTTCGGGCAGTTCAGGCATCAGCGCGTCGCCGTGGCAGCGCCGGCGGCGGCCGGCAACAGCTGCTGCATCTGGGGTTCCTCCAGCGGATACACCAGCGCCGGCGCTTCGCGCAGCGCGACGTAGCGGCCGTCGTCACGGCGCCAGACGCGGAACACGATGCGATTGCCCTGCGCGTCGGCGAGCTCGACCGTGACTGCACCGGCCGCCGGCGCCTCGGGCGCAACGACCTGGCTCGTGGTCACGCGGCTCCAGGCCGCGGCGAGATCCGGATGCGCCTGACCGTCGATGCGCACGTCGGTGACAGCGGCCAGCGGCGCTGCCAGGCGGTGATCGATTTCCGATTCGGCCGGCGCCAGCAGCCAGCCGCTGAAGCGGTCCGGCAGCAGCGCGATGCCGGCGGCCGTGCGCACGTAGCGGTCGCCGCGGATCGCGTCGGTGATGCCGAACTCCAGGCGCAGCGTGCCGAGTTCGAGCAGCGCCTGCGGCGGCGCGAGTCCTATGCGTGCCGCCTCGAAACGATCGGCGGCGTAGCGCTGGCGCGGCGTAGCGGAGGCAATCGCGAGCAGGCGCGCGACGGCGTCCTCGTGGGCCGGCATGCGGTACGGCTCGCTCATCCACCACTGTCCGTCGCGACGCTCGAACGCACGCGAAGGCTTGTCGCCGGCACGGACGCGCAAATGGGTCACGCTCGCCGTGTCCACCATGGCCAGCGGCTCGCCGAGGCTGGCCTGTTCGCGCTGTATGACGAGGCCGACCGCGAGCGCGGCGAGCGCGACGACCGCCCCCAGCACGAGATTCTGACGCGTGCGGCGGCGCATGCTCAGCGCCGTCGCCGGCGGCGCCAGGCCGTGACGATGCCGATCGTGGCCAGGACCAGCGGCAACACGACGAGCAGACCCAGACCGATCATGGCGAGCCGCGTCTGCGACAGCTGGATCAGACGGTCCGGCGCACCGCGGTCGGGAATCTCGATCAGCGCGTCGTCGGCGAGCAGCCAGTTGAACACGCGCTGGCCGAGCTCGCGATTGCCGCCGTTGCCGAGGAAACGGTTGGACAGGAAATCGCCGTCGCCGATGACGACGGCACGCTGCTCGCGCCGGTCCGGCCGCGGCGACAGGCGCGACAGCGCGAAGCCGAGATCGAGCGGACCGCGCATTTCGTCGGTGTCCGGATCGAAGCGTATCGTCGCGCCGGATTCGCCGGCCTTGGGTATCGCGCCGGTTTCGTTCCAGCTCTGCGCGCCGCTGCGCAGCAGCGGCTGCACCTGCCAGCGCGGCTGGGTCAGCTGGGCCAGCGCGACGGCCTGCGGAAACAGGGTCGTCGTTTCCAGCGCGCGCGTGACCGGATGGTCGGGATAGCGGCTCAGAGCGACGAAACTCGGATCGCCGAGACCGAGACTCGCGCCGGCGCTGTCGACGAGCATGCCCGGCAGCAGGCGCACCGACAGCGCATCGGCCAGGCCCGCGAGGCCGGCGTTCTCGCCGGGCTCGGCCAGCCACAGCACGGTGCCGCCGCGCTCGACCCAGTCGACGATTTCGGCCGCGACCGGCGCGGCCACGGCCGTGCGCGGATCGGCGATCACGAGCAGATCGGTGTTGTCGGGAATGCGCGCGCCGCTGCCGAGCACCAGCGGCACGCAGCGCACGCCCTGGTTCAGCAGCAGCGCGGTGAACTGGGCCAGATCCGCGTCGGCCGCGCCGTCGGGCTTGCGTTCGCCGTCGCCGGACAGGAAGGCGACGACGCGTTCCTGCGTTCGCGACAGGCGCAGCAAGGCATTGGAGAATTCCTGCTCGTTAAGCCGCTGCAGCCGCTCGTTGCGGCCGCGATAGCGCAGCTCGATCTCGCCGTCGACGCGCACGCCGAGCGCACGCATCGCTGCAGGATCGCTGGCCGGATCGACGAACTGCAGCGCGATGTCGGCCTTGTGTGTGCGGTAGCGCGCGACGAACGCAGCGATCCCCGCGCGCAGGTTGCCGCTTTCGCCGGCATAGGAAATCACCTCGACCGGCGCTTCGAGACGCTGCAGCAGCTGCACGCTCTGCGGCGCCAGGGAGGCGCTCTGCGCGGCGCTCCAGTCGTAGCGGAAGCCGAAGCGCGTGCTCAGGAAGCCGACCAGCCCGGCCAGCGCGAGGCAGAGCAGTGCATGCAGCAGCCGGCCGAATCCGCCGCGCATCAGTCGGCGCTCCGCAAGCTGGCGAGCTGGCGCGCGGTCAGCGCGAGGAAGACCACGGTGATCAGGACGAACCAGACCAGATCGACGCTCGCGACCACGCCCTCGCTGAGCGGGCCGAAATGCGTCGGCAGCGCGAGCCAGTTGATCAGGCTGTGGTTGACGCCGGCCGCACGCGCGCCGAGATCGATCACGCAGAACACGATGTTGATCAGCAGTGCCAGCGCCGCGGCGAGCACGGGCTGGGTCGTCACGCTCGATGCGTACAGCGCGATCGCCGCGAGCGCGGAGGCATGCAGCACCAGCGCGAGTCCGTTGGCCGCGAGTCGGCCGAGGTCGAGCGCCGTGCTGCCGTAGAGGCTCAGCGGCATCAGCGCGGTCAGCGCGATCAGCAGCAGCAGCCAGAGATACAGGCCCAGCCATTTGCCGATCGCGATCGCGCCGTCGCCGACGCCGGCGGCGAGCAACAGGTTCAGGGAGTGCGCGCGGCGTTCGCCGGCGATGCTGCGCGAACCGAGCAGCGGCACGAGCACGATCAGTACGATCGCGAGCCAGCCCAGCGCCGGCGCGGCGACCTGCGCGGTCGCGGCGACGTTGGCCGCGTTGCCGGTGGTTTCCTGCAGGCGCAGGAAGGTGTCGAGACGGCCGAGGAAGATCCAGGCCAGCAGGCCGATCACGCCGGCCAGCAGCAGCCACGACCAGGCTTGCACGCGCAGGCGGCGCCATTCATGAGCGGCGATGACGAGGGCGGCGCTCATGCGGCGGCCGCGTCGGGATCGAGGTCGGCCGCGATGCGCAGGAACAGCTGTTCCAGCCGCGCGGTTTCGCCGGCCGTGACCGGCGCGTCGTGGCGCTTTACGCCACGGTGCAGGATCGCGATGCGGTCGCAGCAGGCTTCGGCTTCGGCCAGCAGGTGCGTGGACAGGATCACCGCATGGTCGGTGCGCAGCGCGCGGATCAGTTCGCGCATGCGCAGCGACTGTACCGGGTCCAGACCCGACGCCGGCTCGTCGAGCACGACGAGGGCGGGCCGGTGCAGCAGCGCCTGGGCGATGCCGACGCGCTGCTGGAAGCCCTTGGACAGCTGGATGATGAGTTGCCGGCGCACCTCGCCGAGGTCGCAGCGTTCGATCTCGCGATTCACCGCGGCTTGCGCGTCGGCATCGCCCAGGC
>Ga0247823_10002735_pt1 | contig 14478 bp, 15 predicted proteins | sample 13C_PalmiticAcid_2_FD_192426 | JGI IMG/M metagenome (GOLD analysis project Ga0247823, IMG submission 192426) | Soil microbial communities from agricultural site in Penn Yan, New York, United States - 13C_PalmiticAcid_Day30 | ecosystem: Environmental > Terrestrial > Soil > Agricultural land...
TGTCCAGGCTGCTCGCGGCTAAAGGCATCGGCGCGTGCGTTCCCATGCGCGTTCTCAACACCCGGCTGTTCCAGGCCGTGCCTCGCAATGGGAGGCGAGGCCGTGGCAATGCGCGCGACGATCGATCGACAGGCGGTGTGGCGTCGCCGTGCCGGCTTGCCATGGTGACCGGGCGGACGGTCAGGTCTGAGGACGCTGCGCAATTCGCGGATGCGGCAGCGGAGCAGGGGAGTGCGGTCGCGCAGCTCGCTGCGGATGCGCCGCGGCTATGGCGTCTGTTCCGGCGGCGTACCCGCTGTCCCGAGGCCGCCGATGATCTGCTTCAGGAGAGTTTCGCGCGCGTGGCGGGTGCCGGGTCCGCGGCGCCGCTGCGTAATCCTGGCGGCTATTTCACGCGCATCGCGCAGAATCTTTTGCGCGACCGCGCCAAGCGTGCCGCGCGCCGTGCCGAGGATGTGCATGTGCCGTTCGACGCTGAAATGGTCGCCGGAACGGACCCGATCCGGATGCTTGAGGCGCGCGATATGCTTGACCGGATCGAGCTTGCCATGCTGGAGCTGTCGCCTGCCACGCGGGAGATCTTCATGGCGCATCGCATCGACGGGCTGACCTATGCCGAGATCGCCGGCCGTACCGGCCACACGGTCAAGCAGGTCGAGAAGGCGATCGCGCGCGCCATGCTGCACATCGACCGCGCGCTGGGTCCCGATTGATGACGCCGCCTGGGCCGGGTCCGGCCGGCGACGACCCGCTGCGTGGCGAGGCTGCCGACTGGTTCGCGCGGATGCGCGGTCCTGACGCCGAGCGGTATCGCGCGGCGTTCGAGGCGTGGCGCGCCGCGCATCCGAGTCATCGCGCCGCCTATGACCGCATGGAGCTGCGCTGGGGCCAGTCCGGCGTGGTTGGCCACACCCCGTCGGGGCAGGCGCGCGCCGGCTTGCCGCCGCGGCCGGTGCGGCGTGTGTCAGCCGCGCGGCTGGCGCTCGCGGCTTCGCTGGTCGGCATTGCCGGGAGCGCCGCGCTGCTGTGGGTTTCGCAACGCGATGCTGTGGCGCCTGCGGCTGTGGTCGCCCGCAGCGAGCTCGCCTCGCCGGTCGGGACGATCCGCCGCATCGAGCTGCCCGATGGCTCGCGCGTGGTGCTGGATACCGCGACGCGGCTGTCGCTGGCGTTCACCGCGGGCGAACGGCGCTTGCGGCTTGTCGAGGGCCGCGCGCGTTTCGAGGTTGCCAAGGACGCCACGCGCCCGTTCATCGTCATGGCCGGTGAACGCGAGGTGGTCGCCATCGGCACCGTGTTCGAAATCAGCCTGTTGCCCGGCGCGCCGCGCGTGCAGTTGATCGAAGGCGCGGTCGAGGTTCGCGCAGCGCCGGGCAGCGTGGTCCCGGTTCGCGCGCTCGCGCCGGGGCAGCAGCTCGCGCTCGACCGGGCGGAAGCGGTGCCGGCGCTCGCCAATATGGTGGAGACGCGCTGGGCCTGGGGCATGCTGAGCTTCGAGGACGCGCCGCTTGGCGAGGTGCTCGCTGCGCTCAACCGCTATTCCGCGCGCAAGATCGTGCTCGCCGAGCCGGGGCTGGCGCAGCTGCGCGTCACGGCAAGCTTCCGCATCGGGGATCCCGACAAGCTCGCCGCGGCGCTCGCCGCCGCGCTGGCGCTCGAGGTTGGCGCGCGCGGCGACGCGATCGAGCTGCGGCGTGGTCCTGGCGATCAGTCCAGTTCCCGGCCGGCCGCGAGCGACAGGAAATAGCCGTTCATGCTCGCGATCGAGCGGTCGGTTAGCTCGACATATTGCCGCCTTTTGTCGCGCGGATCGGCCTCGCGCACGAGCAGCCCGGCCTCGGTCATCTGGCCGATCCAGCGCAGCGCCGTGGTCGCCGGGACCGCCGCGGCATAGCAGAGGCTTGAGACGCACACCCGCCCGCCTTCGAGCCGCGCGGCATAGAGATCAAGCAGCATGTCCCAGGCGGGGTCGGCGAACAGCCCTTCCTCGAAGAAGCGATCGCGCGTGCGGCGGCGGCGGATCAGGGCGCGCACCGCGCTCGCGCTGACCGGCGGCCCCGCCGCCGTGCGGGAGAGGTCCTGCGCCCCGGTGACGAGCAGGCCGCGCAGCCGCTCGGCGAGCCGCGAGGCGTGCTCGTGTGCCTCGCGCAACCGGTCGGTCGTGATGTCGCGCGGCTCGTTGAGGCTGCTCGCCGGGCGTTCGAGCGCCCGGTCGAGCGCCGCATCGACCATCGCCGCATCGGGCGCGCACAGGATCTCGGCGCGCAGCGGGAGCAGGTGGAACGCGGCCATGTCGATCTGCGCGGGCTCGATCGCGGCGATGATCGGCATGTCGGCGGCGTGGAGCTCGGGCAGGATCCGCGTCAGCAGCGCGTCGGCGATCTGGTCGGGCATCGCCGCAAGGTCGATCAGCGCGAGGTCGGCGGCGGCCGGCAGCGGCGCGTCCCCGGCGAGCGGCCAAGGGCCGAGCGCGCGCAGCTTGCGCGCGCGCACCGGCGCGGCGAGCGCCGGCTGGAGTTCCGTTCCTGCCGCGAACAGCAATGCTGCGCGGCCCTGCCGCCATGCGCCGCTTCCGCCCTGATCCTGATACGCTGGGTCACTCATCATCACTCTCCTTGTGCGCCTCCTGCCCGATCGCGCCGCGCATGCATGCGTCGACTGATCCGGATCGGAGCGGATTTTGGATGGGTATGCGTCACAGCAGGCCCTGCGCGCGAAAGCTCATCATCCCGGCGCGCGCGACGATGAGATGGTCGAGCAGATCGATGCCGAGCCCCTTGCCGGTGACCGCGAGGCGGCGGGTCATCTCGAGATCCGCCTTGCTCGGTGTCGGGTCGCCGCTCGGGTGGTTGTGGATCAGCACGATCGCCGCGGCGCCGAGCTCGAGCGCGCGCGCGAGCACCTCGCGGACGTGCAGCACGGCCTCGTCGATCGTCCCGCGCGAGGCGATCTCGTCGCGGATCAGCCGGTGCCGCGCGGTGAGGTAGAGCACCCGGACCAGCTCGACCCGCGCGCTGCCCTGCGCGAGCTGCAGATAATGTTGCAGGGCGTCCGAGCTCGTGATGACCGGCCCCTCGAACGCAGCGCTCGCTAGCGCGTGCCGCATACTCGCCCCGAGCAGCGCGAGCCAGCTCGCCGTGGTTTCGCTCGAGCTCGCCGCTAGTGCGGGCCGGTCCGCTGCCAGAATCGCAGCGAGCGTGCCGAACCGGTCAAGGAGGCGGTCGGCGGCTTTGCCGGGGTCCACGCAAGCTGGTTCGAGGAGCCCCGCCAGGAGGGATCGTGCCCGTTGCGCCTGCGCCGCCACCGATGCCGGATCGTCGCCACTACCAGGATCAGCAGCATCGGGTAGCTCCACAGCGAGAGCAGCGCATTGTAGGTCGGCGGGATCATTCCCGGTTCCTGCGCGCGCACCCAATGCGCCACCACCCCAAGCCCGTGCAGCGACACCATCGCGATCGGCCAGAAGCGATTGGCCCGCAGCATCACCAGGGCAAGGCTCGCGAGCAGCGCCAGGTCGATCACCAGCACGCCGAGCTCGACGTTCAGATATTTGTCGTTGCCGATCGCATAGGCATTGTCCGAGGCGATCGAGGCGGCGACGAAGAGCAGCGCCACGACCCGTTCGGGTCCGCCACCGCGCCAGAGTGCAAAGCCGCATGCCAGGCCCAACAGCGAATAATAGATGATGCTTTGCCCCATGCAGGTGACCGGGCCAGTTTTTGCCGGCCCGGTCAACCCGCATCAGGCGGCGTTGCGCAGCGGCAGCGGTGCCACCACCGGCTCAAGCGCGCCCCTCGGCTTGGTGAGCTCGGGGCAATCCTCGGTGCCGCCGAAACCGGTGATCCGGCCAAGGCCGATCTCGCCGGGCAGCTCCGCCATCAATGGGTGCGCCTCGAGGATCAGCTGGCGCGCGCGCACTGTCAGCGATGCGGCCTCGGCGACCTTGGCCATCGCCTCGAGGCCGACATTAATCGGCAGCCCCGCGTCGGCCCGTGCCGTCAGCATGCCCGCAGCGCACGCGGCGGCCTGCGTCGCGGCGAGGTCGATGGTCGACTCGGTCTGGATGAAGCTGGCGCGGATCGTCTGCGCGGCTTCCAGTCGTTGTTTCAGCATGGATACCCCTTCGCCGGCAAGTGCCGGCACTCAGCCAGAGAAGATCCGGATGAGGAGGGGCTGAAGCTCATTCGACACCGCCAGCATGCCGGCGAGCACCACCACCACCGCGACTGCACCTGCAATCGCGATTGCGACGAGCTGCCATGGATGCAGCCGGTTTCGAATTTGCCCGTCCGCCCCCGAAGTCGTCGCGCCGTTGGAGCTGGCGGCAGTGGCGAACGTGAATTGCGCACGTTCCTCATTGACGCTCGATCCCGGCGGGTCTGACCCCGTCATCTCGGACGACGCCAATGTGCTGGTTTTCGAGGGGTATGGAAGGCTTTGCGGTTCGTAGACGAACGCTTCGTAGCGATCGCCCTCGAAGTCCACGACCCAGCGCGCCGCTTCGAACCGGTCGCGCGCGCCGAGCGCGTTCATCGCGCGCTCGAGATCCTTGTGGATCGTGTGATGCGACTTGCCGAACTGGGGCGCGATCGTCTTCGAGTCGTGGCCGCGCGCAACCAGGCGCAACGCGGCGCGCTGCCGATCGCTCAGCGTGGCGAGCGCGGCGGCGAAATCCGCGCGGCTATGGTGCGGTCCCATCAGCTTCGCCCCGCATGAATGCGCCGTTCCGGGCGGAATCGTGCGGCGGCGCACACGCCCGATGGCGTGCCCCCGCGTGGCCGCGGCTGAGGCGAGGGGAAGGGTGAACGTGCGGGCATGCCCAATACGGTTAAAATAGGACTCACATTGGAGCAATCAGCCTTGGTCTATCTGATCCGAAATGGAGGCTATCGGTTGTCATTCGCGCTGACCGGCGCGCTATTGTCCGCGCACCAGGGAGGCTGTTTGCCGATGCGGATTCTCGAAGTCGCCTATCACCGCAATGGTTGTGCCGGCGAGTCCTTCTATGCCGTGCGATTTTCCGAAGGCAGGACGGTGATGCTCGCTTTGGTCTTCGAGTGCGTCGGCGGCGTCATGGTACTCGACCCCGTCAAGGCGGCGACAAGCGTCGCAGTCGGAGAGAATAGCTGGCGCGGCGATCTCTACGAAGCCGATCTGCGCAAGGCGATTGCGCGGTTTGAGGCGGCGCGCACGATCCGGGCGGCGCCGTCCGCAGGCGGGTCCGAAGCGCTGCATTAGGCCGAGGATCGCGGCGATGGATTAGCTGCGCTCGATCCGCTCGACATCAATGAGGTTGAAGCCCGAGCGCGTCCCCTCGATCGTGACGCGCTGGCCAAGCAGCGCGTGCGCGCGGCGTCCGGCATCGTGCGCCCACTGGCCGCCATCGTCCATCTCGAGCACCAGGCCCTGGCCCGAGCGCAGCAGGCGTCCGGTGAGCCTGTGATGCGTGCCCCTCGGCATCGCGTCAGTGCACCGCGTCCGACGGGGTCAGCTGCTCGAGCTGCCTGATGCGGTCGAGAATGCGCAGAAAGGTCAGGTGACCCTCCATCTCGCCTTGCTCGAGCAGGGCATCGGCGCGCTGCGCGGCGTGGAACCAGGCGTCGGCTCCATGCTGGCGGATCAGCTGGTGGGCGCAGGCCCAGATCTCGCGCTCGTCGATCGCCATCCGCGCTTGGTAACGCGAAACCGGCGGCGGTGGATAGCGTCGGTATCCATTCGCGCTTTCTCCGGCGCGACTTCAACGCGGGGCTGAATCGCCGGCTGTCGCATCGCGCTTTTGACCGGCTTGCGAAATTTTCTGTCCGGGGCGGGGGAAAATGCCGCGTCTGTCGTCAAGCCCTCCGAAGCACCGCCGCGCAAGGCGGGCCTGGGGAGGACGACGACGACATGCGACACGGAATGCTTGGGATTGCCGCGGTAGCGGTTGCGGCGTGCGCGACGCCGGCTTGCGCCGAGGATGCGACGCGGCATCGCTACGACCTGCCGGTGCAGGATCTCGCCGCTTCGATCCGCGCGGTGGCGCTTGCCTCGGGCCGGACCATCGTCGCGCCCGCCGAGCTGGTCGCCGGCAGGCGCGCGGCGGCGCTGCATGGCAGCTATACCGCCGAAGAGGCGCTCGCGCGGCTGATCGCCGGGTCGGGCCTCGTGGTGCTGCCGCAAGGCGACGCGCTGGTGCTGCGCGCGCAGGCCGGCGCCGAAACGGTGCCGGAGCCTGCCATCGGGGATGAGCCGGTCCTGATCACCGGCACGCGCATCCGCGGCCGTGCGCCGGTCGGCACGCCGGTCACCACGCTCGACCGCAAGGCGATCGAGGAGAGCGGCCATGCCTCGGTCCAGCAATTGCTGCGCACCTTGCCGCAGAGTTTCGGGGGCGGGCCGGGGGAGACTACCAGCGGTGTCGGGCGCGGCGGCGCGGACCTCAATGCGACCTTCGGGTCGAGCGTCAATCTGCGGGGGCTCGGTGCCGGTTCGACGCTGGTGCTATTGAACGGCGAGCGCCCGCCGATGGCGGGCCTGGCGGGCGTGTTCACCGACCTCTCGATGATCCCCTTGAGCGCGATCGAGCGCGTCGAGGTGCTCACTGACGGCGCCTCGGCGCTCTACGGCTCGGACGCCGTCGCCGGCGTGGTCAACATCGTGCCGCGCGACCGCTTCGAGGGTTTCGAGACTGCGGCGCGCTATGGCCGTGCCGATGGCATGAACGAGGTTCAGCTGAGTGCGATCGGCGGCGCGCGCTGGGCGACCGGGGCGCTGGTCGTTTCTTGGGAATATTATGACCGCGATCGGCTCGCGGCCTCCGACCGGCCCTATTATAGCGAAGATCTGCGCCGCTATGGCCTCGGCGACTATCGCAGCGGCCCTGGGGTTCCAGGCACGATCGTCGCGGGCGGACGGGTCTTCGCCATTCCGGCGGGGCAGGACGGCACCGCGCTCAACCCCGCGCAGCTGATCGCCGGGCAAAGCAATATGGGCGACCGCTATCGCTTTGCCGACGTCCTGCCGCAGCAGCGCCGGCACGCGGGCTTTGTGTCGATCCGCCAGTCGCTCACCGAGGACCTCGAAATCTGGGGTCAGGCGCTGCTCGGCATCCGTCATTTCGATGGCCGCAGCTACAGCTCGTTCAACGCGCTGCCGGTGACCGTTCCGGTCACCAATCTCTTCTATGTCGATCCGCTCGGCACCCGTCAGCCGGTGCAGGTCCGCTATGACTTCTCGAAGGAGCTGGGCGCAGAAACCACGCGCGGGCGCAGCGAGGCGTTCGGCGTGTCGGGCGGCGCGCGGGCTTCGCTCGGCCCCTGGCAGGTCAGCCTTGGCCTCACCCACGGGCTGCAGACCGAGCGGACGCAGGTCGTCAACATGCTCAACAGCGCGCGTGCGGCGGTTGCGCTCGCCAATCGCGAACCCGCCACCGCGCTCAATGTGTTCGGCGGCGGCACCGCCAACAATCCCGCAACGCTCGCCCGGCTGCGCGGATCGGTGGTGACCGGGAGCCGCTACACCCTATGGTCGACGCAGCTCCGCGCCGACGGCCCGTTGCTCGATCTGCCTGGCGGTACGCTGCGCCTCGCGATCGGCGCCGAACGGCGCAACGAGCGGTTCGCCAGCGATCCGGCGATCCTCGACTATGCGACGCTCACCCCGGTGACCCCGGTCGTGCCGCTGGTGGGTAAGCGGCGGGTGACCGCCGGCTATGCCGAGCTGCTCGTGCCGGTGACCGCCGCCGGCAGCCCGCTGGGGCGGATCGACCTCTCGGCGGCGGTGCGCGGCGAGGACTATAGTGATGTCGGCACCAGCGTGAATCCGAAGTTCAGCGCGGCATGGGAGCCGTTCGACGGGGTGCGGTTGCGCGGCAGCTGGGGCACTTCGTTTCGTGCGCCAAGCTTCAACGACCTGCGCCAGGATGGCGCGACGACGGCCTATTTCGCGCGCGCTCTGCCCGATCCGGCCTCGCCGACGGGCTTCACCAATGCGCTGCTGATCCGCGGTAACGATCCGGATCTGCGCCCCGAGCGGGCCACCAGCTGGACGCTTGGCGTCGACTATCGTGCTGGCGCGAAACAGGGGGTCCACGCGCATCTGACCTGGTTCGATATCGACTATCGCGACCGCATCGCCAGCCTCGCCTCGGCGATCCAGATCTTCTTCGTCAACCGCGCGGTCTACGCGCCGGTGATCGACGATACGCCCGATCCGGCGGCGGTCGCCGCCTATTATGCCAGCCCCTATTTCCAGCCATCGGGCGGCATCCCCGCAAGCGCGATCCAGGCGGTGATCGACGCGCGTACGCAGAATCTGGCGTCGCAGCGCATGCGCGGCATCGATTTCGACCTTGGTTACGGCTTGCCGCTGGCCGGCGGCACCGCCGAGTTCGGCGCGAGCGGCAGCTATATCGTCACCTTTCGTCAGCGCCTGACATCGACCGCGCCCGGACTTTCGGTGGTCGACACGATCGGCAACCCGCCCGATCTGCGCGTGCGCGGGCGGGCGAGCTGGAGCGCCGGGCCAGTGAGCGTGGCGGCGTTCGTCAACTATACCGATGGTTATCGCAACAACACGACGGCGCCGGTCTCGCGCGTCGCGAGCTGGACCACGCTCGACCTGCAGCTGCGCTACCAGGCCGCAAGCGGGCTGACCCTGACGCTCGGCGCGGCCAATTTGCTGGACGCCGATCCGCCGTTGACGCCCTTCGTGCTCGGCACGCGCACCGTTGGCTATGACGGGGAGAATGCGAACCCAGTCGGCCGGCTCCTTTCGCTCCAGGTGACCAAGACATGGTAATGCGTTCTCTGCTCGCGAGCACCGCGCTGCTCCTCGCTGTTCCGGCTGTCGCGCAGGACTGCGCGGCGCGCCTCACGCCTCCGCTGTCGGTGAACGGGGCCGCGCGCGACATCATGCCGCGCGATCTGCTCGAGCTGCGCGATTTCGGCATTGCCAACGACCTTCCCTGGAGCGAGCCCGAATTCGCGATCGCGCCCGATGGCAATGACATCGCCGTACTGCTCCGCCGCGCCGACCCGGTGACGAATCGTTACTGCCATGGCTTGGTGACCGTCCGCACCGACGGCAGCGGCCTGCGGGTGCTCGCAACGGGAGGCGAGACGATCCTCGCCACCGCCGATACGCGCGGCTTCGGCGATCATGTCACCGGTTCGATCATGCCGGAGGCGCCGTCATGGTCGCCCGACGGGCAATGGATCGCGTGGTTGCGCCGCGACGATGGTGTCACGCGGCTGTGGCGGATCCGGCGTGATGGCAGCGGTGCCGAGGCGGTCACGAAAGAGCCGCTCGACGTGCGCCGGTTCACATGGGGCGCGGACGGGTCGCTGATCTATGAGGTGCGTCCGGCAATATTGGAGGCGCTGCGCGCGATCGAGCGGGAGGGGCGTTCGGGCTATCTCTACGACCGCCGCTTCTGGCCGCTGTCGCAGAACGAGCCCTATCCGGCGGCGGCGACGCCCTATGAAATCCGCGCCGTGATGCCGGGGCAAGGCTGGCGGCTGGCATCAACCGCGGAGCGCGAGCGGCTCGGCGCGGGACTGATCTCGCGGCTGACCTCGGCGTCGATGAAGTCCGCGACTGCTGCGAACGGCGCAATCGCGCGACTGCGTGCAGTGGATCCCAAACGCTTCCTCGGTTCCGAGCAGCTTGAGGCCGAGATTGGCGGCAAGCGCTACACCTGCGCGGTCGAGGCCTGCGCGCAAGGCGTGCTCGGCCTGTGGTGGACGCGGAACGGCGAGCTCGTCTTTCTGCGCGACTGGAAATCCGAGCGGCACGGCACGATCGAATTGTTCAGCTGGCGTCCGGGCGAAGCTCCGGTGTCGCGCTTCACCACCACCGCTTCGCTTCTGGGGTGCGCCATGCACCGCGATGCGTTGCTGTGCGCGCGCGAGACGGCGACGCAACCGCGTCAGATCGTGGCGATCACCCCGGCGACGGGCGCTGTGCGAGTGCTGTTCGACCCCAACCCCGAGGTCGCCAATCTGCGGTTCGGCAAGGTCGAGCGGCTGACCGCCCGGGCGCATGACGGCGCGCCACTGTTCGGCGATCTCGTGCTGCCTCCCGCGCATCGCCCCGGCGAGCGCCATCCGCTGGTCATCGTCCAATATACCTCGCGCGGCTTCCTGCGCGGCGGCACCGGCGACGAATATCCGATCCATGCGCTCGCCGCGCGCGGTTATGCCGTGCTCAGCTTCCAGCGGCCCCGGCCGCCCGCTTATGATGCGCCCGCGGATTCACGCGACGACCGGCTGCGGCACAACATCACCGCTTGGGCAGATCGGCGGCGCGTGCTGTCGGGGCTCGAGGCGCTCGTCGATCGCGCGATCGCGGGCGGTGCAATCGACCCTGCAGCGATCGGGATCACGGGGCTGAGCGATGGCGCGGACACTGCCAAATGGGCGCTGATCAACACGCGGCGCTACAAGGCTGCGGTAGTCAGCGGCTGCTGCATCGATCCCTCGACCGCCAATTTCTCGCTTGGCCTCGCTTTCCGTCACGACGTCCGCAATTGGGGCTATCCGCCACCGGGTCCTGAGGACGTCGCGTTCTGGGCGCCCGCCTCGGTGCGGCGCAATGTGGAGCGGATCGAGGCGCCGCTGCTGATCCAGACCGCCGACCGCCAATACCGCATGGCGCTCGACTCGGTCACGGCGTTGATCGATGCGGGCAAGCCGGTCGAGATGTACGTCTTTCCCGACGAATATCATGTGAAGTGGCAGCCGGCGCACCGCCTCGCAATCTACAATCGGGTGATCGACTGGTTCGACTTCTGGCTTCGCGACCGCGAGGATCCCGATCCGGCCAGGGCCGCGCAATATGCACGCTGGCGCACAATACGTGACGCCGCGCCGGCATCATCCGCGGCGGGTGGTCCAGCTCCGCAGCCAGGTCTCCACCGAAACCAGCCTCAATAGGCGGCTCGAGTCCGCATTGCCGATGGGAACGGTGTGCGTCAGGACCTGCTCGATCGCGCTCCGGTCGAGCAGGTCCTGTTTTGCGAGAATACCGTCGAGCAGCAATTCGCGCGCCTCGTCGCGCGCGCGGTTGACCAGGCGGGTGACGAGGCCGTCGAACCCACCCTTGGAGCGGCGATCGAGCACCTCGGCGGGCAGCAGATCGGCGAAGGCCGCGCGCGCTACCGCGCGGTCGCGTCCGCCCGCGCACCACAGCCAGCTTGGAATGGCGAGGCATTGCTCGACCACCGGCTGCGCGAGCAGCGGCGGAATTGCGGGGCCGAAGCGCAGCCGCGCGCCATGCTCATAATGGTCCTGCATCTGGATCAGCGATCGCACATAGGCCCTGACACCAGGCAGCGCGCTATGGGGTGTGGGAAGCCAGGGATGCCAGCCGGGCTTGGTCAGCGCCTGCGCGTGCGGCGCGAGGAAGCGCAGGCTGTGGAACCACGGCTGCACCTTACGCTGGGCCAGCTTGTCGAGCACGATACGCAACGCGCGCGTCCGGCTGTCGCCGGTCATCTGTGCGAGATCGCCCAGCGTGTGCCAGAAGCCGACCCATCCGCCGCAGCGCAACCGGTCAAGCGCCGCGGTGACGGTGGGAAAGTACCAGAACACGGTGTCGCCGCCGCCGCCCGAGAAGAAGGCGTCGGCGCCGATGCGGTGTGCGAGCGCGGCCTGCAGTGCATCGTCGGCTTGCGCGAACAGCCGTGCGGTCGGTCGCGGCAAATGCGTCGCAGCGTCATGCGCCAGCGACACCGTGTCAGCATCAAGCGTCTCGATTTCGTGCGGCGAGCCGGTGCGCGCGACGACTGCCCTTGCGTAGCGGGTCTCGTCGAGATCGGCGCCGCTGCCGCGGAAGGTGAGGCAAGTGGGATGCGCGCCGCTCGCTGCAAGCGCGGCGGTAACGAGCGAGGAATCGAGCCCGCCCGAGAGCTTGACGATCGGGCGCTGATAATCCCGGGCCAGCGCGGCAACGGTGCCGAGGATCGCCCGGCGTACCAACGGCTGCGCATCCTCGAACCGCGCGCGCCGGTTCCAGTTCGCGGCGAGCGAGTAGGGCGACCAGGCGCTGCGCCGGCGGCTTGTGCCATTCTCCAGTCGGAGCGCTGCGCCCGGCGGCAGCTCGGTGATGCCGGCAAGCGCGGTGCGCTCGGTGCGCTGGTTGCGATACTGTAGCTGCGCTAGGACTTCGTCCCAGTCGAACGCGGGCACATGGCCGGCCGCGGCGGTGAGCAGCGCGGCGTCCGACGCACAGATCAAGCCGCCGTCGCGGTGTTGATAGTAGCAGCCGATTGCGCCCGATGGCTCGCGTGCGATCTCGATCCCCTGCGGTGACAGGCTGATCGCCAGATAGCGGCCCCATGCGGCGCGCATCAGCGTTTCGGGCGAGATCGGCGGCGCGAGTTGCGGCGCATCCGCGCCGAGCGGCGTGCCGGCCGGACCGAATATGCGGCCCCAGACGATTCCGCCTCGGTCTGGCAGGAGCAGGTGAGGGCTATCGCCAGCGCCGAAAAAGGCGAGATGGGGCGCTTCGAACAGTGCCACGAGCCCTGCCATTCGCGCGGCAGCCGCAATGCAAGCGCGGTCGATCGTGCCGTCGGGGCCAGCCGCAAGAAGGTAGCGCTCTCGGCTCATAGGGTGAGGATCGGCCGGTACGGGGCGACCGCATCGGCTTCGTCGTTGAGCACGCAATCGGCGTGCTGCACCCAGCTATGCGCGCGAAAGGGATCGAGCGTCACGCCGAACACAAGTGTCGCCGTGCTGTGCTGCCGGTGGAGCGCGCGCATCATCGCCAGCGATTGCACCAGGCAGTCGCCGGTGATCGCACGGTACTCTTGCGCCGCGCGCAACTGCCGCGCGAGCGGTCCCGGATCGTGCGGGTCGGCAATGGATCGCTTCTCGGTCCGCACCCGCTCAAGCATTGCCGCGAGTCCTGACCCTGCGAGTCCGTAACGCACCTGAGCGGTCGTGCGCTTCCATCGCCATGCGCCAAGCAGGCGCGCGAGCGACAGTTGGCTACCGTCGCGCTCTAGCGTCCGCGTTGCTGCGGAAACCGGCGCGGCGCGAAGCGGGCGCACGGGGCTGGTGGCCGTGCGTCCGATCGCCAATAGCGGCTTGAGAAAGTCCGGGGCTGGCACCGTCTCATCCGCTAGCCAGTCGTCGAATGCATGCTGTAGCGGTTCGGGCACGAGCAGATAGCGGTCGCCTGCGACGTCGAACAGCACCGTCCGGCCGTCGACCGGGCAGTGATACAAATTCGAGAGCGTCCCCGGTGCCATTGCCTGTCGCCGTGGACGCCGGCGCATGCGCGCCGGCGTCCCGGTGGTCAGTCGTCGCGCGACAGGCCGCCCTGCGGGATGCCATCCCCTTCATTGTCGGTGAGGACGGGCGGGCCGCCCTGCGTCTCGACGCTGGCGACGCCGAGGTCGATGAGCGCGTTCGGATCCTTGGTCATGATCGTCTCCTTGGGTCAGCCACGAAGCGAGTCGTGGCAGTCCGACGATCGGACGGCGCGAACGCTATCCGAACTTTATACGGCGGATATTTGGAGATTGTTTTGGGTGCTGCGGCGCAGCCTCAATTGGCGGGGCGGTGCAGTGCTCTGACGATGTGCGGCACGGCGGCGAGGCGGCGGCGGTGATAGCGCCCGATCAGCGTTCGCAGCGTACGCAGGTCGGCGCCGATCATGTCGGCGAGCTCGCCGCCGATCTGGGAGAGGATCCCGAGCTCGGCGCGGCGTGCCGCGTGCAGCCGGTCGTTCAAGGCATCGACTGCGAACGCTTGCTCGCGGTTGCCCGAGACCTGGGCGATGGTGCGGAAGATGATCTCGGCGACCTCGGCGCTGTGCAGTTCGGGGCTGGGCGGGTCGAGTCCGCCGAGCGGGCTGCGATGCGTGCCGCGCAGGGCGAGCAACAGAAGCTGCTGGTTCCACGCATAAAGGTCGCGCAGATCGGGTTCGCTCAGTGCGGGCACCTGGAACCCGTCCTGCCGCGCGAGGACCAGCCGCTCGCCGGCGAGGCGGTGCAGCGCGTCGCGCACCGGGGTGACGCTGGCGGCGAGCTGGTCGGCGAGCGCGGTGGGGTCGAGCCGGGCTGTGGGCGCGAGCGCGCCGGCGCGCAGGCGATGCTTGAGCGCGGCATAGACCCGCTCGAACACCGGCGCGGCGTTCATCGCCGCCTCAACCCGCTTTGGGACCGTGCCGGTAGGCAGCGGCCAGCTCGGCCTGGTCGGGCCGCAGCGCATCGACCGCGCCCAGGCGTTGGGGCAGGCGGTCTGCGAGCAGCACCGAGGGACACATCCCTTCATAATTACCGAGATTGGGGCGGTGCTGGGCATAGCCGGCGAGCGCGGCCAGCTCAGGCGGGAAACGCCGTGCAATATGCGGCGGATAGGCGAGCCATTGATTCTCATAGGGTTTGAGCCAGCCGAGGCAGTAGCTCACGATCATCCCGCGCCGCACGGCAAGCGTCGCGTTGCCGCCCGCGCCATGCAAGGTCGAGCCGAGGAACAGGAGCGCCGATCC
>Ga0247823_10002736_pt1 | contig 14472 bp, 12 predicted proteins | sample 13C_PalmiticAcid_2_FD_192426 | JGI IMG/M metagenome (GOLD analysis project Ga0247823, IMG submission 192426) | Soil microbial communities from agricultural site in Penn Yan, New York, United States - 13C_PalmiticAcid_Day30 | ecosystem: Environmental > Terrestrial > Soil > Agricultural land...
TCGGGCAGTTGCTCGATCTTGGCGCAGCCCAGGACGAAGGTCGCCTGGCGCGCGAACAGCACGCGGGCCGCCTCGATCTCGGCGTCCGAATATTCTCCGACCTTGGGCTCGTCCGACGGGTATTCCAACCGATCAGGCCTTCTTGAAGCGAGCGAAGAAGGTGTCGATCGGGTTCTCGGCCTTGAAGCGGTGCATGATGACGTACTGCTGTGCGATCGAGAGGATGTTGTTCCAGGCCCAGTAGATCAGCAGGCCGGCCGCGAACGGAGCCATGATGAAGGTGAAGATGAAGGGCAGGAAGGCGAAGATCTGACGCTGCATCGGGTCCTGGGCCGGCGGGTTCATCGACTGCTGGAGCCACATGGTCAGGCCATAGACGATCGGCAGGACGCCGAGGTGCAGCGGGCCGTTCAGGATGCTGCCCAGCAGCGGCAGGGTCGCCGGGTCCCACGGAACCGCGCCGAACAGGTTCCAGATCGTCGACGGATCGCGCGCCGACAGGTCGCGAATCCAGCCAAAGAAGGGCGCGTGGCGCATTTCGATGGTGACGAACAGTACCTTGTAGAGGGCGTAGAAGACCGGGATCTGCACCAGGATGGGCAGGCAGCCCGCCAGGGGATTGATCTTCTCCCGCTGATACAGGGCCATCGTCTCCTGCTGCTGCTTCTGCGGGTCGGAGCCGTACTTCTTCTTGATCTCCTCCATCTTGGGCTGGAGGGTCCGCATCTTGGACAGGCTCTCGTAGGACTTGTTGGCCAACGGGAACATGATCAGCTTGACCACGACGGTCAGGGCCAGGATGGCCAGGCCGAAGTTGCCCAACAGGCCGTAGAAGAACTCCACGACCATGAAGATCGGACGGGTCAGGAACCAGAACATGCCCCAGTCGATGGCGTAAACGAAGCGCGGCAGGTCCAGGCTCTTTTCATAACCGGCCAGGATCTCGTTGCGCTTGGCGCCGGCGAACAGACGCTGGGTCTCCTCGATCTGGCGGCCCGGCTGGATGGTGCGGGTCGCGCCCAGCATGGCGGCTTCATGGACATTCGCCCCTTCGGGATCGCGAACGGCGAAACGACCCTCGATCGTTTCCTTCTGGTCCGGAATGAGGGCGGCCATCCAGTACTTGTCGGTGATGCCCAGCCAACCGCCGGTCGATTGCTTCTCAATGCGCGGCTTCTTGGCCCAATCCTTGTACTTGACCTGTTCGGTGGCGAACTTGCCGTCCGCGCCGAAGGCGCCGATGGCGCCCTCGTGCAGGATCATCTGCTTGCCCAGATCGGCCGGCACGCCCTGGCGCTCGACGCGGCCATAGGGGGCGATGGTGATGGCCTGGCCGCTCAGGTTGGCGACGGTGTCGGTGACGGTGAAGACGTACTGGGCGTCAATGGCGATGACGCGCGTGAAACGCAGACCCGCGCCATTGTCCCAGGTCAGCTCGACCGGGGTGGTCGGCGTCAGGGTCGCGCCCTTGGTCAGGGCCCAGGGCGTATTCGGGCCGGGGACGCCGCCAGGCACATTGGGGCCGCTCCAGCCGAACTGGGCGAAGTAGGCGTGCTCCATGCCTTGCGGGCGGAACAGCTCGACCGGCGGGGAATTCTTGTCGAGCGTTTCCTTGTAGTCGGTCAGATAAAGATCATCGATACGCGCGCCCTGCAGCGACAGCGACCCCTTCAGCTTGGGCGTCTGGATCGGCACACGGGCCGCCGTGCCCAGGGCCTGGGCGCGATCGGTCACGAAGGCGGCGGGCGCGGCGGAGCCTGACGTCAGCCCGACGTCGGTTGCCGTGGCGGCCTTCGCCTCGGCGGCGACGATCTGCTGCTGGCGGCGCATCTCGGCCTGCGGGCGCATCACCATGAAGTAGTACACAATCATGATCACGAACGCGCACGCGAAGAAGATGATGGTGTTGCGCGAATTCTCGTTCTTCATCGGGGTCAGCGGTCCTGGCCGGAGGGGCGCGAATCGTCAGAGGCGCGGGCGGGCGATTTCGCCTCGTCTCCCATATCGGGAGCCGCGCGCGGGGTTGCGAGCCTTGTAAGGGCCGATTTCACATCGTCAAGCAGACGGTCCCAATCGCGGTCCGCCGTGCCCATGCGGGCGATGAACACATAGTCGCAGCCAGGGCGCCCGTGCAGGGGCGCCAGAAGCCGCGCGGCCTCGCGCAGGCGGCGTTTGCAGCGGTTGCGCACCACGGCGCCGCCCACCTTGCGCGTGGCGGTGAATCCCAGGCCGATGGCGGGATTGCCGTCGCGTCGGTCCAGTTGCTGGATCACCACGGCGCCGCGGGCCTGAGAAATGCCTTTGGCGGCCGCCAGAAACTGGGGCCGCCGTGTCAGGCGATCGATTTTCATCGGATCGGTCATGCGCCCGCCCTGAAGGGTAATGGGCGCGTGACGTCAGGCCGTCAGGCGCTTACGGCCTTTGGCGCGGCGACGCGCGACAATCTTTTGACCGTTCTTGGTGGCCATCCGCGAACGGAAGCCGTGACGGCGCTTGCGCACGAGTCGCGACGGCTGATAGGTCCGCTTCACGTTCGGCTCCAGGGCTACAAGGTTGCACAACGGACAACAGTCATCCGCTGCAGGAGGCGGGCGTATAAGCGGCGACGACGGACGAGTCAACGCCGACAAGCGATCTGAAACCCGTAACGCCCCTGAAACCGCTAGAGAAGCTGGACCGCGTCGGTTACGGAGCAGGAATGAACCGGGTCAAACGATTTCTGCCCCTCGCCGTCCTGCTGGCGGCGATCGCCCTGATCTTCGGCATGGGCTGGAACCGCTACCTGTCGCTGGACACCCTGCGCGAGCACGGCGCGGCGTTCCAGGCCCTGGCGGACGAGCATTATGTCCTGACCCTGCTGGCCCTGATGCTGGTCTTCGCCCTGCTGACCGCCAGCGTGGTGCCGGGCGTGGTCTTCATCACGGTGACGGCCGGCTACCTGTTCGGCCCCTGGGTCGGGGGCGTGGCCACGGCCTTCGCCGCCACCATCGGCGCCCTGGCTGTCTATTATGTCGGACGCACCGCTTTGGGCGAATCCCTGCGCCGTCGCGCGGCCCAGGACACGGGCCTGCTGAAGAAGGTCTGCGAGGGGGTGGACAGGAACACCTTCTGGTATGTCCTGGTGGCCCGCCTGGTGGTTTCGGTGCCCTTTCACCTGATCAATGTAGCGGCGGGCGTCATGGCGGCCCCCCTACGGCCCTATATGATCGCCACCTTCATCGGCCTGCTGCCCGCCCACATCATCTACTGCTGGATCGGCGCCGGGCTGAACGACATTCTGGTGGATGATCCCAATCCGAACCTGCAGAGCCTGTTCGCCGAATTCATGTGGCCGTTGCTGGGCGTGGCCTTCCTGTCGATGCTGCTGCCCCTCGCGCTCAAATTAGTGCAGAAATGGCGCGCTCGGCACGGCATGGACGCCGCATGACGGAACGGAACGCGATCGAGACTCGACTGCCCCCGCGCCCCCGCGAAGAGACGGGCCTGACCGCGCGCCTCGCGGATGTGCGCCTGCCTGACGTCTGGCGCGAGCGCCTGACGCCCCGCGCGCCAGACGGCCTGTCCAGCCGCCTCCTGCTGCTGACTGTGGCCTTCACCCTGGCGGTCGCCGCCCTGATCATCGTGCCCAGCGCCGCCTCCTTCCAGGAGCGGTGGCTGATGGATCGATTGCAGGCCGCCGAACTGGCCTCGGTGGGCGTCGAGGCCCTGCCCTATTCCGCCGTCGAGGATTCCACCGCTGAACAGCTGCTGAGCATCGGCGGGGTCCAGTCCGTGGTCGTCGGCGAGCAGGGCGTGCGCCGCCTGCTGCTGCAGGCCCCCAACCTGCCCCGCGCGCCCGAACTGATCGACCTGCGCCAGCGCAATGTCGGCGCCCGACTGCTGGACCCGTGGAAGACCTTGTTCGGCCACCCCGACCGCTCTTTGCGGGTGCAGGCCAAGCCGCGCTATCGCTCGGGCGACTTCATCGAGATCCTGGCGCCCGCCCAGCCGCTGAAGACCGAGCTGAAGAGCTTCCTGCTGAACAGCCTGACCATGTCCCTGCTGATCGCCGTGGTCGCGGGCGGACTGCTCTACGCCTCCCTCTCCTTCCTGGTCCTGCAGCCCCTTCGCCGGGTGACGCGATCCATCGAGCGCTTCGCCGCTGATCCGGAAAGCGCCGGCGAGACGCCCTCGGACCGCAAGGACGAGATCGGCCGGGTCGAACGCGAACTGGCCCGGATGCAGGAAGAGGTGCGCCAGTCCCTGCGCTCCCGCGCCCGTCTGGTGGCCCTGGGCGAGGCGGTGGCCAAGATCAACCACGACCTGCGCAACATGCTGACCTCGGCCCAAATGGCGTCCGAGCGCCTGTCCAGCTCGTCCGACCCCCTGGTGGCCAAGGCCCTGCCCCGACTGGAACGCGCCCTGGGCCGCGCCGCCGCCCTGGCGCGCAACGTGCTGGAATACGGCAAGTCCGAAGAGGCCGCGCCGCAATTGCAAAAAATGCTGCTGGCCCGCGTCGTCTCTGTCGCCGCCGAGGACGCGGGACTGGAAGACGATGGCGTGCGCCTGATCCGCGATCTGCCCGCCCGCCTGACCGTCAGCGCCGACAGCGACCAACTTCATCGCATTCTGGTGAACCTGATGCGCAACGCCCGTCAGGCCATCGAAAGCGATCCGGCGCGCGACCGGAAGGGCCGCATCACCGTCCGCGCCGAGGCCCGCGACGGCCTCATCATGCTGCGCGTCACGGACGACGGCCCCGGCATCCCCGAGCGGTTGGCCGGACGGTTGTTCGAGCCCTTCGTCAGCGGCCGCGCGTCCGAGGGCACAGGTCTGGGCCTGACCATATCGCGCGAACTGGCCGCCAATCACGGCGGCGAGTTGCGCCTGCTGGACACCGGTCCCGAGGGGACGACCTTCGAGCTGCGCCTGCCCGCCTGACCGCTTGCCGCCCAGGGCGGACGGCGCCACCCTGGCTGAACATCGATACGACAGGATGAACGCCCATGCTGCTCGCAGCCCTGATGCTCGTTCTGGTCAGCGGCCAGGCCGTCCCGGCGGAAGACGTCTGCGCGAGCCCCCTGCTCTCCGAACGCCTGGCGGCCTCATCCAGCCGCGAAGGCGCCGCCGTCCTGATCCGCTATAGCCGCGGCGGCGACGCCCAGGCCCTGGCATGCGCCGCAGTCCTGGCGACAAAGCATCAGACGGACGCCTCCTGGATGGAGCAACGCGATTTCAAGGCGGCGCGCGCCGCCATCGCCCTTCGACAGGATGATCCCGCCGCCGCCATCGCCCTTCTGGAACCCATGGTCGGCTTCCTGCATCACACGGTAGGCATCCCCGCCGACTTCCACGCCCTGCTGTCAGAGGCCTATGACAGGGTCGGTCGCTATGACGAGGCGGAAGGCCAGCGCCGCATGGCCCTGGCCGTCATGACCGACGAACCGCCCTTCGCGCTTTCAACCGAGGAAATTCACGACCTCACCGCCCGCGATCCGTCCTTCGGCCTGCTGCCGGTCAGTCCGCCGAATCCCGATCAGGTCTTCCTCGACACGGGGTCGATCCGCGTCGAAGGGCCGGTGCGCCGGTACGACACCATCCTGTTGCTGGCGCAGGATGACAACAGCGCCGCCGCCGTCCGGGTGCAACGCCGCATCGACTGCCAGACCCGGCGCGGCGAGGTGCTCAAGGTCATTCGCCTGCGCGCCAATGGCGAGGTGCTGGAAGAAACCATCCCTGAGGATCAACGCGAGGACTTCAACGCCGTCATCAGCCACCGGCAGCGGACGATCTGCCTCGCCGACCCCGGAGCCGAGGCCGCCGAGGCTGACATGATCGCCGCCCTGACCCTGTTCAGGACCCGGGCGGCGTCGAGCGGCTCGGGCCAGGATTGATGCAGCCGTATGCCCGGCGCAGGCGTTGGTTTACATCTGACCTGAAAACGCCAAGCTTCGCCCCGCCTCTTCCAGGCAAGGACGCTCTGATGACCTCTGTTCGCCCCCTCCTCGCCGCCCTGACCGTCGCCCTGATGGTCACGCCCGCACTGGCGCAGACCGCCGCCAAGCCCGCCAAATCCGCCCAGACGCCGGCCTCTGCTCAGGCCCAGGCGGCCCCCAGCGACCCCGTAGCCGATCTGCTGCGCCGTCAGGGCGAACGCTATCATCGCGCCCCGGATTCGGCCCAGGACCCCGACGAACTGCGCCGCACCCAGGCCCTGAACGCCGAGATCACCGCCCAGAACGATCTGGCGGAAAGCCAGGACCGCGCCAACGCCGCCGCCCACGCCAAGGCTCAGGCCCAGTATCAGACGGAACTGGATGCGGCCGAGATCGAACGGCAGCGCCACGCGGCGGATGTAAAGGCCGCGGCCCAGGCCCAGGCCGACTATGAACAGCAAATGGCCGACTGGCGCGCCACCGTGGCCGCCTGCGAACGCGGCGACCGGGCGCGCTGCAACGCCGGACGTCAGTCGCCTGACTAGAGCAGGACCTCGGCGCGGCGCGCGGCGCTGAGCAGACCCGCCTCCAGCACCTCCATCACCGCCACAGCCTCACCCGGCGGGACAGGATTAGGCGCGCGTTCGCGAATCGCGCGTGCGACAGCGGCGTAGTAGGCAGGATAGTCGCCGGGCGGGCCTTTCACGGCATCGGACGCGCCGGTCGCGCCGTCGAGGACCACGCCGGGACGCGGATCGACGCCCCAGCCCGCAGCGTCCGGCGCCAGACCTGACTTCAGCTGGTCTTCCTGAACATCCAGCCCGGCCTTCAGCCAGCTGGCCCGCGCGCCATGAACGGCGAAGCGAGCCTCGGGCGCGGGGGTGACCATGTCGGCGTGCAGGATGACCCGCTTGTCGGCGTAGCGCAGCACGGCGTGGGCATAGTCGGTCGCGCGACCGCCGGAACGCAGGATGGCCAGATCGCAGGTCACCCCCAGCGGCCGTCCGAACAGGACCAGAGCCTGATCGATCAGATGCGGTCCCAGATCATACCAGATGCCCGCGCCTGGACCGTCACCCTCGCGCCATCGGTCGCGCACCTCGGGCCGCCAACGATTGAAACTGCTTTCGAAGCGCACCACCGGCCCCAGCCGATCCTCGGCGATCAGGGCCTGCAAGGTCAGGAAGTCAGCGTCCCAGCGACGATTGTGGAAGACCGACAATAGCTGACCGCGTTCCTCGGCCAGGGTCGCCAGCCGGCGCGCCTGGTCGGCGGTCAGGGTGAAGGGCTTGTCGACCACCACGGCCTTTCCGGCCTTCAACGCCGCCTCGGCCTGCCCGGCGTGCAGGTCATTGGGCGTGGCCAGGACGATCAGGTCGATGGCGGGGTCGGCCAGCACATCCTCAAACGCAGCCAGAACGCGCGTCTGGGGCCACGCCTCGGCGACCGCCTCGGCCTGACGACTGACCACCGCCTCCAGCTCCATGTCCGGGCAGGCGGCGATCAGGGGCGCGTGAAAGGTCCGTCCGGCGTAGCCGAAACCGACCAGCGCCGTTCGGACCGGATGGGCCACGGCGATCAGCCCTCGGCGGTCTCGCGGCGCTTCATCATGGCGTCGAAGCTGTCCCAGACGCCGTCGGCGCCGTGCCACGAACCCTGGGTCGCGGCCTTGGAGTATTCGGTGGCGCGCGCCTCGAAGAAGTTGGCGTGCTCGACGCCCGACAGCAGGGACTGCAGCCAGGGCAGCGGGTTTTCCGTCACGCCGTAGACTTCCGGCAGTTGCAGCTGACGCAGGCGCCAGTCGGCGATGAAGCGGATGTACTGCTTGATGTCGTCCGGGGTCATGCCGTTCACCGGGCCCATTTCGAAGGCCAGGTCGATGAACTTGTCTTCCATCGCCACCACGGTCTTGCAGCAGTCGACGATGTCGTCGGCCACGGCCTGGGTGACGGCGCCCGTCTCCTTGTTGAAGGCGTGGTACAGCTTGATGATGCCTTCGCAGTGCAGGCTCTCGTCGCGCACCGACCAGGACACGATCTGGCCCATGCCCTTCATCTTGGACTGGCGAGGGAAATTCATCAGCATGGCGAAGCTGGCGAACAGCTGCAGACCTTCGGAGAAGCCCCCGAACATGGCCAGGGTGCGGCAGATGTCGGCGTCGGTCTCGACCCCGAACTGGCCCATGAAGTCATGCTTGTCGCGCATGGCCTCGTATTCCATGAAGGCGCCGAACTCGCTCTCGGGCATGCCGATGGTCTCGAGCAGCAGAGCGTAGGCCGCGATATGGATGGTCTCCATATTGGCGAACGAGGCCAGCATCATCTTCACTTCGGTCGGTTTGAACACCCGGCCGTAGCGCTCCATGTAGTTGTCCTGGACCTCAATGTCGGCCTGGGTGAAGAAGCGGAAAATTTGCGTCAGCAGATTGCGCTCGCTGTCGGTCAGGTTGGCGGCCCAGTCCTTGACGTCCTCGCCCAGCGGCACCTCTTCGGGCATCCAGTGGACCTGCTGCTGCTTCTTCCACATGTCGAAGGCCCACGGGTAGCGGAAGGGCTTGTAGGCGGCCGAAGGCGTCAACAGTCCGGCCGTTCCGGGACGGATGATCGAGGAGTGGGCGTTCATCAAAATGACCTGAAGCGAATCCGGAAAGAAGTGAGTTTCACCATGCGTCCGGCGCGGCCCGGCGCCAAGTCGGAATGCGCCTATCTTGCGATCACATTTTCACTCTACCGCTAGATATGGTGGTCAGAGAGGAATCAGATGGGGAGAAGCCTGGGGATGAGTTTCACGCTTTACGGCGCCGCCGGCTCGGGATCGGTCCCGGTCGAGGCGGCCATGACCCTGATCGGACTGGACTATCGCGTCATCGAAGCCGTGACCTGGGAAGGCGAGGCCGAACGCGACAAGGTCGCCGCCGTCAATCCCATACGCCAGATCCCGGCCCTGATCCTGCCGAGCGGAGAAGTTCTCACTGAAAGCGCCGCCATACTGATCTGGCTGGCCGACGCCTATCCCGAGGCGCGACTGGGGCCAAGCATCGCCGATCCGCGCCGAGCGCAGTTCCTGCGCTGGATGAGTTTCATTCCGGCGTCCATCTATTCGATGTTCTGGGTGCGGGACGAGCCTTCAAGGCTGGTCGGCGACGACGCGGCGGCTCAGGCTGAACTGAAGCAGCGCACGGCTGAACGCATCGCCGACTGCTGGCGCGTCATGGACGGCCAGATCACGCCGGGCCGCTTTCTGCTGGGCGACGACCTCAGCGTGCTGGACCTCTATGTCGCCGTCGCCAGTCGCTGGACGCCGCGCCGGGCGCGCTTCAACACCGAAGCGCCGCGCATGGCCGAGGTCGTGCGCCGGGTGGACGCCCTGCCCGCCTTGCAGGATTTCTGGGCCGAACGCTTTCCCCTGGGAGACGACGCCGCCTAGGCGGCCCGGCCCTGCTCTCGAACCGCAGCGGCGCGGAACGTATGGTCAATGGCCGCGTAGAGCCGCTCGTGAGTAATGGGTTTGGCCAGGTGAGCGTCCATTCCAGCCGCCAGACAGCGCGCAGCGTCCTCGGGCATGGCGTCGGCGGTTACAGCCAGAATCGGCACCTGGCTGGAGCCCGCGGGCAAGGACCTTATCCGGCGCGTCGCCTCCAGCCCGTCCAGACCCGGCATCCGCACATCCATCAGGATCAGGTCGAATCCCCCGACCGTCGCCTGGACCACTGCTTCCAGCCCGTCGCGGGCCTCGACCGCCTCACAGCCCGCCGCCTCGATCAACAGACGCAGCATCTGACGATTGACCGGGTGATCGTCGACGATCAGGGCGCGCAGCACGCCCGCGTCTGCGGCATCAGCAGCCGGCGCGTCCAGGGCTTCCAGCTTCGCTGTCAATCGAAACACCGATCCCGCCGATGACGAAGACACCAGAACGACATCTCCGCCCATGCTGCGCGCGTGGCGTCGCGCCGCCGGCAATCCCAGCCCTGCGCCGCCATGACGGCGGCCCAGGGAATCATCCCCCTGAGCGAAGGGTTCAAAAAGACTTGGCGCGAAGTCGGTCGCGATCCCGCGTCCGGTGTCCGAGACATCGACCGTCAGTTCATCGCCTTCGTGGCAGACGCGCAACCGCACCACGCCCTGCTCGGTAAACTTGACCGCATTCGACGCCAGATGCCGCAACGCCCCCTGCAGACGCCGCGCGTCGCCCTTGACGCGCCCGTCCGACTGCAGCGCAAGCTCCACCTCGAAACCCAGCCCCTTGGCCTCGGCCGCAGCGGCCTCGGGACCGACGACCGCATCAATCAGGGCGGCCAGATCAAAGACTTCCTGGCGCGCCGGCCCCTCGCCGCGCGAGACATCCAGCACCTCCTCAACGAGGGTCAGCATGGCTTCGCCCGACTCGCGGATCGCGGCCACCTGGGCCTGGACCTCGGGCGGCAGATCGGCGCGCCGCGACAGCAGGTCGGCATAGCCGCTGACGCCGTTTAGCGGAGTGCGCATTTCATGGCTCATCAAGGCGAGAAAACGCGATTTGACGGCGTCCGCCGCCTCTGCCCGGCGCCGCTGCTCCTGCGCGACAGCCGTCCGTCGCGCCAACCGCGACACGAAGGAACGCCGCTCAGCCATCAGGGCGCTGATCGGCAGGGCCGTCATCGCCCCCACGAGAAGGAAGCCATAATAGAGCGGCATCTGGCGCATGCGCTCCGGAAGGGCGTTCAGCTCCGCCACGTCCGGCACGGACGAGGCGCTGATCGGTCCATGCCCTGTCAGCGTCAGCAAACCGCTGACGGTCGTGGTCATGATCAGGGCGATCGCCATCCACGGCGGCGAGAGACGAAAAGCCGCCAGCATCAAGGGAGGAAAGACCAGAAACAGATAGGGCGAAGACTGGGTGAAGACCCACAGCGTCGCCGCCGCCAGAACGCCGAGGATCACGACAACCTCCAGCGGCGACTGAGCCGCCTGCCGGAAGCGATGCGCGCGGGCCAGCAGCAAGAGACTCGGAGTGACGATCACCAGCCCCAGAAGCTCCATGGCGAACAGGTGCCGCCAGGCGAAGACGGCCCGCGCCAGCGAATAGTCCCGCACGACCACGGCCACGGCCACGCCGATTGTGGCGGTCAGAACCACCGCCGGGGTCGCTGCGCCGATGACGAAAAGGATCACCCTGCGCGGCCGCCGCATATCCAGCGCCGCTCCACACAGACGCCGCGCCAGGACTCCGGCCGTCATAACCTGAACCAGATTCAGAACCGGGTTGAGCCAGACGAAAGGCTGAGCATCGCCGCGCATCAGGGCGCTGACCAGATTCAGCCCGAAACACAGAGCCAGAACCAGACTGGCCCGACGCCTCGGCAACTGCAGAAAGGCCGCCAGCATGACCCCGTTGGCCGGCCAGGCGATCACCGCCTGAAAAGTGGCCGCGCTCCAATGGCCAAGCAACAGACACAGGGCGAACAGCCCGACATAGACAGCCGGGTGAGGCCCTGCCTCTCGACCCGCGTCATGACGAAAGCCTCGCCAGCGTCCTCTCATGCCCCCCATCCTCGTTACGGCGCCCCGTCCCCAACCCTGCTCCGCATTTGTAAAGAAACCCTACCGCCAAAAGAACGAGGTTTTACTTATGGCGGAAGACCGGATCAGATCAGCCCCATGGCGCGGGCCTCGGCCTCCAGCCCCGCACGGAACTGCGGCGCAGCCAGATTGATCAGGGCGCGGGCGCGCTGATCCAGGGTCAGACCGCGCAGATTGACCCAGCCGTGCTCGGTGACGACGATCTGGACGTCATTGCGCGGCGTGGTGACCGGACCGTCCAGCCGGGCGACGATGCGCGAGGCTGTCCCCCTGGCCGCGGTGGAGTGACAGGCGATGATCGACCGCCCGCCCTCGGAGGCCGAGGCGCCGCGTACGAAGTCCAGTTGACCGCCGGCCGCCGTATATTGGCGCCCGTTCAGGTATTCCGAGCAGCAGGCCCCGAACAGGTCGATCTGAAGCGTGGCGTTGACCGAGACCATCCTGTCGTTGCGGGCGATGACGGCGGGGTCGTTCACATAGTCGACCGGGCGGGCCTCCAGCGCGGGATTCTCGTGCAGGAATTCATAGGTCGAGCGGTCGCCCATGGCGAAGGTGAAGACGGTCTTGCCCGGATGCAGGCTCTTCTTCGCATTGGTGACCACCCCGGCGCGCATCAGTTCGACCAGGCCCGGTGTCAGCAGCTCGGTGTGGATGCCCAGGTCGGCGTGGTCGTGCAGGGCGGCGCAGACCGCGTCGGGCAAGGCGCCTATGCCCATCTGCAGGGTCGAGCCGTTCTCGATCAGGCCGGCGATGATGCCGCCGATGACCAGATCCTGCGGCTGCTGCGCAGCCTTGCCCGCCTCCAGCAAGGGCGCGGCGTGCTCGACCAGGGCCGTGACCCGGGAGACATGGACCCGGCAATCGCCGAAGACGCGCGGCATGTGCGGATTGACCTCCAGGATCACCCGCTGGGCCGTCTTCGACACCGCCAGGGCGTAGTCGGTATTGGTCCCGAAGCTGAAATAGCCGTCGGCGTCCATCGGCGAGACAGTGGCCAGCAGGGTGTCGACCCCGATCTCACGCGTCAGGACGTTCGGCGCCTGCTGAAAGCCGGTAGGGATGAACCAGACGCCCTGACGGCCTTCCTCGATCCCGCGCGCCTCCAGCTTCCGCTCGATGGCGCCGTGGAACAGACTGTGGGGGCGCAGGCGGTCGGTCAGTTCGTAGCGCAGCACCGTCTCGCCGGCGATGGCGGTCGACAGCAGGTAGTAGATGTTGACGTCGCCGATCTCGCGCGCCTCGGCCCGGTCGGCCAGGGCCTTCAGCAGGGCGGGCGGCTGGCCGACGCCCAGGGCCATGGCCACCCTGGCGCCCGACGGGATCAGGGCGGCGGCGGCGGCGGGCGACATCAGGCGCTCTGCATGCTGGGCGGCGAAATCGGTCATTGCGCTTCCTCGAACGGCCGTTGGGCTCTGCTCGCTCCGTTATCCGGCGCCTGCCGTCTTCCGGCCGCTAGACATTGGTCGAAGGCGCATCCTGCAAGGGGGCGTCATGCAGCCGCTGGCGTCGTCCTACGGCGTAAGCGATCAGCCACAGGAGCATGGCCCAGGCCGCGCCGACGCTCCATCCGGCGAAGACGTCCGAGGCCCAATGAGCGCCCAGATAGATGCGGGTCAGCCCGATCACCAGGGCGATCAGGATCGCACACCCCAGGACATAGGCCTTCAGCCGCTTCGTCGGCACCGCCCGCGTCAGCATGACCCCGAGCGTCAGATAAAAGACGGTCGACAACAGGGCGTGTCCCGACGGGAAGCTGGCGTTCAATGTCTCGACCGCCTGGAACTCCAGCGGAGGGCGGTCCCGTTCGAACAGAGCCTTCAGGCCTTCGCTCAGCGCCACCCCGCCCGCCAGGCCGACGACCAGCAACAAGGCCGACAAGCGCTTGCCCTGGATCAACATGAAGCCCAGGGCGATCAGGGCAAACAGCGTCAGGACCGAAATCCCGCCCAGAGAGGTCAGGTCCGCCGCCGCCTCGTGCAGCCACCACGGCCCCCAGGGACGGCCCGGATCGTCGGCGAAGGGGCGCACCGCATGCAGCACCGCCTGATCAAAGGCCTGACCGTCGGCCTCGCGCATGTCGTCGGCCACCTCGATGAATGTGAGCGTGCCCAGGGCCACGACCAGCAGGGCGGCGACGGCGGCGATTTCGGTGCGGGCCACGCGCAGGGCGCGGGTCAGAAAGGCGGTCGGATGCGGAGCCATGGGCCGCTAACGGTCAAGCTGGCGGTGCGTTCCCTCACCCCAAGGATCACGCGTTTGTGATCGCGCGGGTCGAGCGGCTTGGCGATTGTCTTTTCCGACTTTTCCACAGCCCCTCGCCGGTGAATCTGTGGACCCCACATCGCCCGGGCAAGATCAAGTCTTTACCTGGCATTAGCGATATGCGCCCATACATCTAGCCGAGCACGGGAATAGAGACACCATATCTAGTGTTTCAAACCGGCACGGTCTTCTTACGATTTTGATCGGGGCAAGGATCAACATGGCTGGCGGCGAAGCTCTGCAGACGACGGAATTCACGACGGTTTCTGCGCCACCGCCCGAGGGCAAGCCGCAGCTGAAAGTGGTCACCGGCCTGCAACTGGACCGCACCCGCGACGCCCTGCTGACCGACTTCGGCAAGAAGACCCTGGAGGACCGCTACCTGCTGGCGGGGGAAAGCTATCAGGACATGTTCGCCCGCGTCTCGACGGCCTACGCCGACGACGCCGAACACGCCCAGCGCATCTACGACTACATGTCGAAGCTGTGGTTCATGCCGGCCACGCCGGTCCTGTCGAACGGCGGCGCCGATCGCGGCCTGCCGATCAGCTGCTTCCTGAACGCCGTGGGCGACAGCCTGGACGGCATCCAGAACGTCTGGAACGAGAACGTCGCCCTGGCCTCGAACGGCGGCGGCATCGGCACCTACTGGGGCGGCGTCCGCTCCATCGGCGAGAAGGTCAAGGGCGCCGGCCAGACCAGCGGCATCATCCCCTTCATCCGGGTCATGGACT
>Ga0247823_10002739_pt1 | contig 14468 bp, 13 predicted proteins | sample 13C_PalmiticAcid_2_FD_192426 | JGI IMG/M metagenome (GOLD analysis project Ga0247823, IMG submission 192426) | Soil microbial communities from agricultural site in Penn Yan, New York, United States - 13C_PalmiticAcid_Day30 | ecosystem: Environmental > Terrestrial > Soil > Agricultural land...
CACGCGGCGGGCGCCGTCGAGGACCGCGTCGGTGGTCAGGGCTGCCGGACGTTCGGCGACCCCGACGACCCCGCGGTGGAAGTGGACGCCGGTCACCCGCTCGAGGGCCGACTCCGGGACGGCGTAGACCGGCACGTCGGGGTCGACGATCGACCGGGCCCGGTCGGCGTGCTGCGCCGCCACGAGCGCGGATCGCACCGGGTACGGCGACCCGGCGAGCGCCTCCAGCGACAGCCAGCCCTCGACGGTGAAGATGCCGGCGTTGCGCTCGACCCGCGCCCGGACGTTCGGCTCCCGAAGGTGCCGGTAGTCCGCCAGGCGGTCATCGTCGAGGTCGTCCACCATCACCAGAGGCATCCCCGAGCCTCCCACCCCTACCCGCGAACCAGCCAACGGCCTCGTAAGCCGTACCGCAGACCTGAGTCCTGGACGACGAAGGCCCCGGTCGTCTGACCAGGGCCTTCTCAGCGAGCGGGTGAGGAGGATCGAACTCCCGTCTTCAGCTTGGGAAGCTGTGCCGAGCGGAGCGAGCCGATGAGCGTCTGCGGTGCAGGACATCAGCTTCCAGCGGGTTCGTCGGAGAGCGGGTGAGGAGAATCGAACTCCCGTATTCAGCTTGGGAAGCTGATGTTCTGCCATTGAACTACACCCGCGTGGGGCGTCGGCCGGGGCTCGGGAGCCTTCGGACGGCGATCCAGCGAGGGGTGACCTTACCCGACCTGGGTCGTCGGCGGCCCAGCGAGATCGGGCGGCTCGCCTACTCCTCGATGAGGTAGCTGTTGGTCGACGCCAGCCGATCGGCGGCGGTGGCAGCGAGGGCGAGGGCCCGGTCGCGGTCGGGTGAGGACACCACGACGATGGCGTCGCCGCGGCGCTGGGCGATCACGGTGGTCACCTGCGGCTCCTCGCCGGCCGGTGTGCGGGTGATCGTGCGGGCCCAGTGGTCGTCGGTGAGGTCCGTGGTGGTGTCGTCGGTGAGCGCCTCGGCCGACCAGGTCGACGGTTCGGTGGCGTCCTCCCAGCGCATCGGCGGGACGGGCCCGGTGGCGCAGCGCATCTCGCCGGCACGCAGCTCGCGCAGTGCGGCCATCGCCCGGCCCGGCGTGTAGAGGGCAGCGTCGATCGTGGCGTGCACGTCGTCACCGTCTGCGAGGTGCACCTCGAGCCGCTGGATCCGGGAGCCCTCGTTGATCAGCTGGTAGCTGCAGTACCCGAGCGTCGACGGCTCCTCCTCGTACTCGGGCTCGCCCTGGTCGACGATCGACCGCGCCTCACCCGTCTCGAGGTCGTCCTCGTCGACGGCGAGCGCGGTCACCACCTCCTCGGGGCTCAGGGCGTACTTCGGGTCGGTGGTGGTGGTCGGCGGTGCGGTCGTCGTGGTGTCGGCGGCCGCGCCGTCGTCGGAGCTGCAGGCCGCGAGGCCGAGCACAGACGCGACGAGCACCGCCGCCGCCACCACGGGCGCGCGGAACGAGGAGGAGGGGGAGGGCACGGGACCGGGACTACCCCGAACGGGGGATGCCGAACCCGATGATTCCGTCACACCCGCGGCGTCTGCACCCTGACCTGCGAAGACCGTCATCGAGGAGCGTGCCATGCCGACCGAACCGAGCCGTGCCGACGTCTTGACCGGCGAGGACGCCGAGCCCATCGCGTGGGCCGAAGCCCAGCGGCGCATCGCCGACGCCCGCTTCTCCTGGCTGGCGACCAGCCGGCCCGACGGGCGGCCCCACGTGCGCCCGTGCCTGACGGTCTGGATGGACGGCCTGCTCCACTCCACCACCCGGGGCGACGCGGCCAAGGGCCGCCACCTCGCCGCCGACGGCCGGTGCTCGATGTCGGTGACCACCGACGGGATGGACCTGGTCCTCGAGGGCACGGCGGCGTACGTCACCGACGTCGACCACCTCCAGCGCCTCGCTGACGCGTACCGGGAGAAGTACGGCTGGCCGCCGGTCGTGGTCGACGGCGCGTTCGACGCCCCCTACGGCGCCCCCACCGCCGGACCGCCGCCGTACCGGCCCTTCGCCATCAGCCCCGAGGCCGTCTACGCGTTCGGCACCGACGACGCCTTCGCCCCGCGCAGCACCCGCTTCGCCTTCTGACGGCTCCCGATCGAACGACGGACCTCGGCCGAACCGGTTGCCGCGGGCAGGGGATCGGGGTGCCGTAGCAACGGGTTCGGAGGAGTCGGGACGGCAGGTGCTGTCGTACGCTGCGGGAGGCATGAGCGAGGACGGGCGCAAGGGCGAGGACGGCGCGGGCGGCCCCGATCCCGACCTCGATCGTGGCCAGGGCAGCGCCCGCGATCCGCACCGGATCCTGACCGAGGCCCACCAGCGGACGTGGGCGCCGACGTTCTTCGGCGTCGTCCCCGCGGGCAGCGTCCGCCGCCGTCCGAGCGATGCCCTGCACCTGGCGATCGCGATCGTCGTCGTCGGCGCCTGCTACGTGATCACCGACGGCTTCGCACCCCGCGACGACCGCTTCTTCCGCTGGCTGACCGGCCTGCCCGGGTGGGTCGACGCGGTCGGCACCACGCTGTTCGTGGCGTCCACGCTGGGTGCGGTCGTCGTCGTGATCGGCTCGCTCCTGCTCACCAGGAACGTGCGGCTGGCGCTGAGCCTGACCGCGCTCGCAGCGGCGACCGGCCTGCTGGCCTGGGTGCTGGCGCGGGCGATCCACATCGACCACGTGCGCCACGCCGCCGGCGGCGACCTGCGCCAGCGCTTCACCCAGAGCCCGGTCTGGCTGGCGATCGCGGTGGCGGTGCTGCTCGCCGTCGCCCCGTACCTGGTGCGCCCGGCGCGGCGGAGCGTCTGGCTCGTGTCGGGCGTGGCGGTGGTCGGCGCGGTGCTGGGGGCGATCGGGCCCCTGCCGGCGATCATCGGCGCCCTCGGCCTGGGCTGGGCCATGTCGGCCGTCTTCAGCCTCGCGGTCGGGACGCCGAAGGCGACGCCGACGCGAGGATCGGTCCGTCGGGCGCTCGACGAGCTGGGCGTGGCCCTCGTCGACCTCGAGCTCGCCGACGCCCAGACCTGGGGCGAGACCCGGTTCGTGGCGTCGGCCCCGGACGGCGCGCCGGCGTCGGTGGTCGTCATCGGCCGCGACGCCACCGACGCCCGGTTCTTCTCCAAGGTCTGGCGACGGGCGATGTACCGCGACGCCGGACCCTCGGTGTCGGCGTCGCGCTCGTCCCAGCTCGAGCACCGGGCCTACCTCCTGCTGCTCGCGGCGAAGGCCGGTGTGGCCGTGCCAGAGGTGGTGATCGCCGCGACGGCCGGGCCGGAGGAGACCGCGGTCCTGGTCCTGCTCGACCCGCCCGGGGAGCCGTTCTCGCTCATCGAGCCCGAGCAGCTCGACGACGCCCTCCTCGACGACGCCTGGCGGCAGCTGGCCCGGCTGCACGGTGCCCGCATCGCCCACGGGATGATCGGCCCCGAGAACCTGGTCCGGACCGTCGACGGGACGACGGCGTTCGTCGACCTGTCGCGCGGGACCGCGGGTGCCGCACCGGACCGCCTGGCGCGCGACCGGGTCGACCTCCTCGTCAGCACCGCGGTCCTGGTCGGCGACGAGCGGGCGCTGGCCGCGGCGGGCAAGGCGCTCGGCGACGACGGCCTCGCCGAGCTGCTCCCGTTCCTCGAGTCGGCGGCGCTCTCGCCCGCCGCCCGGCGGGCCCTGCCGGACCGCAAGCGCCAGCTGAAGGACCTGCGCGAGGCCGGCGCGGCGTGGACCGGCGTCGAGGTGCCCGAGCTCACGCAGCTCCGCCGCGTGAAGGCCAGCAGCGTCGTGATGGCGGCGGCGACCTTCATCGGCTTCTACCTGATCGTCGCCCAGTTCTCCGGGGTCGACCTCTGGAGCTCGCTGCAGACGGCCGAGGTCGGCTGGGTGCTGGTGGCGTTCGCCATCTCGTTCTCGCCGAACTTCTTCGGGACGATCACCGTGCAGGGCACGGTCGCCCAGCCGCTCCCGTTCGGGCCGCTGCTCGCCGAGCAGTTCGCCAACAACTTCACCGGGCTCATCGGCGGCACGGTGGCCAACACCGCGCTCGTCATCCGGTTCTTCCAGAAGCAGGGCCTCGCGGTCGCCGTCGCCGCCAGCTCGGGCGTCATGAACTCGCTGGCGAACGGGATGGTCGAGGTCGTCCTCATCCTCCTCGCACTGGTGTTCACCGACTTCTCGTTCTCGTCGGACTCGCTCGGCGGCGGCACCGGCGACATCGAGGCCTACGTGCTCATCGGCATCGTCGTGATCGGCGTGGTGGTGACGGTGCTGGTCCTGGCGCCGAAGCTCCGGGCCACGTTGCGCCGCATCGTCGGCCCGCAGGTCGAAGCGGCCAAGGCCAACCTGCGCGGCATCCTCAGCGACCCGCGCAAGGCCGTCCGGATCTTCGGCGGCCAGCTCTGCTCGCAGGTGGCGTACGCGCTGGTGATCGACGCCGCGCTCCACGCCTACGGGGCCTCGCTGCCGCTCGGCACGATCATCATCATCAACTCGCTCGCCTCGCTGCTGGGCGGCATGGCGCCGATCCCCGGCGGCCTCGGCGTGATCGAGGCCGGCCTCATCGCCGGCATGACCGCGGCTGGCGTCGAGCAGTCGACCGCAGTGGCGGCCACGTTCACGGCCCGGATGTGCACGGCCTACCTGCCTCCCATCTGGGGCTGGTTCGCCCTCGGCTGGCTCCGCCGCCACGACTACATCTGACGGGCGCACGGGGCCGGCCCGCGAATTCCCCAGCCCACCGTCACCCGGGCCGGGTACGCTCGGCCGGGCACGGAGGGGTGCACGCGGGTCCCCGGCCCGGCCGATCAGCGGCTGGCCCGAACCAGAAGGACCTCCATGCGAACCTCCCCGTCGCTCCCCGCCGCCCTGGCCGCGCTCGCCCTGGTGACCGGCCTCGCCGCCTGCACCAGCTCGGCGCCCGAGGCCGAGCGCTCGACCACCACGACCACCGTCAACGGATCCGTGCCCGCCACCACCGGTGGAGGACCGACCTCCACGACCACCGGCGCGACCTCGACCACCGGCTCGGAGCCCGAGCCCAACGGCTCCACCACCGCCGTGCCGAGCGGGGACGACTCGTTCTGCAAGGTGCTGGCCGACTACATCGAGGCCAACGCCAGCGAGTTCACGAAGAGCGACGGGGAGGACTACCGGAGGATCACGAAGATCATGCGGGAGCGGGGCGACGCCCTGGTCGCCAACGCACCCGACGAGATCCGCGAGCCGATCGAGGTCTTCATCGCCGCCCAGGACCAGGTGATCGAGGCGCTCGAGGCGGTCGACTACCAGATCGAGGAGGTCGACCCCGCGGACATCAGTGCGCTCGACACCCCCGAGCTGGAGGAGGCCAGCCGCCAGGTCCGGGCCTACGCCAACGACCCGTGCGGCATCGACGTCTCCTTGCCCGGCACCCCGGGCAGTCCGATCTCGTCGGACACCGTGGTCGTCGATTGAGCCCGCGCCGAGGCCGCGGCAGATGCGCAAGGGGGAGCACCACCCCCCTCAGGTGGGTTTGCCCAGCGCTCGGCTGGGGTAGCCGGGCCGTGTGGCGGAGCCGATCGGCGGCCCGCCTGAACTGCGAGGATTCCATGCGCAACGCCAAGCTCCTGACCACCTCGACCATCGCGGCCTTCGCCCTGGTCTTCGGCCTCGCGGCCTGCGGGGGCAGTTCGTCACCCGACTCCGAGAAGGCGACCACCACCGTCGCCAAGGACTCCGGCGGGTCCGACGGCACCACGACGCCCGACGACGGCGGTGACGACGGCGGCGACGACACCCCGACCACCGTGGTGGCCAAGGGTGGCGGCGAGTTCTGCGACGACCTCGCGACCTTCATCAACGACAACTCGTCGGCCGACGTCGACGTCACGGACCCCGATGCCTACAAGGCGGCCATCGAGGACTCGGTCGAGCAGGGCCGCGAGCTCCTCTCGGAGGCGCCCGACGAGCTCGACGATGCCGTGGAGACGCTCCTCGACGTCCAGGACAAGCTCATCTCCGAGCTGGAGAAGGTCGACTACGACTTCACCAAGCTGCCGGCCGACGCCTTCTCGTCGATGGACAGCCCCGAGATCGAGAAGGCCAACGACGAGCTCACCGCCTACGTCGAGGACACCTGCAAGATCGACATGCCCGACGTCACCGCGGCCACCGTGCCGGACATGACGGTCCCCGAGATCACCGCCCCCTCGAACTGAGCCCCGCGCACCGCCCGGGTCGGACGTGCTCCGGCCCGGGCGGTGCCGCGCTCGGACCCGGGCGGGTGAAGCGCGCTCGACCGGGCGGTCGGTGGCAGGCTCTTCCGATGGGAGCGGGGATGAACCGGAGCGACGACGCGATCGCGCCGCGGTTGGAGGGGAGCGTCGGCGTCGGCGGCGGTCGGCGCATCGGCTTCGCCGAGTTCGGCACCCCGCAGGGCCAGGCCGTGATCTGGCTCCACGGCACCCCGGGCGCCCGCCGCCAGATCCCAGCCGAGGCTCGCCGCTTCGCCTGGGAGCACGACCTCCGCATCGTTGGCATCGACCGTCCCGGCATCGGCTCGTCGACTCCGCACCTCTACCGCTCGATGATCGACTTCGCCCCGGACCTGGAAGCGGTGGCCGACGAGATCGGGCTCGACGACCTGATCGTCGTCGGCCTGTCCGGCGGCGGCCCCTACGCCCTCGCCGCCGGCCACGCGTTCCCCGACCGGGTGCGGGCGGTCGGCGTGCTCGGCGGCGTCGCCCCGACCGTCGGTCCCGACGCCATCGACGGCGGCCTCGTCGCCCTCGGCAAGCGGCTGTCGCCGGTGATCGCGGTGGGGCGCGTCCCCATCGGCATCGGCCTCACCGGCGTCATCCGGGTGGTGAAGCCGCTCGCCTCGCCGGGGCTGGACCTGTTCGCCCGGCTCTCGCCCGCTGGCGACCGGGCCCTGCTCGAGCGCCCCGAGTTCAAGGCCATGTTCCTCGACGACCTCCTCAACGGCAGCCGCAAGCAGATCTCGGCGCCGCTGGCCGACGTGCTGCTGTTCTCGCGCCCGTGGGGCTTCGAGCTGGCCGACGTCACGGTGCCGGTGCACTGGTGGCACGGCGACGCAGACCACATCATCCCGTTCGACCACGGCGTCCACGCCGTGACCCGCCTCCCCGACGCCCAGCTGCACGTCCTCCCCGGCGAGAGCCACCTCGGCGGCCTCGGCGCCGGCGAGGAGATCCTCGTCACCCTCCTCGAGCACTGAACCCCGCCCGGGCGGTGCTTCCCGCACGTCCCGCACCGTCCAGCGTCTACCGTTCGACCCCGTGATCCTCTCCGACCGCAGCATCCGCGAGGCCCTGGCCGACGGCCGCATCGAGATCGACCCGCTCGACGAGTCGTGCATCCAGCCCTCGTCGGTCGACCTCACGATCGACCGCTACTTCCGGGTGTTCCGCAACCACACCACGCCGATCATCGACGTGAAGCAGAACCTCGAGGACCTCACCGAGCTGGTCGAGCTGGCCGACGACGAGATCCCGTTCATGCTGCACCCCGGCGAGTTCGTGCTCGGCTCCACGGCCGAGCGGGTGAAGCTGCCGACCGACCTGGTGGGCCGGCTCGAGGGCAAGAGCAGCCTGGGCCGCCTGGGGCTGCTCATCCACTCCACCGCCGGGTTCATCGACGCCGGCTGGGACGGGCACATCACGCTCGAGCTCAGCAACATCGCCACGCTCCCGATCACCCTCTACCCGGGCATGAAGATCGGCCAGATCAGCTTCCTGCGGATGACGACCGCCGCCGACGTGCCGTACGGCTCGGCCGCCGTGGGCTCCAAGTACCAGGGCCAGCGCGGCCCCACCCCCAGCCGCTACTGGGAGAACTTCAAGGACCTGTAGCGCTCCCGGCGAGCAGCGCCAGCTCGCCGCCGCCGTCGGACCCACGAAGCGGCGGGCGATCGGCCCGACGCACCGCCCCTCCCTCTCGAGCGGTGGCACGTCGGGCCGTCCTCGAACGTGCTGCTGTCAGGAAGCTCGCTCAGGAGAAGGGGTGCGCCGGCGCTCGGGCGAGCCCGGAGGCCGCAGGTCGACGATGGTCCGCCGCCGCTCGATGGCCGCCGCATCGGTGAGGTCGAGGTCGGTGAGGTCGAAGCCGATGTCGGCGACGTCCTGGGTGTGGACCTCACGGGGGACGACCATGTCGGCGTGGACCGGCAGGTAGCGGCCGTCGGCCAGCTCCAGGAGGGCCGGCTGGCCGTCTCGGAGGTCGATGGCCGTGACGGCCAGGCCGGTCTGGGTGTCGACCAGGCCGCCCTCGTCGCCGACGGTGATGCGGCGGGGCCGCCCGTAGGCCAGGACCAGGAGGCACAGGATCGACGCCATGCCCAGGCCCCGGGCGTCGGCGGTGACGGCGGCGCCGAACATGAGGAAGGTCAGCAGGTTCGAGATGGCGTGGGCGAAGGCCAGCGGCAGGATCGAGCCCGACCGGTAGACGATGAAGGCCGACAGCGAGGCGAAGGCGACGTAGGGCACGAACCCGGTGGGCGTCGCCACCTGCTCGAGGTGGCCGGGCAGCAGGCAGAACCAGATGGCGGCGGCGACCAGGCCGGCGATGCGGGCGGCGTTGGGCCGCACGTTGCCGAGCCGGAGGGCGGCGGCGATGACGGCCGGGATCGCCAAGCGGTAGACGAGCTCCTCGTCGAGCGCGGCGAGCACCAGGGCCGGGACGAGCTCGAGCCGGCCGAGGTGGAGGTACATCGCGGTGATGCCGGTCATCAGCAATCCGGCGATGGCCCAGAAGACGATGGCGGCCCGGCGGACGCCCGAGCGCCCGAGCAGGCGGGATCCGCAGGCCAGGCCGAGCGCCATGGCGGGCAGCAGCGAGAACGAGAGCCCGAGGCCGCCGATCCACAGGTGCGGGACGAGCCCGGCGATGCTGAGGACCTCGACGAGCATGGTGATGCCCGACAGCCCGAGCACGAGCGTGCGCCGGTTGCTCAGCTGCTCGACCCGGCTGGGGGCCTCCTCCATCGATGGCACGGGCGCGATCATGCCCTCTGCGACGAGGCGGGACACCAGGTCGTTGGTGGCCGGCGGGACGGGGCTCCAGGCGAGATGGGCCTTGGCGGCCCGATCGGTGGCCTGGACGGCGGTCATCGGGCGGTCCCGGCGGCCACTGCGGCCTCAGCACCGACGGTGAGGTCGACGGCGGGGGCGAGCGGCTCGGCGGCGAGCGTGGCCTCGAGGGCGGCGATGGCCACCTCGATCATGTCGTCGTCGGGGTCGGCGGTGGTGATGCCCTGCAGCCAGGAGCCCGGCGCCATGATGATCCGCCCGATCCACTGGTGCTGGTGGCGGCCGGCGAAGCGGATGGCCTCGTAGGCCAGACCGGCCACGAGCGGCAGCCCGAGGATGCGGCCGGCCACGAGCCACTGCCAGCTGTGGTGGCCCATGAAGGCGTGGACGAACATCGTGGTGATCACGACCACGAGCAGGAACGCCGTCCCGCAGCGCGGGTGGCGGCGGCTGAACTGGCGGATCTGGTCGGGCACGAGGGCGATCCGGTGCTCGAAGGCGTGGATCGTCATGTGCTCGGCGCCGTGGTAGGCGAACACCCGCTGCACCTGCGGCGACCGGCCGAGCAGCCACAGGTAGCCGACCAGGATGCCGAGGCGGATCATGCCCTCGGTGAGCGGGAAGGTCACGGCGCCGTCGATGCCCGCCAGCTTCACCAGCACGGCGGGCAGCAGGCCGAAGATGCCGACCACGGCGAGGATGGCGATGGCCACGGTGGCGGCGAGACCCTTGCGGGTGTAGCCGTCGCCTGACTCGTCGCCGCGCTCCTGGGCGGCCCAGACCGTGGCCTTGGTGCCGAGGGCGGCGGTCTCGCCGAGGGCCATGACGCCGCGGATCAGGGGCAGCTGGCGCCACTTGTCGAGGCTGGCGGGGAGCACCCGGCTGGTGGTGCCGATCGTGCCGTCCTGTCGGCGGACCGCGGCGCCCCACGACTGGCCCCGGCGCATCATGACCCCTTCGGGCAGCGCCTGGCCGCCGATGGGTCCGACGCTGGTGTCGATCGCTTCAGCCTTGCTCACGGTCGGTGCCCCTCCTGGCGCTGACCACGGAGAGCGATCAGCTGATGGCCGAATACTACGCACAGTGGCAGCCCGTGTCTAGGCCAAATGGCCTAGTTCGCACCGTGCTCGCCCCGTCACTGCCCGTGATCCTCCCACCACCCGACCGAAGTTGGTGTGGAAGTGAGCCGATATCGCGCACTTCCACACCAACTTCGGTTGGTGGCGGCGAGGGACGGGGATCGACCGGCGGTGTGCCGGGACGGCCCGAGGTCAGGCGGTGAGGGACTCGATCTCGGCCCGGCGGGCCTTGGCCCGCTCCTGCGGCTCGCGGGCGAGCACGTCGGCGAGGGCGGCCTGGAGCTGGGCGGCTTCGAACGGCCGGGTCAGCACCGCGTCGGCGTCGGCCTGCCACGCGAGGAGCGCGTTGGCCGGGCCCGACACGATGACCACCGCACGGGAGCTGGTGGAGCGAGGGTGGTCGCCGCCGCGCAGGGCACGGAGCTGGTGGACGTTGCCGGCGCCCAGGTCGAGCACCAGGGCGAGGGCGGGGGCGCTCAGCACCCCGCCCACCACCTGGGTCGGATCGGTGACGCGGACGGCCTCGTAGCCGCCGGCCTCCACGACGCGGGCGAGGACCTCGCAGACCGTGGGGTCTGCGTTGGCCACCACGACGGTGGTCCGGGTCGCGCCGTGGTCGCTCAAGCTCAGTCCTCGAGCGTCTCGAGCACGCCGCCGACGCCCTTGGCCTCGCCGGCCTCGAGGGCCTCCAGGAGGTGCATGGCGATGTCGGCGACCTGCACGTCGTCGCCCTTCCCGAGGCCCTTCACGCCGTCGTCGATCATGATGTAGCAGAAGGGGCAGGCGGTGGCGACGCGCTCGGCACCCGTGTCGAGCAGCTGCTCGGAGCGGGCGTCGTTGACCTTCGTGCCGATGGTCTCCTCCATCCACATCCGGGCGCCGCCGGCGCCGCAGCACATGCCCTTGGTGCCGTTGGCCGAGGCCTCGACGATCTCGATGCCGGCCAGCGAGCCGATGACGTTGCGCGGCGCCATGTAGACGTCGTTGTGGCGGCCGAGGTAGCAGGAGTCGTGGTACACGATCCGGTCCTCGAGCTTGGCCTCGCTGAGGTCGAGCTTGCCCTGGTCGATGAGCCACTCGAGGAACTGCGAGTGGTGGACGACCTCGTAGTTGCCGCCGAGCTGCGGGTACTCGTTCATCAGCGTGTTGAAGCAGTGCGGGCACTGCGTGATGATCTTCTTCACGCCCATGCCGTTCATCATCTCGATGTTCTGCATGGCCAGCATCTGGAAGATGTACTCGTTGCCGGAGCGGCGGGCGGAGTCACCGGTGCAGTTCTCGGACGGGCCGAGGATGGCGAAGTCGATCTCGGCGCGCTGCATGAGCTTCGCCATGGCCTGGGTGACCTTCTGGTTCTTGTCGTCGAAGGACCCGGCGCAGCCGACCCAGTAGAGGAACTCGTGGTCGAACGCCTCGGAGCCGTCGACGATCGGCACGTCCTCGACCTTGGCGGTCCAGGCGGCACGGTCGTTCTGCGACATGCCCCACGGGTTGCCCTGGTTCTCCATGCCGTTGAAGGCGGAGCCGAGCTCGGACGGGAAGCTGGCCTCCATGAGCGTCAGGTAGCGACGCATGTCGAGGATCTTGTCGAGGATCTCGATGTTGACCGGGCAGATCTCGTCGCAGGCCTTGCAGCTGGTGCACGACCACACCTCTTCGGGCGTGATCCGGTCGAACACGGAGTTCGACTCGATGATGATGTCGGGCACGGTGCTGATGGGGGGCGACACGGCAGGCTTGCCGGAGGCGGCCATGACCTCACCGGTCTTGAGCACGATCTCGCGGGGGTCGAGCGGCTTGCCCGTGGCGTGCGCCGGGCAGACCGAGGTGCAGCGGCCGCACATGGTGCAGGCGTCGGTGTCGAGCAGCTGCTTCCAGGTGAAGTCCTCGACGGTGGAGGCGCCGAAGTTCTCGAGCTCGGTCTCCATGAGGTTCGGCATGGCGCGCATGGCGCCCTTCGGACGGTCCTTGTCGCGCAGGAACATGTTCAGCGGCGACGTGAACATGTGGCGCATCATCGTGACCGGGAGGATCACGAGGAACACCACGAAGGCGCCGACGTGGAGGAGCCACCAGGCCCGGTGCATCGTCGAGAGGTTGCCCATGCCGTCGACGGCCTGGGCGATCGGGTAGCCGACGATCGACCACTTCTCGAAGGCGGGCGTGCCTTCGAGGGCGATGCGCCAGCCCTCGGCGAGGAAGCCGGTGAGGGCGAGGGCGAAGAGCGTGCCGAGGCCGAGCGCGTGGTCGGACTTGGTCTTGATCCGGATGCGGTACGGGCGGGCGACGTAGCGGCGGATGATCGCCCAGCCCACGCCGATGAAGAGGAAGATGCCGGCGACGTCGCCGACGAGCGAGTACGCCTGGTAGGTGGTGCCGTGCAGGAACTTCCAGCTCTCGGGCACCTGGTGGTTGATCTCGAGCACGGTCGTCACGGCCAGCAGGACCAGGAACGAGAAGTAGATGAAGCTGTGCATGACGCCGGCGGCGGGGTCGCGCAGCAGGGTCTGCATGTAGACGCCGGAGCGGTAGTTCTCGGCCCGGGTCTTGACGTTCTTCGGGGTGGTGGCCCGCTTGTCGGGCTGGCCCCGCTCCCAGTTCTTCATCCGCAGCGAGAACATGTACGCGCCGTAGATGATGACCACCGGGATGACGATGTAGAACGCCAGCTTCACCGGTGAGGGGATGTTGAAGAAGACCTCGCGCCCGATGGGCGACTCGTCGTGCCACTCGGTGATGAGCGGGGTGATGCCGGAGATGGCCGTGAAGGCGGCGACGCCCACGCCCAGCCCGAGGGCGAGGTGGTGGGGCTTGATCCGCTTGTCACTCGGCTCGGCGGTGGTCTCTTCGGTAGCCATAACAGGGGCAAACGTACTCGCGACGCTTGTTCGGCACCGATTTCGGACCGACGTCCGGAAGGGCGCGCCGACCGGCGCGACGCCGGTGGTTCAGGCGCCGTTCGTGACGACCCACGTCGTCGTCCGCAGGCCCCCCATGCCGATGGTGCCGCCCGGCTGCACGTGGCCGGCGTACCAGCCCGCCTTCCCGGCGAACACCCACTCGGCTGGGAGGGTCACCGTGCCGGTGTGCTGGGGGTCGCTCCAGGTGGGCTCGGACTCGTCGGGCCGCCAGCCCTTCACGGTCACGATGCGCCCCTCGACCCGGGCGCACACCTTCCAGGGCAGCGGCCGAGGCACGTTGCCGGTGGCGAACGGGGTGCGGAGCGGCACGGCGCCGTGGGTCGTGAAGTAGGGGTTGCGGGCGGTGTCCCACGTGTAGACGTTGAGCTGCCAGCTGGCGCCGTAGACGATGTTCTTGGCGACGACGATCGTGCGGAAGCGCGAGCCGTCGCTGCGGACCCGCAGGGCGATCCCCTCCTGCGCCCAGGCGCCGTGCTCGTCCTTCCAGGTGGCGCAGGACTGGTGGTCGGTCGTGGTCTTGGTGTTCGGCGGCCAGATCGCGACCCGCGTCGCGGAGCCCTGCGGGGTGCCCTTGTTGGTGCGCGGGGCGCTCACCCGGAGGGCGCCGGTGCCGACCTTGAGCGCGTAGGTGTCGCTCCCGTCGCGGGTGATGTAGCGCATCGACAGCTTCGGGGTCTTCGAGCTGTCGTAGAGCACGACCTCGGTGCGCTGGCAGGCGGTGGCGACGAGCGCGACGGCGCTCAGCAGGATGCCGATCCGTGCGCCCCGAGCTGTCGTGCGTCGCATGAGGTCCCCTGTCGATCGGACCTCCCACGGCCGATCTGATCCGGGCACGCTAGGCCGATGACATCACCTCATGTCGTGATTTCTGTGACGGGTGACACACCGGTCACCCGACGCCGTCAGCCGTAGATCTGGCGGTCGAGCTCGCGCACGCGGGAGGCGAGCTGGGCCAGCAGCTTCTGCGCCAGGCCCGGGACCTCCTCGAGCACGCCGGCGAACTCGCGGGCGCTCAGGACGAGGGTGGTCAGATCGGTGTCGGCGGTGACGGTGGCGGTGCGGGGCCCGTGGTCGAGCAGCGCCAGCTCGCCGATGGAGTCGCCGGGGCCGAGCGTGCCGACCTTGCGGCCGTTGCGCTTCACCGTGGCGGTGCCCTCGACGATCACGAACGCCTCGCGCCCGGCATCGCCCTGGTCGACGAGCACGTGGCCGGCGCCCACGGTGACCTCGTTGGACGCCTTGGCGATGCGGCCGAGGTCTCGCTTCGACAGCGCCGAGAACAGCGGGATCTCAGCGAGGTGTTCCAGGTGCTTGGTGCGCGATGCCATGGGCCGAGAGCATACGGATGCCCCGACGACCGTGCCGCGGATCACACCTCCCGCACCGAACTTTTCGTGATCGGGGCCAGGGGCCCGTCCTCACGAGCGGTCGGACGG
>Ga0247823_10002740_pt1 | contig 14467 bp, 10 predicted proteins | sample 13C_PalmiticAcid_2_FD_192426 | JGI IMG/M metagenome (GOLD analysis project Ga0247823, IMG submission 192426) | Soil microbial communities from agricultural site in Penn Yan, New York, United States - 13C_PalmiticAcid_Day30 | ecosystem: Environmental > Terrestrial > Soil > Agricultural land...
GAATGGTGCCGAGCGACTGTTCGATCATCGACTGCCGCGTCGCGCGGAACAGCCGGACCTCGCGACGATCGATCGCGAGAATGAAGAACGTGCCGTCGTCGACAGCGAGCTCGACAAGCGGAAGCAGGTCGAAGCACGTGTCGACCCGCACCATCTCGGGGATGTCGACGGGCAGCCGGTACATTCTCAGAAGCTCGGGTGCGCGGAAGATCACGACGCCGTGCTCGGGGTCGCGCCACAGCTCGCGCTGGCCGGCAAGTGACTCGAGCGGCCGCATCACGTCGTCGACAAGCTTCTCGTCGCCGATCCTCTCGTGCAGTACCCCTCTCGCGATGCGTACCAGGTTGCGCGCGCGGGTCATGTCGATCCGGAGCCCGGATCCGGCATGCCTCGGCGGCAGGTAGATCGAAATGCAGGCCGGCGAGGTCACCGCCGCCAGGCTCGTCAGATCGTCGCGGGTAAAGCTCACCATCGCTACTCCTCCGTCTCGGTTCGTCTACGACTCATTGTGACGGTTCGTGAGTGAACTTAGGCGCGTCCGGGCGGCAGTATCCTGACAGGAATCAGAATCCGGAGCATCATCGCAGCGCTCGGCCGCCACCACGCGTCGTGAGCGCGCCGTATCGTACTTTCCGGCAGGCATGTCACGCAGCTCTTCCTCCGGGGCGTTGACGCGCGAGTCTCACCGACGTGCACGCTGCCGATGTCGAACGCCGATCCCACGCTCCTCTCCGCCCGCCTCTGCTCGGTGTGCTCCGTCGAAAGCCACCGGGGCAATCGTCGCTACGAGCTGACGCCGGTCGTCGTGCTCGAGCCGAGCGACGAGCTCATGCGCATGATCGTCGGCGTCTGCAACGAGCCTGTCAACTACGCCGCCCTGTTCCAACGCATCCTCGACGGCCGCCCGTACGCCGTTGCCGATGCCGAGCGATTCATCGCGTGGGGATCGCAGGGGTGGGAGGAGGGAACGCACTTCGTCTACCTGCTGCTTGACGAGGAGCGGAAGGTCGCCGGGGCGATCGACATCAAGTCGCCGTCGATCGAATCGGCGGAGATCGGCTACTGGCTGGCCGAGGCGCACAGCGGCGTGATGACCAACACCGTCGAGCTCGTCGCGACGCTGGCGCGCGACGCCGGGTTTCTCGCGCTGCACGCGCTCGTGCGTCCGGAGAACGTGCGCTCCGAGCGCGTCCTGCTGCGGGCCGCGTTCACGCATGCCGGACAGACCGAGCGTGGCGGCACGCTCTTCAATCGCTTCGAGCGTCCGCTCTGATCACACACCCATTGACCGCTCATGCAGGGACGACGACTGATCGAGCTCTTCGAGGAGGACCAGCGCGCGCGCGCCCATCACCCGACCTACGGAACCGAGGAGTATCGCGAGCTGCGCCGCGACGACGCCGCGCGCCGCGATGAGGCGCGCGACCTCATCGAGCACGTCGACCGGCTCAGCGGCGAGGAGCTGTACTGCGCGGCGATGCTCTTTCAGCATTCCGACGACGTCGACGACGTGCACACGGCGCACACGCTCGCGCGCCGCTCGGCCGAGTGCGGGTACCGTCCGGCGCGCTGGCTCGCCGCCGCGTCGCTCGACCGCTGGCTGATGTACCAGGGCCGGCCGCAGAAGTACGGCACCAACATCGTCCCCGACGGCCGCCGCCAGCGCGTCTGGGACGTCGACCCGCGCACCGGCGACGACGAGCGCGCGATCTGGGACGTGCCGCCGCTCGAGGAGATGCTCCGGCGCGCCGAGCGATTGACGCAGAGCGAGCCGATGCCGCCGATGAGCGAGGCGCCGCCGTGGCTTCAGCAGGCGATCGAGCGCTGGCGAGAGACGGAGGGGTGGTAGAGCCGGCGAACGCTTGCATGTGACCGATCAGCCCTGTACGTTGGCCTGCGCGGCGATATGACGCGCGCATGTTCCCATCGACGGTTGGACCGCAGCCTCAGCAGGTCTCATGATGTCCGTCGCAAGTGTCCTCTCCCGGCCCTTACGCATCGCGCGGATCGGTTTTTCGGTCGCGCTGGGTGCCGCTGTGCTGCCGGTTATTACCGCCGCCCAACAGTCATCGATCGACCCGCTTGCGCCGGGTGCCTGTCAGATCTCTCCGAGTGGTACGCTCGAGGGGTGGCTTCCGGCGGCCGGTGCGGTGACCGAAGAATACGGCCGAGGGGTCTTTGCTGTCGGTGATGCGAACGGCGACGGTCTTGGCGACTGGGTCATCGAGCATTATTTGTCTGACACGCTATACGCCAACCCTAGAAGCGGAGTCAAGAACTACGGTAACGAACTGCTTCTCTACTACGGTGTAGAAGGAGGCCACCCTGCCGCGCGCTCAGGTCGCCGTCTCGGGCCAACAGAACGATCGACGTTGAGTACTTTTCTTGGCGCCGGTGACTGGGACGGAGACGGTCATCGCGACGTCGTGTTGTTTGAGCACAGTTTATTCGATACCAGCTCGGGCAACGTCCGCGAATCGGTGATTGGCAACGTCGTCACTTACTGGGGCAACGCTTCCGGTGCGTTGTCGAACGACGACACGACGCGTCTCTCCTGCGGCGTCGAGTGGTGGATAGAGCCACAGTGGATCGATGGCCGCCTCGGCCAGGACGCCGACGGAGACGACATCGACGATCTCGCGATCATCTCGCCCAACGATGGCTTCGCCGACGGCAGCCGGCGTCCGATCCCACGACTTCATGTGTTCACCGGCGGCCGCACACGCTGGCGGGGCAAACCCGGCGCCAATCGAGCCTCGACGGTCATATGGAATCTGCCCGATATCGGTCTCGATCGCTGGATCGCGGGACAGTGGATCGACCACGACCGTGACGGCGCCCTCGACCTCGCTCTGCGCTACGACGTCTATGCATCACCGGCTTCGGTTGCCGTCGTGTACGGGCGCCGCGGAGGAGAGCTCGATTCCACCGCGATGGAGTCGCTCACGCTGAGCGGCGATAGCATCGGGTACTCGCCAAGGTTCATCGACGTGACCGGCGATCGGGTGCCGGAGCTCGTCATGGCCACCGGCGAGCTCTCGACGATCCGCATCTACCTCGGACTTCGTGGCCAGCGGCTCAAGAAACAGTTCGGCTCCGGTCTGGAGCCTCCGAATCCCGGCGCTGCGGAGTACTGGGGGCGACCTTGGGCACAGATCATGTTGCCGCGAGCCCTGTCGCCCGATTGGCCGTTCGGTGGGTACGGTCCGATCTTCGATCTCGGAAATCTTGGTCGCGACGATGTCGACGATATCGCTTCGTTCGCGCGACCCTACATCACTGTCTACAACGGAGGCAACCGCCTCGACAGCCTAGTCGACGGTTTGGTCGACGTGCCGGAGACCGACATGCTTCCCGGATTTTTCCGCAACGTCGTCTGCCGTCTCGGCGACATCGACGGAAGCGGTGTCGAGACGATCGCGGTCGGCTTCGGCGGCGCGAAGTACGAAGGCTCCTACCGGCATGGAGCGGTGCTGTTCTTCAAGCCGAGCTGGTGCGTGCCGCGCGAAGGACGCTACCGCGAACTGCCGCCCGGCACCGATCGACCCGCCCTGGTCGACGAAAAGGCGCTCGCGGCCGCGGCAGGCGACGAACTCGAATTCTCGATCTCACCGGTTCCCTCCGATGGACCGATCACTGCGCGCTGGGCTCCGCGTGCCGGCGCGGCAGTCATCACCGTGAGTGACGCACTCGGCCGCGTCGTGTATCGAAGCGCATCGTCATTGATGCTCGCGAGCACGAGCGTCGACCTCGCCGGGTTGCGTCCTGGAACGTACCTCGTCACCCTGACCACCGGTCAGCTCCGCAGCTCCCGCCCCCTCGTCGTTCGATAACTCCTTCCGCAACGAGTTCGAGTTAGCCATGACACCCCACCCGCGATTCACCTCGGGCCCATTGGCCCTATTCCTCTTTGTTGTGTTTCTCGCGCCATCGTCCGGCAAGGCGCAATCGAGCGGACGCTACCGCAATTTCCATTACGACTCCACGTTCCACATCGGCAGCCATAACCTCAGCCTCGTCAGGCTCGCGAAGGACACGATCGGCTTCGATTTCAATTACAACTACGCCGCCGACCTGGCCGGCATCCGCGCACTGCTGAACACGCCCGACAGTCTGCTCACCTGGGGCCAGATCTACGAGAAGCGATACTATCTAGCAGCCGACACATGCTCGTTCGGGCTCATTTTCACACCGAGCCGCTTCAAAGCGCTGGAGGGGGAGAGCAGCGATGGCGCGCAGGGGGGTAGCTTTCGATGCCAGGACAATTACGTTCGTGGGGACGCCAACCTGCAGCTCCTCGACTATGCCGACGCGCCGCCCGCAAGTGGTATCTGGGCTAGCGCCATCGACGGTCAGGTAAGCGCTCTGGAGATTCCGAAACTCGCTTCGCCTGTGAATCAGACAATCATAACGATGCCCCGGTATGTGTCGACTCTAGGACTTCACCTGCCAAGCACGAAATTCTACGACAGCGCTACGATGGGTGACCATCACCTGGGACCGGACAGCCTCCGGTATCGATTCAAGATCGGTTTCCATATCGTAGCTCCGGACATCATTGAAGTCGATCCGACAGACACGATTGCGTACGCCACGTTCTATCAGCGTGTCGATACGTTGCAGGGTCAGGAAAGCACGGACTGCCGCTGCCGGATCTATGAGCCGTTCGAAACGCTCGTCGTCACGCGAGCCACATACTTAGACAATGACCTTTCACCGCTGGTTGGTGGGGTTGAAGGCAATTACCGGGACGTTAGTAGGTGGATCGATATCCGCGGCGGGTGGTACCATCCCGCGCCGGGCCAGTCGTTTCGGTCACGCCTCGGAGACTGGCTTGGAAGCCTCAATGCAGGTCCATGCACATCCATCGGCCCGCAGCGCACCTGTGCCTCGCTTCTGCTGTGGCTCCGCGACACACTACAGATCCTGGACCCCGGCTCGCTGTCACTTTCAGACGATGCCCTTGAATCCGATCTGATCTTTAGCTTCACCACGACACGCCGCACGAAAATCAGGTACCTCAGAAGCCGTGTATCGTCGCACGCGTTCGAGGCGCTCCAGGCCGGTACACTTGACGACTGGCTGAAGGAGGAGATCGCTCTCTTTTACACGGACAGCGTTCTCGCCCCCATGCGGCGGCAACTCCTACGCTTCGGCGTTTACGACGAACCGCACTGGCCGATGTATCCGGCGAACCGACTGCTCGCGCTCAAGCTCCAGGACTTCATCGAGGACGACAGCGCGGGCGACCGCCGCGGTCTCTTCCAGAACCCTACTACTAGCTTCGACAGTTATCGCACGTTTCTCGGTGATCTGAATCCCAACCAGCGCAAGGCCATTCACCAGATGTCGCGTCAGCTCTTCAACGTCATCGGGGGGCCCGTGCCGGTGCGATATGCCAACCCCGATTTCATGGATGATGCGGCCCTCGAGTCATTCTACGCGCCGAATGGCACCGCGGGCTTTCCCAAGATGATAGCGCTGACCTCGCCGACTGATTACCAGGCGTATCTCTATCGCACGCAGAAGTACGCCTTCGGTAAGTATTTCGACCACAACAATAACGACCTGCCTGACTCCGCCCAGACGACAGTCAAAGGCGCCCTCGTTCCAATGCTCGGTCGCTTGGTCGACGTCGGCAGATTCAAGTATCAGAATCGCGTTCGCGACAGCGTTCCGATCTGGAACGTCGTGCAGACGTCGGGCTGGCTTCCCGAAGCCGGCAACGTGGAGGATACGCTCGGGTACCGCGGCCTATGGTCGCAGCGGCTCGTCACGCCTGAAGAGGTGGCGGCTCAATGCTGGCTCTCGCTCAACGCGGGCGTCCAGGGTCTCGAATTCCAGGAGCCGGCGTTCGACGGGCCGAACGTCGGCTACGTCGATCAGTTCCTTGGGACCGGCCGCGTCAAATGGGCGCTACCGTTCGATTCGCTCGGCAACGGCGAGTATGACACCGCCACAGCGAGCCATAGCAAGTTTTGGGAGGGGACGCCGAAAACTCAGTGGCGATTCCCGAAGATGTGGCTCGGCTTTCGTACGCGGTATCTCGCAGTCAAGCGTATCATCGCCGAACTCCGCAGAATCGATACCGTCTACTCGAGATTGTACTATCGCAAAGAGCAGATCTCAATTTTCGATACGCGGCAATCCCTCGACACGTTCCCGTTGGTTCAGTCACTGCAGACGCGGCTTGCGCGACGATTCCCGAACAGCAGCGGCGGCTTTGGCGATTCATCAGTGGTCGATGCGCGCGATTCGACCTATCTCGAGCTGACACATCTCTATCCGGGTCCGCGTGATACCGTCGCCTTCCGTCGCGGTGCACGATATCTGGTTCTGACGAATCGCCGCACGTGGCCGATCGATACGCTCACGTACTCCAGCCGCACGACCCAGTACGGATCTGCGACGCGCGGTTATGGAAACATCGACGTCCGCCGGCCCCTCGTCGTCCTCAAGAACACGACAGGAGTCATTGCCGACAGTTTCTTCGTCGAGAAGGTCGGCTACGAGTCGACAACAAGGGACACGGCACGCTTCGGGGACACCGTCGTCCTCGGCTGGCTCGAGCCTGGCTGGGGAGCACTGTATCGAATCACGCCGTTGCCGAGCGGAGTCTCACAGGGCGGCACCTCGTACAACAACGTCATTCACAGCATCAATCCGTCGACTCGTGACAGCGTTTGCGATCGCCTCGTCGTCTACGAGAAGGACTCGATCGTCTACCTGCGTGCGGTCGATTCGACCGGCAAATGGAGTCGCCCGTGGCGTATCAGTGATACAACCGACATTCGTGACAGCTCGTCGCCGTGGCTGCCGCGCGCCAGGAATTTCCATCCGGCCGTCGCCGTCACGCCCGGCGGGACGTCGGCACTCGTGGTCTGGGAGCGCTGGCACGTCGATTCCTCCGCCGCCTCCGTCGAGGCCTTATGGATCGAGAGCCGGCCGAAGGCATCGGCCGCCAACATCGGCGACAGCATTCGATTCCATGTCACGCGCGACCGCCTCAGGACGAATCCCCTCGATACGTTGGGTTTCGCTCCGGCGGCCATCGGAATTGACGGAGGCTATGTCATTGCCTATGCGACCGGCAACGAGCATGGGATGAGCCTGACGGTATTGCAGGACCAGCCGTATGGCCTCGTCTCCGGCACAACGAACGATACGGCGAGCGCGCATGCCATCTGCTGGAACTGCCAGGGCACGGCGTTGCCACCCCTGATCGACAGCACGTCGTACTTCCCCACGCTCGCCTACGTTCGCAACGAGGGCATCGTCCCGTTTGTCAATCATTGGCGGTGGTGTGGGACCGGTCCTGGCGACTCGATCGTTCCCTCGAACATGTCGGCGCATGTCGTACACCTCGCCTACCAGCAGGGTAGGCTGCACCTTGCCAACGCGCAGTACATCATGTACAACCAGGCGGCGATCACGTTTCGGCAGAACCAGTTCCCCTCCTATCCACCCGCGATCTGGATCTCGCCGACGGAGCACGTTAGTGCGGGACTTCCCGGGTGCGGCTTCCTTCATCCTTCGATCGCCGCCGACTCGGTGCTGACCGGCGTAGCGTTCCAGGCGCACTCGAGCGCTCGCCGGCGCGTCGTGCTACGCTTCCGAGACACGCTGACGTTCCCGGTCTTCAAGGCAACGTGGAAAACGCCAACATATGCCTGGGCAGAGCGGAGCACCGATTGGTACGAATGGCCCTCCGCAACGCAATTCCCGGCCCTGCCAATGACGGCACTCAGAGGTGCGACCGGCGGGCCCAAGGGAGGTATCGTCTGGTATCATTCCAACGACACAACGGGCGTTACGCCACAGTATCTCTATCGCTACGGCTATGCGGCGGTCGAGAGAATTCCGAACGGCCAGTATCCAACGCTGACGCTCGTTCCGTTTCTCGATACGCTTCCATTTGAATCGTCCAGCATCTTCTATCGAGGGGATACCTCGTCACAATATCTGGGACCGCGACCCGGCCTTACGACCGGCACATACTATCCGGCCGCTCTGTTGAACACAGGCACTACCCGATCATCCCTGTTCCGCACAGCAGTTGAGGACAACATCGTACACGGTGTCGATATCCGGACGATTTCGGAGCGCAACTGCTCACCTTTTGCCATCCGTGATCGTGATATCAAGGCGGGCCTCTTGACGATGACAACCATCACAGAGACCGGGGAGGTCGCGACGTCGGCGACGACGCCGGGGCTTCCTCCGTCGTTCTTTGCCGAACCGATCAACGACAACACGGTGGTCGAATCGCTCGAGCAATCGGAGCGAGTTGCACGGACGAGTGTCTTTGCGACCACGGCGATCAATCAAGCGATTCGCCGGCAGGTCTCACGCGCGAGCAACGTGATGTCGTGGCTTGATGGCGAGCCCTACGACAGTGTGCTTCAGCGCGACGCGGACGTTTGGGTACTCACGGAACTCGTACGTGCGGCCGACAGCGTCGTGCTATGGCACGACGATACGATCTCCGTTCGCGCGATGACGGTCGACTCACTCGACGAGAGCGTCGAGGTACCGACGAGTACCTACGCGGCACCCAACACGCCTGTCTTCGTGCGCCTGCGCGTCGAGGCGACCGAGGGTCTCGCGTACGTTCTATCGGCTGGCTTCGAGTGGTCCCGCACGGGACCGCCTTTCACACCTAAGCCAGGCAGGCGCTTCAAGCAGCGGCAGAATGTACTGGACGCTGGTAGCGAACTGTCGGTTATGGTTCATCCAATTCCGGCTTCGGAGGAACTGCAGATATCGGTTCTCTCGAAATCATCGGGCCGACTGACGTACATGCTGCGAGACAACCGGGGGTTAGCCGTCGGCGCGCCCGGCACAACCACGGTCTCGGCGGATCGCCCGGCAATCGTTCCGTACGATCTGCGGGATGTTCCGAGCGGAAGCTACTATCTCGAGGTCACCGTTAACGGCAATCGCGTCGTCACGAAGGTCTCCGTGCTCCGTTGACGCTCGAGTACGCCTGGCTGTCCACTGGATCACTCCAGCGTCGTCGCGGGGAACGCTCGACCTAGGATTCGCCTGGGCCGGCGTGGGACCATTTGATCGAGCCGCTCCCGAGCCCCCAACCTTCAAGTAGCCACTGAAGCGACGCCGGATACGCGATCCGTATCTCCGGTGAAATGGTAAGGGGTAGCCGCTCATGAGCAGCTACCCCCTATCCTGATTCGCGCCGATATCGGCTCCATCTATCGTGCCGCGACGGGCTCTCCCTTGACCGCGGTGATGTCCAGCAGCAGCCTGACGTCGTCGCGGATGAGGTCGTCGGGGGCGCCGGCATAGACGATCCCCCAGTCCTTGCGATTGATGATGAAGTCGCCCTTGGCCTTCACCTCGTTTCCGGCGACGGTGATCGTCGCGGGGAACGTCACCGCCTTCGTCGCGCCGAGCAACTGCAGGTTGCCGGTGACCATGTGGGTCAGGCCCGCCGAATCGATCGGCTCGAAGCGATCGGCTTCGAACGTCGCCGTCGGATGCTCCTCGACCTTGAAGAAGTCGGGGCTCTTCAGATGCCCGGTCAGCTTCTCGTTGTCGGACCAGATCGATGATGTCTGGATGTTCAGCCGCACCCCGGTCACATCGTCACCGTCGACCGAGACGGTTCCGTCGAACTGACGGAAGCCGCCATCGTGCGCGCGCGTGACCTTCGCCGCCTTCCACTCGATCGTGCTCCGCGTCGTATCGATCCGATACTCGCCGCCCGCTCCCTCCTGAATCGTCACCGCCTCTCCCGTCTTCGCCTCCGGAGCATCGCCGACCTTGCCGCAGGCAACGACGAGCGAGGCGAGAAGCACGAAGACGACCGGCTGAATCCTGGTGATGCGCATTGATGATCCTCGAGTCAATGGGTGAATGATCATTGTCGCAACAGATATCGGGCCACCCGGCTCGACGCCGATCACCCCGCAGCGCTCGCACGGCGGGCTGCGCGCGGCTCACGGACGGCGCCGGACACTCACCCAGGGGGCCGGGGACCCTCGATCAGAATCACCCGGTGAGATTCACCCCAGCGGGTGAGGGAGCTCACCCGGGACCCCCGGTAGCTTTGTACCCGTAAGACGACGCCACGCTCCCCATGGACGCGCGGCATGGCCCAGGAATTCACGAATAGAAATAATACTGGAGCATCATCATGAAGACCACGATACTTTCCCTTGTCGCGTTCATTCTCCTCGGCACCACCAGCGCGTTCGCGCAGTTCAGCAGCACTCCGATGGAGCCGGGATTACGAGACCACCTACGAAGCAACCGGCAGGCGTCGGTGCAGCTTCTGAGCGACCGGAAGATGGTCATCAACGGCGTGTCGGCCGAGTGGGTCTCGCAGGATCAGATCACGCTGAGCGCCGTGGTGATTGAGCTCAAGGGCCTCAGCACGGCCTCGAGCGAGCGGATCGCCCGCGAGATCCTCGAGTACAACGTCAGCGGCCCGGTCGGCACGCTGTCGATGGAGCAGGGGACGATCCGCATGGTGCATCACCTGAACCCCCGCTTCGTCACGCCGGCGGAGATCACCTCGGCGGTTGCGGCCTTCAAGAGCGCGGTCGACGCCGAGCGCGCGAACCTCGACAAGTCGATGGCGACCCTGCGATAACCTCCTCGACCCAGCGATGTGATGAAGACGATGCGAACGACGATGTGAACGATGGATCCCGATGGTGAGTGAACAGCGGCCGGGCGGCTCTTAAAGAGCGCCCGGCCGCAGCCGTTTGCAGGGGTCGCGGGGCGCCGGCGTAATCGAAAGAAAATATTCGCTCACCGAAAGAACTGACAATCGTCATCATGCGGGTGGATTCGGAGGCCTACATTGCCATCCCCCCGCTGCATCGTCACCCGAAGCGATGAACGATGCGCCGACACCGTTTGCCCCGACCGGCGCTTCGCACGATCGCTTCCATCGGGGATCGACAATAACCGCAGGTACTCCAATGGCAAATGCAAAGCTCACCCTCGACGGCCAGGAGTTCGAGCTCCCGGTCATACGAGGATCCGAAGACGAGGTCGGCATCGACATCCGACCCCTGCGCGCGATGACCGGAGCGATCACGTTCGATTCCGGCTACGGCAACACCGGTTCGTGCGAGAGCGCGATCACGTTCATCGACGGTGAGAAGGGAATTCTGCGCTATCGCGGCTACCCGATCGACGAGCTGGCCGAGAAGTCCTCGTTCCTCGAGGTCGCATGGCTGCTCATCTACGGCGAGCTTCCGACGGCCGAGCAGTTCGCGACGTTCAAGGATGCGGTCACGCACCGGACGATGCTGCACGAGGACATGAAGAAGTTCTTCGAGGGCTTCCCGCCGACCGCGCATCCGATGAGCGTGCTCTCGGCGATGGTCTCGTCGCTGGCCGCGTACTACACGACCGCCGACGATCCGGTGACGCTCGACCTGAACTTCATCCGCCTGATCGCGAAGCTTCCGACGATCGCGGCGTTCTCGTACAAGAAGTCGATCGGCCAACCCTTCATCTACCCGAAGAACAACCTCGCGTACACCGAGAACTTCCTGCAGATGATGTTCGCGACGCCGGCCGAGGACTATCCGATCAACCGGCAGCTTGCCGACACGCTCGACCTGCTGTTGATCCTGCACGCCGATCACGAGCAGAACTGCTCGACGTCGACCGTGCGCATGGTCGGCAGCTCCGGCGCCGATCTGTTCACCTCGATGTCCGCCGGCATCGGCGCGCTCAGCGGACCGCTGCACGGCCGCGCCAACCAGGAGGTGCTCGAGATGCTCGAGCTCATCCACGCCGACGGCGACGACTACCGCAAGTACATCGACAAGGCGAAGGACAAGAACGACGGCTTCAAGCTCATGGGCTTCGGCCATCGCGTCTACAAGAACTTCGACCCGCGCGCGCGCATCATCAAGCAGAAGGCCGACCAGGTGCTCAACGCGCTCGGCAAGAGCGACCCGCTGCTGGACATCGCGCGCAACCTCGAGGAGATCGCGCTGAGCGATCCGTACTTCATCGAGAAGAAGCTCTATCCGAACGTCGACTTCTACAGCGGCATCCTCTATCGCGCGATGGGGATTCCGACCGAGATGTTCACCGTGATGTTCGCCCTCGGCCGCCTGCCGGGCTGGCTCGCACAGTGGAAGGAGCTCCGCGAGGATTCGACGACGCGCATCTATCGCCCGCGTCAGATCTACACCGGCGCGACACTGCGCTCGTACGAGCCGGAGAGCGCACGCACCGGCGTGCACAGCACCAACGGCGCCGAGATGGCTCGCTGATCGTAGTCGTCAATACGAGACAAGGGGAAGCGGGACGACGGTCCTGCTTCCCCTTGTTCGCATGTGCTCGGACGTTCTAGCGAAGATCGCGTCCGTCGCCCGAAGCGTCGCTGCTGGCGTCGACGGAAGGAGCTAACGGAGCGATCGCCTCGGTCGAATCGGGAACCGCATCCTGCGCCGCCACTTCACCCATTTCGGGAGCCGGCATGAGTCCGCCCATGATGACCGAGTATCCGTTGTCGTCCTCGTCGGGGGGCGGCTCGCGATCTGCCTGGGTCGTGTCGCTCGTCTCCTCGGTGACCGGCGCCATCTTCCCCATGATCGGATCGAGCGAGCTCGACGACGCCTCGACGCCGAACGCGCCCGCGACGAGCGCCGTGGCCGCCGCGATCATCGAGCGGACGCGTCGCATCCGGCTGTCGCGCACCGCACGGACGCCGACGGGACAATCCCGTGTCAGCACGGTTCCGTCGGCCCGACGATGCAGGCGCACGCAGACGCGGCCCTCGCGCGCGGCGATGAGCTCCTCGGCCTCGCGGCGCGTCATCGCCGAGAGGTCGTAGACGTTGAGCTGGCATGATCCGCAGAAGCGCGCGCGGTCGTCGCCGCTCATGGCGCTCCAGTCGGCGGAGCAGGGCGTGGCGATGGCGATCGTGTCCAGAGGTGATGTGGCTCGTTCCATGGTGCTGGTCCGCGTTGGTTGTCGTTCCTCGCCCGGAACAGACCCGGGTAGAGAGAAAACGTGCGCGCGCGATTCTGTGACATCGGCCGCCGATACCGAAGCGTCTCGCATCCTTACGGGCGTATTGCGATGTTTGCGGTTTTCAATCCCGACGTCCCATGCTCGCTGATACCTTTCGCATCCACAACCGGATCAATCTCTACCTGCTCGCGGCGATCGCGCCGGAGTCGCTCGATGACGGAGCGACGATGAAGGGGCGGACCGTGGGCGAGACGTTCGCGCATCTTCACAACGTCCGCCTGATGTGGATCAAGGCCGCGGCGCCCGAGCTCCTCGACGGGCTCGAGAAGATCGAGCGCGAGCGCGCCCACGATCCGGCGCTCCTTGCGGAGGCGCTCGAGCGCTCGGGCGAGGCGATCGCGACGCTGCTCGACAACGCGGCGGCGGCGGGAGGCAGAGTCAAGGGATTCAAGCCGCACGCGACGGCGTTCCTCGGCTACCTCATCGCCCACGAGGCGCACCATCGCGGACAGATCGCGCTACGCCTGAAGGCCGCGGGCACGCCGCTCGACAGGAAAACGTCGTACGGGATGTGGGAGTGGGGGAGCCGCTAGCGGGCTGCGTCCTTTCGCGCGGGCCGTCGTCCATACGGACGACGAGCGTCTCACAGAACCCAACAGCGGTACCCGATGCACACGACGACCCAGATCTGGAACGAATACAACGCGAAGCTCCACGCCTTCATCGTCCGGCGTGTGAGCGATCGCTCGACGGCCGACGACATCCTTCAGGACGTCTTCCTGAAGACGCATCGGCGGTTGCACGAGCTCAAGGACGGAGCGAAGCTGCAGAGCTGGCTCTACCAGATCGCGCGCAACGCGATCATCGATCACTACCGCGAGCGGCGTCTGTCGACCGAGTCGCTCGAAGAGCTGCCTGCCGACGGACCGGACGCGAGCGATGCCGCGGTGCGCGAGCTGGCCGAGTGCCTGCGTCCGATGATCGAGCAACTGCCGGAGCACTACCGCGACGCGCTGATTCTCGCCGACCTCGACGGCATGACCCAGCGCGAGATCGCCGAGCGTCACGGCATCTCGCTCTCCGGCTCGAAGTCGCGCGTGCAGCGAGCGCGCACGATGCTCCGCGATCAGCTCGACGCCTGCTGCCGCTTCGAGTTCGACCGGCGCGGCAGCGTCGTCGGCTACACACCGCACGCGTGCGCAGACGACTGCGAGAGCGACTGCTGAAATCTCTGCGTCCTTTTCGCGACCGCTCCGTCTCCGTTGGTGAGCATGGCACGACGCCATGCGCCATACACGACATCAACTCTCGAGAAACGAACGATGGAACAGTTGACGAGCGACGAGATCCGCACCGCGGTGCGTGAGAATTACGGGAAGGTGGCGGACAGCGGATGCGGCTGCGGGCCCTCGTGCTGCGAGCCGAGCGCGCCGCTGGACCTTGCGGCGCAGTCGAGGGCGCTGGGATATTCCGACGAGGAGATCGCGGCGGTTCCCGAGGT
>Ga0247823_10002741_pt1 | contig 14464 bp, 12 predicted proteins | sample 13C_PalmiticAcid_2_FD_192426 | JGI IMG/M metagenome (GOLD analysis project Ga0247823, IMG submission 192426) | Soil microbial communities from agricultural site in Penn Yan, New York, United States - 13C_PalmiticAcid_Day30 | ecosystem: Environmental > Terrestrial > Soil > Agricultural land...
GTTCCCGGGCATCACGAAACAGACCCGCGAACTCGAACGCATGGCGAAGCACGATCCCGAGCTCCAGTGCACGGGTGACCTCGAAGGCGGTCCGGCGCGTTGAGCGGGGATGCTCCCGTCACGCCGACACCCGTCGCGGCGGCCGCCGACCCGGCCGCGAGTCCCGTCCCGCCGCGCCAGACCGCGCGCGGCGGCGGGCGGATGGACCTGACCAGCGGGCCCATCACCAAGACGCTGATCCTCTTCGCGTTGCCGACGCTCGCATCGAACATCCTCCAGACGCTGTCGGGGTCGGTGAACTCGATATGGGTTGGGCAATTCCTCGGCGAGAGCGCGCTTGCGGCGACCGCCAATGCGAACATCATCATGTTCCTGATGTTCGGCGCCTTCTTCGGCTTCGGCATGGCCGCGACGGTCCTCATCGGACAGTCGATGGGGCGCGGCGACATCGATGCCGCGCGCCGCGCCGCGGGCGGGGTGATAGGCCTCGCGCTCATCTTTTCGGTCGTAATCGCGATCGTCGGCTGGTTCGCCTCAGACCGCATCCTCCATTGGCTGAAAACGCCACCGGAGGCCTTCGCACTCGCGCACGACTATCTGCGCGTCACCTTCCTCGCCGTTCCTGCCTCGATGCTGTCGGTCACGCTGATGATGGCATCGCGCGGTGCGGGCGACGCGGTGACGCCGCTCCGCTTCATGATCCTAGCGGTCATTCTCGACATCGCCTTCAACCCGGTGTTGATCCTCGGCCTTGGCCCCTTCCCGCGCCTCGGCATCGCGGGCAGCGCGCTCGCGACTGCTATCGCGGGCACGATCAGCCTCGCGGGCATGATCGGCTGGTTCTATGCCAAAAACCATGTGCTGCGTCTTCGCGGCCACGAACTCACCTATCTCTATCCCAAATGGAGCGAGCTGCGCTTCATCATCGGCCGCGGCCTGCCGATGGGCGCGCAGATGCTCGTGATCTCGGGCGCCGGGCTCGTCATGGTCGGGCTCGTCAACCGCGAGGGGCTCGTCACCGCTGCCGCCTATGGCGCGACGCTGCAGCTGTGGAACTATATACAGATGCCCGCCCTCGCCGTCGGTGCCGCGGTCAGTTCGATGGCGGCGCAGAATATCGGCGCGGGGCGCTGGGACCGCGTCGCATCGGTGACGAACAGCGGCATCGCGATCAACCTTGCGATGACCGGCGTGCTGATCGCCCTCCTCCTCGCTTTCGACCGCGCCGCGCTCGCGCTCTTCCTCGGCGGCGAAAGCCCGGCGATCGAGGTCGCGCGCAATATCCAGCTGATAGCGACCTGGACCTTCCTGCCCTTCGGCACGACGATCGTGCTGATCAGCACCTTGCGCGCCAACGGCTCGGTCGTGCCGCCGCTCGTCATCCTGTTCCTGTCGATGTTCCCGATCCGCCTCGGCATTTATTATTTCGGCTATCCGGCAGTGGGCAGCGACATCCTCTGGTGGAGTTTTCCGCTGTCGTCGCTCGCCTCGCTGGCGATGGCGTGGGCGATCTACCGGCGCGGCAACTGGCGCCGCGCGCTGCCGCAACCGGCAGGCTGACCGGCCTTCTGCTTTCGACCAAGGTGCGCGCAGCTTCGACTGGCGGCCCGGCGCGTGCTAGCCATCGATCGCTATTTGGCGCTAAAGCAGGCTTAATGAACATCACGAACCGCAAGGATGCGCTGCGCGACCAGCGCGCGAAAATGTTGGCAGCGGCGCCCGACTGGCGCGCCTCCGACGCCCGCGTGAACCCCCGGGTCGCGATCGGATCGATCATTGCCATGTGGGCGATCTATTTCCTGATCACCTCGGTGCTCGCGATGCTGACCGGCGTACCCGAGCAATGGCCGTCTGCCGGCCGCCGCGCGATCGTCGTCGTCGCCGGTATCCTGTGCACCTTCGTCCTCTATCAGTTGCTCCAGCGCGCCCAACCCCGGAGTTTCGGCGCCCGGCTGGCGGCCGCCTTCGGCGCCGCGGTTCCGCTCGTCATCATCTACGCGACGGTCAATCTTCTGGTTTTCTATTACTGGTTCCCGGTGTCCGACAGCGCCAAGATCGTCGAGGAAATGCAATCGAAATATTCGGTGGCGTGGGAAACGATGCTGATCCTCGACAGCTCCATTCGCTGGTATTTCTTCTTCGCCGTCTGGGCCGCGCTCTATGTCGCGTTCGGCTATGCCAACGAGATGCGCGCCGTCGAGCGCCGCGCCAATCATTTCCGCATGGAGGCACAGACCGCACAGCTCCGAGCGCTGCACTATCAGGTCAATCCGCACTTTCTGTTCAATACACTCAATTCGCTGTCGACGCTCGTCCTCAAGGGATCGAAAAGCGAGGCCGAGACGATGATCATGAATCTTTCGTCCTTCCTGCGATCGAGCCTCGCGGTCGATCCCGAACAGCTCGTCAGCCTCGACGAGGAAATCGCACTCCAGCGCCTCTATCTCGACATCGAGCAGACCCGGTTCCCCGATCGCCTGCAGGTTGAAGTCGCCATGCCGAAAGAGCTGGAGAATGCCTGCGTCCCCGTGCTGATCCTGCAACCGATCATCGAGAATGCGATTAAATATGGCGTCGCACCCAGCAAGGGAAAGATCGCGATCCGCCTCACCGCCAGCGCCGAATATGGTCTATTGGTGCTGCGCGTCGAAAACGACATCGACCCGAAGGCTCCGGCGCCCACCTCGGGAACCGGCCTCGGCCTCGGCAATGTCCGCGAACGCCTGCTGACCCGCTATGGTCCCACCGCCGGGTGCGAATGGGGCCCTTCGGATGGCGGCGGCTTTGTCGTATCGCTGTGGCTGCCGCTGGCAAGGGAGGCATGCTGACTCATGATCCAGACGCTTCGTACCCTGATCGTAGACGACGAACCGCTGGCGATCGAACGATTGCAGATCCTTACCGGACAGCAGGACGGCGTGTCGCTCGTCGGCACCGCCAGCGACGGCGCTTCGGCGCTGCGCATGGTCGATGCGCTCGCGCCCGACCTCGTGCTCTGCGACATCGCGATGCCCGATCTCAACGGGCTGGAGGTTGCCGCCGCGATCGAAGGGCTCGACAATCCGCCGGCGGTCGTCTTCGTCACGGCCTTCGATCGCTATGCGGTGGCGGCGTTCGACGTTGCCGCGGTCGACTATCTGCTCAAGCCCGTGTCGCCCGAACGCCTCGCCCGTGCCTTGTCGCGCGTGCGCGAATGGCGCGCGACCGAGCGCGCGCCCGCGCAAAAAAGCAGATGGATCAACGAATTCTGGGTCCAGAACCGCGGCGAGATGCTGCGCATCGACGCGGGGCAGGTCGACCTGATCGAGGCCGAGCGCGACTATATGCGCCTGCATGTCGGCGGCCGCAGCTGGCTGATCCACCAGACGATCAAGTCGCTGGAGGCGCGCATGAACCCCGACCAGTTCATGCGCATCCACCGGTCGAAAATGATCCGCCGCGAAGGCATCGTCGGATTGAAGCATCATGGCGACGGCGCATGGAGCGTCGACCTCGGCGAAGGCGGCGTGCACCGCATCGGCCGCACCTATCTCCACGACGTCAAGGCGATCATGCACGCCTGAACAGAAAAGGCGGCCATGCCACCGGGGCATGACCGCCTTTCGGGATCAACATATGGCAGGGCTGCTCAGGGAGCGGCGGCGACGACAATCCGGCCGCGATCGGCGAGGCGGGCACTTTCGCCATTGAACAGGCCGGCCAGTTTCACATCCGCGTCGGCCATCGCGCTATCCTCGCAGCGATTGGCCTCAGCGCGTTCGCGAAGGCCTTGCCGGTAATGCAGCCGGGTGCCGCATACTTTCTGCACGGCAAATTTGACGCGGGTGCTCAACCGCTCGCGGCCCTCGACACTCGACAGGTTCAGGTCGTCGTAACGCACGATGGCGGTATGCCGCTCGCCATCGTCTTCGGCCGCGGCCGGGACCGAAAAGCCGGCCAGCGCAACCGGCACTGCCAGCAGGAAAGAAAATTTCGCCATGGGGGAGTCCTCTCTTTAAAAGGATGCGGGATACCGGCTGGCGGACCGGGGAGACCGTCTTCCGATATCCCGCAAGTTAGTGTTACCCCCTGGACGTCATGAGAATCGCCTTTGGATCGATCGGCGCGGACAGCCGCTCGATTGACAGACGAAGTGCGTCGATCTGTCGACGAATGGCCGACCGCAAGGCAATATCATGGCGCCGGACTTGCATTCGACGTACGTTCATGGCCAAATCAGCCGATGGCGAAGAAATTATCTTTCGCTGCAAATCACCGCACCGGCGCGCGCCTGATCCGCTTGTCGGCGCTCGCGCTCGCCGGCGTCACCGGCGGGGCTTTACTGGGCGAAATGGCCGCCGGTACGCGATTGGGCGGCGGAACCGGTGAGCCGGCATCCTATTCGCGCCTCAGCGCCAATCCCGACGCACTGGCGCCGCAAGGCGGCGGGGCCGCGCCGTGCCTCGACTGCGCCGACAGCTATGGCGTCGCGATACGGCTGCGGGCGCGTCGCGACGACAGGATGAACGATGATGCTTTTCGTGCGCTCGGGACGGTCGACGTCGATCGGCCGGTCCGCGCCGATACCGCCGACAACTATCGGTACGGCGGCCGCTTTCCTGACCCCGAGCCTGCGGCAGCGGTGACGAGCGAAGGCCCGCTCGCCGACATCCCGGCGGATGTTCCCCCGTCGCCCGGCATGAAAGCGGCGCCGGAGCCGGCCGAATATTGACGCCTTAACGCGGCGGCGTGGTCGGCGCGGCGCAGCGGGTCGTGTCGCCAGCCTTGCACGCGGCGGCGTCGGCTTCCCATTTTATCCGCTCTTCGGCCGACATTGCGGCGACGCGTGCCTTCTCGGCCTCATAAGCAGCGGTTTCCTCCGTGAACACCGTCTGGTCGTGCGCGACCTGCTGCTGCGCGGCCGATACTTCCTGCGCATAGGTCGTATTGTCAGCCTTGGCGCGCGCAGCCTGTTCGGCGTTGAGCCGCGCCGTGTTCGAACGCTCTTCAGGCGTCGTGCCGTCCCTGGCCGGCGCCGCGGTCGTTACCTTATCGGTCGACGCCTGGAAGGCCGCGGCCTGACCCGAGGCGAGCAGCGCAAGCGCGGCGGTGGCCGCCATCCAATTTCCGGTCATCGAAGCTTCTCCTTCAAATCCACATATCTGCCGGTCCAACGCTTTGTCCGATGGGCCGTTCCCGCATTGAATTGACCTTGAGTGGGGCAAACGTCATGCTGATCATCCAGACCATGTCCGATCGGCCGATCATTTGCCAGCATCTCCGAAGCATCCCCTCAATCGCCCGGTGTTTTTCACACCCCTCGCGGTACTTCTCGCCGCCGTCATTCTCAGCCTCTGGCAGGGGCCTGCTGTCGTCGCGGCCGAGACGGCGATCAATGACTGGATATTGCGTTATTTCTCACCGCTCTTCGCCTGGGCGGGGATCGGCTTTCTCGTCCTGCTGGCGGGAATTGCCGTTTCGCCGCTCGGCGGGCGGATTATCGGCGGGCCGCAGGCGACGCCTGTTCTGACCCGCTGGCGCTGGTTCGCGGTGACACTTTGCACCACGATCGCAACCGGCATCCTGTTCTGGGGAGCGGCTGAACCGCTTTTCCACCTTAATGATCCACCCGCGATGCTGGGGTTACAGCCGGGCAGCGATGCGGCGGCCACCTTCGCCATGTCGACGATGTTCCTGCATTGGACGCTGACGCCCTATGCCATCTACACCGTCGCCGGCCTCGCCTTCGCGCTCGTCTATTACAACCGCAGCGAACCCTTCAGCCTGTCATCGCTATTCGTTCCGCTGATCGGCCGGCGCGCGCATGGCCCCGTCGGGACGGGGATCGACATCATCTGCCTTTACGCGCTCGTTGCGGGCATGGCGGCATCACTCGGTGCCGGCCTGCTCGCGCTCGCGGGCGGAGTCGAGGGGATCGGCGGCTTCGCAGGCGGCGCTGCGCTCCGCTGGGGAATCGCCGCCGCGATCGTCGCCAGCTTCCTGATTTCGGCCGCGACAGGCCTGCAAAAGGGGATCGCGGGGCTTTCGGTACTCAACACCTGGCTGTTCTTTGCGATCATCGCCTTTGTCCTGCTCGCGGGTCCGACCGCCGAGATGCTCGGCCTGTCGCTGCGCGGCGCGGCGGACTATTTCCGGACCTTCATCCCGCGCAACCTCGGCCTCGACGTCGACACCGGCTGGCACCGGCAATGGACGATCTTCAATTGGGCCAACTGGTTCGCCTGGGCGCCGGTGACCGCGCTGTTCCTCGGCCGCCTCGCCGTCGGCTACAGCGTTCGCGCTTTCATACTGTACAATCTGATCCTGCCATCGCTGTTCGGCGCGGTGTGGATGACGGCGATCGCCGGCGCGACGATCGCGTTCGACCAGCAGAGCGGCGCCAGCCTTTACGCCGTCCTGACCGCGCAAGGCCCCGATCCGGTATTGTTCCGGCTATTCAGCGCACTCGGCGGCGGTCCCGTCGTGGCCGCGATCGTGCTGTTCGCGATCTTCCTGTCCTATGTCGCGGGCGCCGACGCCAATGTGTCGGCGATGAGCGCGCTGTCGACGCGCGGCATCACTCCTGACGCACCCGAGGCACCGCTGTGGGTCCAGACGGTGTGGGGCATCACCGTCGGCCTCGTCGCAATCGTGCTCGTCGCCGGCGGCGGTATCGACGGCATCCGCATGATGTCGGTGCTCGGCGGCTTCCCCGCATTGTTCGTGATCGTCGGCGCGGCACTCTCGCTGATCGTGATGGCGGTACGGGGACGGCACAAGGCCGCCCCCGCCCAATCCTGAGAAAGGGGTCTCAGGACTACCAGATCCGCGTACGGTCCCCGGGCTTCAGATAATATTTCGCGCCCGCTGCGACGCTGAACGCCTTGTACCATGCATCGACGTTGCGCACAGGTCCAATAATGCGCCAGCGCGCCGGGCTATGCGGGTCGCTCGCCACTTGCTGCTTGATCGCATCTTCGCGCTGCTTGGTCCGCCATGCTTGCGCGAAGGCGAGGAAAAAACGCTGGTCGCCGGTCAGCCCGTCGATCACCGGTGCGGGCTTGCCGCCCAGCGAACGGCGATAGGCGTCATAGGCGACCTCGAGCCCGGCAAGGTCGGCGATATTCTCGCCCATCGTCAGTTCGGGGTTGATGAACGATCCCGGCGCCGCTTCATAAGTCGCATATTGGGCCCCGAATGCCTTCGCCTGCGCATCGAAGCGCGCCGCGTCCTCGGGCGTCCACCAGTCACGCACCGCGCCCTCTGCGTCGATCTTGCGGCCCTGATCGTCGAAGCCATGCGTGATCTCGTGGCCGATCACTGCACCGATCGCGCCATAATTGACCGCATCGTCGACGCTCTCGCTGAAATAAGGAGCCTGCAGGATGCCCGCCGGGAACACGATCTTGTTCTCGAGCCCGCCGTTATAGGCGTTCACTTCCTGCGGGTTCATCGACCATTTCTTGCGATCGACGGGCTTGTTCAGATCCGACAGCGCATAGGCATATTCGAACGCCGCGCTGCGCTTCACATTGCCGTACAGGTCCGCGGGATCGATCTTCAGTCCCGAATAGTCGCGCCATTTGTCGGGATAGCCGACCATCACGTCCATCTTGGCGAGCTTCGCCAGCGCGGCGTCCTTGGTCGCGGGCGCCATCCAGCTGTTGCCGCGAATGCGGTCGCCCATTGCGAGTTTCAGGTTGGCGACCAGCACCTCCATCTTCGCCTTCGCGCTCGCCGGGAAATATTGTTTCGAATAGGTTTCGCCGACCAGTTCGCCCAGACTGCCGTCCACGAGTGTCAGGCCACGCTTCCAGCGCGGGCGCAGCTCGCCGACGCCGCTCAGCGCCTTGGTATATTCGAACCGGCTGTCGACGAACGCCTTCGACAGATAGGGCGCGGCATTGTCGGCGACGTGGAACTGCTGCCACAGCTTGATCGTGTCGAGCGGCGTCCCGGCGTAGAGCGCGGCGATGTCGCGCACCGCGGTCTTCTCGTTGACGATGATGCGCTTTTGCGGCGCGATACCCGAACCTTCGAACCACGCCTTCCAGTCGAGCCCGGGCGCGTACGCGGCAAGTTCATCCGACGACATCGGGTTGTTGATCTTGCCGATGTCGCGGCGGTCGGCGATCGCCCAGCTGACTTTCGCAATCTCTGTCTCGAACGCCATGATCGCGTCCGCCGCCTTTTCGGGATCGGCATTGCCCGCCATCTTCATCGTCCGCGCGATATAGGCGCGGTATGCGTCGCGCTGCGGCTTGAAGCTGTCGTTCAGATAATAGTCGCGCTCGGGAAGGCCGAGGCCCGCCTGCCCCAGCCACAGCACATTGACGGTTGGGTCGGCGGTGTCCGCATAAGGCCCGCCGCTGACGATCGTCGAGCCGAACGTTCCCTGCGTGCCGCCCATGAAGCGCGCCATTTCGCTCTTGTCCCTGATCGCCGCGACCGCGGCGATGTCGGCCATCAGCGGCTTGGCGGCGAGCGTTTCGACACGTGCCTCGTCCATGAAGCTCTGATACAGGCCGCCGACCTGGCTCGCTGCGGGCGCACCCGCGACGACCGCGCGGAGTTGGCGCTGCGTGAGGTTATAGACGTCGTAATCGACACCGGCCGAGGCCTGGTCGGACGGAATTTCGGTTCGCGAGAACCAGCTTCCATTGGCGTAGCGGTCGAAATCGTCGCCGGGCTTCACCGACGGATCGCGCGCGTCGAGATCGACGCCCCACTTACCGAAGGTCAGCGCCTTCAGCGATCCCGCCGACGAAGCGTCGCCCTCATCGGCCGCCGCACCCGATAGCGTTGCATTTGCGCCCGCTTCGTTCGCCACTGCCGGTATAGCGGCCAGCGCAGCTACGATCGCCAGCCCCGCCGCGCCGCAAAAAAAGTTCTTCATTTCCCCAGTCTCCCGATTGCCTGCGCCGTCGGGTCGAGACGGCGCCCATGGTCATTCTTGTCCGCCTGTGACGCCAGGCGGTCAAGCAAGCGACACGACGCTTGGTCGAAGCACTTGGTATGTTGGTGGAAAGGCCTCCCGTCGCGTCCCGCATTGCGGCGCGGCTCCAGCCACCCTATCTAGGGCCCAACCGCGCAAAACCGCACTTGCGCCCATAGAACAAATCTGGAACATACCTCTCCCATGAGTCTCACCCACATTAAAGTGCGCGGCGCGCGCGAGCATAATCTCAAGGGCGTCGACGTCGATCTGCCGCGCGATGCGCTGATCGTCATCACCGGCCTGTCGGGCAGCGGCAAATCGTCGCTCGCCTTCGATACCATCTATGCCGAGGGGCAGCGGCGCTATGTCGAGAGCCTGTCGGCCTATGCGCGCCAGTTCCTCGAGATGATGCAGAAGCCCGATGTCGAGCATATCGACGGGCTGTCGCCGGCGATCAGCATCGAGCAGAAGACGACGAGCCGCAACCCGCGCTCGACCGTCGCGACGGTTACCGAGATCTACGATTATATGCGCCTGCTCTGGGCGCGCGTCGGCATCCCCTATTCGCCGACGACCGGCGAGCCGATCAGCGCGCAGACGGTCACCGACATGGTCGACCGCGTGATGGCGCTACCCGAAGGAACGCGCGCCTATCTGCTCGCCCCGGTCGTGCGCGGTCGCAAGGGCGAGTATAAGAAGGAACTCGCGCAGTGGCAGAAGGACGGCTTCACGCGCGTCCGTATCGACGGCGAATTCTACGAGATCGGCGACGCGCCGACGCTCGACAAGAAGTACAAGCATGACATCGAAGTCGTCGTCGACCGCATCGCGGTGCGCGAGGGCCTCGGCACGCGGCTCGCCGACAGTTTCGAGACCGCGCTGAAGCTCGCCGAAGGGCTCGCCTATGTCGACCTTGCCGATGGCCCCGTGCCGGGCCGCGAAGAGGAAGACACCGGCGGCGCGATGAAGGGTGCGGGCATCCCCTCGAACCGGCTGATCTTCTCCGAAAAATTCGCCTGCCCGGTCTCGGGCTTCACGATCGCCGAGATCGAACCGCGGTTGTTCAGCTTCAACGCGCCGCAGGGCGCGTGCCCCGCATGCGACGGCCTCGGCGAGCGGCAGGAGTTCGACCCCGACCTCGTCGTCCCGAACCATGCGCTCAGCCTGAAGAAGGGCGCGATCGTGCCGTGGGCGAAATCGAACCCGCCCTCGCCTTATTATATGCAGGTGCTCGAAAGCCTCGGCAAAGCCTATGGCTTCGACCTGACGACGCCCTGGCAGGACCTGCCCGGCGAGGTGCAGCTGATCATCCTCTATGGCAGCGGCGGCAAGCCCGTCGAGCTGACCTTCAAGGACGGCAAACGCAGCTACACGACGCACAAGGCGTTCGAGGGCGTGATCGGCAACCTCAACCGCCGCCTGCTCCAGACCGAGAGCGCGTGGATGCGCGAGGAGCTGAGCAAATATCAGGCGCCGCATCCGTGCGAGACGTGCCACGGCGCGCGCCTCCGCCCCGAACCGCTCGCGGTGAAGATCGCGGGCGAGGACATCAGCATGTCGGCGCAGCGCAGCGTCGCGGACGCGCTCGGCTGGTTCAGCACGCTCGACGCAAAGCTCAACGACACGCAGCGCCAGATCGCCAAGGCAATCCTGAAAGAGATCAACGAGCGCCTCGGCTTCCTCAACAATGTCGGGCTCGACTATCTCAACCTCAACCGCACCTCGGGCACGCTCAGCGGCGGCGAGAGTCAGCGCATCCGCCTTGCCTCGCAGATCGGCTCGGGCCTCTCGGGTGTGCTCTACGTCCTCGACGAGCCCTCGATCGGCCTGCACCAGCGCGACAACGACCGGCTGCTCGCGACGCTGAAGCGCCTCCGCGACCTCGGCAACACCGTCATCGTCGTCGAGCATGACGAAGATGCGATCCGCCACGCCGATTATGTCGTCGACATGGGCCCCGGCGCAGGGCTCCACGGCGGCGAGATCGTTGCCGAGGGCACGCTCGACGAGGTGCTTGCGAACAAGAAGAGCCTGACCGCGGCCTATCTGACCGGCGCAAAGAAGATCGAAGTGCCCAAGCATCGCCGCAAGGGCAATGGCTTCGACCTCGTGCTCAAGGGCGCGCGCGCGAACAACCTCAACAATGTCACCGCGAAGATCCCGCTCGGCACCTTCACCTGCGTCACCGGCCTGTCGGGATCGGGCAAGTCGAGCCTGATCATCGACACGCTCTACGCCAGCGCGGCGCGCGTGCTCAACGGCGCGCGGATGATCGCGGGGCCGCACGACAGCCTGAAGGGGCTCGAGCATTGCGACAAGGTCATCGACATCGACCAGTCGCCGATCGGCCGCACCCCGCGATCGAACCCTGCGACTTATACGGGCGCCTTCACGATCATTCGCGACTGGTTCGCGGGGCTGCCCGAAAGCCAGGCGCGTGGGTACAAGCCCGGGCGCTTCAGCTTCAACGTCAAGGGCGGGCGCTGCGAAACCTGTACCGGCGACGGCCTCATCAAGATCGAGATGCACTTCCTGCCCGACGTCTATGTGACGTGCGAGACGTGCCACGGCAAACGCTACAACCGCGAAACGCTCGAGGTGAAGTTCAAGGGCCACAGCATCGCCGACGTGCTCGACATGACGGTCGAGGATGCCGCCGAATTCTTCAAGGCGGTGCCCTCGATCCGCGAGAAGATGGCGATGCTGGTGCGCGTGGGCCTTGGCTATATCAAGGTCGGGCAGCAGGCGACGACGCTGTCGGGGGGCGAGGCGCAGCGCGTCAAGCTCGCCAAGGAATTGTCGCGCCGCTCGACCGGGCAGACGCTCTACATCCTCGACGAGCCGACCACCGGGCTGCATTTCGAGGACGTCCGCAAATTGCTCGAAGTGCTGCAGGCGCTCGTCGACCAGGGCAACAGCGTCGTGGTGATCGAGCATAATCTCGATGTCATCAAGACCGCCGATTACATCCTCGACCTCGGCCCCGAAGGCGGGGTCAAGGGCGGCGAAATCGTCGCCGCGGGCACCCCCGAACAGGTGGTGAAGGAGAAGCGCAGCTTCACCGGGCAATATCTGAAGCCCCTGCTGGAGAAATAGCGGGCAAAAGGATAAGAGAGGCGCACGACAGCGGGAGTTTTCATGCGATGCCTCTCGATCCGGTACGCCTCGTCCTTCCCTTCATTGCGGCCGCGCTCGCGGCCGATCCTTCGGCGACTGTGCCCGCTTCGCCCGAAGCCGCGCTCGAAGCCTATGTCGACGGGCTGCGCACGGGGCGGGTCGAGCGGCTGGAGAAGCTGTTCCTGCCCGACGGGCAATTCTGCACCTTGGCCGAAGAGGGCGCGGCGCCCATCGGGTGCAAGCGCTTTGCCGACGTCCTCGCCGGCTGGGCGGCGCGGCCCGATCCCGCCGCGGCCGGGCGCGTTCTCGACCGCCGCGATGCGACGCCGTCGATGAGCGCGGTCACCTATGAACTGCATTTCGGCGGCGATCGCTATGTCGACCAGCTGCTGCTCTATCGCACCGGCGCCGGATGGCGCGTCGTCGCCAAAACCACCGCCGTCCGGTAAATCAGTGCCACACCGCCGAGAGCGGGTAGAGCGCGATCAGCCAGATCAGGCAGGCGCATGTGATACGGCGGTCCCTTGCCGCGATCGCGAGCGCTGCGACGGGAAAGAAGCTCCAGGTGACCATGATGTTGCGCGCGTCGAGCGGCGGGAAGGTCGCGAGCGCCGCAACGGCGGCGAGCAACACGATATTGCAGAGCAGGATGCCGCCGAGCACCTTACGATAATGCTTGTCGAAATATGCGCCGAGGTCACTCCATTCCTCGGGATCGTCGGGAAAGACGAGGCTCGCCGCAACGAAATAGATGGCGGTGACGAGAAAGCCGCCGAACAGCACCGGCCAGCTCAGCGGCAACAGGTCGCGCAGCGACCAGCCGTACATCCAGAAGGTGACGACGTCGCCCGACACGAACAGGCCGAGCAACGCGGTCGGCCAGCCGATGCGGACGCGGTGGCTGGCCTTCAGCGCCCTCGCGAGCCCGCCCAGCCCCTCGGCAAGCGCGAGGCCGAGGATCAGCCCGAACAAAGAAAAGATGAATTCGAACCCGCTCATGTGCCCCCCGCCTGCCTCACCGCAGCCGTGGCAAAACGAACCACGGCGATCAAGAGGGCCCTATAGGGAAGGTAATTAAATTGGCTCGCCGCGAGAACGCAAGGTGGCACTTCCGTGTCTCGACATTTACCCGGTTTTGGCGGGGCGGAATCGCCGGGAGCAAGCAACGGCGGAAACGATCAAGCATAAGCCCCTTTTCAGCCATGCATCAATTGGAGCACGAGCGGGGTGAATGTGACTAACCTATCCCCTCCTGATCACGCATTTTGCAATGGAGATACTCTTGGACGAAATTTCGGTGCGCGCTGCCATAGAAGGTGGTGAAAGCTCTACCTTGGAGTTCAAACGGGCTGCCCGGGAAGCCAATTCAATATGCAAGGAAGTCGCTGCGTTTGCGACAAGCGAAGGCGGCATTTTGATCGTCGGAGTTTCCGATGACAGAACGATAGGAGGTCTGGACAATCCAGTAGAGCAGAGAGATCGAATCGAACGGTGGATTCACGAACACGTCGAACCCGCACCCGTGATCGATATCCGCATTGTGAGTATCGATCAAAAATATGTCATCACCATCAAGGTTGCCAACGGCACGGCGCCTTTTTACAGCGCGGATGACAAACCCTACATTCGTATTGGAACTTCCTCGCAACCGCTCAAGCCCAACCAAATCATCGATTTGGTACGGGGTCGACCGATCGAGGAAATGATCAGGTCATTTGAATCGACCCTTTCCGTGACCCAAGCCAATCTAGCGGTTACTCAATCGCTGGCAGCATCCGCTCAAGGTAATGTTGCGCCCGCCATAATCGGGCAAGGCGAATTGGCGACAATGCAATACAATGAGGTTAGAGACCGGCTACTTACAGAAATGGCCACGGCACCCGCAATTCTGGCGCTTCAATCCGGCGTCGCGGTCGCGCAGTCGATGGCTGCGGTAGCGCGGACGCCCCTTGCTTCGGGGATCGAAAAGCAAGGAGATCTTGCGACGATGAACTATGCGGACCTGATCTCCGGTTTGATGAGCGATCCCAAATTTATGGCATCGCTTAACGATGCCCATTCAAGCGCCATTTCAGCTATGTCACAGGCGGTTAGTGCAAACACGCTGGCGCAAAAGGCAATCAGCGAAATCGAGCAACTGAAATCGAAACTTGCAACGATCGCTTCTTGATAACGATTTTGCCAATTTTTCCCGCTCCCAGAAAGGCACAGGCGCATAATGCGGGGCTGGGCAGCGGGGTCACCCCATCAGCTTCGCGGTGATCTCTTCGGCGGCATAGATCCGGATCACCGGCGGCTGCGGCGACAGCGCGCGCATGTCGGCGACGAAGGCGCGCGCGGCGGGCAGCGCGAAATGGGCGCGGACCGCGTCGACGCTCTCCCACTCCTCGACGAAGACGAGGCGCAGCTCGTTTTCGACATCGACATGGC
>Ga0247823_10002742_pt1 | contig 14463 bp, 14 predicted proteins | sample 13C_PalmiticAcid_2_FD_192426 | JGI IMG/M metagenome (GOLD analysis project Ga0247823, IMG submission 192426) | Soil microbial communities from agricultural site in Penn Yan, New York, United States - 13C_PalmiticAcid_Day30 | ecosystem: Environmental > Terrestrial > Soil > Agricultural land...
CGCGCCACCACCGAACACCACTTCGTTGAAGCGATCCATGTAGTACTTGTTGTCGAGCAGCGTGTAGATGCCATGGAATTTCTTCTGGATGGCAGCGGGAATGTCCGGGCGCTTCATGTAGAAGAACCAGGCCAGTACCACGCCCGACAGCGCGAGGGCGAACACCGGAGTCATGAAGCCGTGCAGGCCCAGGGCCACCCAGCCATGGAAATGCTCCTTGAGGGTCGCCATCGCGCCATGGCTATCGGCCACGAAGATGACATCCTTGAAGGCCACGCCACTCTTGAAGAACTCGCCGAACAGCATTGGCTCGACTGCCCAGGCGCCAATAAAGATCGACGGAATCGCCAGCAATACCAGCGGCAGCGTCACGACCCACGGCGACTCATGCGGCTTCTCGCCTGGTGCCAGGCCATGGTGGTGATCGTCGCCTGCGTCTTCCTCGGTCTCGTGATGCGTGTCTTCCGGATGTGCGTGCGGCTTGCCAAAGCGCTCCTCGCCGTGGAACACGAGGAAGTACAGGCGGAACGAGTAGAACGCGGTAACGAACACGCCGGCCATCACGGCAAAGTAGGCAAAGCCCGCGCCGGGAATGGTCGAGTGCTTGACGGCTTCGATGATCAGGTCCTTCGAATAGAAGCCCGCGAAGAACGGTGTACCGATCAGCGCCAGCGAACCGATCAGCGAGGTGATCCAGGTGACCGGCATGTACTTGCGCAGGCCGCCCATGTTGCGCATGTCCTGGTCATGGTGCATGCCGATGATCACGGAACCCGCGGCAAGGAATAGCAGCGCCTTGAAGAAGGCGTGCGTCATCAGGTGGAACACGCCGATCTGGTAGGCCGAGGCGCCAAGCGCCACGGTCATGTAGCCGAGCTGCGACAGCGTGGAATACGCTACCACGCGCTTGATGTCGTTCTGTACGATGCCCAGGAAACCCATGAACAGTGCCGTGATCGAACCGATGACGATGATGAACGACAGCGCCATGTCCGACAGTTCGAACAGCGGCGACATGCGTCCGACCATGAAGATACCGGCGGTCACCATCGTGGCCGCGTGAATCAGTGCGGAGATCGGCGTCGGGCCTTCCATCGAATCCGGCAGCCAGACGTGCAGCGGGAACTGTGCGGACTTCCCCATCGCGCCGATGAACAGGCAGATGCACGCCACCGTCAGCATCATCCAGTCGGTACCCGGGAAGATCACGGTCGCCAGTTGCTCGCGCGCCGCGAACACATCGGTGTAGTTCAGGCTACCGCTGTAGGCCAGCAGCAGGCCGATGCCGAGGATGAAGCCGAAGTCGCCGACACGGTTCACGAGGAACGCCTTCATGTTGGCGAAGATGGCGGTCGGGCGGGTGTACCAGAAACCGATCAGCAGGTACGACACGAGGCCCACGGCTTCCCAGCCGAAGAACAGTTGCAGGAAGTTGTTGCTCATGACCAGCATGAGCATCGAGAAGGTGAACAGCGAGATATAGGCAAAGAAGCGGTTGTAGCCCGGATCGTCCTGCATGTAGCCGATGGTGTAGATGTGCACCATCAGCGAGACGAAGGTCACCACACACATCATCATGGCCGTGAGCGAATCGACCAGGAAACCGATCTCCATCTTCAGCGAGCCGACCGTCATCCACTCGTAGATGGTAGCGTTGAAGCTGGCGCCATTGAGCACGTCGACCAGCGTCATGGCCGAGAGCACGAAGGAGATCGCCACGCCGAGGATGGTGGCGCTGTGCGAGATGGTGCGTCCGGCACGACCTTCGCTCAGCGACAGGCCGAGGAACTTGGTGCAGAACAGGCCCGCGATGATCGCGCCGATGAGCGGCGCCAGCGGGATCGCCAGCAGCAGGGTGGGGTTGAGCGTGTTGGACATAGGACGCTTATTGACTCACGGTTGGCGCGGATTGCGATGTTCGGAACATGACCCGGTCAGCCTTTCAGACTGTCGAGATCGTCAACGTTGATGGTGTCCAGGTTACGGAACAGCACCACCAGAATCGCCAGACCGATCGCGGATTCAGCCGCCGCCACGGTCAGGATGAAGAAGACGAAGATCTGTCCGGCCAGATCGCCCAGATAGTGCGAAAAGGCGACGAAGTTCATGTTCACGGCCAGCAGCATCAGCTCGATCGCCATCAGCAGCACGATGACGTTCTTGCGGTTCAGGAAAATGCCGACGATGCTGATGGCAAACAGGATTGCGCCGAGAACCAGGAAATGGGCAAGCGACAACATGACGGACCTCAGTTCTTCGAGTCGGCCGCGGCATCGCCGGAACCGTTGGATTCGGATGGCATCGAAACGATGCGGATACGGTCCTTGGCCCGCACGCGCAACTGCTCGGACACGTTCTGGGCCTTGGCATCCTTGCGCTTGCGCAGGGTCAGCGCCACGGCGGCGACGATGGCCACCAGCAGGATGATGCCGGCCACTTCAAAGGCATAGATGTAGTCGGTGTAGAGCACCTTGCCGAGTTCGGCGGTATTGGAATAGTTCGCGCCCTTGTCGACGGCGTGGACCGGCGAGGTGCGGCCGATGAAGCTGCGCACCAACACGATGGCCATTTCCAGGATGATGATCGCGCCGACCACCGAGGCCATCGGCACATACGTCCAGAAATCGCGTCGCAGGTGAGCGATGTCGATATCGATCATCATCACCACGAACAGGAACAGCACCATCACCGCGCCGACGTAGACGAGCACCAGCAGGATGGCGAGGAACTCGGCCTGCAGCAGCATCCAGATGGCGGCGGCCGTGAAGAACGACAGCACCAGGTACAGCGCCGAGTGCACCGGGTTCCGGGCGGTGATGACCTTCAGCGCGGCCAGGACCAGCACCGTCGCGAAGGCATAGAAAATGATTGTGATCGGTTCCATGTTTCTCTTTAGTTCCTACCCGCCCCGCCGCTGCGAGGCGTCATGGCTAAGACGCAGGAGTTCCCCGGTACGCAGCCAGCCGCCAGGGCCGCGGGCTGCGCTCGACATCAGCGATACTTGGCATCCGCCGCGCGGCGCTCGGCGATTTCCGGTTCGTACCGGTCACCGACTGCCAGCAGCATGTTCTTGGTGAAGTACAGGTCGCCCCGCTTCTCACCGTGGTATTCCAGAATGTGCGTTTCGACGATGGCGTCGACCGGGCAGGCTTCTTCGCAGAATCCGCAGAAGATGCACTTGGTCAGGTCGATGTCATAGCGCGTGGTCCGGCGCGTACCGTCGTCGCGCTGGTCCGATTCGATGGTGATCGCCAGCGCCGGGCAGACGGCTTCGCACAGCTTGCAGGCAATGCAGCGCTCTTCGCCGTTCGGATAACGGCGCAGCGCATGCAGGCCACGGAAGCGCGGCGACTGCGGCGTCTTTTCCTCGGGGAACAGCACTGTCACCTTGCGGGCGAACAGATACCGGCCGGTCAGCGCCATGCCCTTGAAGAGTTCCCTCAGGAGCAGGCTGTTAAAGAATTCCTTGATGGCAAGTAGCATGTCTTTACACCCAGATGTTCCACGGTGACTTGATCCAGATGGCGATGATCACCACCCAGGCCACGGTCAGCGGAATAAAGATCTTCCAGCCCAGACGCATGATCTGGTCATAGCGGTAGCGCGGGAACGATGCGCGGATCCAGATGAAGACCGACAGCAGGAAGAAGACCTTGATCAGCAGCCAGAAGAATCCCGGAATGGCGTTCGTGACGACGCTGTCGAACGGCGCGGACCAGCCGCCCAGGAAGAAGGTCGCCGTGAGCGTCGAGATCACGATCATGTTGATGTACTCGGCCAGGAAGAACATGGCGAAGGCCATGCCCGAGTACTCGATCATGTGACCGGCCACGATTTCCGACTCGCCTTCCACCACGTCGAACGGGTGGCGGTTGGTCTCGGCCACGCCCGCGATGAAGTACACGCCCAGCATCGGCAGCAGCGGCAGCCAATTCCACGACAGGAAGGTCAGGCCCATGTCGGCAAAGTAGCCACGCTGCTGTGACTCGACGATGGCGCTCATGTTCAGGCTGCCCGATACCATCAGCACCGTCACCAGGGCAAAGCCCATGGCGATTTCATACGACACCATCTGCGCCGCGGCACGCATCGCGCCAATGAAGGCATACTTCGAGTTGGAGGCCCAGCCAGCCAGGATCACACCGTACACGCCGATCGAGCTGATGGCGATGACGTACAGCATGCCCGCATTCACATCGGCCAGCACTGCTTCGGCCTGGAACGGGATCACTGCCCAGATCGCCAGCGCCGGCATCAGCACCATCAGCGGCGCAACGATGTACATGCCGCGGCTGACCTGGTTCGGCACCATCACTTCCTTGAGCAGCAGCTTCAGCACGTCGGCAATCGGCTGCAGCAGGCCAAACGGGCCGACGCGGTTCGGGCCGAGACGCACGTGCATCCAGCCGATCAGCTTGCGCTCCCAGAGAATCAGGTAGGCCACCGAGAGCAGCAGCGGCAACACGATGCAGACGATCTTGACGAGCATCCACAGGAACGGCCACGCCGCGCCGAAGATGCCCTGACCTTGTGTGCTAATCCATTCAAGCATGTCTGTTCCTTACACCGCCTGCGGCTGGGTTGCGCCAGCGCCTGTAACTTCCACGGCCTGCACTTCGATGGCGCCATGCAGGCTGCCCAGCCGGGCAGCCGCTTCGGTGGCAGCCGGAATCCGCACCACGCCTTCCGGCAGGTTGGCATCGACCTGGGCCGGCATGGTCACGGCATGCACGCCTTGCTGGATGCGCACGGCGCCGCCCCTGGCCAGGCCAAGTTGAGTAAACAGTGCCGGCGGCAACGAGGCAAATGCGGCCTGGCGGCCCAGCGTCGTCAGCTGCAGCGCATCGGCGCGGCGCACGAGGGCGTCGGCATGGTAGATCGGCACGTCGGAATAGCGCTCGATCCCGCCTTGCGCACCATTGGCCATGGTGCGAGCGTTGTCGATCGTCGCGCCATTGTCCAGGCGGCTGGCGATATCGTCACCGAGGATGGCGTCGCGCACGGCTTCCGAGGTGTCGTAATCGAAGCCCGGCAGCTCGAACATATTGCCCAGCACGCGCAGGACCTTCCAGCCCGGACGGCTGTCGCCGAGGGCACGAACCACGCCATTGAAGCTCTGTGCCGTGCCTTCGCTGTTGACAAAGGTGCCGGAGGTCTCGGTGAACGGACCAATCGGCAGCATGACATCGGCATACTGCATTGCAGCTTCGGAGCGGAACGCCGACATGACCACCACGGTGCTTGCCTGCGACAGCGCTGCGAGCGCTGCCTGCGGGTCGATGCTGTCGAACTCGGGTTCGGTATTCAGCAACACATACGCTTTGCGCGGCTGCGCGAGCAGCGCGGCCGCCGGCAAGCCGGTCGTCTGCGGGAAGGCACGGGCCAGATAGCCGCCAACGGCGTTCGCGCCGTCGCCGAACACGCCGAGACGTGCGCCGGTCGCATCGGCGATCCATTGGGCTTGTGCCAGCAAGGCGCCGAACTGCGGATGTGCAGTCGCGCCATTGCCTAGGAACACGGCCTTGCGCTCACCCGACAGCAGGCTCTTGGCAACAGCTTTCAGGCTGTCGTTCGCAGCGGCCTGTGCGGCGAATCCCGGCACAGCCACACCCTGTGCTTCGGCAACCGCACGCGCGATGCCGGCTAGCTCCATCGCCCATGCGGACGGTGCAGCAGTAATGTAGGAGACGTTCGGCATCAGCAGGTCATCGCGCAGGGCATTCAGCACCGTAATCTGCGCACCCTTCTTGGCCGCGCCGCGCAGGCGCGCGGCGAGCAGCGGCTGTTCCTTGCGCAGCAGGCCGCCGACCACCAGCACGCGCTGCAAGTCGGAAACTTCGGCGATCTTCATGCCGAGCCACGGTGCGCCCTTGAACTCGACCGAGGCATCGCTCTGACGCAGGCGGAAGTCGATGTTGTCGCTGCCGATACCGCGCACCAGTTCCTGCAGCAGGAACAGTTCTTCCAGTGTGCTGCTGGCGCCGGCGAGCGCGGCAATCTGCTCCGCGCCATGCTCGCGGCGGATTGCGGCGAGGCCATTGACCACGTATTCGAGCGCAGTCTGCCAGTCGGTTTCCTGCCATTGGCCGCCTTGCTTGATCATCGGGCGGGTCAGGCGATCGGCGCTGTTCAGCGCTTCATACGAGAAGCGGTCGCGGTCAGAAATCCAGCATTCGTTGATCGCTTCGTTCTCGAGCGGCAGGACGCGCAGCACGCGTTGATTCTTGCTCTGCACCACGATGTTCGAGCCGAGGCTGTCGTGCGGCGCTACCGAGCGGCGGCGCGCCAGCTCCCAGGTACGGGCGGCGTAGCGGAACGGCTTGCTGGTCAGCGCGCCAACCGGGCACAGATCGATCATGTTGCCCGAGAGTTCCGAGTCAACCGTCTGGCCAACGAAGGTGGTGATTTCCGAATGCTCGCCACGGTTCAGCATGCCGAGCTCCATCACGCCGGCCACTTCCTGGCCGAAGCGGACGCAGCGCGTGCAGTGGATGCAGCGGCTCATTTCTTCCATGGAGATCAGCGGGCCGACATTCTTGTGCAGCACCACGCGCTTCTCTTCCTTGTAGCGCGATTCCGACGCACCATAGCCCACGGCCAGATCCTGCAGCTGGCACTCACCGCCCTGGTCGCAGATCGGGCAATCGAGCGGGTGGTTGATCAGCAGGAACTCCATGACGGACTTCTGCGCCTTGACCGCCTTCTCGGACTGCGTGAATACCTTCATGCCGGCCGTGACCGGCGTGGCGCAGGCCGGCAGCGGCTTGGGCGCCTTTTCCACCTCGACCAGACACATGCGGCAGTTGGCCGCGATCGACAGTTTCTTGTGATAGCAGAAATGCGGGATATAAGTGCCCGTCTGGCGCGCGGCTTCGATTACCGTCGTGCCTTCGGCCACTTCTACCGGCTTGCCATCGATGTGAAGTTCAACCATGTTCGCCACTCAGGAGTAAGTAGGCACCATGCACTGCTTGTGCTCGACGTGATACTCGAACTCGTTCCAGTAGTGCTTGAGCATGCCGCGCACCGGCATCGCAGCGGCATCGCCGAGCGCGCAGATGGTGCGACCCATAATGTTTTCGGCCACGTTGTTCAGGAGATCGAGATCTTCCTGGCGGCCCTGTCCGTGTTCGATGCGGTCGACCATGCGGTACAGCCAGCCGGTGCCCTCGCGGCACGGCGTGCATTGGCCGCACGATTCCTCGAAATAGAAGTACGACAGACGCAGCAGCGACTTCACCATGCAACGCGTTTCGTCCATGACGATGACCGCGCCAGAACCGAGCATCGAGCCAGCCTTGGCGATGCCGTCGTAGTCCATGTCGGTCTGCATCATCAGGTCGCCGGGCACCACAGGGGCCGACGAACCACCGGGAATCACGGCCTTGATCTTCTTGCCGCCGCGCATGCCGCCTGCGAGGTCCAGCAGGGCTGCGAACGGCGTGCCGAGCGGGACTTCGTAGTTGCCCGGACGCTCGACGTCGCCGGAGATGGAGAAAATCTTGGTGCCACCGTTATTCGGTTTGCCCATCTGCAGGTAGTTCTCCGGGCCCACGGCCAGGATAAACGGTACTGCGGCAAAGGTCTCGGTGTTATTGATGGTGGTCGGCTTGCCGTACAGGCCAAAGCTCGCCGGGAACGGCGGCTTGAAGCGCGGCTGGCCTTTCTTGCCTTCGATCGACTCGAGCAGCGCGGTTTCCTCGCCGCAGATGTACGCGCCAAAACCATGGTGCGCATGCAGCTGGAAGGAAAAACCGGAGCCGAGGATGTTGTCGCCGAGATAGCCGGCGGCACGCGCCTCTTCCAGTGCCGCTTCGAAGATCTTGTATTCGTTCCAGATCTCGCCGTGGATGTAGTTGTAGCCCACGGTGATGCCCATCGCATATGCGCCGATGGCCATGCCTTCGATGAGCGCGTGCGGGTTGTAGCGCAGGATATCGCGATCCTTGAACGTCCCCGGCTCGCCTTCGTCGGAGTTGCAGACGAGGTATTTCTGGCCCGGGAACTGGCGTGGCATGAAGCTCCACTTCAGGCCGGTCGGGAAGCCCGCACCGCCACGGCCACGCAGGCCGGAGGTCTTGATGTCGGCGATCACCTGCTCGGGCGTGATCTTCTCTTCGAGGATACGGCGCAGCTGGGCGTAGCCGCCGCGCTTCACGTAGTCTTCCAGATGCCAGTTGTCGCCGGTCAGCCCGGAGAGGATCAACGGCTTGATGTGGTTGTTATGCAGACAGGTCATTTACTTGCCCTCGCCTTGCTGTGCCGCCTTGGCGCGCAGGTCGGCCACAAGCGCGTCAAGCTTGTCGTTGCTCATCCAGCTGCACATATTGGCGTTGTTGACCAGCATGACCGGCGCATCGCCGCAGGCACCCATGCACTCGCCTTCCTTGAGCGTGAAGGTGCCGCACGGCGTCGTTTCATTGAAATCGATGCCAAGCGTCTTCTTCAGGTGATCGGCCGCCCGCTCGCCGCCGGACAACGCACACGGCAGGTTGGTGCAGACCGTCAGCTTGAAGCGGCCAACCGGCTTGGTGTCGTACATGTTGTAGAAGGTCGCGACCTCCTGCACCCACACCGGCGGCATGTCGAGGTAGCTGGCGATGAACTGCATCGCTTCCGGCGACACCCAGCCGAGTTCCGCCTGCGCGACCTGCAGCGCCGACATCACGGCGGACTGCTTCTGGTCGGCGGGGTACTTGGCCACCGCGCGGTCGATTTCCTTGAGGGCTTCAGCTGATAGCATGGTCGTTACACTGGTTAGCGATCGATCTCGCCAAAAACGATGTCTTGGGTACCGATGATGGTGACGGCGTCGGCGATCATGTGGCCACGCGCCATCTCGTCGAGCGCGGCGAGGTGGACAAAGCCGGGTGCACGGATCTTGAGACGGTAAGGCTTGTTGGCACCATCCGAAATCGCGTAGATACCGAACTCGCCCTTCGGATGCTCAACCGCTGCGTAGGCTTCGCCTTCCGGCACGTGGATGCCTTCGGTCGCCAGCTTGAAGTGGTGGATCAGCTCTTCCATGTTGGTCTTCATGTCGACGCGCGACGGCGGCGAAACCTTGTGATTGTCGCTGATGACCGGACCCTGGTTCTTACGCAGCCAGTCAATGCACTGGCGGATGATACGGTTGGACTGCCGCATTTCCTCCACGCGTACCAGATAGCGATCGTAGCTATCACCGTTGACGCCCACGGGAATGTCGAAATCGAGCTTGTCGTACACCTCGTACGGCTGCTTGCGCCGCAAGTCCCATTCGATGCCGGAACCACGCAGCATGGCACCCGTGAAGCCCATCTGCAGGGCCCGCTCGGGGCTGACCACGCCGATGCCTACCAGACGCTGTTTCCAGATCCGGTTGTCGGTCAGGAGGGTCTCGTACTCATCGACATACTTCGGGAAACGGTCGGTGAACGCCTCGATGAAATCGAGCAGCGAACCCTGGCGCGTTTCGTTCATCTCCTTCATGGCGCGCTCGTTGCGTACCTTGGAAGGCTTGAACTGCGGCATCGTGTCCGGCAGGTCGCGATAGACGCCGCCCGGACGGTAGTAGGCCGCGTGCATGCGCGCGCCCGAGACCGCTTCGTACATGTCGAACAGGTCTTCGCGCTCGCGGAAGGCGTAGAGGAACACCGCCATCGCACCGACGTCGAGCCCGTGGCAACCGATCCACAGCAGGTGGTTCATCAAACGCGTAATTTCGTCGAACATCACGCGGATGTACTGCGCCCGGATCGGTACGTCGATGCCAAGCAGCTTCTCGATAGCCATGACGTAGGCGTGCTCGTTGCTCATCATCGACACGTAGTCGAGACGATCCATATACGGCACGCTCTGGATCCAGGTCTTGTGCTCAGCGAGTTTTTCGGTAGCACGGTGCAACAGGCCGATGTGCGGGTCGGCACGCTGAATGACTTCGCCATCCAGCTCGAGCACGAGGCGCAGCACGCCGTGCGCGGCCGGGTGTTGCGGGCCAAAATTAAGCGTGTAATTCTTGATATCTGCCATGGTGCTTCCTAGTGCTTGACGCCGCCGTACTGCTCTTCGCGGATCACGCGCGGCGTGATCTCGCGCGGCTCGATCGTCACGGGCTGGTAGATGACGCGCTTCTGCTCGGGGTCGTAGCGCATTTCGACATAGCCCGACAGGGGGAAGTCCTTGCGGAACGGATGGCCGATGAAGCCATAGTCGGTCAGGATGCGACGCAGGTCCGGATGGCCTTCGAACACCAGGCCGTACAGGTCAAACGCCTCGCGCTCAAACCAGTTAACGGAGTTCCACACGTTGATGACCGATGGCAGCACAGGGAAGTCGTCATCCGGCGCAAACACACGCACCCGCAGGCGCCAATTGTTGCCGACCGATAGCAGATGCAGCACAGCGGCAAAGCGCAGGCCAGTCCACGCGCCGTCGCCGTAGTCGCGGTAATCGACGCCGCACAGGTCGATCAACTGCTCGAAGCGCAGCGACGGATCATCCCGCAACTTGGTAGCCACGGCCAGGTAATCAGCGGCCTTCACCACCAGCGTGAGTTCGCCCACGCCTTCGGTCAGCGACTGGATTTGCGCGCCCAGGGCCTTCTGCAGCGCGGCTTTCAGCGTTTCGATGCGGCTCGACATATCAACCCTTGCGCGCGATGGTGTTGGTGCGGCGGATCTTGGCCTGCAGCTGGATGATGCCGTAGATCAGCGCTTCCGCTGTCGGCGGGCAGCCGGGCACATAGATGTCGACCGGCACGATACGGTCACAGCCGCGCACCACAGAATAGGAATAGTGGTAATAGCCGCCACCATTGGCGCACGAACCCATCGAGATGACCCAGCGCGGTTCGGCCATCTGGTCGTATACCTTGCGCAGAGCGGGCGCCATCTTGTTGCACAGTGTGCCGGCCACGATCATCACGTCGGACTGGCGCGGCGACGGGCGAAACACCACGCCGAAACGGTCGAGATCGTAACGCGCCGCACCAGCGTGCATCATCTCTACTGCACAGCATGCCAAGCCGAACGTCATCGGCCAGAGCGACCCGGTACGGGTCCAGTTGATCAGTTTGTCGGCCGAAGTGGTGACAAACCCTTCTTGCAGAACGCCTTCGATTGCCATGTCACGTCACTCCCAATCCAGAGCGCCTTTTTTCCAGATGTAGACAAAGCCCACAATGAACTCGAGCAGAAAAATTCCCATCGCGAAAAATCCGGGCCAGCCGATGTCCTGCAACGCCACTCCCCACGGGAAAAGGAACGCGGTTTCGAGGTCGAACAGGATGAACAGGATGGCGATCAGGTAGTACCGCACGTCGAAACGCATGCGGGCGTCTTCGAATGCTTCGAATCCGCATTCGTACGGCGAAAGCTTCTGAGGATCGGGATTGTTCGGACCGAGAAGCCGGCCGATGGACATCAGGGCGAGGCCAAGGAGAACGCCGACTGCGATGAACAGCAGTACAGGGAAATAGGCTTCGAGATTCACGGGGGACGCCTGCCTTATTTGATAGCAGCGGGTAGCTGCGGAAGAACCAACCTTCCTGTCACAAGCGGCGCTGCGCTGCTCACTCAAGAAACGCACTCCGCATGCATCATGCGGCGCCGCCTTTTGCGGGACTTGCGGACACCTGATGGTGTCCGTGAAAAATGTTTTGGTGCCGACGGCGAGACTCGAACTCGCACAGCTTGCGCCACTACCCCCTCAAGATAGCGTGTCTACCAATTTCACCACGTCGGCAGGGAAGCTTGAGACCGGACAGCATTGCCATCCAGCCAAGCCGGAGAGACTCTCCGGGCATACCCGGATGGACTATCAGGCTTTTTGTTCCAAGCCCTGCATTCTAACTTGAATGCAGGCTTTGTTCAATGCAGGTGCAGCAAAATTGTTGCCGCAAGTGCATGTAAATCGGGCTGGCTTCGCGGCGCTTACTTCGGTACCGCCGGGGCGGCCGGAGCCGATGCCCCCGCATCCGCTGCAGGCGCGCCGGATGCGGCTGCCGGGGCCGCCGCCGGCTGGGAAGTCGTCATCGAACCCATGACGCCCGCGCCCGCTGCGGGGCGGTGCGAGCCCAGCATCGTCAGACCCAGCGTCGAGAGGAAAAACACCGTGGCCAGCGCCGCGGTGGTACGCGACAGGAAGTTGGCCGAACCGGCTGCACCGAACAGGCTGCCGGAGTTGCCGGAGCCAAAGGCCGCGCCCATGTCCGCACCCTTGCCCTGCTGCAGTAGCACCAAACCGATCACACCCAGTGCCGAACCGATCTGCAGCACGAGGAGAAGAGTCTTGAAAATACCCATTGATGACGATCCCGATAACTTGAACGTAAATGCTGTGTGGAATCAGGCGCGACCAGCCGCGCCGATTGCCAGGAAATCTTCTGCCTTGAGCGACGCGCCACCGATCAGGCCACCGTCGATGTCGGACATGCCGAACAGTTCGCCTGCGCTTTCCGGCTTGACGCTGCCGCCGTACAGAATCTGCATGCGCGCTGCCACGCCGGCATCGCGCGACGCGACAAGTCCGCGCAGGTAAGCGTGCACATCCTGCGCCTGGGCGCTGCTGGCGGTCTTGCCAGTCCCGATCGCCCAGACGGGCTCGTAAGCAACGACGATGCGCCCGAGTTGCTCGACCGACAAGGCATCGAGCAAGGCCTGCAACTGGCGGCCCACCACCTGTTCGGTCTGGCCAGCCTCGCGCTGAGCGAGCGTTTCACCGACGCATACGATGGGCGTGATGCCATGCTCGAGCGCACGCAGCGCCTTCGTAGCAATCACGGAATCCTGCTCGGCATGGTAGGTGCGGCGTTCCGAGTGGCCAACGATCACGAACTGGCAGCCAAATTCGGCCAGCATGGAAGCGGCCACTTCGCCGGTAAACGCGCCGCGCGCCTCGGCGGACACATCCTGCGCCCCCCATTGCACCGGGCTACCGGCCAGCAGCGACTGGCACTGCGCCAGATACGGAAACGGCGCACACACCGCCAGCTGAACAGGCTGCAACCCCTCTGCACCGGCTGCAACGGCCTTCAGCAATCCGCCATTGGCCTCGAGGCTGCCATGCATTTTCCAGTTTCCGACTACCAGCTTCTGTCTCACGCGCGTCCCTTCCATCGCCTGCAGGTTCAAAATCAACCTGCGATTGTACCCTTTGGAGAACGCGAGCGCCATCAACCGGCGGCGTACCCACTCTGCGCTTTGATTCGGAGAAACCGCCAAGGTAGCGGTCATTCCGGATCAAATGATAATGAATCTTGTTATTATTTTGTAGGGGCCTCGCGAGGCCGCCAGGAGATTACCAGGTCAGCATGATCTTGCCGATATGCTCGCTGGACTCCATCAGCGCATGTGCCTCGGCGGCCTGCGCGGCCGGCAAGGTGCGGTAGATCACCGGTTTGATGGTGCCTGCCTCGAGCAGCGGCCACACATGCTGCTTGAGGTTGGCGGCAATCGCTGCCTTGAAGGCGATTGAACGTGGACGCAGCGTCGAACCCGTGACCGTGATACGGCGACGCAGAATGTCACTGAGTGGAATTTCCGCCTTGGCACCCCCCAGCAGGGCAATGATCACGATGCGACCATCGTCGGCCACGCCACTGATTTCGCGGGCGAGATAGGCGCCGCCTACCATGTCTAGGATCACGTCTACCCCGCGCCCGCCGGTCAGCGACCGCGTGACTTCGACAAAATCCTCGGTGCGGTAGTTGATGCCGCGTTCCGCACCGAGCGCCTCGCAGGCCCGGCACTTTTCGTCGTTGCCGGCCGTGGCAAACACACGGTAGCCAAGCGCACGGGCAATCTGGATGGCCGTGGTGCCGATGCCGCTCGACCCGCCTTGGACGAGGAGGGTCTCCTGTTTACCCAGCGGTCCCTGGCCGAGACCACCCCGGTCGAAGACGTTACTCCAGACCGTAAAGAAGGTTTCCGGCAAGGCTGCCGCCTCGACATCGGACAGGCCCTTCGGTACCGGCAGACACTGGCCGATAGGGGCGACGCACAGTTCGGCGTAGCCACCCCCCTGTACCAGCGCGCAGACGCGGTCGCCGACCTTGAGGCCCCAGACGTTGTCGGCATGTGCGAGATCGCCGCCGACGATTTCACCAGCGACTTCCAGCCCCGGCAGATCGGATGCGCCCGGGGGCACCGGATAGTTACCGGTACGCTGGAACACATCGGGCCGGTTGACGCCTGCCGCCGCCACGCGGATCAGCACTTCGCCGCTGCCAGCCACGGGATCGGGCCGCTCGGTCAGTTTCAATACTTCGGGGCCGCCATAGGTGGTGATTTCGATTGCTTTCATCTGATTGTCCTGTCACTGCCTGTACTGTCATGTGAATCGGCAGTGTAAACAAAAATCGCCGGACGCGATTCTGACGCCACGCCGAATAACGGTCCACTGCCGGATGGCGGGCATAAAAAAACGGCTGGACGCTGCCAGCCGTTTTCATTGCAGGCGGATGCCGGAGCATCCGTCCCATCT
>Ga0247823_10002743_pt1 | contig 14462 bp, 11 predicted proteins | sample 13C_PalmiticAcid_2_FD_192426 | JGI IMG/M metagenome (GOLD analysis project Ga0247823, IMG submission 192426) | Soil microbial communities from agricultural site in Penn Yan, New York, United States - 13C_PalmiticAcid_Day30 | ecosystem: Environmental > Terrestrial > Soil > Agricultural land...
TCCTTGCTCACAATCAGGTAACCATATTTCAGGTATTCTTCCATCGTATAACCGGGCTGCAGCAATGGTTGGCCATGTGCGTTAATCGGCGTAACGGTATCTCCGTGTGTCAGCGACCAGAATTTTCCGTTGTACTTCACCTCTGTTTTGCAGAGCACCTGGAACAGCTTTTCCCACTGCGATCCGAAAACCACCTGCATACATTTTCCATTCACCAGTTTGCGACCGGTAAATCCAAATGATTCCTCATCGATGGATTCGTATTCGGCCGGGATCACCACTTTTTTCTGGTTCCTGCTGTAGAGACCATACTTGCCGTTTTCCTGGAAGGTGTAGAGATAAGTGCTGTAGACATAGAGCGCGGTGAATGGTTCTTCCAGCGGCTCGGCCACGATGCTTTCGTCGGCATTCATGTGCAGCTGCAGCCATTGTCCGTTGCTTTTTACCCGCACTTCCGAGAGTCTCGATGTATAGCGCCAGGCATCTTCCCAGGGACCGCTCAGTTGTTTGCCCCGGTTATCGGTGATGTAAAAGCGGTTATCTTTTTTAGCGATGGCAAATCCATTCCGCTCAAAGGCGTTGGTGGGGAAAATGCTGTCGTACTCAAAAGGAATAATGGTTTTGAAACTGTAATTATCCAGGACGCCGGCTTTACCGTTTTTATACACCACCATGCCAAAATCGTAACGCAGCGGAGGAATGGTATCGTACAGGGCAGGCAGCGGCCATTGTCCGTCCAGGCTGGCGATACCCCATTTACCACCCGGCTTGTCGCGGGCTATGACCACGGTATCGTAGGTGCTTCGCCAAAGCACCGGAGCTGCAAACAGCCTGCTGGTACCGGTCTGGATATTCACCACTTTGTAACCGTTCTTTACCGCATAACCGGCCAGGATGCCCGATTCGTAATTGCGGGTGAGAATGCCCCAGGGCCGGTAGTTTTCGTACGCCGATCTGTTGGCCAATATAGGCGTACTGGTAGTGTCTGGTGCGGCATTGGGTTGGGTGAAATGGTATACCACATACTTGCCCGGTGCAATCCGCGCCATGGCTACCACTGGCGACAGCATAAAACTATCCGCATTTATAAACGGAATCACGAATCTGCCATGGGTATCCAGCACGGCAAACCTTTTGGCCGTAGTATCGGGATAAAGCAGGTAAGGACCGGTAGCCAGCTGATCGGTGACGTAACGGTTGCCGTCTGCCACTTTTTTCAACTGCCGGTTAACGATGATGCTTTGTTCTCTGGGCTGGTACTGCTGTATGATTTTCTTGAAATACCGGTCGCGGTCAGGCTTTTCGGTTTGGTATACATCGGCCAGCGCTTTGGGCTGAACGGCCGCAAATTGAACGTCTTTTTGCCGGGTGTACAATGTTTTGTTGCGGTCCAGAATAGAATCGCGGTGTGCCGATACCCAGGAGGGCTCTGCCTTTAAGCCGGTAGCCAATATTTGCCCGGCAGCGGAAAGCAGGATGAACTCCTTTCCATCGCCCATCCAGTAATAGCCCAGGTGCATGCCATGTGCGGTAAATCGATTGGCCCGGATCAGCGTATCGCCGGTGTAATTGATGAAGCCGAATTTATTGTTGCTGTCGCGGTAAATATAATCGCCAAAAGGACTGGTCATGGAGCCATACCCTGTAAACCGGTTGGGCAGCAGGTGTCCGTCAGCCGTAGCCAGGAAAAACGAATCCTTGCGCACCATCAGGTAGAGGTTGAGGTGGTACATGTAATTGATCTGGTCGTATACGGGAGGAATGATCGTATCGCCATGCTCGTTCAGTTGCAGCGAACGCTCATTGACCTGCGTAAAAAACACCCGTTTCTCGTCGCCGCAGGCATTGGTATTCGTCCCTGTTTGCACTTGCTGCGGATAAAGCGGTGGGACAACGATGTTGAACTGCTCATCTGCCATGCCGTAGAGATTAGTGTGCAACTGGTAATAACCGTTATGGAAGGCCGGCACCTCGGTCAGTCCCTTGATATACGTTTTTCCACTTAAGCCTATCACGGTGTAGAAAAGTTGATCTGTACCCGCGGTTGGACGACCAGCTACGGCAAACAAGGTATCCGAAAGGATGCTGATGCTGGTATAGGAGGCTGGGACAATCCATTCCATTTTTTCGTTCATCACGCCTGCACCCGTTGCGGTACTGATCACGGCCAGTTCGCCGCGGATACCTTTGTAGGTGGTATTCACATCATTTTTAAAAGGCTTGCCTGTACTGGTAAACCACTCACCGGTTTCGGTAGCGGTGGCGCTGAAAAGGGTTCTTCTTACTGAGGTTTCGGTTCTGGTGCCGATGTATAACAACTGGCCTCCTAGCGCGCTGTTCAGCAGATCGCCGCTAAAGGTTTGGCGGCTGGGCAGGTGGTACAGACTGGTGCGTTCTTCTTCTCCGTTGCGGTTGTTCCGGCTCATTCTTACCCAATTGGGAATAACAGTAGCGTCGCCATATTGGGAGGTGAGCAGGGCACTGTACCGCACCTCCCCTGGTGGGAAAATGGTTTTGAACCGGGCATCCAGCAGGGCCTGCGTTTCATAATTGAGGGAAGCCGTATAAGCGGTACCAGCGATGGATTCAATACCGGCATATTGCGGAGCGATGAGGATTTTGCCTGAGCGATTCATCACACCCCGCGCTTCATCCTGCCGGATGCCGATGTATTCGGTATTGCCCAGTGAGAAAAACTCATCGTACAAAAACGGGGTAATAGGCTCGCCTTTGGCGTTGAGCATGGCCCAACTGCCCATACGCTGAGCGGTGAGCATACCGTTGAATGCTTCGCATTTCTGGTAGGGCGTCTGGCGGAGCAAGCTGCCTTGTATGGTAAAGAGATCGAGTGCGTTGGGGCGGTAACCATACAGGTAATCGCCATCGGGCCAAAGCCGCTCATACCGGAAAGGAATCACTATGCGGTTAGTCGTATCAATGGCGCCATACAATCGGGTAGCTGTATCGGGCAGCAGGAAGAGCGGGTAACAAACCGATTCGTAATTGGCAGGCCGGTTATACACTTGCGGAATCACCATTCTGCCGCTATGATCCGCTACACCGGTTTTGCCTTGCTCGTCAAACACCAAGTACCAGGGGGCTTTATCGAGCGCTGCTATCGACTTTAAATCGCTGTTGGCCATGTATGGAAAAGGATGCGCTTTGCAATAGGAAGGCGATGGGATCGCCCAGTAATCGTACGGCTGCCGGTTGGGTTGGTAGATCCAGGCCAGTTGGGGGGCATTGCGGAAGGTCCTGATCTCCTGCTGATTGGCATGGGTTACCGGAAGCAGGGGATGACCGAGGCTGTCGAGCAAACCGTATTTTCCGTTTTGTTGCACCTGGAATTGCCCGTTGCAAAACGTGACCCAATCATATTGTTCCAGCAGTTGCCGGTACACCTGGTAGGTAGCAGGAGATTGCGCCCGCGCAGTAGTCAGCATGCAGCAGGAAAACAGCAGGAGGAGGAGAACCGGGAATCTGGCCATGGTGCATTGAAGTTAACACAAATCCCGGCTAAATGGTGCGTCCGGCACCGGTGGGATTAATCGACCGGTTTGGTGCCCAAATAAAACAGGTAATCGCCCAGCCGGTTGCGGTATTTCGCTTTGATGCCGGGGAACGCACCCGAAAGGATATCGGCCTGGAGGGCGGCAAGTCCCTGCTCCAGTTCTTCTGGTGTGCAATGCATACGGAAGGCCGAAGTGCAATCGCGGAATTGGGTATGCAGGCATTTTTCCGGTTCGTGTTTGCAGGCATAGAGGAAATGATCCTGCAGATCGGGCAGCACAAAATATTTTTCGTACTGCACATCGTTGAAACCGGTGTTTTCCAGCAGTTGTAACATATGGTCGAGCCCGGGTACCAGGGGCTGACAATTGGCGATCATGCCCGGAAAGTATTCGCGCAGCCAGTATCCCTCCATTTGCTCGGGGGTATAACTGAAAATAGCTATGCGCGCACCGGGTTTGAGCACGCGCAACGCTTCGGTGAGGCCCTGCGCCATATCCTGCCAGTGGTGGAGGGTGAGCACGCACAATACGCCATCAAAATGATTATCAGGGAAGGGAATGGCCTCGGCTGTAGCGTTCTGAAATGTAACACCGGGGTTATTTTTCCGGGCCACATCCAGCATGGTTTCGGAAGGATCAATGCCGGTAAAGTGCAGGTGTTTCCGCGTTAGCGTTTTGATGTAGTTGCCGGTGCCGCAGCCCAGTTCCAGGTATTGGCCGCTGTGTACGGGTTTCAGCAAGCTGTACATGCGGTAGGTGAGGTAAGGGTCGGCGCTCCGGCCGGTGTTGTAGTTGTTTCCTATGGTATCGTAGACAGCCATGGTTATCGGGTGTTGTTTTTCCAGTACCACCATTTCAGTTTAACGGGATCGCGCAACTCAGGTTCGGTTTCGGCAAAATAAACAGCGCAGCGGAAAGTATAGAGCAGGCAAGGGTCTTGTACGGCGCCGGCATGTTCGTTGGAGAGGCGGTACAGCGTTTCGGGATCTTTTCCGCGCAACTGGTGAACCGCCGTGATGCCGATGTTCCACAAGTCATGGGCGATGGAGATGCCCACGCCGGGAATTTGCCGGAGGGCCTGAATGGCCTGTTGCTGTAAGGTGCTGTTCATCAGGCAGGGTTTTAAAACGGTTGCGGTGGCAACTGTGCATCATGAAGTTAATGAAACTCTGTCAATTCATAAAATGATGAAGTGTTTGTTTTGTTTGTAAAATGCTCATTTTGTGCAGGTGTTTTTCCTTGCTTTGGTGTAATATCGCAGCATGTTATCCACCGATACGATCCATGCGCGGACTTACCGGCTGGCTGCCCCGCACGAACTGCTGCAGTTGAAAGTGCTGGGCATAGCCGCCTACAGCTGTTACGAAACCGAACTGACGTCCGATAACCTGGCCATCTGGCAGGCTTCGCTCAACGATGATGCGAAGCTGGCTGCACTGATGTCCGCGTCGCAGGTGCTGGTTTGCGCCGATGGCGAACGGCTGGTTGGTATGGCTTTCCTGGTGCCGCAGGGCAATCCCACGCCGGTGTATGATGCAGGCTGGGCATATATCCGAATGGTGGCGGTGCACCCGGATTTCCAGGGACAGGGTATTGCGGGCGAACTGACCCGTTATTGCATCACAGCAGCCCGCACCAATGGCGAAACCATAATCGCCCTGCACACTTCCGAAATGATGCACGCCGCCCGGCATGTGTATGAAAAAGCGGGTTTTACCATTCTGCGCGAACTCGATCCTATTTTCGGCAAACGCTATTGGTTGTACACGCTTCAATTATAACCCATGCTGCAACCGCTCATCGATCATATCCGGAAGTTTGTGCCCCTCACCGATGCCGAAGCAGCGGTAGTGTTGTCTGTAGTGACGCACCGTGTTTGCAAAAAGAAGGAGTTGCTGCACAAGAGCGGCGCCCCTTGCCAGGAACGATATTTTGTGCTCACCGGCTGCCTGCGCTCTTATTTTGTATCGGGCGAGGAGGACGAAGAACAACTGCTGCAATTTGCGATCGAAAACTGGTGGATGAGCGATTGGGGTAGTTTCGGGACACCGCAACCTTCTGCGTTGTTTATCCAGGCGCTGGAACCCGCCACGGTAGCGGTGCTCACGGCCCCTGCCATGGAAGAATTGCTGCAACGTGTGCCGGTACTCGAACGCTACTTCCGGCTGGTGACCGAAAAAGCCTACTATGCCTCCGTGATGCGGAACCATTATATGCTCTCGTTTTCGGTAGAAGAGCGCTACCGCCATTTTCGTGATGCTTTTCCTGAGTTTTTGCAGCGTGTGCCGCAATACATGCTGGCGTCCTACCTTGGATTTACGCCCGAGTTCCTGAGCCGGATGCGGGCCAGGGGTGTTTGATTTCTTGATCCAGGTCAATTTTTTGAACGGGCAGGAAGTGCCAGCTTTGTGGTATCAAAAAAATAAAACCATGAGCAAAAGAATCAACATCCCCGAAGTAGCCCCAGAAGCCTATAAAGCCCTGGCCCATCTCGATCACAAAGTAGCTTCATCTGGTCTTGATCCCATACACAAAGAACTGATCAAAATCCGCGCTTCACAGATCAACGGCTGTGCTTTCTGCGTAGACATGCACACCCGTGATGCCCGCAACCTGGGCGAGAGCGAACGCCGCATTTATGCCATCAGCGTTTGGCGCGATACGCCATTTTTTACCCCTGAAGAGCGCGCTATCCTGGCCCTGACCGAAGAACTGACCCTGATTCAGCAACGGGTGTCCGACGAAACTTACCAGCAGGCGGCCGCATTATTCAGCGAGCAATACCTGGGCCTGCTTTTCATGGCCATTATCACCATCAATGCCTGGAACAGGGTAGGCGTGGGGACTGAGCTGCAACCAGCTTTATAATACCGGTGTTTTAAACATTTTCAATATCTTTGTACAGATGGCGAAAGCCGGCTCCAATCGGGCCGGCTTTCTGCTATAACCAATCATTTTTATGAGCAAGACCATACTGCAATCCATCGCCCACCGCCCCTGGCCGCTCCCTGCCGGTCGCTGGGCCTATTACCAGGAGTGGAACCGGGCGTTGTTCCTGCATTGGCGGGTACCGGTTGCGCATGTGCAGGAGCTGCTGCCTCCTGGTTTGCAGGCTGATACGATCAATGGCGATGCCTGGGTATCGCTGGTAGCGTTCACGATGGAGCACATCCGCCCGGCGGGTTTGCCCGCCTTATCGCAGATATCAGATTTTGATGAGATCAACCTGCGCACTTATGTTACCCAAAATGGCAAAGCCGGGGTCTATTTCCTGAACATCGAAGCCGGCAAAGCTATTTCGGCTTATGTCGCCCGCCGGTTATCGGGCCTGCCGTACGAAAAAGCCACGATCCAACGCACCCGGTTCGATGGGGAAGAGGTCTATATTTCTGTAAATCCTGCCAAGAACTTTAAACTCGCTGCTTTTTACGAAACAGGCGCACCAGTGCAGGAAAAAACACCGCTCGACCTCTGGCTCACCGAGCGGTATTGCCTCTACCAGGAAGCTGGGCCGGTGCTGCGCTGTTACGATATTCACCACCTGCCCTGGCCGTTGGAACAGGTAACGCTGGCTAACCTGCAAACCGCTTACAAAGCAGGCGGCATTGACCTGGCCCGTCGCAAGCCCGATCTGGTGCACTATTCGCCGGGGGTAAAAGTGCTGGCCTGGAAAGCCACTGTGGTGAGCGGATCATAGCTTGATGAGGCATGTAAAAAAGATGATTATCTTAATGCAGTATAGCCTGTGAATATCCCTGTATGGAAGCCCTGAAAGAGACTTGTTTTCTCGATACCATTTATGAACTGCGTACCCACGGGGAACTGATCCTGTATACCGCGCTGCCGCCTGTCAAGGAAGTGGAAACGGAACTGGTAAAGGATTTCCTGGAATTGGAGTACAGCAACGAAATGCTGGAATATCCCGGCGAGCCGCCTGCTTTTGATGCGGGTGCTGCGTTGTGGGGAGCGAAATTGCTGTATGTGGCGTCGCAACTGCTGCTGTACCGCAAACAGGAGGAAGCCGACCTGCCGGCCTTGCTGCCGGTTTATGAAGGGGTGCCAGACGTAGCCGCCATCATGTCGGCCGATCTGTGCCTGCGGCTGATGCCCGATGTGTTGCAGAAAATACAACAGATCAATCCCGAAGATCCGCTGCTGCCGTTGTTGCTGGATCGCCTGCGGCTTTTTCATTACACTGTTGCCGCTTACCCGCTGGCCTATGAAACGCTCGACTGGGCGCCGGTGTTGGGTAACGACGGGTACCGCAGGTGTTACCTCAACCGCATCATCGGGTACAAGATATTGCCGCTGGCGCTGTTGCCCCAATGGCAGCCTGATGTGAAAGCAGCGCTGGGCGATTATACGGTGCTATTCTGGAAAGATTTTGCCTCGGGCATATTAAAAAATGAGACCAATGAACACGACTAATATTGTGCAGCTGAATGCGGTATTGAACCACATCAAAACCAGCTTTGTAGGCAAAGACGAAATTGCAGACCTGCTGGGCATTTGCCTGGTGGCCCGGGAAAACCTGTTTTTGCTCGGCCCTCCGGGTACGGCCAAGAGTGCCATTGTGCGCCGCTTATCGGATTGCATCACCGATGGCAACAACTTCGAATACCTGCTGACGCGCTTTACGGAGCCGAACGAGATTTTTGGTCCGTTCGATATCCGCAGGTTAAAAGAAGGCGAGCTGGTGACCAACACCGAAGGCATGATGCCCGAAGCATCCATGGTTTTTCTTGACGAGATTTTCAATGCCAACAGTGCTATCCTCAACAGCCTGTTATTGGCGTTGAACGAAAAACTGTTTCGCCGCGGTAAGGAAACCCGCAAATTACCGGCCCTTACGTTTGTAGGTGCCAGTAACCAGCTGCCCGAAGATGAAACGCTGAATGCATTGCTAGACCGCTTCCTGGTGCGGGTCAAATGCGATTACGTGAACCCCGATATGCTGGGCGAAGTATTGCTGGCCGGCTGGCGAATGGAACGCGGGGAGCAGGAAGGCAAACCGGGCATTACACCTGCACAAATCATCACGCTGCAGGAGCAATGCCGCCAGGTAGACCTAGACGGTATTCGCAAACAGTACATCGATGTGGTACACACGCTTCGCAATGCCGGCATCCGGGTATCGGATCGCCGGGCGGTGAAACTGCAAAGCCTGATTGCTGCCAGTGCCTTGATTAGTGGTCGCAACAGTGCTATGCTGAACGATCTCTGGGTGCTCAAGCACATCTGGGACACCGAAGAACAGATAGAACTGCTCGAAGGACTGGTGAACAATGTGATCTGCGATGCCCCGCAGGAGCAGGCCCACCCGCAGGCCCTGCGCGACAAGGTGCCTGTGCCCGACGAATTGATGAAAGAAGTGCGGTTGCTGGCCGGTAAATGGCAGCAGGAAACGCTGTCTTTTGAAGAACGCAACGTGATCAAGGATAAACTGCGCTATGTGCAAAGCCGTTGCGGCTGGATCAGCAATGAAGAACAGCGCAGGTTTGTAATGGACGAAATCGATGCTTTATGGCAAACCATGCTGCAAACCCAGTAAGCTGCCTGTTGCAGCTACCAGCTGTGCATGAACATTTTTTGTACCAGCTCCGCCATTGGTCGCACCTCGACATCGCGGTGCAGGAGGAGATGATCTGGGTACGTGGCTTTACGCCGGAGCAAGCCGCAGATGCAGCACTGAAAAGTATACCGTTTCATACATTGTATTATGCCGAACAAGGCATGCTGTATGCGCCGGGCGGCCTGGTGCCGGTAGGTCAGGTGCCGGAACTGAACTGGGCGCCTCTTACGAAGGCATTGCCCCTGAACTGGCCGGCACAGAATGTCAATTATTTTGGAACCGCAGGCGGGTTACAGGTGAAGCTTTGCGGCAGCCATACGGAAGCGCCTGCCCTGGTGCTCATTACCGAAGCGCATTGGTTGGCCGCCGTGATCGATACTTTGCCCGATGTGCGGCTGAACCGGATAGCGTGGTGCATACTGCCTGCCGGTAAAGTGTTGCTGATGGGCGAACCGCTCCTGCCTTTGCCGGGTGCTGCGTTCTGGCGGCGGGGCCGTTTCCTGCTGCCCATGGGGTACGACCTGGAATGGCCGTTTCTCTACGACACTATCAGTGATGTGATACACGAAGACAAAGCCGCCTGGATCATCTGGGAAAAGGATAACTGGTGGCCACTGAGTCCTGGTCAGCTGCAACCACTGAGCCGCAGCAGTTTTCGCCAAAGCCGGCAGCTGCTCACCAATAACGGGCAATAACATGGATTACAGGAGATATTTTGATACATACGACGATTATGTTTGGGCCTGGGCCGGCGATGAAGAAGTGCTGGTGGTGCCCGGCGGTCCAACTATTGCTTACCCGGCACTGGTGTATGAGGTAATGGAGGCGCTGCAACTGAGGGGTTTGCCACAGTTTGGTGTACTCCTAATGGTGCTGGCCGCTACCAATCCGGGTGGCCAGGAAGCTATTGCAGCCATGGAAACGATTGCGGGTCGCGTCTTTAAAAGCGATTTTGACAGTGCGTCGCCGGGTTTTCAAAACAAGGGATTTGAACTGCTGCGCCGGCTGGCCGGACTGCCCGAAAAATACCGCTCGGGCGATGGTCGTAAACTGATGCTGCAAGCTTTGTTCGCCGAGGCGCATAACCGGGTTGGCGTTAAAAACAGCCAATGGTTGCTCCGGTATTTTGAAGGCGGAAGATCTACCATCATCCAACAAAACGGAGGCCAGCCGAAGAAGATCTTTCTGCGCGATTTCCAGGTGTTACAACTGCTGGGTGAGAAATTCCCTTCCATGCAATCGGTATTGAAAGCCATGGAGAATTTACCGGCATTGCCCGAAAAACCTGAACTTCCCACCGAACCCACTACCGGAAAAGAGCCGGAAGATTGGGTAGAAGAATTGATAGAAAACCCGGTCACGTTTGAAGTAGGCACACTCATCCGCCGCATCTGGAGCGGGCTGCATATTCCGTATCACCATGCTTTGCCGGGCACACAACCTTTTGGCGGGGTGGCCGATTTAACCAACAAAGGCGATTACGACCGCCTGCTTATTTCGGAATTTGCCAACGATGATATGGTCTTGCTCTCGCGCCTGGCCAACCAGGAGGCGCTATACCTGCTCCGCGAAACACCACCGGTGAACGATACTACCGGCAGGATCATCCTGATCGATGTATCGCTCAAAAACTGGGGCACGCCCCGGGCGCTGGCTTATGCGGTGGCGTTGGCCATATCGCGGCATCCCAAAACCGATATTCCCTGCCGGGTGTTTGCAGTAGGGAACGGAATTTACCCGCTCCAACTGGGCAGTACCGACGAAATTATAGAGAGCCTGCGCGTCATCAAACCCTGTTTGCATGCAGGGGAGGGATTACAGGCGTTTTTCAATACCGTGCCTGATGCCCATACCGAAGAGTTGTTGTTCATCAGCTCATCCGAAGCATTGCGCATTCCGCAGTTTCAGAATGACTGGGCGGCCATGCAACAGCTGTTTCGCTATGTGGTGCATACCGCAACGGATGGCACTTTGCAATTGTACCAGCACACCCGCAACAACCGGCGATTGCTGCAAACGATGGTGGTGCCGGCAGAAGAATTATGGGCACAGAAACCCAGGAAACGGCCGGGTACCGTAGTGCCGCTTCCGATAGAGAAAGAGGAACCGGTGTCTTCCAAAGCCCAGTATCCGATTCTTTTCCCGGTAAGGAATAATATAAAATGCATACTCGATACCCGCGACGGGCTGGAATATGTGATTTCATCCGATAAGAAACTGTTTGCCCTCGACCGCAACCATGAAGACCGTGGCTGGAAACTCGTGGTAGATGATTTGCCCCGTGGAAGCATACAATATGAACTGGCCATCCAGGAATCCGGCAAAAAACTGCTTTGTTACGATCAGGGGAAACGGAAACTGACGCTGATTTGCCTGGTCACCCAGGAACGGCGCACGCTGGATATGCCCAAGCTGAAGCAGATGTTCCCGCTTTCATTTTTTGAGTACGAAGGCAATTTCTGTTTCATCGGCACCACGCAGTATGTGGTAGTCAAATGGGGCGAAACGGAATTGGAGGCCAACGTGTACAAAGGTTTTGCTGAGCAAGGCATGAAGAAAGCCTGCATGGAGCGGGAGCAGCATCTGTCCGCCATCAGAAAACGGAAGTTCAGAGATGCGTCGGTGCTCCGGAAAATAGCGAATGTGTACATCAGTAAGCAGGGCTACCTGGTGATCAGCAACCACGAACTCAAGCTCAATATGTTTGGGGTATTGAATATGGAATACATCATGCCACCGAAGGATGTAGATGCCAGGCAGCAGGAAGACCGGAACGCCTTTGTCTTTGCCGACGGCAGCAAGGTGGTTTTTAACACGGGGGGTATGCTTACACTCAGGAGCAGCGATCCGGGGTTGCCATCCATTTATGTGCCGGCTGTAACCAGCAATCACATTGCGATAGCAGCCAGTACAGGGTTTGCAGGCAATCATTACTACAATCCGGCTCCTGGCAACCATTTGCCCGATCCGGCAGAAATCACGTTGCAATTTTATAAAGAAACTGTTGACCGTTTTATTCAAGTCATTTTAAAATATGCAGGTAAGAATACAACCCCATCCTACTAACCAGTACGCTTTGTGGGCAGTGTTGCTGAGCGGCAGTGATGTGGCTGGCTGGGCAGGGCAGTTGCAACAGGCAGGTTGGCCGTTGAAGCAGTGCCGGTTATACCCGTTGCCCGGACTCAAGCCCAATACGGTCTACGGCTGCCTGGTGGTGATGGCTCCCGAAATGGTAGCCATGGCGCCTGCGCAGCTGGAGCGTTTTCAGTTGGTAGCGGGGCGCTTGCTGATACCCGAACGGTCGGTTTTGTATCCTGCAGTAACGCGGGCCGAGCTGGAACAATTGCCCGGCAAAGGCCAATACCTCTATCATCCGGTGATTGGTTTTACGGAATTGGAAACCGAGCTGGACTGGAAAGCCTTGTTGCACCTGCCTGTCAGCAGTGGCTTAAACGTTGTAAAACCTGCCGATGGCGTAAGCTTACCTGGCTGCATCCGCTCTTTCCGCATACAGGAAGCGCCGCCCGAAGAAGTGCTGAAGCAGTTAGCGCAAATTGTACCGCCCGAAAACAAAAAACTGACTGGTCAACCACTGAGCTTTTTCGAAAAACTGCGGTTGGGTTTGTACAACTGGATCTCCCGCATTTTCTCTCCGTCGAAAAAAGCGCCGCGTAAATCACCGTCCTGGCTGTCGCGCTGGGGTGGTGCGCCTGCTGGTTCCGGAGGTTTGGGCGGCGGGTATGTAGGTAGTCCTTCAGGCTCAGGCAATGGCCCCTCGTGGTTGGCGAGTCTGGGTGCAGCCATAGCCAATATCACCGGAGGGTTGGCCAGCCGCATCACGAATGACCATCAAATGTTAAGTAACCGCAACCAGGATGAAACCGACCGGTTGATGCAACTGTTTCGCGACAATCCCGAAGAAGCTCTGAAATATGCCGCGCCGCTCGGCGATGGTGCCGACCGTGGTTCAGGCATGGGCGAGGAGGGTGGTTTTTCGATGTTTCAGCGCTGGTCGGGTTTTAATTTGTTTGGGCAGGGATTGCAGTCCGGCGGTGGCTCGTTCACCAACGATGAGATTTACCGCAAATTGGAAAAGCAATACCGGGAAACAGCGGAAATGCTGGTGCGGAATGGAGATTACCAGAAAGCCGCGTTTGTATACCTCAAACTCCTGAAAGATTACCACCAGGCAGCAGTGACATTGGAACAAGGCCGGTTGTATGCAGAAGCTGCTGTGGTTTACCTCCAGTATTGCCACAACACGGAAAAAGCCGCCGCTTGTTACGAAGCCGGGTACATGTTTACCAGTGCGCTGGATTTGTATAAGGAACTGAAACGAGACGAAAAAGTGGGCGACCTGTATATGCAGCTGAGTCAGCGCGATGCCGCTATGCTGCACTACCAGGTGGTTTTTGACCAACACTGCAACGCCCGCAATTATATCAAAGCAGCTACCCTGAGCCGCGACAAAATGGACGACAAAGCGCTCACCCGCGGCACATTGCTGGAAGGCTGGCACCAGGGCAGGGAGGCAGAGCCCTGTCTGTGTATGTACCTCGATACCTTTGAACAACCGGAAGAGGTGAAAAATGAGTTGCACCAGATTTATCACTTCTTGCCGGAGAAAAACAGGGTTGTTTTTATAGAAGTGCTCAAAAAAGAGCAGCACCGCGATGAAATACTTGTAGAACCGGTACGCGAAATGGCGTATGAACTGGTAGCGGCCATGGCGCCGGGCCATCCGGAAATTGTTTCCGAAATCCGGCATTTCAACAAGCAGGACAAGCTGATCGTGAAAGATATTATGCAGTTCAAGACCAAAAAACGCAGATAAAGCCAGCGGTGGCGCAAAATATTATAATCCTGTTCATGTCAAATTAACAGATAACTACGATATTTGCACCGGTTATACCAAGACCAGCCATCAACCAGCTTCTATGAATTACGCAGTATCACGTGCAGGCCAAACCCTGCTCCAGTCATCAAGGCTAAGCCTGATGCCTTTGACCCATGCCGATGCAGGGGCCTTGTTTACCCTTTATACCAATGAGGAAATCACCCGTTTCACCCAGGAAGATGTATTCCTGTCTGGCGAAGCGCCCGATGAGTTCACCCGCCGCGTAGCCGGTTATTGCACCTGCATGTGGACCATCCGCCTCAAAGAAGATTCCGACACCGTTATCGGCGATTGCGCCCTCCATCATTACGATGCAGCCCTTCAGAAAATTGAACTGGGCGGTACGCTATTACCTGCTTATTGGGGCCGGGGACTGATGACGGAAGCTTTTACGGAAGTCATTCGCTGGGCCACCAGCTCCATGCCCCTGCGTACCATCGAAACCAAAACCCATCCGCAAAACCGCCAGGCCGTTAAACTC
>Ga0247823_10002744_pt1 | contig 14461 bp, 11 predicted proteins | sample 13C_PalmiticAcid_2_FD_192426 | JGI IMG/M metagenome (GOLD analysis project Ga0247823, IMG submission 192426) | Soil microbial communities from agricultural site in Penn Yan, New York, United States - 13C_PalmiticAcid_Day30 | ecosystem: Environmental > Terrestrial > Soil > Agricultural land...
GCTGGGCCACGAAGTCGCGCATCACGCGTTCGAGTTCGCGTTCGGGCATCTGGCCGTGCGCGACGGCGATGCGCGCCTCGGGCAGTATTTCCTCGAGCTTTTGCTTGCGGTTCTCGATGGTCTCGACCTCGTTGTGCAGGAAGTAGACCTGCCCGCCGCGTTTCAATTCGCGCAGCACGGCTTCGCGGATGACGCCATTGCCTTCGTTGCGCACGAAGGTCTTGATGGCCAGGCGGCGCTGCGGCGCGGTGGCGATGACGCTCAGGTCGCGCAAGCCTTCGAGCGCCATGCCCAGGGTGCGCGGGATTGGCGTGGCGGTGAGCGTGAGCACGTCCACCTCGGCGCGCAACTGCTTCATCGCCTCCTTGTGGCGCACGCCGAAGCGGTGCTCTTCGTCGATGATGAGCAGGCCCAGATTCTTGAACTGCGCCTTCTCGCTCAGCAGCTTGTGCGTGCCCACGACGATGTCCACCGAGCCGTCGGCGATGCCCTTCATGGCCGCCGTGATCTCCTTCTGTGAGCGGAAGCGGCTCATCTCGGCGATCTTCACCGGCCATTTGCCGAAGCGGTCGACCAGGGTCTGGTAGTGCTGCTCGGCCAGCAGCGTGGTGGGGGCCAGGAACGCCACCTGCTTGCCTCCAGTGACGGCCACGAAGGCCGCGCGCAGCGCGACCTCGGTCTTGCCGAAGCCCACGTCGCCGCAGACCAGGCGGTCCATGGGCTGCGGGCTGATCATGTCCTGCACCACGGCGTGAATGGCGGCGCGCTGGTCGGCGGTTTCCTCGAAGCCGAAGTCGTTGGCGAAGGCCTCGTAGTCCTGCGGCGAGTAGCGGAAGGCGTGGCCCTGGCGCGCGGCGCGGCGCGCGTAGATGTTGAGCAGCTCGGCGGCGGCGTCGCGCACCTGTTCGGCGGCCTTGCGCTTGGCCTTTTCCCATTGGCCGCTGCCCAGCTTGTGCAGCGGGGCTTCGTCGGCGCTCACGCCGGTGTAGCGGCCGATCAGGCCGAGCTGGCTGACGGGCACGTAGAGCACGGCCTTGTCGGCGTACTCCAGGTGCAGGAACTCCTGCAGCGCGGGCGTGCCGTCGGGGTTCTTCTCGCCCATGTCCAGATTGACGAGCCCACGGTAGCGGCCAATGCCGTGCGCGGCGTGCACCACGGGGTCGCCCACGTTGAGTTCGGACAGGTCCTTGATCAGCGCGTCGACGTCGCTCACCTGCTCCTGCTTCTTGCGCCGGCGCGTGGTGGGGCCGGCCGCGAAGAGTTCGGTCTCGGTGATGAAGTCGATGCCGGCCTCGAGCCAGGCGAAGCCGGTGGCCAGCGCGGCCGTGGCGATGCCGGTCTTCTCGTCGCTGGCCTGGAACTCGGCCAGGCTGTCGAAGGCGGGCGGGTTCAGGCCGCTGGCGCGCAGGAAGTCGAGCAGGCTTTCGCGGCGTCCATCGCTTTCGGCCAGCACCAGCGCGCGCTGGGGGCTGGCGCGCAGGTGGGCCTGCAGTTTGGCCAGCGGCTCGTCGGCGCCGCGCACCACGGCCAGGTCGGGCAGGGCCTGTGCGAAGGCGCTGTCGTTCACGTCGCTGGTGCCGGGGCGCATCACCACCTGGGCGTGCGCCTTGGCCTGGGTGAAGAACTGCTCGGCGTTGAGGAAGAGGGCGTCGGGCGGCAGGATGGGGCGGTCCGGGTCGCCTTGCAGCAGGCGGTGGCGGTCGCGCGTGTCTTGCCAGAAGCGCTGGAAGGCGGGCTCCAGCTCGCCGTGCAGAACCACCGTGGCCTGCTCGCCGAGGTAGTCGAACACGGTGGCCGTGTCCTCGAAGAACAGCGGCAGGTAGTACTCGATGCCGGCGGTGGCCACGCCGTTGCCCATGTCCTTGTACAGGCGGCTCTTGGTCGGGTCGCCTTCGAGCAGTTCGCGCCAGCGGCTGCGAAAGCGCGCGCGCGCCGCGTCGTCCATGGGGAACTCGCGGCCGGGCAGCAGGCGCACCTCGTTCACCGGGTACAGGCTGCGCTGGCTGTCGGGGTCGAAGGTGCGGATGCTGTCGATCTCGTCGTCGAACAGGTCCACGCGGTAGGGCACGGGACTGCCCATGGGGAACAGGTCGATGAGGCCACCGCGCACGGCGTACTCACCCGGGCTCACCACCTGCGTGACGTGCTGGTAACCCGCGAGTGTGAGCTGGCCCTTGAGCCGCGCCTCGTCCAGCGACTGCTTGACCTTGAAGTGGAAGGTGTAGCCGGCCAGGAAGGAAGGCGGGGCGAGCCGGTACAGCGCGGTGGTGGCGGGGATGAGCACCACATCGGCGCCGCCGTCGTGCTGGCGCTGCGAGATGCGCCACAGCGTGGCCAGGCGCTCGCTGATGAGGTCCTGGTGCGGCGAGAAGGTGTCGTAGGGCAGGGTTTCCCAGTCGGGAAACAGCGTGATGCGCAGATCGGGCGCGAAGAAGGCAAGCTCGTCGATCAGGCGCTGCGCGTCGTTCGCGTCGGCGGTGACGATGGCGGTGAGGCGGCCGGCGCCTTGTTCGCGTTCGGCCAGGCGGGCGAGCCACAGCGCGTCGGCCGAGCCGCCCGGGTGGGGCTGGGTGTGGCGCTTGCCGGGGCTCAGCGCGGGGAGGGTGAGGGACATTCGGTCGGTACCAATACGAATACCCCCGGTTGCGTCGAGCCCGGGGGTGTGGGCGAATTCTAGAATGGCGCCGCCCATGAGCAACGCCTTGCCCCCTTCCGACCCCACCCCCGTGTCCTCCCGCTGTCATGCGCTGCTGCCCTGCGCAGGCACCGGCTCGCGCGCCGGCACCCCGCTGCCCAAGCAGTACCAGCCGCTGGCCGGCCGGCCGCTGGTGCATCACACGCTGGCCGCGCTGCGCGGTGTCGCGCGGCTCGACCGCCTGCTGGTGGTGCTGGCACCCGAAGACGCGCACTGGCCCGGTGAGGTGGCGGGCGTGGAGGTCGTGCGCCAGGGCGGCGCCACGCGCGCCGAGAGCGTGTTCAACGGCCTGCTGGCCCTGCGCGAGCGCGGCGTGCCCGACACCGACTGGGTGCTGGTGCACGACGCCGCGCGCTGCCTGGTCACGCCCGATGAGGTGTCGGCGCTGATCGACGCCTGCGCCGACGACCCCGTGGGCGGACTGCTGGCGCTGCCGCTGCCCGACACGCTGAAGGACGAGGCGGGTGGCCGCGTCGCCGGCACCATCGAACGCCGCCACAAGTGGCTGGCCCAGACGCCGCAGATGTTCCGCCTGGGCGAGCTGCTGGGCGCACTGCAGGCCGCGCGCGCCACGGGTTTCGAGGGCATCACCGACGAGGCCAGCGCGATCGAGCGCACCGGCCAGCGCCCGCGCCTGGTGGAAGGGCGCGCGAGCAACATCAAGGTCACCTACCCGCACGACTTCGCGTTGGCGGAAGCCATTCTGAGGAGCCGCGCATGAGCCAGCCGATCCACACCCTCCGCATCGGCGAGGGCTGGGACGTCCACCGCCTCGTCACCGGCCGCCCGCTCGTGCTGGGCGGCATTACCGTGCCGCACACGCATGGCCTGCTGGGCCATTCCGACGCCGACGCGCTGTTGCACGCCATCACCGACGCGCTGCTCGGCGCCGCCGCGCTGGGCGACATCGGCCGCCATTTTCCCGACACCGACGAGCGCTTCAAGGGCGCGGACTCGGGCGCGCTGTTGGCCGAGGCCGCGCGCCGCGTGCGCGCGGAAGGCTACGAGATCGGCAACATCGACAGCACCGTGATCGCGCAGGCGCCGAAACTCGCGCCGCACATCCCGGCCATGGTCGAACGCATCGCCGCGCTGCTCGCGCTCTCGCCCTCGCAGGTGAACGTGAAGGCCAAGACGGCCGAGAAGATGGGCCCGGTGGGGCAGGGCGAGGCCATCGAGGCCCGCGCCGTGGCGCTGCTGATCAAGGCCTGAGACGGCGCATCACCCCGGGGCTCGGCGCAGCTTGATGTGCGCCGCCAATCCGCCCGTGCTGCTGTTGGCCAGCGCAAACCGCCCGCCCATGCGCGTGATCGCGCGCTCGACGATGGCCAGGCCCAGGCCGGTGCCGGTGGCGTCCGAGCGCGCCGCGTCGCCGCGAAAGAAGGGCTGCGTCAACTGCTCCAGCATCTCGGGCCGCACCCCGCGGCCGTGGTCGCGCAGCTTGATCAGTACCGCGTCGTCCTTGGCCTTGGCGGCGATGTCGATGTGCACCACGCCGGTGTCCGCGTCGCGCCCATAGCGCGAGGCGTTCTCCAGCAGGTTGTTGAACACGCGTTGCAGCTCGACCGGATCACCCAGCACCTGCAGCCCGGGTTGCACGCGCGTTTTGATGACCGTCTTCGGGTCGTCGCCCAACGCGAACAGGGCCGTCTCGACCACCTCGTTGAGGCTGACGTCTTCCGACCGCATGTGGTCGGGCCGCGCGTAGTCGAGGAACTTGTCGATGATGGCGTTGACCTGTTCGATGTCGGCCGACATGTGCTCGCGCGCCATCGGGTCGGCCACGCTCATCTCGGTTTCCAGCCGCAGGCGCGCCAGCGGGGTGCGCAGGTCGTGCGAGATGCCGGCGAGCATGAGCGCGCGGTCCTGCTCGATCTTGGACAGACGCTGCGCCATGCGGTTGAAGCCGATGTTGACCTCGCGAATTTCGCTGGTGGCCACCGTCTCGTTGAGTTGGCTGGCGTTGAAATCGCCCTCGCGCACGCGGCTGGCCGCGAAGGAGAGCTTCTTCAGCGGCCGGTTGATGAGGCGCGCGATGAGTGCCGCGCCCGCCAGCGAGAGCAGGGCGGCCGTGCCCAGCCAGATCAGCCAGGTGGTGCCCGCCACGGGGCCGATGCGCGAGGGATCGGTGAGCAGCCAGTACGGGTCGCCGTCGATGGAGAAGCCGATCCACAGCCCCGCCTGGCCATTCACCTCGCGCGCCACCACCGTGTCGGGCCCGAGCCGGGCCTGCAACTGCCCGGCCACGTTGCGGCTGAGCAGGTCGGTGTCGTAATGCTGGAAGGTGTCGTTGGGCTCACGCGGGGCGATGCGCAGACCTTCTTCGGCGGCCAGGGTCTTGATGAGCGAGACGCGCGCGATCGAGTCGGAGTGGATCAGCGCCGCGCGGCTCAGGTTGACCAGCGAAGCCAGTTGCTGCGCGCTCTGCAGCGCGCGTGGCTCGTATTCGAGCGCGCGGAAGGTCTGCAGCCACGCGATGATGCAGCCGGTGAGCAGCAGCGTGAGGAAGAAGAAGGTGCGCCAGAACAGGCTCACGCCGCGCGTGGGCCGCATCTCCAGCGGAGCCGGGGCGGTTTCCAGCGCGGCGGGTTCGGTCTCGAACGGTACGCGTGACTCGCTGTCCATTAGGAGTTGCCGTCCGGCACGAACACGTAGCCCACGCCCCACACGGTCTGCAGGTAGCGCGGCGACGAGGCGTCGTCCTCGATGAGCTTGCGCAGGCGCGAGACCTGCACGTCCAGGCTGCGGTCGAAGGGCTCGAACTCGCGCCCGCGCGCGAGCTGGGCCAGCTTTTCGCGCGACAGCGGCTGGCGCGGGTGGCGCACCAGGGCCTTGAGCATGGCGAACTCGCCCGTGGTCAGGGGCAGGTCGTTGCCGTCCTTGCGCAGGGTGCGCAGGCTCAGGTCGAACTCGTAGGGGCCGAACTTCACGGTCTCGGCGTCCTGCGAGGGCGCCCCGGGCACCTCGGCCGGCGGGCGGCGGCGCAGCACGGCGTGCACGCGGGCCAGCAGCTCTCGCGGGTTGAAGGGCTTGCCCAGGTAATCGTCGGCGCCCACCTCCAGGCCGACGATGCGATCGACGTCCTCGCTCTTGGCGGTGAGCATGATGATGGGCGTGCGGTCGCCGTTGGCGCGCAGGCGGCGGCAGATCGACAGGCCGTCCTCGCCGGGCATCATCAGGTCGAGCACGATGATGTCCACGGCCTCGCGCTGCAGCACGCGGTTCAGGGCTTTGCCGTCCTCGGCCAGCATCACTTCGAACCCTTCCTGCATGAGGTAGCGGCGCAGCAGGTCGCGGATGCGAACGTCGTCATCGACGACGAGAACCTTGTTGGGGCGGGTGTGTGTTTGTGGCATGCGAGCAACTCCTGGCAAATGTAACAAAGCCGATTCTGGCAGCGGCAAGTGCTTGTCAACGCTCGTTTTTTGATTTTCTGACAGGCTGTTACAGAAGTTGCCCTCACTGCCATCGTCTTGACGCAAGGCTCACTCGCACAATCGTGGGTCTGGTCATACTCCTCCACACCATGAAGTCCGTCTGGATCGCAACCATCGCATGTCTGGCCGCGGGTTCGGTGCTCGCCAATCCGCAGCACCCGCGCGACGCGGGCGTGATCGGTCTGGCCGGTGCCGACACGGCGACGGTGATGCCGATCTCGATCGACGCTGGCGAAACGCGTGCGCCCATGCGCCTGCGCGATGCCTTGCGTCAGCCATTCGACGACATGGACGACGGCGGCAAGCCCTTCCGGCTCTCCGTGGAGGAGCGTCAGCGACTGCGCGAGCAGCTCAGGGTGCAACCGCCCTTCGAGGCTCATCGCCAGCCCTGAACGCCAGAACCGAACAACACCAACCAACTCATGTCCATGCTTCATCTGCCCGCCCGTTCGGCGGCTGCGGTTCGCCGCGCCGCTTCCGCTCTCAGCCTCATGGCCGCCGTGATGGTGTCGCCCGCCGCGCTGGCCCAGGCGCCCGAGGTGCCCGCCAACGTGGTGAACCTCTCGGCCAGCGGCCACATGGAAGTGCCGCAGGACTGGCTTACCGTGGTGCTGAGCACCACCCGCGAAGGCAATGATGCTGCCACTGTGCAGAACCAGTTGAAGGTGGCCGTCGATGCCGCGCTGGCCATCGCCCAGCCGCAGGCCAAGCCCAAGCAACTGGAGGTGCGCACCGGCAACCTGCGCCTGTACCCGCGCTATTCCAGCAACGGCCGCATCAGCGGCTGGCAAGGCCAGGCCGAGGTCATCATCGAAGGTCGAGACATCGCCAACGTCAGCGCCGTGGCCGGTCGCGTGCAGACGCTCACCGTCTCCAGCATGGGCTTCTCGCTTTCGCGCGAGGCGCGCGTGGCGCTCGAATCGCAGGTGCAGGCCCAGGCCATCGAGCGCTTCCGCGCACGGGCCACGGAGATCGCCAAGGGCTTCGGCTTCTCCAGCTACACGCTGCGCGACGTCTCGGTGAGTTCGGCCGACATGCCCGAGCGGCCCATGCCCCGCATGATGGCCATGGAGGCCAAGGCCGCTGCGAGCGACGCCGCCATTCCGGTGGCGGCCGGCACCAGCACCGTGAGCGTCACGGTGTCCGGTGCCATCCAGATGCGCTGAAGGCTTACTGGGCGGCCCAGCCGCCGTCCATGTTCCAGGCCACGCCGCGCACGTTGCCGGCCGCAGGCGAGCAGAAGAACACCGCCAGTTCACCCAGCTCCTCGGGCGTGGTGAACTGCATCGAAGGCTCCTTCTCGCCCAGCAGCAGCTTCGTCGCTTCCTCGTTCGAGAGCTTCATGGCCGCCGCCTTCGCGTCCACCTGCTTCTGCACCAGCGGCGTCAGCACCCAGCCGGGGCAGATGGCGTTGCAGGTGACGCCCGAGGTGGCGGTCTCCAGCGCGGTCACCTTCGTCAGGCCCACGATGCCGTGCTTGGCCGCCACATAGGCCGACTTCTCGGCCGAACCCACCAGACCATGCACCGACGCGACGTTGATGATGCGGCCCCAGTTGGCCTTGAGCATGGCCGGCAGCGCCAGGCGCGAGGTGTGGAAGGCGCTGGAGAGGTTGATCGCGATCACCGCGTCCCAGCGCTCCACGGGGAAGTCCTGCACCTTGGCCACGTGCTGGATGCCCGCGTTGTTCACCAGGATGTCCACCTGCCCGAAGGTCTTGGCCGCATGGGCCATCATGGCTTCGATCTCGTCGGGCTTGCTCATGTCGGCGCCGTGGTAACCCACCTTCACCCCCAGCGCGGCCACCTCGGCCTGGGGGCCGGCGGCGTCGCCGAAGCCATTGAGCACGACGTTGGCGCCCTGGCGGGCCAGGGCCTTGGCGATGCCAAGGCCGATGCCGCTGGTGGAGCCGGTGACAAGAGCGGTTTTCCCGGTGAGCATGGGGTACTCCAGTTCCATTACGATTGGTTCGACGGTCTGCCGCGCATTATGGATGGCAGGCGTCAGCCCCGAGCCGCACCATGACCGAACCCCAACTCCAACACACCGTCGTCGGTGGGGCCGCGGCCCGTGAAGGCGGCCCGCGCTGCATGGCCTGGTGGGACTGGCGCAGCACCCAGGGCCGCGACGACCACGTGGTGGTCTGCGTGCACGGCCTCTCGCGCCAGGGGCGCGACTTCGACACCCTGGCGCGCGCGCTGCAGCCGCACTGCCGTGTGGTCGCGGTGGACGTGGCCGGGCGCGGGCACAGCGACTGGCTCGCCGATCCGATGGCCTACCAGGTGCCCACCTACGTGGCCGATCTCACCGCGCTGCTGCTGCACTTGCGCGCCGAACGGCCCGGCGTGCGCATCGACTGGGTCGGCACGAGCATGGGCGGCCTCATCGGCATGGGCGTGGCGGCGCAGCCGCCGCTGGCGCCCGCGCGCCTGGTGCTCAACGACGTGGGGCCGGTGGTGCAGTGGGAGGCGCTCATGCGCATCGGCACCTACCTGGGCCTTGACCCGGCTTTCGATTCCGAGGAGGCCGCCACCGACTACCTGGCCAGCATCTCCAAGGGCTTCGGCCCGCACACGCCCGAGCAGTGGCGCGCCTTGTCGCAGCCCATGCTGCGCCAGCGCGATGGACGCGTGCACCTCCACTACGACCCGGCCATCGCCGTGCCCTTCAAGGCCATGACGCAAAGCGTGGAAATGCAGGCCCTGCAAGCGGCCGTGCGGGCCGGCGAGGCCGCGCTGTGGGACCTGTACGACGCCATCGCCGCGCCCACGCTGGTGCTTCGCGGCGAAGACTCCGACCTGCTGAGCATGGACACGGTTAAGGCCATGCAGCAGCGCGGCCCGCGGCCGCGCTGCGTGAGCTTTGCCGGCGTGGGGCATGCGCCCACCCTGGTGGCCGACGACCAGGTGCGCACCGTGCTCGACTTCCTGCTCTCGCCATGAAGCGGGCGAACCCGACGATCGAGGACGTCGCGCCGGCCACGGCCGCGATCGTGGCCGCCACGGCCGCGGGTCTGCCGCAGCAGGCCAATGCCCTGGCGCGCGCCCGGGCCTTCGCCGAGCCGCTGCTCGAAGGCGAATGCCTGGACACCGGTGAGAACACGTGGGCGCACGCCGAGGCGGTGGCGCGCGTCCTGGCCGACATCGGCGGCTCCGAGGCCATGCAGGCCGTGGTCTACCTGGTCTATGCCTGCCAGCACCTGAACCGGCCGCAGGAGGTCATCGCCAAGGCCTTCGGTGAGCAGCATGCGGCACTGGCGCTCGAGACCACCAAGCTCGTACAACTGCAGCGGCAGGCGCGCCTGAAGGCAGCCGAGAAGGTGGCGCGCAAGCAGGAGGAGCGCCTGGCCGCGCAGGACGCGGGCCAGCCCCTGCCGGGCCTGTCCAAGGCGCCGGTGTCGGAACTCGCAGCCAGCCAGACCGAGAACGTGCGCAAGATGCTGCTTGCTTTCTCGCGCGACCTGCGCGTGGTGATGCTGCGCCTGGCCTCGCGGCTGCAGACGCTGCGCTACTTCGCCTCGATCCGCGGCGACCCGGGCGAGATCCTGGCCAGCGAATCGCTGCACGTTTTCGCGCCGCTGGCCAACCGCCTGGGCATCTGGCAGATCAAGTGGGAGATGGAGGACCTGGCCTTCCGCTTCCTGGAGCCGCAGACCTACAAGCACGTGGCCCGGCTGCTCGACGAAAAACGCACCGAGCGCGAGGCGCACGTGGAGCAGGTGCGCGAGGACCTGCAGCGCGCGCTGCTGGCGCAAGGCATCGCCGCGATGGTGCAGGGGCGGCCCAAGCACATCTACAGCATCGTCAAGAAGATGCGCGGCAAGGCGCTCGACTTCGAGCAGGTCTTCGACATTCGCGCCCTGCGCGTGATCGTGCTTGAAACAGCCGACTGCTACGCCGTGCTGTCCTTCGTGCACGAGCACTTCTCGCCCGTGGTGGACGAGTTCGACGACTACATCGCCAAGCCCAAGCCCAACGGTTACCAATCGCTGCACACGGTGGTGCGCGACGCACAGGGCCGAGCTTTCGAGATCCAGATCCGCACCCAGGCCATGCACGACCACGCCGAGCACGGTGTGGCCGCGCACTGGGCCTACAAGGAAGCGGGCGCCAAGGGCTACGGCGGCGTCACGGCCAACTCCGAGTACGACGCCAAGATCGCCGTGCTGCGCCAACTGCTGGCCTGGGAGCGCGACCTGAGTGGCACCGCACAGGGCCTGTTCGACGACCGCATCTACGTGCTCACGCCCAACGCCTCCATCGTCGAGTTGCCGCAGGGTGCCACGCCGGTGGACTTCGCCTACACCGTGCACACCGACCTGGGCCACCACTGCCGGGGTGCCAAGGTCGACGGTGCCATGGTGCCGCTGAACACGCCGCTGCAGAACGGCCAGACGGTGGAGATCGTCTCCAAGGACGGCGGCCCCTCGCGCGACTGGCTCAACCCGGACCTGGGCTACCTGGTGAGCCACCGCGCCAAGAGCAAGGTGCGGGCGTGGTTCAACGCTCAGGCCTTGGCCGAGACCATCGCGCGTGGGCGCGAGGCGGTGGAAAAGCTGCTGCAGCGCGAGGGCCGCACCGCACTCAAGTTCGACGAGCTTGCCACCGACATGGGCCTGGGCTCGGCCGACGAATTGTTCGAGTTGGTCGGCAAGGACGAACTCTCGCTGCGCTCGATCGAGACGCACCTGCGCCCACCCGAGCCCGAGGCCGCGCCCGAGCCGACCAGTTGGATACGCAAGCCCAGGCGCGGCAATGACGGCCCCACGGGCGACGTGCTGGTGGTGGGCGTCGGATCGCTGATGACGCAGCTGGCCAAGTGCTGCCGGCCCGCGCCGCCGGACGAGATCCGCGGTTTCGTCACGCGCGGCAAGGGCGTGAGCGTGCACCGCGCCGATTGCACCGATTTCGCGCATCTGGCGCGCAAGAGCCCGGACCGCGTGATCGAGGTGGATTGGACCGGCCGCGACGACGCACGCGGCAGCCAGCCGGCGGTGTACCCCGTCGACGTGGCGATCGAGGCGGTGGACCGCCAGGGCCTGCTGCGCGACATCTCCGACGTGTTCGCGCGCGAGAAGATGAACGTCATCGGCGTGCAGACCCAGTCCGTCAAGGGCGTGGCCTGGATGACCTTCACCATTGAGGTGGCCGACGCCCGGCAGGTGACCCGTGCGATGGCTGTGGTGGGCGATGTCAACGGCGTTCGCATGGTGCGCCGCAAATAAGCGGTGAGGGAACTGCTATACTGCGAGGCTTCGATTCGTTCGAAGGCGCGTAGCTCAGCTGGTTAGAGCACCACCTTGACATGGTGGGGGTCAGGGGTTCGAGTCCCTTCGCGCCTACCAATATTCCCCGAAGGGCCTGTTGCCAACGCAACAGGCCCTTCGTCTTTTGGTGCACTGCACAGGGAAAACCATGCCCGGTACCCCCTGGCTGCTTCCTAGAATGCCGGAATGGCGACCAAATCCAAGACCGAAGCAGCGGGCGCGCGTGGCGTGCGCGTGATCAAGAAATACCCCAACCGCCGGCTGTACGACACCGACACCTCGTCGTACATCACCCTGGCCGAGGTTAAGGCGCTGGTGATGGGCAACGAGCCCTTCGTGGTGCGCGACGCCAAGACCAACGAGGACCTGACGCGCAGCATCCTGCTGCAGATCATCCTCGAGGAAGAATCGGCCGGCGCGCCGATCTTCACCGAGCAGGTGCTGGCCAACATCATCCGTTTTTATGGCCACGCCATGCAGGACTTCATGGGGTCGTATCTGGAGAAGAACATCCAGGTCTTCATGGACCTGCAGCAGAAGATGACCGAACAGGGCGGCGGGCTCAACCCCGAGGCCTGGAAGCAGTTCATGAACCTGCAGTCGCCCATGATGCAGGGCATGATGGGCACCTACTTGGAGCAGTCCCGCACCGCCCTGACCCAGATGCAGGAGCAGATGCAGAAGAACAGCGAGCAAATGCTCGCCGCGCTCGGCCTCAAGCGCTGAAAGGGCGCCGGGCCCGTCGGCGAATTGACGGGTCTGAGACAATCGGGCCCTCATGTCCGACACCATTGCCCCCACGACCACTGCCGGCGTCACCGCGCCCAAGGTGGGTTTCGTCAGCCTGGGTTGCCCCAAGGCGCTGACCGATTCCGAACTCATCCTCACGCAGCTCAGCGCCGAGGGCTACACCACGTCCAAGTCCTACGCCGGCGCCGATCTGGTCATCGTCAACACCTGCGGCTTCATCGACGACGCGGTCAAGGAAAGCCTGGACGCCATCGGTGACGCCCTGGCCGAGAACGGCAAGGTCATCGTCACCGGTTGCCTGGGCGCGCGCGAAGGCGAGGGCGGCGGCAACCTGGTGCGCCAGATGCATCCCAGCGTGCTGGCCGTCACCGGCCCACACGCCACGCACGAGGTGATGGAGGCGGTGCACCAGCACCTGCCCAAGCCACACGATCCCTTCGTGGATCTCGTGCCGCCCCAGGGCATCAAGCTCACGCCGCGCCACTACGCGTACCTCAAGATCAGCGAAGGCTGCAACCACCGCTGCACCTTCTGCATCATCCCGTCGATGCGCGGAGACTTGGTGAGCCGACCGATCGGCGACGTGCTCACCGAGGCGCGCAAGCTGTTCGAGGCCGGGGTGAAGGAACTGCTGGTGGTGAGCCAGGACACGTCGGCCTACGGCGTCGACGTGAAGTACCGCACCGGCTTCTGGGACGGCAGGCCCGTGAAGACACGCATGTTCGACCTGGTGCGCGAACTGGGCGAACTGGCCAAGCCCTTCGGCGCCTGGGTGCGCTTGCACTACGTTTATCCGTACCCGCACGTCGACGAGATCGTGCCGCTGATGGCCGAAGGCCTGGTGCTGCCGTACCTCGACGTGCCGCTGCAGCACAGCCACCCCGATGTGCTGCGCCGCATGAAGCGGCCCGCCAGCGGCGAACGCAACCTCGAACGCATCGCGCGCTGGCGCGAGATCTGCCCGCAGATCGTCGTGCGCAGCACCTTCATCGCCGGCTTCCCCGGTGAAACCGAGGCCGAGTTCGACCACTTGCTCGATTTCGTGCGCGAAGCACGCATTGACCGCGCGGGTTGTTTTGCGTATTCGCCGGTGGACGGCGCGGCCGCCAATGCCATCGCCGACCCGGTGCCCGAGGCGCTGCGCGAGGAGCGCCGTGCTCGCTTCATGGCCGTGGCCGAACAGGTCTCGGCCGAGAAGCTCCGCACGCTTGTGGGCGCCAGCATGCAGGTGCTGGTGGACAGTGCGCCCGGTCTGGGCAGGAAGGGCGGCGTGGGTCGCAGCTATGCGGACGCGCCCGAGATCGATGGCGTGGTGCGCCTGCTGCCACCTGAGAAGATCAGCAAGACCCTGAAAGTGGGTGAGTTCACCAGGGCCCGCATCGTGGACACCGATGGTCACGACCTGGTGGGTGTGCCCGTTTGACCGATGTGATCGAAGGCCGGTTGTGGCCGGCCATTCACGGTGTCACAAAACGGGCGCCACAAAGAACAAAGGCCTGCAGTCTGTTGACTGCAAGCCCTTATATGATGGTGCCCAAGAGAGGACTCGAACCTCCACGCCTCTCGGCGCTAGTACCTGAAACTAGTGCGTCTACCAATTCCGCCACCTGGGCATCTCAGGAAACCGGCAGTATAGCAGAGAAAAATTGAGCGATAAAAACAACCTCCTCGCCGAATTCGAAGGCGTTGTCTCCGGACACCGCGATGGACACGGTTTCGTTGTCCGCGATGACGGCCAGCCCGATATCTACCTTCCTTCCAACGAAATGCGCGCGGTCCTGCACAAGGACCGCGTGATGGCGCGCATCGTGCGGCTCGACCGCAAGGGGCGACCCGAAGGCCGCGTTACCGAAATCATCGAGCGGTCCAACTCGCCCATCATCGGGCGGCTGCTGCAGGAAGGCGGTGTGTGGCTCGTGGCGCCCGAAGACAAGCGCTATGGGCAGGACGTGCTGATTCCCAAAGGGGCCACCGGTTCTGCCAAGCCCGGGCAGGTGGTGGTGGTGGAGCTCACCGAGCCACCCGCGTTGTATGGCCAGCCCGTGGGCCGCGTGAAGGAAGTGCTCGGCGAGATCGACGACCCTGGCATGGAGATCGAGATCGCGGTGCGCAAGTACGGCGTGCCGCACGAGTTCTCGCAGACCGCCATGGCGCAGGCGCGGGCCTTGCCCGATCACGTGCGCCCAAGCGACCTGAAACACCGCGTGGACTTGCGAGACGTGCCGCTGGTGACCATCGATGGCGAGGACGCGCGCGATTTCGACGACGCCGTGTACTGCGAACCGGCCAAGGTCGGCAAGGCCAAGGGTTGGC
>Ga0247823_10002747_pt1 | contig 14449 bp, 10 predicted proteins | sample 13C_PalmiticAcid_2_FD_192426 | JGI IMG/M metagenome (GOLD analysis project Ga0247823, IMG submission 192426) | Soil microbial communities from agricultural site in Penn Yan, New York, United States - 13C_PalmiticAcid_Day30 | ecosystem: Environmental > Terrestrial > Soil > Agricultural land...
TCCCACAGCAGCTCCACCAGTCGCTCGACCTGTGGCGTGGCCCCGCCCTGGCCGGACTGTCCGACGACCCGGCCATCGCCCGGCTCTGCCAGGGGCTTGAAGAGGCCCGGCTGGACGCGCTCGACCACCGGGTCGAGGCCGACCTGGCCCTCGGCAGGCACCGGGATCTGGTCCCCGAACTGCTGGCACTGGAGCAGGCGCGGCCCGAGCGCGGCCGCTTCACCGCCCACCTGGTGCTCGCCCTGCACCGCGGCGGCCGCAAGACCGAGGCGCTGGCCGCCTACGAGCGTCACCGGCGGCTGTTGGGCGACGACTTCGGCCTCGACCCCGGCCCGGAGCTGCGGCTGCTGCACGAGCGGGTGCTGCGCGACGATCCCGCGCTCGACCTCGTCCAGGACGCCGTGGTCCACGAGCCCGAGATGCCCGACTCCCTGCCGTACGACGTTCCCGACTACACCGGCCGGTCGGCCGACATCGAGGCCGACCTGTGCGAGCGGGTGGCCACGGGCGGGGTGACCATCGCGACCATCGACGGGATGGCGGGCGTTGGCAAGACAGCGTTCGCGCTGCACGTCGCCCATCGGCTGGCCGACCGCTATCCCGACGGCAGGCTGTTCGTCGACCTGCACGGCCACTCGCCAGGCCATCCGCCGGTCGAGCCCGCGGCCTGTCTGGAGACCTTGCTCCGCGCCGTCGGGGTGCCCGCGGAGGGCATCCCGGCCTCGACCGATGAACGCGCGGCCCTGTGGCGGTCGAGGCTGGCCGGGCGGCGGGTCCTGATCGTGCTCGACAACGTCGCCGACGCGGCACGGGTCCGGCCGCTGCTGCCCGGCGCGCCCGGCTGCCTCGTGCTGATCACCAGCAGGCGGCGGTTGCCCGGACTCGCGGGCGCGGTCCCGGTGTCACTCGACGTGCTGTCCACCGCCGACGCCGCGGCGTTGTTCACCAAGGTGGTCCCGCGCGCCGCCGCCGAACCGGCCGCGGTGGCCGAGGTGGTCGCGCTCTGCGGCGGTCTGCCGCTGGCGGTCCGGATCGCCGCGGCCCGGCTGCTGCACCGTCCGCTGTGGACAGTCCAGCAGCTCGCCGAACGATTGCGCGGCCAACGCGACCGGCTGGCCGAACTCGCAGTGGACGACCAAGGCGTCAGCGCGGCGTTCGCCCTGTCATACGACCAGCTCGACGTCGACCAGCAGCGGGTCTTCCGGTTGCTCGGATGCCACCCCGGCAGCGACCTGGACGCGCGCTCCGCCGCCGCGCTGACCGGGCTGCCGGTCGAGCGGGCCGAGCGGGTCGTGGAGTCGCTGCTCGACGTCCACCTGCTCCTGCAGCGCCACCCCGGCCGCTACCTCCTGCACGACCTGGTCGCCGTCTACGCCAGGCAACTCGCGTCGACCGAGGAACCCACCGTCCGCGCGGCCGGCGTGCGGCGATTGCTCGACTACTACCTGGCCATGTCGGCCCGCGTGGGTCAGGTGCTCGTTCCCGGTCTCCTGCCGGAGGACACCGGCCCACCGCGCGTCGCCGAGTTCGCCGACCACGCCGACGCCAACCGGTGGTGCGAGGCGGAACTGCCCAACCTGGTCGCCGCCGTCCGGCACGCCGCCGCCATCGGCCTGGGCGGCCACGCGTGGCTGATTCCCCGCAACCTGACCATGTTCCTGCTGGTCAGCGGCCACTTCGACGACAACGTCACGATGCACACGCTCGCGATCGACCAGGCTCGGCGCGCGGGTGAGCCTGTCGTCGAGGTGGTCGCGTTGATCAACCTCGGGACGGGTTACCTCCTCAACGACCAGTACCGCGCCGCCCTCGACCACCTGACAACCGCGCTGGGGCTCGCCCGCGCACTCGGTGACCGGGCGCGTGAGGCGGGAGCGCTGGCCCGGATCGCGGCACTGCACCAGTCGCTGGGCGACCCAGACCGCGCGATCGCCCACGCCCGCGCGGCACTTGAGGCCGCCGTCGACGGCGACACCCCGCGAGAGGAGTGCTTCGCCCTGTGGGTCCTCAGCACTGTCTACGCGTGGCGCGGCGCACACCCCGAATCACTCGAAGCCGGGGAGCGAGTTGTCACCGTCGCCCGCCGCGTCGGTGACGCACTCTGGGAGCAAGATGGCCTGGTCCGGGTCGCCGCCGCGACAGCTCGGCTTGGTGACCATGACACTGCGCTGGCGTCGTTCGCTGAGGCACTGGACATCACGCGGCGGCTTGAGGATCGCGGGCATGAGGTCGAGGCCCTACTGGAACTCGCCGCCGCCCACCTACGCCACGGCACCACAGTCGAGGCCCTATCCCGCGCCGACGCGGCCGCCGCCATAGTGCGTCTGGGCTGCAGGCCATCCCTGGCCGCCGCGACGGACAACATGCTCGCCGAAATCCACCTGACTCTGGCCGACACCAACCGAACAGCCCATATCCGAGTCGCAAGGACACACGCGGAACGGGCACGGGCGGTCGCCGAGAGCATCGAGAACGCTCCCCAACGCCTTCGTGCCGAGGCAACACTGCGCGCCACCGAGCCCACGGCACCATCAGCGACAGGCTGACCCGGGTCGCTCTTGCCACCCGCCCAAGCCCACGTGATCACCCACCTTCACCCGATGGTGCGGACAGCAACCAGCCCCATTCACCTAGTCGAGCGGTGTCGCCCCGCTCAACTGTCGGCTGATCACCATGCCCAGTACACATGGGACAGACCTGACCGGGATGAAAGGCGACCATGCTCGACGAAGCCCTGATCGCACCACAATGGCTGCTCACCCGGCGCAGGCGCGATCCATATCCCTACTTCAGCTGGCTCCGCACCCACGCCCCACTCCGCCGCGAAAGCACACGCGCAGGCACCGTCTGGCTGGTCTCCCGCTACGACGACGTCCGTACCCTGATCACCGACCCCCGCCTCAGCAAGCAGCCCGAGCGGGTCCCCGGCTACGTCGCAGGCCCACTCGGCCTCAACCAGCACCTGGTCCACGCCGACCCACCAGAGCACACCCGCCTGCGCTCCCTCGTCAACGCAGCCTTCCTGCCGCGCCGGATCGCTGGACTCGAGCCGTTCATCACCCAGACCGCGAGCCGCCTCATCGACCGGATCGACCTCGACGCGGGCGCCGACCTCATCGCCGACTTCGCGATCCCACTCACCTTCACCCTCATCTGCCGCATTCTCGGCGTACCGGAACACCTCAACACTCCCGAGGCACGCGCGCTCCTCGCCGCGACCGTCACGCCTACTGAGGTGTCCGCCGAGCGAGACCAGCGGCTGCACGCGTACCTCACCGAGTTGATCGACCACAAGCGACGGTCTAAAGCGGGCGATGATGACCTTCTCGCCGCTCTGGTCGGTGTCGACGGCGGCTTGAGCGAGGAGGAACTGGTCAGCACGGCCTACCTCCTGCTCCTCGTCGGGCATGACACGACCGTCGGCCTGATCGGCAACGGGATGCTGGCCCTGATTCGCCACCCCGACCAGTTACACCGGCTGCGCACCGAGGAAGCGCTGATGCCCTCGGCCATCGATGAGCTGATGCGATACGACTCGCCAGTCCGCGATGCGACGTTCCGGGTGGCGCGAGAGCCGATCGAGCTGCACGGGTGCGTGATCCAGCCAGGCGAGATCGTCAGCCTGCTGATCGGATCGGCCAACCGCGACGGGCGCAAGTTCCCCGAGCCCGACCGGCTCGATCTCGGCCGTACCCCGAACGACCACCTCGCCTTCGGGCGTGGACCACACTTCTGCATCGGCGCGGCCCTCGTCCGGATGGAAGGCGCGATCGCGTTCCGGATGCTGCTCGAACGACTCGGCGATGTGCGACTCGCGTTGCGGGCCAGCCAGTTGCCGTGGCGGCCGTCGCGGGTCATGCGGAGTCTGGAACAGCTGCCGGTGGTGCGTGGATGACCGTCATCACCGAGGTCGCGGGCAACGTCCTGGTCATCACGCTCAACCGGCCCGAGTCCCGCAACGCGATCAACCTGGCGATGGCGGACGCGGTCGACACCGCCCTGCTCGACTTGGACGCCGACCCCGCGCTCGCGGTCGGGATCCTGACCGGGGCGGGCGGCACGTTCTGCTCGGGAATGGACCTCAAGGCGTTCCCGCACGAAGGGATCCCGGTCGCGGGCGACCGCGGCTTGGCCGGGCTCACCCGGGCGCGGCCCCGCAAGCCGCTAATTGCCGCCGTCGAGGGGCACGCGGTCGCGGGTGGGTGCGAACTCGCGCTCGCTTGCGACCTGATCGTCGCGAGTGTGGGATCGCGGTTCGGTTTGCCGGAGGTGTGCCGCGGCCTGGTCGCCGGGGAGGGCGGGGCCGTGCGGCTGCCGCGCCGGATCCCGTACCACGTGGCCATGGAGATGCTGCTGACCGGCGACTCCGTGACCGGGGTCGACGCGGCGCGCTGGGGCATGGTCAACCGGCTGGTGCCCGACGGCGGGGCGCTCGGCGCCGCGCTGACGCTGGCGGAGCGGATCAGCGTGAACGCGCCGCTGGCGATCGCCGCGGTGAAGGACATCGTCCGTCGCACCGAAGGGGTGTCCGACGCCGACGCGATGGCGATGCAGGATCCGCTGCATTTCCGGGTCGCCCGATCATTCGACGCGGTGGAGGGTGCGCTGGCGTTCGCCGAGAAGCGTCCTGCCCGGTGGCGGCACCGCTAAGAGCGCGTCTCATGTGGGGAGCTTCTTGAAGGCGACGAGCGTCAGGAACGCGGCGAAGTTGATGGCGTGGCGCTCGTATCGGATGGAGAGCCGCCGGTAGTTTGTCGGGCTTGCGGCGCCCTGGAGATCGCTGCCTGGTCCACCGCGGACGGCGGCGACGCCGACCAGTCCTCGTGCACCGGCGGCGCGAACCAGCTGTGGGACGTGCAGTACGTGTCTGGACCGCCCACCGGCCCGACCAACTACCTGTTCGTCAACATCAACAGCCGCAAGTGCCTGCACGGCGCGCCCAGCGGGTCGGCGCTGTACCAGGTCAGCTGCAACTCGGGTGACGCCGCGCAGGTGTGGAAGCAGCACTTCAAGGAGACCAGCTGCACCACCTGCAAGCAGGCGAAGAACGACTAGGGCGGGCCCGCGCCCAGCCGGTCGTCCTCGACGCGTCGGTAGTCCTGTTTCGGCGCCGTCGACGAGAAACCCGTCTGACCTCCCAGTTCATGGAGGTCAGACGGGTTTCCTGCATCCGCGTTCAATTCCGCCCGGTTGCCTGAGGCGTCGCCGCAAGATCCACGACTCGGTCCCCGTTGGCGGCCCGCGGTCTAGCTTGCTGCCGCGGCGGCGATCTTTTGGACTATCAGTGGTTGGCCGTCTTGGGACTTCACGGTCGAGTTCGCCGAGTAGGCCAGCCTTCGCTTCAGGTCGCGGGTCGCGAAGATGCCACTGGAGTAGCCGTGGCGGCTGCCGGTCTTGCCCCAGACCGTCACGCCGTTCACCGTGATCCTCATCAGGCCCTGGCTGTAGTACGCCGGGCCGCTGCCGTCGGCCATGGGGACGTCGGGGATGGTGAAGAGCCTCGTCATCATTTCGGTGCCCAGCAGGCGGCCGCGAAACAGGCCGGTGATGAACGTGTCGAGGTCCTCGGCGGTGGAGATGATCGCGCCCGCGGCGCCGGGGATCGACTGGTTCATCTCGGTCACGTCGACGAGCTTGCCGTCCACGTCGAGATAACCGTGGGCGGCCGGGTAGGGCAGGTGCGGGTCATCGTCGGGGTAGTAGGTGTGGCGCAGGTGCAGCGGGCTGGTGATCCGGTCGCTCAGGTTGCTCGCGTAGGAACGACCGGTGACCTTTTCGATGATCATGCCCGCGGTGACGTAGGCGGTGTTCGTGTACTTCTGCGCGGTGCCCGGCTGGAAGTCGATCGGGTGGCGCACCGCGGTGTCCACCACCTGCCGCGGGCTCCAGTGCTCGAAGCGGTGCTCGATGATCCAGTGCGGGTCGTAGAGGCCGAGGATGTCCACCGACGGCAGGCCGGAGGTGTGGTCGAGCAGCATGTAGACCGGGACCGGCGGATAGTCCGCCGGGAGCAGGTCGGGCAGGTACCGCTGCACGGACTGGGTGAGGTCGATCCGGTGCTCCTGCGCGAGCTGTAGCAGCATCACGGCCGTGTAGACCTTGGTGGCGCTGCCGATCCGGAAGTACCCGTCCGGCCGGACCGGGGCACCGGTGCGGATGTCTGAGACGCCGGAGACGCCGGACCACTTACCCGCCGAGCCGGTGATCCTGACCAAGGCACCGGTCGTGTCGTGGTTGGGCAGCCCAGCGATCGCCGCGCTCAGCGCGGCGTCGTTGGGTGGCGGAAGCGCGGGCACCCCGGCCGCGGGCATCGCGGTGAGTACGATGGCGGCGGCTGCGACGGATGCGACGATTGTGGATCTCATTCACTCAGCATGTCCGTTCGCCGCGCACCCGCCATCAGGGTTTGCCCCCAATGATGAAGATCAGGGACATCCCGGATCTTCAGCGAATGTGACCCCATGACCGGGCGTTCCGCGCTACTTGATCGCCCTGGAAGCGACTGCTCGGGTTCAAGGTCCCCGCTGTTGATGCCCGCGATCGGTTCTAAGAGCGCGTCTCATGTGGATCTTGGCGGCCGGTTCGACATGATCTTGCGTCGTGGACGCGTTGTCGAACAAACTACTGGCGGCTCTCCATCCGATACGAGCGCCACGCCAACAACGTTGCCGCGCTCCTGACGCTCGCCGCCACCCTCGTCGCCCTCAAGAAGCTCCCCACATGAAACGCGCTCTAAGCGGACTCCCGTTCGACCAGCACCGTGGGCAGCACGACCGGGTCGCCGACCGGGTCGCCGCCGATCTGGGTCAGCAGGAGTTCGGCCATGATCCGGGCCTGGTCGACCACCGGCTGGTGGATCGTGGTGAGCGGCGGCTCCGTGTGTTTGGCCATCTCGATGTCGTCGTAGCCGACGAGCGCGACGTCCTCCGGCACCCGCCTGCCCGCCGCCCGCAGGGCGCGCAGCGCGCCGATGGCCATGAGGTCGCTGGCGACGAACACGGCGTCGGTGTCCGGCCAGCGGTCGAGCAGTTCGGCCATGGCGGTCTCGCCCGACTCGCGGGTGAACGCGCCGCGGGTGACGCGGTCCGGCCGCAGGCCCGCGCCCCGCAGGGTGTCCTGGAAGGCGGTGAGGCGGTCGACGCCCGCGGTCATGTCCGGCGGACCCGCCACGGTGCCGATGCGCCGCCTGCCGATCGTGATCAGCCGCTCGGTGGCCAGCACGCCGCCGCCGAGGTTGTCGACGTCGACGTAGGTGAGGCCGGGCAGGAGGCGTTCCGGGCGGCCACCCACCACGGTCGGGACACCCGCGCCCAGCAGGATCTCCGGGAGCGGGTCGTCGCCGTGCATCGAGACGAGCAGCACGCCGTCGACGTGGCCGCCGCGCACATAGTCGGCCAGGCGGGCGTGTTCGGCGTCGTTCTGAGCGTTCATCAGCACCAGCTGCACACCGGTGCCCATCAGCGTGTGGCTGGTCGCGATGATCATGTTGCCCAGGTAAGGGTCGGCGAGGACGGTCGCGTCCGGCTCGCGCATGACCAGGGCGATGGAGTCGGTGCGGCGGGTGGCCAGACTCCTGGCGGCCCGGTTGGGCACGTAGCCCAGCCGGGTGATCGCCGCGTCGACGGTGGTCTTGACCTCGGGGGACACCTTGGGCGAGCCGTTGATCACCCTGGACACCGTCGCGCGCGAAACCCCCGCCTCGGCGGCCACTGTGTCCAGCGTCGGCTGACGCCGCGGTGTTGTCATGCCGTCCCGTTGATGCCGTTCGCCTTGATCACTTCCCGGTACCAGTATGCGCTGTCCTTCCACAACCGGCGCTGCGTAGCGTAGTCGACGTGGACGATGCCGAAGCGCTTCGCGTAGCCGTAGGCCCACTCGAAGTTGTCCAACAGGGACCATACGAAGTACCCCCGCACATCGACTCCCGCCAGCAGCGACTCGTGCACGACGGCCACGTGCCGACGCAGGTAGTCGACCCGGTCGTGGTCGCGGATCGCGTCGGACTCGACCAGGTCGTCGAACGCCGCGCCGTTCTCCGTGATCATGATCGGGATCGGCGGGTACTCGTCCCGCAGCCGGGCCAGGATCGCTCCTAGGCCACGCGCGTCGATGGGCCAGTCCATCGCGGTGGTCGGGCCGGGCGGCGTGACGGTCACGATGTCCGCGCAGCCGGGCCACGGGCCGTTCGGATCACCATCGCCGACGTCGACCACGGTGGGGCTGTAGTAGTTGACCCCCAACAGATCGATCGGCGTGGCGATGACCGCCTCGTCTCCGGAGTGGACGAATCCCCAGTCGGTGAGACCGGCGGTGTCCTGCCAGACGTCGGCGGGGTATCCCGCGCCGAACAGTGGGTCCAGGAAGATCCGGTTCGCCAACCCGTCGATCCGCCGGGCCGCGTCCTCGGCCGCGGGTGACGCGGGGGAGACGGCGGCGAGGTTGAGCACGATCGACACCTCGGCGGCCGCCGGGAGCGCGGCGCGCAGGGCCGTGGTGGCCATGCCGTGGGCGAGCATCAGGTGGTGCGCGGCCCGCAGCGCGGCGACCGGATCGGTCCGCCCCGGTGCGTGCACACCTGAGGCGTAGCCGAGGAACGCCGAGCACCACGGCTCGTTCAGCGTCGACCAGCGCGGCACCCGGTCGCCCAGCCGGGCCGCCACCAGGTCCGCGTACTCGGCGAACCGCGCTGCCGTGTCGCGGCTGGTCCACCCGCCTACGTCCTCCAACTCCTGGGGCAGGTCCCAGTGGTAGAGCGTGAGCATCGGGTCGATGCCCTGGCCGAGGAGTTCGTCGACGAGCCGTTCGTAGAAGTCGAGCCCGGCGACGTCGGCCGGTCCGCGTCCGGTCGGCTGCACCCGGGGCCACGACACGGAGAACCGGTACGCCGACAGCCCGAGGTCCCGCATCATGGCGACGTCGGCGCCGAACCGGTGGTAGTGGTCGGCGGCGACGTCCCCGGTGTCACCGGCGTGCACCTTGCCCGGCGTGTGGGCGAACGTGTCCCAAATGGACCGTCCACGCTTCTCGGCCGCCCCCTCGATCTGATACGCCGCCGTGGCCGCGCCCCAGACGAACCCGTCCGGGAAGACCAGCCGCGTCATCCCTTCACCGCGCCCTGCATGATTCCTCCAATGATCTGACGGCCTAGTACCAGGAACACGATCAGGATCGGGAACGTCGCGATGACCGTCCCGGCCAGAACCAGCGAGTAGTCCACCTCGATGCCGCTCGCGGTGTTCGCGATCGCGACCTGCACGGTGGGGTTGCTCGTGTTGAGCAGGATCAACGGCCAGAACAGGTCGTTCCAGTAGGTGATGAAGATCAGCAGCCCGAGCACGGCGGCGCCGGGCCGGGCGATCGGGAGCACCAGGCTCCAGTAGATCCGCAGCGTCGACGCGCCGTCCATCCGGCCCGCCTCGATCAGCTCGTCCGGCATGGCGGAGGCGATGTACTGCCGCATGAAGAACACGCCGAACGCACTGACCAGCGCGGGGACGATGACGCCGCGCAGGTCGTTGGACCAGCCGAACCACTGGGTGACCATGATGTAGAGCGGGATGATCGCCAGCTGGGTCGGCACGAGCATGGTCGCCACGACGAGCCCGAACAGCGTGTTCTTGCCCCTGAACCTGAGTTTCGCGAAGGCGAAACCCGCCAGCGTCGAGGTGAACACCACGGACATGGTGATCGTCCCCGCGACGATGGTCGAGTTGACGAGCGCGATGCCGAACCCGCCCTGGGTGAAGGCGGCCTGGAGGTTGTCCCAGAGGTTGCCGCCGGGGACCAGCGGTGGCGGGTAGCGGCCGATGGCGGACTTGTCCCGGGAGGAGACGACAACCGACCAGTACAGCGGAAAAGCGGAGATCAGGACAATGGCTATCAACAGACCGTAGGTTATCCACAGGCCGCCCTCGCCGCGGCGTTTTTGTCGGTGCCTGCGGGTAGACTGGCCAAGGGCCGTCCCCCCAGGGATGGGTGGGGGATGTCTACGTGGGGTGTGCGCGTCGATTCTGCTCATGTCGGCCTATTTCGTCGAGCTGATGCGGCGGGCCAGTAGGAAGTTGATCGCGGCGATGACCACGGTGATCAGGAACAGGGTCCACGCGATCGCCGCGCCGTAGCCGTAGCGGCCGTTCGTCCAGAACTGTTGGTACAGATAGAGGACGATCGTCTGGAACTGCCGCTGGGAGCCGCCGTTGTTGTTGCGGGTCGCGTCGAACAGGAACGGCTCGGCGAACAGTTGCAGAGCGCCGATCGTCGAGACGATGACCGTGAAGATGATCGTCGGCCGCAGGCTGGGCACCGTGATGTGCCAGAACTGCTGCCACTTGCTCGCCCCGTCGATCGACGCCGACTCGTACAGGTCGTACGGGATGGTCTGCATGGCGGCCAGGTAGATCAGGGCGTTGTAGCCCGTCCAGTGCCAGGTGACCATAACCGCGACGGCGGTCCACGACGACCACTCATCCGCCCGCCAGTCGATCGGGCTGTCCGCAAATGGCTGTAGGAACCAGTTCACCAAGCCGAAGTCGCGGGCGAAGATCTGGTTGAAGATCAGCGCGACCGCGGCCACCGACGTCACGTACGGCAGCAGCACACCCATCCGCAGCACGATCCTGCCGCGCAGCCGGTAGTTCAGCAGGTGCGCGATGCCCAGGGCCAGCAACAGCTGTGGTCCCGTCGACAGCAGCCCGATGCCGAGCGTGTTGATCAGCGCGTTGTGGAAGTTCTCGTCGGCGAACAGCGTGGTGTAGTTGTCCAGGCCGACCGACACGTCCGCGCTGCCCGGTTTGCGGGGGCTCCACGCCGTGGTCGAGATGACCGCCGTGTAGGCCAGCGGGAACAGGCCGAACACGGCGAACAGCAGGAAGAACGGCGAGACGTATAGATACGGCGACACCGACCGGTCTAACCGGTGGAGCCGGGACCGCCACCGCTGGCGGCCCCGACTCCGCTGGACCCCCTGCGTCATCCCGCCGCTGCCTTGATGTCGGCGAGCGTGCGTGACCATGCCTCCTCGGGGCTGGTGCCCTGCTCGACGCTGTTCAGGGCGGCGGCGAAGATGTTGCCGATGACGCCGCTCTCCGGGCCGACGACCTGGGCCGGTGCGCCTGCCAGCGAATCCGGGAAGATCGTGCCCGCGGGCGCGTTGTTGAAGAACGGTGAGGCGAAGCCCGCGACCTCCGGCGTCTTCCACGTGCTCTGCTGGCTCGGGAAGTTTCCGATCGTCTTGAACAGCTTGACGTTCTGCTCCGGCGCGGTCAGCCACTTGGCCAACTCGACCGACGCTTTGAGGTGCTTGCCCTGACTGGGCACTGTGACGTAGGACCCGCCCCAGTTGCCCGACCCGCCGGGGATCTTCGCGATGTCCCACTTGCCGGTGGTCTCCGCGGCGTTGCCCTGGATGTAGCCCATCATCCAGGCCGGGCAGGTCACCGTGGCGAACTGGCCGCGCTGGAAGCCGGTGTTCCACTCGGGGCTGAACTCGGGCAGCGCCGCCGACTGGCCCGCCTTGATCGCCTTGACCGACAGGTCCCAAGCCGCACGGACCGCTGGGTTGCGTTCGACGATCAGCTCGCCGCCCGCGTCGTAGAAGGTCTCCTTCTCGCCGCCGAGGATGCCGGTGAACACGTGGCCGCCCGCGTCGAACCACTTCACCCCAGATGGTGCCTTCTCCAGGAACTTCGTGCCCGTGTCGACGTAGTCCTTCCACGTCGGCCAGAGCGCGCTCACGGCCGCGCGGTCGGTGGGCAAGCCCGCGGCGGCGAACAAGTCGGTGCGGTAGCAGACCGCGAGGCCGCCGATGTCGGTCGGCAGGCCGATGAGCGCGTCTTTGTCCGCTGTGGACGCTCTGGCGACGATGGCGTCTGTCCACTGTGCTGTGTCGACACCTTCGCCGCGGAAGTTGACGAACTTGTCCGGCTGGCCGATGAACCCGGCCACCTGGCCGACCTCGACCACCTCCAGGTCCGCCGCGCCGTTGCCCGCGGTCAGCCGGGCCTGGAGGTTCTTGTGATGGGTGCCGAAGTCGCTGCGGTTCTCCACGATCTTGACGCTCGGATGGGTCCGCTCGTACTCGTCGTAGACAGTCCGGTTGTCCGGCAGGGAGAAGTTGTCGCCGAAGACGTTGATCGTGAGGGTGACGTCGCCGGATTGGGCGGTCTCGCCACCACCGCACGCGGTGAGCGCGAGCGCGCTCACCGCGAGTGTCGCGACAACGGCCCTCATCGGCCGTCCCGCGTTGGGCATGGTTGTGCTCCTTTACTGCTGGATCGGGATGCCGTCGGTGCCGCACACGTAGCCGGCCTTGACGCAGTTGTCGACCCGGCGCTGCAACTCGCCGGGATCCCAGGCGTTGAAGAAGTCGCCGTGGAAGGTGTAGCCCGGCGCGGTTGTCACGTTGACGCCGTTGCGGGTCCCCGCCAGCGACAAGCCACCGCCAGGGACGGGATAGGTGATCAGCAACTCCAGCCGCGGCAGCACGACCGGGTGGCTGCCAGGACAGGACCCGCCGACCCCGCCCGTCCCGAACACCAAGTGGTCGCGGTGGTTGGGGGAGTCCAGCCGCGTCCCGTCCCAGCAGGTCGGGAAGTCGAGATAGTTCTCCAACTTCGACCCGGCAGGGCAGGACAGGAAGTCGCGGCCGGCCTCCGGCCGCCCGACGCAGGACCACCGCGCGGCCGGGTTCTGGTCGGGGCTGGTGGCCAGTGCGTTGCCGATGACGTACCGCAGGCCCTGCGGGTGCGCCACGGCGTGGGCCGGATCGGTGATGCCCTGGTAGTAGATGGTGACCCGTTCCGGTGCGACGGCGACGCCGTTCTGGAACAGGGTGGGCACCCAGTAGGCGGACTTGTCCGACACCGGGTCGCAGTTCGTCCCGCCGAGGCGCAGCGACTGCAGGGTGGAGTCGGCGTTGGTGCCGGTGTTGCCGAAGAACTCGTGGATGTGCGACACACCCGTCCGGCCGGGGAAGACCATCCCGCCTCCCCGAATTTCTAGGCCTGGTCACCTTCCGAGCGAAGGTGCGGACAGTTGGGCAACCGTGGTCGGCCGCCGTCACGGTGCCCCTTGGGTATCTGCTTGTTGGGGCGAGTGCAGGGCATGGCCTGCGGGGTTGCTCTAGCGCCGGAAGGTGAACCAGTTGACGTTGAGGTACTCGGCGGGCTGGCCGCTGGTGAAGGTCAGGTAGACGTCGTGCACACCCGTGACGCCGCTGATGTTGGCCGGGATCGTGCGCCAGCTCTGCCAGCCGCCGGTGTTGGCGACGGCGAACGAGCCGATGGGCGCGTTGGTCCGGCTGTCCAGCCGGACTTCGACCAAGCCGCTGACCCCGCCCGCGGCGCCGGAGGCCACCCGGGCGTCGAACTGGGTCGCCGGGCCGCCCGAGCCGAAGTCGATGCCCCGGTAGAGGGCCCAGTCGCCGTTGGCGATCGACCCGATGAGCTGCCCGCCGCCGGTGTCCTGGGCCGCCGCGGTGCTCAACCCGGACTGCTGCTGGAAGTTCTCCGCCTGGATGGTCCCGTAGGCGTTTCCACCGCCGGGTGGGGGAGAGGTGGTCGTGGTGGTCGGCGGCTGGCCGGTCGTCGTCGTGGTCGGCGGGGCGCCGCCGCTGGTGTAGACGGCGACGTAGTCGACGACCATGGGGCGGTCGGGAACCGTGGCCGCGGTCGGTGTGGCCCCGCCCGCCAGCGCGTTGGGGAAGGCGCCGCCGATGGCCAGGTTCAGCAGGATGAAGTAGCCGGCGTGCGAGGTCATGCTCTGCCAGGTGTCCGCGGGCAGCTGGTTCTGGCTGACGCTGTGGAACTGCTGGCCGTCGACGTACCAGCGGAACTGGTTGGGCGAGATGCTCTGGTCCCACTCGAAGCGGTAGGTGTGGAACGCCGACTGGCACGACGACCCAGGGCAGGCTCGGTTCGCCGCGATGCCGTTGGTCTCATTGCACGGCCCGCCCGGGTTCACTCCACAGTGGAGCGCTCCCCAGACGGAATCGATCCCGTTGACGTTCTCCATGATGTCGAACTCGCCGATGCCAGGCCAGTTCCAGTAATTGCCGCGGTAGGGCGAGCCCAGCGCCCAGAACGCGGGCCAATAGCCGACGGCGGCCTGCCCGGTCACGTTCGGCATCTGGATCCGGCCCTCGATGCGCAGCATCCCGCCCGCGGGCGCCTTGAAGTTCGCCCGCTGGGTCTCCAGCCTGGCTGATGTCCAGTTGCCCGCCCCGTCGCGGCGCGGCGTGATCCGCAGGTTGCCCGCGCCGTCGAGGCTGACGTTGTTCGGACTGTTGGTGTGTGCGGCGATCTCGCCGGTGCCCCAGTTGCCGGGGCCGCCGGGGTAGCCGTGGCCGATGTCGAAGATCCAGTTCGTCGAGGACGGCAGGGAGCCCGCGGCGCCGGTGAAGTCGTCGCTCCACTGCAGCGTCCAGCCCGCCGGGTCCGGCTCGCCATCGGGG
>Ga0247823_10002749_pt1 | contig 14448 bp, 8 predicted proteins | sample 13C_PalmiticAcid_2_FD_192426 | JGI IMG/M metagenome (GOLD analysis project Ga0247823, IMG submission 192426) | Soil microbial communities from agricultural site in Penn Yan, New York, United States - 13C_PalmiticAcid_Day30 | ecosystem: Environmental > Terrestrial > Soil > Agricultural land...
CGCGAAGGAGGGGCAGTTGCTGATCCGTCCGTTCGGACTCGAGGGACGCAACGCGTACTACGAGAAGGAGACCGGCGAGCTGAGCTTCGGCTACTTCCGCGCGCCCGAGAGCGTCGGCGGGATGAACCTGCCCGGCGGGTACGTCTTCACGTCGCTGTCGCACGACATCGTCGCGCACGAGGTGACGCACGCGCTGCTCGACGGACTGCGCGCGCACTTCTCGTTCCCGAGCGGACCCGACGTCCTTGCGTTCCACGAGTCGTTCGCGGACCTCGTCGCGGTCTTCCAGCGCTTCAGCTACAAGGACGTCGTGCGCCGTGCGGTGCAGCGCTCGCGCGGCAGCGTTGGACGCGCCGCGATGCTCACCGACATCGCGCGGCAGTTCGGCCAGACGCGCGACGCCGCCGACACGCAGCACGCGCTGCGCACGGTGATCGACACCGGCACGGGACCCGACGGCAAGGCGCTCGAGCCGATGCGACTGGAGCCGCAGACGCTCGAGCCGCACGCGCGCGGATCGGTGCTCACCTCGGCGGTCTTCGACGCGTTCCTGCAGATCTTCCAGCGCAAGACCGAGCGCTACCTGAAGCTCGCGACCAACGGCACGGGCGTGCTTCCCGAGGGGGATCTCTCGGACGCGCTGCTCGACGCGCTCGCCAACGAGGCGAGCCAGCTCGCGTCGCAGATCCTGACGGTGCTCATCCGCTCGATCGACTACTGTCCTCCGGTCGATCTCGAGTTCGGCGAGTTCCTGCGCGCGGTGCTCACGGCCGACCACGACGTCGTCGCGGACGATCCGTGGGGATACCGCGAGGCGTTCATCCAGGCGTTCGCGCGGCGCGGCATCTACCCCGGCGGCGTCGACTCGCTGGCCGAAGACGCGCTGTACTGGCGCGGGCCGCAGGCCGCGCTGCCGGCGCAGAACGACCTCGCGTTCGGCAGTCTGAAATTCGACGGCGATCCCGGCCGTCCCGCCGGCTACGACGAGCTCACACGCCAGGCGCGCGCGCTCGGCGCGTTCGTCGCGCAGCCGGAGAACCTCGCGCACTTCGGCCTCGCCGCCGAGGACGACCCCGAGCTCGGCGACGATCTCGTCGACCCGCCGGTCGTCGAGTCGATCCGCTCGTCGCGCCGGGCGGGTCCCGACGGCCAGGTCGTCTTCGACCTCGTCGCCGAGGTCACGCAGCGCCGCATCGTCCGATCGCGCGAGCAGCCGGACATGGTGTTCTTCGGAGGCGCGACGATCATCCTGAGTCCGCGCGGCGAGGTGCGCTACGTCATCTCGAAGTCCGTGCTCAACGACTCGCGCATCGAGCGCCAGCGCGCGTTCGTCGCCAGCGACGCCGGCCGCCGGCTGTGGATGCACGACGACGACCGCACCGAGCCGCGTCCCGGCACGCTGCGGCTGGTCCACGACGAGGAGGATTGACACCGCGCCGCACACGATCATATCCCGAAGTCACATCGAGGTCCCGATGCCGAGAGCTCTCTCCCTTCTCCTTCCCCCGCTTCTCTCCGCGCTGCTTGTTTCCGGCTGCTATCACATGCGCGTCACGACGAACAACGCCGATCCGGTGACCGAGGGCTCCGAGACGGTGCACGTGCTGGCGTGGGGACTGGTGCAGCCCGCGCCGGTGACCGCGTCGCCGTGCGCGAGCAACAACCTCGACGAGGTGCGCGTGCACTCGAACCTCGCGTTCGCGCTGGCGACGGTGGTGACGCTCGGCTTCTACATGCCGCTGACGCTCGAGTGGCGATGCGCGGAGGTGCAGGATAGTGTGCGGGATTTCGAGTGACGGGGGGACGTCCGGCACCAATAGTGCCCGCGACTGTCATCCCCTTGGGGATCTTCGGTGCGACGGCCGCATGTGGGGCGGTGGGGTGATGCGTCGGCGCTCCCATCGCGACATGCGGTGATGCGCATCCTAGGAAAGATCCCCTGGCGAGGATGACAGGGCGCGCTCCTCAAATGATTCGAGGATTCCTTCTTGCTATCACTTCCACCGACTCCGACGCCCGTGCACTTCCGTCCGTTGACGGAGTGGCGTAATCGTCATGGCAACGTGACGCAGCGGATTCTCGGGTTCTATGATCTCGAGAATCGTCCGCAGACCAATGACATCGCGGGGGATTTTCGTGCGGCGGCACTGACGCTGTCGATGATGATCGACGCGGCGGCGAGCGCCGGCGTGCGGCTGCGCGGACTCGGCGGCACGTGGTCGCTGTCGACGTGCGCCGCGGCCGACGGATACGTGGTCAACACGAAGCCGCTGCGCATGCGATCGCGGCTGCCGGAGCCGATGGTCTCGAGCGCGTATCGCGGCAGCTTCCGCGATCTGCTGCTGGTGCAGTGCGGCACGTCGATCCAGAAACTCAACGACGACCTGCGCGCGATGCGACGCTCGCTCAAGACCAGCGGCGCCAGCAACGGACAGACGATCGTCGGCGCGATGTCGACCGGGACGCACGGCTCTCGCTACGCGTTCGGTGCGATCCAGGACTACGTCGTCGCGATGCACATCGCCGTCGGCGGCGGTCGACATATCTGGCTCGAGCGTGCGAGCGCGCCGGTGACCTCGTCGCTGTTCATCAACCGTCTCGGCGCGACGCTCGTGCGCGACGACGCGATCTTCAACGCGGCGGTCGTGAGCTTCGGGAGCATGGGGTTCATCCATGCGGTGGTGATCGAGACCGAGCCGCTGTACGTGCTCGAGATGAGCCGCTTCCGCGTGCCGATCGACGGGGCACTGCGGCGCGCGCTGACGACGCTGGATCTGTCGGCCGTGCGCCTGCCACATCCGGACGAGGCGCCGCTGCATTTCGAGGCGCTCGTCAACGCGCACGACATCGACGGCGGCGCCTACATCACGACGATGTACCGCCGGCCCGGCGACACGCCGTACACGCCGCCATCGACCGATGCGCCCGCGTTCGGACCGGGCGACGACATCCTCGGCGTGATCGGCGCGGTCGCCAACCTGCTGCCCGGACCCGTCCCTGCGATCATCAACGGACTCGCGAGCCAGTTCTACAAAACGACCGAGCGGCCGGTCTGGGGAACCCACGGCGAGATCTTCTCCGGCACCGACGTCCGCCACGGCGCGACGAGCACCGAGATCGGCGTCGCGCTCGAGGACACCGCCGCGGCGCTCGAGGTGACGCTCGAGGCCGAGCGCGCCGCGGGTCCGTTCGCGGGCTTCATCGCGATGCGCTTCGTGCGCGGATCGGACGCGACGCTCGCGTTCACGCGCTTCCCGATGACGTGTACGATCGAGCTGCCCGGCGCCGAGACGCGCGACACGCTCCGCTTCTTCGAAGCGACGTTCAACGGACTCGAGCGTGCCGGCATCGCGCACACGCTGCACTGGGGTCAGGTCGGCAACTATTCGCCGCAGAAGGTGCTCTCAATGTACGGCCCGGCACGCGTCGACTCCTGGAAGCGCGCGCGGGCGTTCCTGCTCGACGAGCCGGCGAGGGCGGTGTTTGCGAACGACTTCGTGAAGATGTGCGGGCTGGGGTGAGGCTGCTAGTGAACCACCTCGATCATGGTCGAGCCTCGTTCGCTCCCCGCTGTCGCGAAGAGGAAGTAGCGCCCCGCCGGCACGCTCGAGAGCTCGAGCGTCAACTGCTGTTGTCCGCGATGATCGGGCTCGGCTCCCCGGAAGACCTCGACCTCACGATAGAGCAGATCAAAGACACGTACGATCACCTTCTGGCCGTTCGGATTGTCGATGTCGACCCGCAGGCTTCCTCCAGTCGGATTCGGCCCGACTGCGAACGCAAAGCGTGGTGGTGGCACGTTGCGCCGACTGGGTGCCGCCGACGTCGATTCCCGGGTTCTGACGATCCGTCCACCGAGGATTCCCGCATAGATCCGACCCGTGCTGTCGAGTGCAAACGTCCGCACTTCTCCGGGCACCTCTGTCTGCTCGGTCCACGAGACGCCGCGGTCGGTTGACACGTAGAGATTGGCCAGCGGTTCGTAGCCATTCCCGGCAACAACCAGGATCGCTCCGCGAGGATTGACGAGCATACGTCCAAACTGTCCGAGCGAATCTGATCCGACCGGAAGTCGATGCCAGCTTCTTCCCGTGTCGATGCTCCGATAGACGCCTTGATAGGTTGACGCGTAGATGAAGCCCAGTTCATCGACCCCGAGATCATGAGTGCGACGAACACCTGTGGTGGGCAGTCCGTTGCCCGCCTCCTCCCATTCAAGGCCCCCGTCGGTCGATCGGAACATCATGAAGTCGACTCCTCCGGTGAACAACTGTCCGGATGGGTGCGCGGTGATTGCTGAAAGGCCGAAGCCGCCCAGACGGGGCCACCCCCACTCCGTGCTTCCCTCTCGAACGGCGTACAATCCGTTGACGGTCGTCGCCAGGACCTTTCCGGTTGATCTATCGATCTCAGCATCAGTTAGCGTCCTCCCGAACGCCCCAAGGCCGTCCACTTCGACGCGCCACGTCGCACCGTTGTCCGTGCTTTGGATACCGCCGGCGACGATCCAGCCGTCGTCGGTGACGGCAATGGGAAACACGGGAAGGGGCGACTTCGGAACAGGTAGCTGAGACCACTCATTGGTGCCAGCGGCCGCGCGGTACAGTTGCTTCGAGGTTGCCGCATAAATTTGATTGTCGCGATCAACGGCAATCACCGGCGAGGTGTTTCCCAGGGCAGTCAACCCAATGTTCGACGACGTAAAGGTCATACCGCCGTCGGACGAGATCTCGATGCCGTAATCATCAAACCCGGCGAGAATCTCCTGCGGGCTGAGAGCCAGCAGGTCTTGTGGACCGGCGCCGAGGCTCACGCCGGTCGGCCTCCACGTGTCGCCGTTATCCGAGGTCGAATAGACGTCACCGCTGTCGCCTGCAGCTAGAAGCCGCCGCTCGCCCGCCAGGGTAATCATCCACGATCTCGAGCTCGCGTCGAGCCCGTCGATCTGGCTCGACCATGTGGTTCCATCATCGGTGGAGCGCAGGATGCCGACCCTGTAACCGGCGCCGAAGATCGTGCCGTCGGACGCGACAAGAAGGCGCTGAATCGTACCGTACGAGCCACCGACGCTGTCGGCGATGAGCCCCCAGTTGCGGCCATTGTCCTCGGACCGGTAAAGCGTCCGGTCGGCAGCCATGACAAGGGCGCCGCTATCGGTAAGCGTCAATGCCGTCGGCAACGCAGGAACCGTGTCCCCTAACTGCACCCATGTGATTCCGTGGTCCGATGAACGGAACGAGCCCTCTGAGTTCACCAGATATGCCGTGGCGCGTGTATCGTCGATTGAGATCTGCCCCTTGGCCGCTACGCTATCCCATGTCGCGCCGGCGTCGCTCGATGCGAAGACCCCCTGATACGTCTCAGCCAACAGGAACTCGCCCGAGGCAAACGAATGGAGTTCCACGACGCTGGAGGTGATGCCACTGCGTTCCGCGCCCGCCCAGGTCGCGCCGCGATCGGTGGACCGAAAGACCCCCGAGTCGTACGTTCCTGCGAAGACTCTGGCGCCGCTTGTGTCGCTCGACAATGAGAGAACTGACCCGCCGAATAGTTGTCCGGCGGGTTCCCAGGACAGCTGTTGAGCGTCGGCGCTGGTCCCAAGCAGCGCGGCGAAGAACATGACAGCCAACCAAATTGTGCGAACGGACAGATCTGCGTCGTCGTTCATGCCGATCATCATCCTTTATTAGATCACGTGGAGCAATACCGACTGCGACGCGACAAGATCGACGACTCGCGCGTCGCCGCTAAGACCCGGGCACTCGACGAGTGACTATCGCTCAACCGGAATCGTCCGGAGAGCTGCACCCTCAGCGCTGACCGGACGGATGATCGACCACAAGGCGGCCTGACCGCTCGTCCAGCCAGACGTGCGCGGACGTTGCGCTCGTGCCTTCCGGCGCGACGACGGATGGGATGCCGTTTGACACAAGCCAGCTTCCGGAGGCCGTCCCGATGATCGCATCGCCGCTGTCGGGAAACGCCGTGTAATAGATATCGGCTCCGCGAACGTCCGCTGAGTCGCGTCTCCAGGTTTCTCCGCCATCGACTGAAGAGTACACACGCTTCTGATTGGCAACGGCCACGACTTCGGAGCCGCGAACGTTCAGATCGGTGACTCGAGAGCCGACCAGGGAAAGACCCCAGGTATCGCCGCCGTCCGTGGTCCTGTAGACGTTTGGCAAGCTGTGCCCCTGGGCTGTTGCCACGTCGCCGCAGGAGAGGAGCAGGGCCAGTATGGCGAGGGTTTGACTCATCCTTCCCTCCAGACCCCTATTGATACGGCACAAGTTGATGCATCCCGTGAACGTCTCCCATGGCAATTGTCATACTTATGGGGATCCCTCTCATCGCGACTTGCGGTGACGCGCACCCTAAGAAAAATCCCCTGCCGGGGATGACGGGGCGGGGAGCCTGGAGACAGTCGAGGCGACAAAACGCGCAACGCGCGATTTGTCGCCTCTCTCCAGCACGGCTCGCGACTGTCATCCCCTTGGGGATCTCTCTTTCGGTGCGGCGGCCGCATGTGGTGCGGTGGGGTAGTGCGGAAGCGACCACGGACGGCTGTCGCGAAGGTGAAACCGCAGCGCATCTATCGCGACATGCGGTCGATGAGAATCGTCGCCTCGACCTGTGCTCGTACAGCACTCTGCAGTATGCATGCGCCGAACAAAACCCATAGGAGAATTCTTCCCATCACAAGAAGTCCCGCAATCCGCCCGTAGGAGACCATGTGCAAGGGAGATTGATCAAAAAGCCTTCCCATCGGGATATTCCCTCCCCTACACCACCGCTCCCGCCTTCGGCACCTCGAAATGCTCGTCGAACAGATCGCACTCGGCGGGCTCTTCGAAGCGGATCACCTTGCGCCAGAGTTGCAGGGTCGTCGCGACGTCGAGCTCGCAATAGCGGCGGATGCGGTCCCACTCGCCGTTGAGGTAGGCGCCGTAGACCTTGTCGCCGCTGAGGTCGGCCTTCGGCGTCGGCAGCCCGTGCGTCTCGGCCAGCAGCCCGAGCGGCAGTGTCGAGCGCATGTCCCAGTTGTAGTAGCAGCCCATGACGTCGAGGTGCGGCTCGTACTGGTAGCGCTTCTGGTTGGCGAAGCGCGGGTTCGCCGGCCGCATCGCGTGATGGCACATCCGCCGCAGGATGAACGGCACGTCGAAGCCGAGGCCGTTGTAGTGGATGTACGGTCCGTCCACCCGCCCCATGACCTCGTTGAAGTCCATCAGGATCGCCCGCTCGTCCTCGCCGCTGAAGCTCTTCGTGTGGATCTTCCCGTTGTGCACCGAGCCGATCGAGATGCAGATGATCCTCCCGAGATCGGCGTTGAGACTGGCGAACTTCTCGTAGGTCATCTCCGGATCGTGCTCGGCCGCACGCGCGATGCGGCGCGTGAGCTGCTCCTGCGCCGAGTCGCTGTATTGCGACAACGGCTTGAACGGCACGGTCTCGATGTCGAACGCGAGATGGTCGATCGGCTTCATGGGTCAGGGGGTTTGTGGAACGCTCGTCGAAGATACGGCGCGCCCGCGAGCGAGACGGCCGCGGCGGGTCCGCATGGACGGCGTGGGACGGAGGCGTCGATCGGGTGGGGCAAAAAGAGAGCGTGGACCGGGGGGGCTTGGTCCACGCTCGACGAATGTGAGCCGGAGCTCGGGCCATTCGAAGTCCCAAGGTAGCCCCGCTCCATGATGCCAGGATGATGTTGCGCCTAACCCAGGTCCTCACACACCGAAATCAGGCACAATCCGAGGTTGTTGAACGCCGTGAGCACGCCGTGCAGCGCCTGCGCATCGGCGAGCTCGCCGGCGAAGACCGTCCCGCCGTCCTCGTGCCGCATCTCCAGCCCGCTGAAGCGCGAGCCCCAGTGCGGATCGAGCTTCTCCCTGATTCTGAACACATACCGTCGTCGCTGTCCATTGTTCATCGTCGCCTCATCGGTTGTCGTGTCTGTTCATGTGGTCACGACAAAGGTCGAATGAACTCCGGGTGAGCGCATTCACCCGGAGGGATGAACCGTGTGGGGTGAGTTTCGATCACCATTCGCGCCATCCCCCCAGCCGCGGGAAATACAATCCCCGGCGCACCGGCCGCCCGGGATCGATCGCCTCGATCAGGCGCGTGTAGAGCTCGAGCTGCTCGCGGTAGCGCCGCTGCTCCATGTCGAGGTAGGTCTCGCGGTCGGCGACGCTCTCGTGGTAGCCGGCCTTGTAGTCGATGATCCAGCGCGTCCCGGCGGCGTCGACGAAGGTGCGATCGATCTTGACGCTGCGCAGCGCGTCGCCGACGAGGCCCGTCAGCGGCAGCTCGTTGTCGATCGCGGTGTGCGACGAGGAGAGAATCCACCGGCCGCGCTCGTCGCCGAGCGTCGCGGTCACGGCGTCGCAGACGATCCGCGTCGCGCGATCGAGCTGGTCTTCGCCGACGCCGAGGCCGGCCAGCAGCATCGCGATCGACGCGCGCCGCTCGGCGACGCGCTCGGCGCTCCATCGCTCAGCGCCGTCGCGCGCGACGCGGCAGAGCATCCGGTGCACCGCCGTGCCGATGTGCCGCGTCGTCGCCTCCGCCCACGTCATCGACAGCAGGTCGGTGTCGGTGTCGAGCATCTCGATCTCGCGCCCCGCACGCTGCCAGACGACGTCCTCCGGCGGCCGCGGCGATCGCCACGTGTCGACCAGTCGCGTGATCGGCCGCGCGGTCGGACCCGGTGACGGCGCCTCGACGGATTCCCCGATGTCCTCGGCGATCATCCGGTTGAGCAGCTCGTGGAAAACCGGACCGGCCGCCGGCCAGAGGTACGCGAGCAGCGAGCCGTTCGCGGGCTTCAGCTCGGTCGTGATCTCGGCGTGCCCGAGCAGGTACAGCCGTCGCTTCGCGCGCGTCGCGGCGACGTAGAGCAGACGCCGATCCTCCTGCTCGCGCTTGGTGCGCTCCAGCTCGCGAAGGTATCGGTACACGGGATCCGCGTCGTCGTCGCTGGCCTTGATCGGCGCGATCAGCAGGTCGACCTCGTGCGCGTGCGGACGCTCGGTGAACAGCAGCAGCTCGGTCGTCTCCGGCGGCGTCCCTCGGCCGAGACCGGGCACGATCACCACGTCGAACTCGAGTCCCTTCGCCTTGTGCACCGTCATGATCTGCAGGCGCCGCTCGGACATTTCGGGCGCGGCGTAGAGATCGTCGACGTCCTTCTCGAGCGCCGCGACGTCGAGCACGTCGCCGCCCTCCTCGTGCAGATCGAGCAGCTCGAAGTAGCGTCCGGCGTCGCGCAGCTCCTCGCGCGAGCCGACGCACGCGGGCCCGCCGAGCGCCAGCCACGCGCCCTCGACGGTGCGGCGAAGCGTGCGTCGACGGAGCTGCTCCATGACCGGTACCAGCACACCGACGAAGCGCCCGGCGCGCGCCCGCCCGGCGGCGCTCATCGCAGCGGTGCGCGTCTCGTCGCGGAGCAGATCCCAGATCGTGCGATCGACGGCGCCGTCGGTCAGGGCCGCCAGGTCGGCGAGCTCGAGGCCGCACCACGGCGCCCGCAGCGACGCCAGCCACGCGATGCGGTCGGCCGGATGCAGGATCGCGCGCGTCAGCGACAGCAGATCACTTACCACCGCGCGGTCGCGCAGCCGGTCGATCTCCACCGCTTGGAACCGCACGCCGTCACGCCGCAGCCGCTCGACGATCCGCGCCAGATGCGGGCGGCCGCGCACGAGGATCGCGATCGTCGCCTCCGGATCGGCGGCGCGCTCGCGCTCGATGATCGCTGCCAGCCGCGTCGCCTCCTCCTCGAAGTCTCGCCCGATCTGCGGCTCGACGACGACCGCGGCGCCGTCGAGACGCGCGTGCCGCGGCGCCGACGCGGTGTACGTCACGGCGCCGGAGCCGATGTCGTCGGCCGGCGGGAAGATCGCCGCGAACGCCTCGTTGACCCATTCGACGATCCCCGCCTGCGAGCGGAAGTTGACACTGAGCGTCAGCGGGGTCAGGGGGATCGATCCGATGCCACCGGTGCGCGCCTGCAGGAACAGACCGACCTCGGCCTCGCGGAAGCGATAGATCGACTGCATCGGATCGCCGACCGCGAAGATCGTGCGGCCATCCCCCGGCTCCCACCCCGCGGTCAGGCGCTCGAGCAGCTCGAACTGCCCGTGCGAGGTATCCTGAAACTCGTCGACGAGCAGGTGCCGGATCTGGTAGTCGAGCGACAACGCGAGGTCGGTCGGATTCTCGTCGGTGCCGAGCGCCGTTCGCGCGGCGATCGCGATGCCGGCGAAGTCGGTCCGGCCGTGGAGCTGGAACGTGGTCTCGAGAAATCCCGCGGAGGCCTTGAGCACCTCGACCAGCGCGAGGATCGCCTCCCACTGCTCCTCGCTGTACGCCGCCGGCGGAAGCGACCGCAGCGCGCAGAGCGCCGCGCGCAGCTCCTCCGACGACCCGTCCGCGGCAAGGGCGCCGAGCAGCTCCTCCATCCGCGGCTTCATCGGATCCTTCGCCGGAAACCCTGTCGACTTGCTGACTTTCGCGCGCCACGTGCCCGAGCCGGTGAGCAGCATCGTCGCGACGCCGAGCCAGATCTCGAGGGCGTCGGGATCATCGCACGGCAGCTCGCCGATGCCGCAGCAGGCGCAGATCGGGGACTCGGTCGCCGCGGCGCGCAGCGTCGCGCCGGCGTACGACGCGAGCGCGGCGATCTCCGCGGCGACCACGTCGCTCATGCATGCGCGCGCAGCACGCAGCGCGTCGGTGATCGCGTGGGCGAGCCCGCGCTCGAGCTCGGCGCGGGTGGCCGACGCGTCGACGCGATCGCTCGCGCCGTTGCGATCGCTCGTGCCGGCACGATCCGTCGCGCCGACGCGCACGACGTGGCGCAGCCACTGGTCGCGCTTGCCGAGCATCGTGATGATCGGGCCTTCGACGCGCGCGTGATCGTTGTCGAGGCGCAGCAGCAGCCGCTCGAGCGCCGGCACCCACTCCCGGTCGGTGTCGAGCGAAGCGAGCAGCTCGCGCGCGGCGTCGCGGTAGAGCGCGTCGGGATCGTCGGCGACGTCGGGCACCGCGCCGAAGCGCGAGACGACCGGCATCTGTCGCGCGATCGACGAGCAGAGCGAATCGATCGTCGTCACGCGCAGACGGCCCGGATACGTCATCAGGTTCCATCCCCGCTCGGCATCACGCTTCAATGCGCGCGCGGCGAGTCCCCACGTCGTTCGACGGTGCGGCTCGTCCGGCTCCGGACCGACCGCCATGCGCAGCGCGCCGACGATGCGCTCGCGCATTTCGCGCGCGGCCTTGCGCGTGAACGTCAGCGCCACGATCTCCTCCGGATCGTCGACCGTCGCCAGCAACCGCAGCACGCGCTGCGTCAGCAGCTCGGTCTTGCCGGAGCCCGCCGGCGCCTGCACGATGAAGCTGCTCGCGGCCTCCAGCGCCCGCTCGCGCTCGGCCGCGTCGGCGATCGGCAGCGGCTCGCCCGCGACGGGGTCTCTCGAACCCGTGATCAGGCTGACGATTGCAGGGCTCATGACTGCACCTCCTCGAGCTCGCCGTCGACGGCATTCATGTCGCGGACGCGGCAGAGCGGGCCGACTTCGCAGTAGCGGCACGTCTGGTTCGGCTCCTTGGGCGCGACCGCGGCCTCGCCGTTGAGGAAGCGGCGGCCGATCGCCTCGAGCGTCCGCGCCCAGTGCGGACCGATCTCCTCCCACGTCCCGATCTCCGCCTCCGGCAGCCCCGCGAACGCGCGGACGCCGGGGACGATCCCGTCCTCGCACGCGATGCCGATGAACTTCGCCTCGTCGGGCTTGAGCTGCACGAACAGCACCGCGGCGACCTCGCGACAGGTCGTCGCGTAGATCGGCAACTGCGGCTCGTCGGGCCGATCGCCGAACCACTTGCGCCACGCTGGACGCGACGTCTTGTAGTCGATGAAGATCCTCCGTCCGTCATCGAGCTCGTCGATGCGGTCGATGCGCACGCTCATCGTGATGCCGCCGACGATCACCGTCTCGGTCTGCTCGATGCCGACGACCGTGAACGGCCGGCGCAACCGCTCGGTCCGAAGCCACGTGCGCGTGATCCTGGTCAGACGCGTGCGCTCGATCGCCGCGAAGCGCTCGGAGAACGTCTCCGGGTGCAGCCGCGCGAAGTTCCTCACCGCCCGGTCGACGTGCCACGCGATCCGTTCGTCGAGTCCCTCCTCGCCGAGCGCCACGAGCGCGGCGTGCGTCTTCCGCTCGGTCCAGAAGTTCTCGAGGATCTCGTGCATGAGCTTGCCGCGCTCCATCGCGTCGAGTCCGGGACTCGGCCGCTCGAACGGACGGGCGCCGAGACGGTGATTCGCGAACGCCCGGAACGGGCACGCCGCCTGGTCCTTCAGGATGCTCGTGCCGCCGTGCACCGGCGCGCCCGGCGCGATCGGCGGACCCGACTCGTCGCGGAGCGACTCGCGCTCGCCGCTGGCGTGGATGATCGTCGACAGGTGCTCGGCCGCCTCCCACTCGAGCTCGCCCGCGGGCTGCGCGGCGAGGTGCGCGACGAGGGGGCTCGGCACCAGCGGCCGGTCGCCGTCGGAGAGCGGGTGGCTGACGATGACGTAGGGAGCCGCCGCGAGCAGCCCGTCGACGACCGAGCGGGCGAACTCGAGCTCGCGCTCGGCCGACGCGCGGGCGACGCGGTGCGTGCGCTGAAGGCGGATCGGCAGGAACGGATTGGGCTTGGGCGTGGCGGGCATCTCCTCGTCGTGCATGCCGGTGATCCACAGGTGCTCGAAGCGCATCGCGGCGGCCTCGAGAGTGCCGAGGATCTGCACCGGAGCCTGGTCGGTGCGGGGCTGGAAGTCGGTGCCCGCCGCCATCCGCGCGAGACGTCGGACGGCGCCGTGCGCGCGCTCGTCGGCGACGACCCCGTCGAGGGTCGCGTAGGTCGCGATGAGCTCCCACCACTTCTCGAGCGCCTGCCGTTCGTCGCCGGACACCGGCCTCTCTCCCGGCCAGCCCAGCGCCGACCGCGCGGCGGCGAACGTCGCGGCCCACTGCGACGGCGCCAGCGCGGTCGCGGGCGTGATGTTCTCGCACGCGCTCCGCACGGCATCGAGCCTGTTCGCCAGATCCTGCGACGCGTGCGCGCGCGGGCGCTCGGGCTCGCCGACGACCGCGCGATGCATCTCCGTGGCGACCGCGCGGATCTCTGACGCGGCGACGGCCGTGCGTCCGTTGCGGCGCAGGCGGGCGTCGAGCAGGGCGCGGCTGGAGAGCTCGGCCTCGGCGCCGCCGAGGAACGGCGAGCGCAGCAGCGCGCCGACGCGCTCGATCGGCACCGCACCGGCGCAGAGCTCGAGCGCGATCAGTGCAGTGGCGACGATCGGATAGTCGCCGAGGGGTCGTCCGGAGGAGATGTTATATGGGCGGGTCGACTCGACGCGATCCGGCAGCACGGCCGACGGCATCAGGTAATCGGCGAAGATCGCGTCGACGCGGGCGCGCGCCTGCTGAAGTCCGGGGACGACCACGCCGATCGTCCCGATCTCGCCGCGCTCGAGCAGCGCGCGGGCCCAGCGGGCGGCGCTGCGCAGCTCGGCGTCGGCGTCGTCGAGGGCGAGCGCGAGGATCTCTGCCTCGTGCGCCGGCGGAACGTAGCGCTCGATCGTCGCGCCGGCGGCGCGCATCGCCTCGACGAGCGCGGCCTGCTGCGGCGTCAGCTCCTCGAACCCGGCGAGCCAGACCCGTTGCGGCGCGTCGAGCGTCCCCGAGGCGAGGGCGTCGGCGAGCCGTGCGGGAAGTCGTGCCCGGTCGATCCATCCCCGCGCCTCGAGCTCGGCGGCGTAGCGGCCGGCCCAGCGCGCGAACGCCCGGCAGTCGTCGTTGAGGCCCTCGTCGGTCGCGAGCGGAACGGCGATCGCCCAGTCGGCGGCCAGGTGCCACGCCTCGAGCGCCTGCGCCGCGGTGCGGCTGGTCTGGATCAGCCCGTGTCCCTCCGGCGACTCGTCGACGATCCGCTCCCACAGCGCCGCCTCCTGCGCGCTACCGGGCAGCCGCAGCGCCGCGTGCGCTCCGGCGTCGACGCAGTCGTTCCACAGCGACTCGCACCAGGCGTCGAAGCTGGCGATCGACGGGGTGCGCCAGGCGGCCAGGCCATGCTCCAATTGCCGGAAATTGAAGCGCGATCGCAGATCACGCGCCAGGCGGTGGTTCACGGTGACGACGGTCGCGCCGGATTCGAGCGCGTCGAAGAGGAGATCCTGCATCGGGGAGAGGATTGTTGGACGGACAAGATAGATCCGGGCCGGACCCCAGCGGACGTTTCGCGTCCGAAACCGCCGAAAACGGCTCGAAATCGCGCCCGGGAAATTCACCCCGGGAGTTTCACCCAATTGGGTGAGGAAACTCACCCCGGCGGTGCTCTACCTTCGTAGCGTCAATCAACGGCGCCGGACGTTCCCCCCCGGGACGAGACTCC
>Ga0247823_10002751_pt1 | contig 14447 bp, 16 predicted proteins | sample 13C_PalmiticAcid_2_FD_192426 | JGI IMG/M metagenome (GOLD analysis project Ga0247823, IMG submission 192426) | Soil microbial communities from agricultural site in Penn Yan, New York, United States - 13C_PalmiticAcid_Day30 | ecosystem: Environmental > Terrestrial > Soil > Agricultural land...
AGCATTCGCTTCTGCGTGGGCCGAGCCGCAGCTGGCGACGAATGACGAGATCGAAGAGCTGCTTAAGCTCGCGGGCTTCAAGTCGGTGCGCAAGGTCTCCGTGACCGATCAGGTGCTCGCATCCGCCAAGCGCGGCTATGCCAATCTCTCGCAGGTGCTCGAGCAGGCGGCGCAGAGCGGCTTCTCGGGTCGCGAGGGCGCGCTCTTCCTGCAGGAGCTGGCGTGGGAAGCGCAGAGCTGGCGCGCGCGCGTGCGTGCGCTGGAAGGCGGCGCGCTGGAGATGAACCTCTGGATCGCCGACAAGACCGAACAGTTCGAACCGCTCGAGCTTTCGGCGGATATGCTCGACCGCGCGATCCAGCCGGATGACGCCGGCGCCACAGAGGCGCTGTTCGACGGCAACTGATCGTTTCGGGCCGGAAAGCGGCCTGAAACAAGATCATTCCAGCCACGGCTGCGATTGGCCTTTCATTCGCAAGATCATGCTCGTTCGTCGGGTTCAAACCCGGTAGCAATGGGTCTATACGCGCGGCCAAGCCGCTCCGGAGCGGTCCCGCCCGGAGCTTCTCCATGTTCGATAAATCTGCCTTCGCCGCTCATGAGAGCGTCCACCACTTCTTCGACGCAAAGACCGGGCTTCGCGCGATCATCGCCATTCACTCGACGGCCCTTGGGCCTGCAGCGGGCGGTTGCAGGATGTGGAACTACGCGACCTCGGACGAAGCGTTCATCGATGCGCTGCGCCTGTCGGAAGGCATGAGCAACAAGAACGCGATGGCGGACCTGCCGCTCGGCGGCGGCAAGGCTGTCATCTGGGGCAACTCGAAGACCGACAAGACGCCGGAACTGTTCCGCGCTTTCGGTCGCGCGGTTGCGTCGCTGAACGGAACTTACTGGACGGCGGAAGATGTCGGCGTGTCGGTGCACGACATGGCGATCGTCGCTGAAGAGACGAAATACGTGGCCGGCCTGTCGACCGGAAAAGCCGCGAGTGGCGATCCGTCTCCCGTGACGGCGAAGGGCGTGTTCCTCGGCATCAAGGCGACTGCGCAGCGCGCCTTCGGCACGGACGATCTCAACGGCAAGCATGTCGCCGTGCAGGGCGTCGGTCATGTTGGATCACTCGTCTGCGGACATCTTGCGAAGGCCGGCGCGAAGCTGACGATCACCGATGTGAATGCGGAAGCGCTGGCGATCGTCGCGAAGGAGACGGGTGCGAAGGTCGTGGCGCCTGACGAGATCTACGATGTCGAAGCCGACATCTTCTCGCCGAACGCGTTGGGCGCGATCATCAACCCGACGACGCTGCCGCGTCTCAAGGTGAAGGTCATTTCGGGCGGAGCGAACAACCAGCTCGCAACGCCGGACATGGGCGAGAAGGTGCTGGAGAAGGGCATCCTCTACGCGCCGGACTACGTCATCAATGGCGGCGGCATCATCAATGTCGCGGCGGAGATCTCGGGCACGTACGATCCGGCCTGGGTCTAGGCAAAGGTGCAGCGTCTGGTACAGACGCTCGGCGAAGTGCTCGACCAGGCGAAATCCGAGAACCGCGCCTCGAATCGGGTGGCCGACCAGATCGCCCGCCAGCGGATCGCCGCTGCACGCTGACCGACCGGTATCAACATACCCGTCGCCTGCAGGTTGAATCGCGGTGACGATTTCTTAACTGACTGGTTTGTTGCGGTGCAGCGAGATCGGAGTCAGGGAAGAACTGGCAAAGCTCTTGCTGAACAGGGTGGTAGGGCCGCCTTGAACTGCGGCAGGATCGTAAGCCGTACGATCCCTAAGCAAATAGTGCGGCGGCCAAGGGTGTTGGGACTTCGGGGGCTGTATGTCTGAAGTCGTTGTTCAGATCGGTGCGGACGAGAGCCGCGATCCGTCGCGCCTCATGCAGGCGGTGGACGCATTTGCCAAATGGGCCGCAGAAGCAGGCCTTTCCACGGATTCTGGCGATGCGCCGGACATCATGATGATGACCGAGCACAATGGCGGCGAGATGCGCCGCAAGCTGGTTTTCCAGGATCGCGACCATGCGGCCCGCTTCCTGGTGTTCTGGCGGACCGAGCGCCACCGCCCCATGGTGGCCGAGGGAATTTCGGCCAGCGCCTGAGGCGCTTCTCCAAATTCGCGAGACCTGAACCGCCCTGATACAGTTCTGGTTTCCGGCCTGTTGCTCCAGCCGTTTGCGGCTTCAAATGGTGCAGCGCACTGGTGAGTTTCCGGGATGATATTCCCCCGGATCGGCAACGTTATTACTGACCGCATAGCAGCGTATTTCGTCTAATGCGCGAGCCGGCATGGCCTGCAGGTGGCGACGCGGGATTAAGGTTCCTTGCTCGCAAAGCTTCGGGGCGCTCTGGCCCTCCGTAAGGTTAGCGATATAGAGGCGCGATGCCTTCGCAGCCCAACATGAGGACTTCCGGTTCACTCCGCGTCGCGGTGGTGGGCGCCGGCATTGTCGGGCTGAGCACGGCGCTGGAAATCCGGGCGCGCGGGGCGGAAGTCGCGGTTTACGACAGCGGGGTCGAGCTGGGCGCGGGCGCAACCATGCGCGCTGCGGGCATGCTGGGGGCGGCGTTCGACTGGGCGCTCGAGGCCGATCAGCGGGCGATGGCGGCGCTGGCGCGGCATGCTGGGATGTTGTGGCCGGACTTTGCGGCGCGGATTGAGCGGCTGGCTGGGGCAGGGCTGGAATTCTCGAAGGAAGGCGCGCTGGTTGTCGCGCGCAGCGAGGAAGAGGCGAGCTGGCTGGGTACGCTGGCGGCTGCCTGTCAGGCGCGGAACCTTCCGGTGCAGCGGCTTTCGGCTGACGAGGTCAGGCGCGCGGACCCGGCGCTGAGCGGTAACCTCGTGGGTGGCCTGATGCTGCCGGAAGACCGGCAGGTGGATGCGCAGATCGCTCTGCAGCGGCTGGGGGCGGCGCTGTCGCGGTCGGGCGTTGGACTCAGGCTGGGGCGGAAGGTCGAGCGGATCGTCGGGGGCCAGGTGTTCCTGATGCCGGACGGAGAGAAGTTCGATCGTGTGGTGCTGGCGACGGGAGCCGGAGCGTTGCCGGCATTTGTCGGCCCTCGCGGAGCGCCGCTTGAGCATGGGCTTGTCGCGACTGTGCCGGTGAAGGGGCAGATCCTCGCACTTGCGCCGGTCGATGGCGGGCCGCGCCATGTCACGCACACGCGCGACGTCTATATCGCGCCGAAGTCGCGCTGGGTGCTGATCGGGGCGACCAGCGAGCGGGGGCGGGCGGATACGACCGTCGATCCGGACAAGATCGCGGCGCTGCGGGCAAGGGCCTCTGAGATCGCACCATCGTTGGCTAATGCGCCTGAGGTTACGGCCTGGGCCGGGATACGCCCGGGAACGCCGGACGATGCGCCGATGATCGGTCAGACGGCTATTCCGGGCGTTTTCGCGGCCCTGGGGCATTATCGGAACGGTGTTCTGTTTGCCCCTGCGACTGCAGAGCTAGTCGCAGATCAGGTCATTGACGGTAAAGTGAGCCCGCTTGCGGCAGCCTTCGATCCGCTGAGGTTTGACAAGCTGAGCGAGGCGCCGCACTCGCCAGCGCAAGAAAACTAGCTGGGCGTCAGGTCCAGATTGGGAAGAGAGAGTTCGGGAGACTCGCATGCACAACATCGCACCGATGACAGAAGACCAGCAGTCGATCCAGGATGCGGTCGCAGCGGTCTGCCGCGAGTTTGACGCCGAGTACTGGCGCAAGACGGACGAGACCGGCAACTGGCCGGAAGAATTCACCAAGGCGATGGCTGATGGCGGCTGGCTCGGCATTGCCATGCCGGAAGAAGTGGGCGGTTCGGGTCTCGGCCTGAAGGAAGCCTCGATCATGATGCAGACGGTCGCGCGCTCGGGCGCCGGCTTCACGGGCTGCTCGTCGATCCACCTGAACATCTTCGGCGCGAAGCCGATCGAGAAGTTCGGCACGTCGGAACAGAAGCAGGAATACCTGCCCAAGATCATCTCGGGCCAGCAGAAGATGTGCTTCGGCGTCACCGAGCCGAACTCGGGCCTCGACACGTCGAGCCTGCAGACGCGCGCCGAGCGTACGAACACGGGCTATGTCATCAACGGCCGCAAGATCTGGACGACGGGCGCGCAGCGCGCCGACAAGATCCTGCTGATCGCGCGCACGACGCCGCAGGATCAGGTCGCCAAACCGTATATGGGCCTGTCGCTGTTCTACATGGACATGAAGGGTGTCGACGCAAAGCCGATCCCGAAAATGGGCCGCAAGGCTGTCGAGTGCAACATGCTGTACTTCGACAACATCGAGATCCCGAAAGAAGCGCTGATCGGCGAAGAAGGCCAGGGCTTCAAATACCTGCTGCAGGGTCTGAACCCGGAGCGCGTGCTGTTCGCTGTCGAGGCGATCGGTCTTGGCTTCGCGGCGCTCGAGCGCGCGACGACCTATGCGAAAGAGCGCGTCGTGTTCGGCCGTCCGATCGGCCAGAACCAGGGCGTGGCGCATCCGTTGGCGAAATCGTGGGCCGAACTATCGGCCGCCGAACTGCTCGCCTACAAGGCCGCCGACCTTTACGACAAGGGCCTCGATTGCGGCGCTGAAGCCAACGCTGCGAAGTATCTCGGCGCGGAAGCGGGCTTCACGGCCTGCGAAGCTTCGGTGTTGGCGCATGGCGGCATGGGCTATGCGAAAGAGTACGACGTAGAGCGCTACATGCGCGAAGCGATGATCGCGCGCATCGCGCCGGTCAGCCGCGAGATGATCCTCAACTTCATCTCCGAGCGCGTGCTGGGCCTCCCGAAGAGCTACTAGTCCGCGACTGCGGCACAGAAACCTGCCTGACTTCAAAGGGCGCCCGTTCATCGGGCGCCAATCGGCCGCACAAATTGGCTGATGAAACCCGTTCCCCGTCGCGTGTTGGCATATAGCCTGCGTGACGGGGAACGCGTGACCTTATGGTCGGGAGAAATTCATCATGGCTGATACGCCTGTGCCCGCTTCAAACACGTCTACCGCGGCTCTGCCGCCGCATCTGATGATGTGGGCCGGCATGTACACCGTGATGTTCTGCATCGCCGGCGGGATGATCGCTTATCTCTACAGGCCGGACTGACACGGGCTTCGGGCCGGACAGTCACTTCCAGCGCACGCCAGAAACAAAACGGGCCGCTCTGCAGCGGCCCGGTTCTTATCAGTGGTTGTTGCGCCAGTTTTCCATTGCGCTCGAGATGGCGAAGGTCTCGCGGTATTTCGGCGAGTCCGACGGGCGCGGGGGCTTGGCCGAGGTGAGGGACATGATCTCGGCCAGCTTGTTGTGGGCGGCGCCCGACTGGCCCGCGCCGATGTAAGCGTGGAGCTCGATCAGCGCGCTCGAGAGCAGGTCGTTGGCGCGGATGATGAAGTAGGGCTCGTCGTCGGCGAGCTTGGTGTAGGGATCGTACTTGGACGGGTTGGCCTTGGAGCCGACGGGGGCAGTCATGGGAGCCTCGTTATCTGAATCGGGGTGAGTGTGCCGGATTTTGCGTCCGGGCGCGAGGCTGTGGATAAGACGTGCGGATGCGTTCCCGCGGGGCGGGGTTGGAGAGGTTTGGGTTTTGGCGCGCCTTAGTTGTTGGGCGCGGATTTGGCGGCTCTTGTCCCGCTCATCCCGACGCAAGTCGGGATCCAGGGCTGCTTGCGCAGGTCTGTTGCGAGCAACACCCGGGGCGCTCTGGATCCCGACTTGTGTCGGGATGAGCGGAGTGAGGGGCTTGCGTTGATGGAGGGCTCCCGATGTTGAGCCAGCGCTTGGCTGGCTTCGGTGAGCGCGCGCTCGTCCTTCGACGGACGCGCAGCTTTGCTGCGCTGCTCAGGATGAGCGCTATGGGGAGGGCTGTCGTGCTGGACAGCGAGGTTGGGTTCCTGGTGTTGGGTGTCGGTCTTCGCTTGGGGCAGAGCTGACGGCATCGCCTGTGTGCCAATCACAGGGCGACGGCGGCAGATCAGCTGAAGTGTCGAGACGACGTGGAGCACGAGCATCGCAAAGACACGCAGCGCAGCTGTCAGCCAGTGCTGAGGAAGCTGCGGGGTTACCAGCCCAGTGTGCGCGTGTTTGTTTCGTGTCATGGGTGGTAGAATACGCTCGTTTCGGGCGCCGTAAGTTCTGGGAGGCGCTATCCTCCACTTTCTCGCGCTAAGGCATTGGGATTGTTCGGAGAGTTGTTTCTCCGTCCTCTGAATTCAGACGGCGTTATCCTACACTTGGGCTCCAGCAACCGGACGTCCTGCAAAACCCCTGTTGGCGGCGGGTGGACCTGTCTGGCTGATTGTCCTACCTCGCGCGCATGGAAACGCGGAAAATTCTGTTCGACGGGCTGCATAATTTTCGGGACTTCGGCGGGTATGACGCCGGGGGGCGGAAGCTGGTGACGGGGCGGTTGTTCCGGTCGGCCAACCATGCGTTGGCCACAGATGCGGATCTGGCGCGGTTGCGCGAAATGGGGATTGGCGCGGTGATCGACCTGCGCCGGCCATCCGAGCGCGAGCGTCAGCCTTCGCGGCGCTGGGCGGACTTTGCGGGCGTGGTGGTCGAGAATGACGATCACGATGAGGGCGCAGAGACGTGGGACACGTTCATGGGCCAGTGGGACATGACCGAGGAAAGCTTCCGCGGCTACATGATGCGGTACTACACGCGCGCGCCGCACCTGCCGCGACTGGTGGAATTGTATACGCGCTATTTCGATGTGCTGGCCAAGGGCGAGGGCGCGCTGGTGGTGCATTGCGCGGCGGGCAAGGATCGCACGGGGCTGATCGTGGCGCTGACGCACATGCTGGCGGGCGTGCATCGCGACGACATCGTTGCCGACTACCTTCTGACCAACGATCCCTCGCGTTTCGAGGCGTTCGGCAAGCAGTGGGCGGACATGATCAGGGCCGAGCGCGGCTTTGGCCCGACGCTGGAGACGATGCGGATGGTGATGGGCGTGGAGCCCGCCTATCTGGAGCAGTCGATGCGCGAGATTGAAGAGCAGTCGGGTGGCGTTGAGGCTTATCTGCGCGATGTGCTGGGCGTGGATGCGGTGAAGCGCGCTGGAATCGAGAAGCGGTTGTTTGGGTGATTGAGCGCTTCGCGCGCTTTTTCATTGGGGCTGGATCCCCGCCTTCGTGGGGAACGCGGCCCTTGGAGGTCCGCTTCCACATCAGTCAGCGTCGCGCTCGTGGTTCGACGGACGGGCCGCGAAGCGGCCCTGCTCACCATGAGCGCTAAAGTGAGAGCGCTGTAGGGTGCATTGGAGCGGAGCGGAAATGCACCGCGGGTGCGTGACGGCCGCAAGGTGCATCTGCGATGCACCTTACGGGCCGGTTCGTACGACCTACGCCACGTCGTGTTTCTTCTCGTGGGCGGAGTGGATCTTCTTGTTGACCAAGCGCTCGAGTTCGTTGGCGACCGAGGTGCGGTGCAGGAAGGCTTCCTCGGGCATGTCGAGGATGATGGCGATGGTCTGGAAGTGATATTTCACGACTTCGACGTCGTAGGTGTCGGTCATGCCGACGCCTTCGATGTAGCGAAGCGCGGTGTTCCACACGCGGACGATGATGTCGTCGCCGAGGCGACCGACTTCTTCGGCGTTCTGCTGGAGCATGCGGTACATGCCGCGGATGCCGGCCTGGCGGTCGACATTGGTGCGGTCGGCGTACTGCGTGAGGCCTTCGATGATCTGACGCAGCTTGAAGGCGTTCTCTTTCGCCATCTCGTTGTTCGCCTTGGCTGGCGGCTCGTCGGTGAGGCGGCGCCACGGGCCGGCATAATTGGGGTCGTCCTTGCGGCGGCGGCACGGGCCGACATAGTTGCGGCTGTCGATGAACTTGCGTGGGCGCATCACGACTTCCTCGATGCGCGAGAGCACGCCCTGGGCCGAGACCGGCTTGAGGAGGAATTCGTTGATGCCGGACTGGCGCGCCGACATCAGCTGGTCGTGGTCGATCACGCCGGCGAGCAGGATGATCGGCGTTTCACGCGAGATGCCCGTCGTGTTGCGGCGGACTTCGCGGGTGAATTCGAGGCCGGACATGCGGCCTGCATCCCAGTCGACGAAGATGATGTCGGGCTTGAACATGCGGCCGACGTTGAAGGCTTCGACGGCGCTGGCGGCGGCCATGATGTGCGTGACCATCAGGCGGCGCAGCGAATCCGCCACGACGCCCCGCATGAAGGAGTTCGGATCGACGATCAGGACCTTCATCTTCTTGAGGTCCGAGGAATTGAGAACGCGGTCGTCAGTCATTACGCGGCAATTTTCTTCTGAATGGCTCTACCGAGGGCGAGCGCGACGCTGTCGCGGGCTTCGGCATAGTTCTGGGGCAAGGCGGCGAGCTGTTCGAGCGCGGTGAGCGCGGTGGTGATGACCGGCTCCTCGAGCTGGCCCAGCGGGGTGGCGACGCCGATGTAGGATTCGAACGAGGCAAGGCCGGCGTGCAGCGCGTGGTCCTTCGCTTCGATAGCGAGATCCTTGGCGGTCTTGAGCTGTTCGAAGGCGGTCGAGAGCGCTTCGGGGCGGCTGGCGCGCAGATGGGTGCAGGTCTGGCGCAGTTGCGCAAGCAGCATCCGCATCGGGGTTTGCGCTGCGACTTCGTCCTGGTCGATCATGGCCGGACGTTCGGCGACGCGTTCGCCGGCGCGGCGTTTAGCGCCGTAATAGTCGGCCGGGTTCTTCCGGCGGCGGCAGGGGCCGAGATAGACGTTGCAGTCGACGAAGGGACGCGGGGTTTCGACAACCATCTCGAGGCGCTGGCGCATGGCGTTGGGCGCGATCGGCTTGGCGAGGAATTCATCGACGCCGGCGTCGCGGCCCTGGATGACCATCTGGCGGGTGAGGCCTGCTGTGATCAGCACGACGGGCAGGCGGCGCAGCTGGTCGTCTTCATGCTTGCGCAGCTTGCGGACGAAGGCGAGACCATCGAGCGCATCGCCTTCTTCCCACGACAGCAGGATGACGTCGGTCGGGCGCTCGAGCAGGTAGCTGGCGGCCATTTCCTCGCTGCGCGCGGAGGTGATGTTGGTGACGTTCAAGCTGCGAAGAATTTCGCCGATAAGGCCACGGCTGAAATTGTTGGCGTCGATAACCAGGACCTGCAGGGTCCGCGGTTTCAGCTGCCGAGGTTTTCTCGGATCGTGCATTTGAGGCGTCCACCCATTCTGAGTTCCCGATCAAGGTAAACCAGCAAGGTAATTATCCGGTTGAGACGGATGGGGCGGGTTGATCTTTTTGCGTTAACGCCCCGGTTACGGATCGGGGGTGGGGAGGCGCGGGGCAGCCAAGACTCTGGCTTTTAGTGTGTAAGTTGCTAGGGTTCGCCCTTGGCGTACCGGAGACCAGCCCTTTGAGCGACGAGGAAAAGCTCGACCAGCGCATCCAGCTCGTGGCTTCACAGAGCTTCGGGAAGGATGTCGACGACTGGCGGCGGACGCAGGAAGACCTGCCCAGCCGGTCCGAGGCGATCCGGCGACTGGTGTATCTGGGGCTGCAGCATGAACAGGAGCATCCGATGCGCATGATCACGGCGATCATCCGGCCGCACAGATATGATGCAGTGCGCGATGCGCTGACGCGGCTGGGCGTGTCGGGGATCACGGCGACGCAGGTGCAGGGCTTTGGCCGGCAGCGCGGGCAGACGGAATTCTATCGCGGCAACGAATACCAGACGGCGGAAGTGCCGAAGGTGCGGATCGATGTGGCGGTGGCGTCGGGCCAGGCCGAGGCGGTGATCGAGGCGATCCAGAAGGCTGCGGGCTCGGGCAAGATCGGCGACGGGAAGATCTTCGTGTCGGGCCTTAGCGACGTGGTGCGTATTCGCACCGGCGAGCGCGACGAGAAGGCGCTGGACTAGCGCGAGCGGCGCGGACGGTCCTTTGGCAGGATGCGGTCGTCGGGGCCGGGCGGGCGGTCCTTATTGAACAGCGCGAGCGTGGCGCGCCAGAGCAGCCAGAACGGAACGACGAGCAGCGCGCCGAGGATGAGCGGCATGGCGCTGAGCTGTGCGGCCCAGGTCGCGATCTTGATGGCGCCGTCGAGGATCTGTCCGGCGCCTGCGCCGATGGTGAAGCCGGGCGCGAACGGGTTGAAGCCTCCGGCCTGGAAGATCGCTCCGACGAAGATGCAGATCAGGGCGAGGCGGACCCAGCCCTTCCAGCCGACATTGAACATGCGACCCGTGAAGGAGACGGGGCGGAGCGTGCGGGCGTCGCCGCCATCATTCCAGAAGCGGTCGTCGTCATGCGGGCGCGTTGAGGGCGCGGGTTCGTACGGAACCTCGGTGATCTTCGCCGGTGTTGGCGGCGGCGGTGGATCCGAGGGGCGCGACTGCGTCATCCGGCGGCTCTGGGTTTGGCCTCAGTTGGGGCGACCGGCTCGGGGTCTCCGCCCTTGGTGATGGTCACCTGATGCGGATAGGGGATGGTAATGCCGGCTTTGTCAAAGCCCTGCTTGATGTTCTTCAGCGTATCGCAGCGCAGATCCCACCAATCGCCGTTCGAGACCCAGGCGCGGGCGCGCAGGTCGACCGAGGAGGCAGCGAGATCGACGACCTTGACCCAGACGGGCGGTTCATCGCGGACGCGATGGTCGTCGTTCAGGATGTTCTTGATGATGTCGATCGCCTTATCGATGTCGTCGTCATAGTCGATCGACACGAGGATATCGAGGCGGCGGAGGCTGCGGACCGACGAGTTGATGATGACGTCGCCCCACGCCTTGTCGTTCGTGATCACCACTTCGCGGTTGTCGACGGTGTTGAGGACGGTGGTGAAAGGCGTGATGTCTGCGACTGTTCCGTCCTGGCCGGAGATGCGGACGTTGTCGCCGATGCGGTAGGGGCGGAAGACGGCGATCACCACGCCGGCGGCGACGGCCTTGAGCGTATCCTGCAGCGCCAGTGCGATGGCGAGGCCGGCGGCGCCGATGATGGCAAGCAGGGAAGCAGTATCGAAGCCGAACTGCTGGAGCGCTGCGATCATGCCGACGGCGAATGAGCCGAAGCGGACAAGAGCGGCGAGGAAGTTGAACAGCGTTTCGCTGCCGGAGGCTGCGCGACGGCCGACCTTGTGACCGAACTTGCGGACGCGCGAGCCCAGCCATGAGCCGAGGAACCAGACAGTCACCAGGATGGCGAGGCCCTTGAGCGCCGAGACGGCGAGGGCGCGGGCTTCATCGAGGCTGTAGTTGAAGAGCAGGTTGGCGGCGATGGCGAGCGCGACCAGCAGGAAGGCTGCCCGAATGAGGGCGCCCAGGATGTCGATCATGATGTGATCGGCAGTTTTTGGCTGAGTGTCGTCGTCCGTGTGCTTGGCCAGGCCGGCCAGCTTCCGCGCCACGAAGCGCAGGATGCGGGACACGATGGAGCCCAGCAGATAGCCGACCAGAATCGCTATGGCCGACCACATCCATTTCTGGGTGGTTCCGTCGATGTTGAACGCCCACTCACGGAAGCTGTCGAACTGGGTCTGGAAATCCATACTTGTATCGCGTGCCTTTTCGGAAGCGCCGAAAATGCTGCAACGCGGCCGCGCGGGCAACCCAAAGGGCAGTCAGATCAAGGCAATAAGGTGTGCGCGGTTGGCGCGGCTATTCCGCGATGGAGGAGCCCGAAGCGGCGACCTCGGCGACGATGGCGCCTTCCAGGTCGAGCTGGATACCCAGCGATTTGGCGAGGTGGGCAATGCCCTGCGCGGTGCTGGCTTCGATTTCGGGGGATTGGGCAAGAATCGGCGCCGCCAGGAAGGCGATGCATGCAAGTGCAGTGATTACGGCCCAAGTCATACGCATTACTGGAACCCCCAAAGTTCGCGGCTGTAGGAATCACACAGACGCCCCAGCAGTCAATTGATGCAGTCAGGTTACGCACCGCAATACCCATGCGTGGTCAGAGTGCGAGCAGGGCCTCAAGTGTCTCCATTCGATCCGCATCGCGGCTGGGTTTGTCCCAGCGGATGCGATGAATCCTCGGAAATCGCATGGCTACCCCCGATTTGTGACGGGGTGACTTCTGGATTCCCTCGAAAGCCACCTCGAGCACCAGGCCCTCATTTTTATTTGCAGTGAGCGACCGTACCGGACCGAAACGTTCGTAGGTGTGGTCGCGGACGTACTTGTCGAGCATGACAAGTTCTTCATCTGTGAAGCCGAAGTAAGCTTTTCCGACTGGCGCAAGCTCGTCGCCTTCGGGCGTGGCGCGCCAGACACCGAAGGTGAAATCGGAATAGTAAGATGATCGTTTGCCGTGGCCGCGCTGCGCGTACATCAGCACGGCGTCGACCAGCATCGGATCGCGCTTCCACTTGTACCAGAGACCTGCAGGGCGGCCGGCGAGATAGGGCGCATCCCAGCGTTTCAGCATCAGGCCTTCGATCTCGCGCGTGGGCGGATTGCGGCGTATGTCTTCGAGCTGGATCGCGTCTTCGAAGGGGACGAGCGGCGATAGGTCGATGCTGGTGTTGTCGAGGGAGACGACGAAGCGCTCGAGGCGCTTGCGGCGATCAGCGAAAGGGAGCGGGCGGAGGTCTTCGCCGATTTCGTTGAGAAGATCGTAGGCGCGCAGCATGGCAGGACGATCGGCCATCTGCTTTGGCGAGACGGTCTTGCGGTTCATCCTCTGCTGCAATTCGTTGAAGGAGGCGACGCCGCCTTCGGGCGAGCGGATGAGGAGTTCGCCATCGAGCGTGGCGTCGAAGGCGACGGTTTCGAGGAGGTCGGGGAAGGCTTTCGAGATGTCGTCGCCATTGCGGGTGTAGAGGCGGCGCACGCCTTGATCCGAGGCGAGCTGGACGCGGACGCCATCCCATTTCCATTCGGCGGCGAAGTCGTTCGGCGATATGAGGGATGGGTCGAGTTCGTTGGCTTCCATGCGCTCGGCTTTCGAGAGCAGCGGGTGGGCGAGCATGGGCGGGCGGAAGGGAGCGAGGGCGCCCGAGACGGGCTTTGGCGCGCGGCCTTCGAGCCAGGCGAAGAGAGCGAGATAGGGCGGCTCCATGCCGTGCCAGAGCTCTTCGATCTCGGCGACGTCGACCTTGCCGAAGTCGGCAACCGCTTGTCGGGCAAGGCGGGCGGAGACGCCGACGCGTAGGCCGCCGGTGATGAGCTTGAGCAGGCCCCAGCGGCCGGTGGAGTCGAGGGCGTCGAGCCATCCTTCGACGAGGCGGAGGCCTTGGGCTTTCGTGGACTCGAGAAGGGTCTCGACGATCTCGTTGAGGTCGGGCGCGCGGTTGGCGCCGGGGCGTTGGGGCCAGATGAGGGAGATCGTCTCGGCGAGGTCTCCTACGTAATCGTAGGAGAGATTGAACAGGACCGGGTCGACGCGGCTCGCGACCAGTTCGCGGATGGCGGCGGGTTTGACGGACGGAATATCGAGATCGCCGGTGATGGCCGCGAGCGCCCAGCCACGCGACGGGTCTGTCGTGTGGCGCAGGTAATCACAGATCAGCTGGAGCTTCGCGTTGCGGGACGGCGTTAGCACCAGCCGTTCAAGAAGCGCGGCGAAGGCTTGCATGGAGGAGGATATAGGGTGGGCGAGGCTATTGCGTAATTACGACGTCTGCGACTGGCTCGGTCGAGGTGGGATTTTTGATCAGGTCGATCACGTAGCAGCGAACGCCTGCGGGCGCCGGCTCGTCGAGCTGGGGGTAGAGGTAGGTGAGACCAGCTGTATAGCCGGCGTGGTTCACATCGAAAGGCGCGCGGAAATGTCCGCATGCCCGGATCTGGGCAGGCGCCAGACGTTCATAGGTCATGTCGCCCGGGTTCGCTGGCTGCGAGCCGGAGGTTACTGCGATACCTCTGGCATCGTTCGACTCGCAAAGCGGAAAGGCTTTGTTCTCCGATGAATTGGGTGTGGCCTTTGCCGCCTCAAAGTTAGCAGGGGCTTCGCCCGTCGTGTCGAACGCGCATTGTGCGATGCCGATGACGTTGTTCAGTTTAGAGAACGTGATGTCATCGAAGCGGCGATCGCGGGCGTCGCCGGGGCCGCCGACGGCGATGAAACCGGCGATGACGGCGGCGATGGCGATACCTGCACCGGTGAGGGCGAGGACGGGGCCGAGGTTACGCTTGGTCATTGGCGTCTCCCTCTTCGGCGTCGCGGATGAAGTAGAAGAACACGCCGCCCGACAGGATGCCGACGACGAGCAGTTTCAGGATGAGGCGGGTGGAGAGTTCACCTGCCAGGAAGCTGTAGACGAGGCTGATGACGTCTCCGATCAACGTGCAGGCGGCGATGATCAGCGTGACATAGGTGAGCCATTTGCGGACGACGCTGCGCTGCATGGCGGGGTTGGTGCGGCGCTGCTTGCGGATATGGAGGGCGAGCCAGGCGAAGAGCGGACCGCCGACGACGAGGCCGGCGATGGCGGAGCGGATCTGGTAGTCGCGGTTGCCGAAGAAGAAGTCGCCATAGGGATTGTCGAGCTCGTCATAGATGGCGAGGTCGACAATCC
>Ga0247823_10002752_pt1 | contig 14444 bp, 16 predicted proteins | sample 13C_PalmiticAcid_2_FD_192426 | JGI IMG/M metagenome (GOLD analysis project Ga0247823, IMG submission 192426) | Soil microbial communities from agricultural site in Penn Yan, New York, United States - 13C_PalmiticAcid_Day30 | ecosystem: Environmental > Terrestrial > Soil > Agricultural land...
CTCGCCACGCGCGCGGCGAGCGGTGGCCGCATCGCGCTTTCGGGCATCCTCAAGGGACAGGAGGACGACCTGCTGGTCCGCTATGCCGCATGGTTCGATGCGTTGCAGGCCACCCAGGACGGCGACTGGATGCGCATCGACGGCGTTCGCCGCTGAGCCACGCCGGTCACAACACCTGCGCGGGCGTGCGTGGTTGAATAGCCGCCATGTTCGCCGCCTGCCCTCACTGCCAGTTCCTGGTCGCCCGCGATCCGCGGACGCACGCGCTGCCGGCCGCCTGCACGCGCTGCGGCAAACCCCTGGACCTCGAGGAGGTCGCCAGCACGGCGGCATCGCCGAGCCTGGCGACCTTCCTGCACCCTGTGCTCTCGCCGACCGAGGACACCGCCACCGAGGCGACGCAGGCTGAGGCAACGCCGGCGGAAGCGAGCGAGGACCCCGCTGACGACACCGCCGCGCACGCCATCGAACACGACGGTACGGCGCCGGAGCCCGCGACCGACGCCCACGAGGCGACGGTATCCATCGAACCGGACCTCGTCATCGCGACGGCAGCGGTGGACACCGCGAACGCATCCTCATCTGAAGATGCGGACACCTTGCGTTCCGCGGAGACAGAGACGGAGACGGAGGCGGTGCCGCACGATGCAACGCCCAGCGCCGTCCCGCAGACGGCAGCGGCGATCACCGCGAAACCGAAGACACGTCATCCGGCAGGCCCGCGTTTCCTGCATGGCACGCGCACCACGCCGGTGCGCGCTCTGCGCGGACACTGGGTGGCGGTAGTCGCGCTGTCGTTGCTGCTGTGCGTGCAGGTGATGCTCGCCGATCGCGCGCGGCTCGCCACGCAGTCGGGCTGGCGACCGATCGTGGTCGCGCTGTGCGGCGTGTTGCGCTGCGACGTGCCGACCTGGCGCGAACCGGCGGCATTCACCATGCTGAGCCGCGACGTGCGTCCTATCGTCGAGCGCCCCGGCACGTTGCAGGCACAGGCCACGTTCCGCAACGAGGCGCGCTGGGCACAGGCATGGCCGGTGATCCTCCTGACCTTGAAGGATGCCGATGGGCGGACGCTGGGCGCCCGCGCGCTCGCACCCGCGGACTATCTGCCCCACGGCGAGGCATCGCCTTCGATCGGCCCGGGCCAGAGCGCCCAGATGGCGGTGCGCGTGAAGGAGCCGAGCGCGAACGTCGTCGCGTTTTCCTTCGACTTCCGTTAATCGCGCCGGTTCATCAAAAAAGCGGATGCACGCGCCCCGATCAGGCGCTAGACTCGTCCCCCCGCCGAAAACCGACAAGCACAAGGCGGGCCTCAGCATCCGTGGCATCAGGGGATCCGATTGAACGCTGCCTCCACCCGTCAGGACCATCCGCGCGGCACGCAACGCCCGCCGCTGCGCGAGCACGTGGCGCAGTCCGTGCGCCGCTATCTGCGCGACCTGGACGGCAGCGAGGCGGACGACGTCTACGAGATCGTGCTGCGTGAGATGGAGATCCCGTTGTTCGTCGAAGTGTTGAACCATTGCGATGGCAACCAGAGCCGCGCCGCGGCCATGCTGGGCATCCATCGCGCCACGCTGCGCAAGAAACTCAAGGACTACGGGCTGGCCTGAGCGGCCTCCGGGCAGGTTGCTGCGGCGCGTTATAATTCGCGCCCCGCTAGGTACCGCCCTCCCCATGACCCTCGATCTCCAGCCCGTCCGCCGGGCGCTGCTGTCCGTTTCCGACAAGTCCGGCCTGCTCGACCTGGCCCATGCGCTTGCGCGCCATGGCGTTGAGCTCCTGTCCACGGGCGGCACCGCGAAGACATTGCGTGACGCCGGCCTGGCCGTGCGCGATGTCGCCGAGGTCACGGGATTCCCGGAAATGATGGACGGCCGCGTCAAGACGCTGCACCCGAAGGTGCATGGCGGCCTGCTCGGTCGCGCCGGCGTCGATGACGCGGTCATGGCCGAGCACGCCATCGGCGCTATCGACCTGCTGGTGCTGAATTTGTACCCGTTCGAAGCGGTCACGGCCAAGGCCGGCTGCACGCTGGCCGACGCGGTGGAGAACATCGACATCGGCGGACCCGCGATGCTGCGTTCGGCCGCGAAGAACTTCGCGCGCGTCGCCGTGGCCACCGATCCGTCGCAGTACACGGGCCTCGTCGCCGAACTGGATGCGAACGGCGGCGCGCTGCCGGCGGCCACGCGCTTCGCGCTGTCGGTGGCTGCCTTCAACCGCGTGGCCCAGTACGACGCCGCCATCAGCACCTACCTATCTTCCGTCACCGACACCTCCGCCGAGGTGCCCGCCCGCGCGGCGTTCGCTGCGCAGGCCAACGGCAACTTCGTCAAGGTCATGGACCTGCGCTACGGCGAAAACCCGCACCAGCAGGCGGCGTTCTACCGCGACCTGTACCCGGCCCCCGGTTCGCTGGCGACGTTCACCCAGTTGCAGGGCAAGGAGCTGAGCTACAACAACATCGCCGACAGCGATGCGGCATGGGAATGCGTGCGCCAGTTCGATGCGCCCGCCTGCGTCATCGTCAAGCACGCCAATCCCTGCGGCGTGGCGGTGGGCGTGGCCTGCGGCGATGCCTATGAGCTGGCCTACGCCACCGACCCGACGAGCGCCTTCGGCGGCATCATCGCCTTCAATCGCACGCTGGACGCGGCGACGGCGAAGGTCATCCTGGACCGCCAGTTCGTCGAAGTGCTGATCGCGCCGGACTACGAGCCGGGCGCGCTCGACTACGCGACGAAGAAGGCCAACGTGCGCGTGCTGCGCATTCCGCTCGCCCCGTCCTCGAACGGCTTCATCGACACCAAGCGCGTCGGCTCGGGCATGCTGATGCAGACCGCCGACGACCGCGTGGTGACGCGCGACGAGCTGAAGGTGGTGACGCAGCTGGCGCCGACCGACGCGCAGTTCACCGACCTGCTGTTCGCGTGGAAAGTCGCCAAGTTCGTGAAGTCGAATGCCATTGTCTACGCGAAGGACCACCGCACGATCGGTGTCGGCGCCGGCCAGATGAGCCGCGTCTACTCGGCGCGCATCGCCGGCATCAAGGCGGCGGACGCGAACCTTGTGATCGAGGGCTCGGTGATGGCCAGCGATGCGTTCTTCCCGTTCCGCGACGGCATCGACGCCGCCGCCGCCGCCGGCATCAAGGCGGTGATCCAGCCCGGCGGGTCGATGCGCGACAGCGAAGTGATCACGGCGGCCGACGAACACGGCATCGCGATGGTGTTCACCGGCGTGCGGCACTTCCGGCATTGATGCGTCAGAACCCGATCCATGATCGCGTCGTCCGGGCGGCCTTGTTGTCGGCGGCGCTCGTGCTGGCCGGATGCCAGGACTCGGGCGCGCGCTTGGCGCAGGCGCGCGACGCCATCGCCCGTGGATTGCCGGCTCCTTACTTCGAAGACCTCGTGACCGAGTCCGTCGCGATCGACGGACACCGCCTGGTGTTTCTTGTGCGCAGCCCCACGGGCGATGCCGTGAAGACCCGCCAGGCACCTGGATTCGACGCCCTGCGCGACAGCGAGCAACGCGAAATGCAGACGCTCTGTTCGTTGCCGGCCATACAGCCCCTGATCGGCACGGAGGCCGTGCTGGTACGCCGTTTCGTCGACCGCAACGGCACGCTGTTCTTTGAAACCGAACTCCCCGCACGCGAGTGCCCCGCCCCACCGGCGTGATGGCCGGTTCTGCTTGAGGAAATTCCCGTGAAAGTCCTGGTCATCGGTGCCGGCGGTCGCGAACACGCGCTGGCGTGGAAACTGGCGCAGTCGCCGCGCGTGGACGAGGTGCTCGTCGCACCGGGCAATGCGGGCACCGCGACGGAAGCCAAGTGCCGCAACGTGGCCATCAAGGTCACCGATATCGAAGGCCTGCTCGCACTCGCGCAGGACGAAGGCGTGGGCCTGACCGTGGTCGGTCCGGAAGTGCCGCTGGTGGCGGGCGTGGTGGACCGGTTCCGCCTGGCCGGCCAACGCATCTTCGGCCCCACTGCCGCCGCCGCGCAGCTGGAAGGCAGCAAGGCTTTCGCGAAGGACTTCCTCGCGCGCCACGGGATTCCCACCGCGTTCTATGCGGTGCATACCGATGTCGACGCCGCGCTCGCCTACGTGCGCGACAAGGGCGCGCCCATCGTGGTGAAGGCCGACGGGCTGGCCGCGGGCAAGGGCGTCATCGTGGCGATGACGCTGGACGAAGCCGAAGCCGCGGTGCGCGACATGCTGTCGGGCAATGCCTTCGGCGACGCCGGCGCACGGGTGGTGATCGAGGAATTCCTCGAGGGCGAGGAAGCGAGCTTCATCAGCATGGTCGACGGCACCACCGCGCTGCCGATGGCCACCAGCCAGGACCACAAGCGCGTCGGCGACGGCGACACCGGCCCCAATACCGGCGGCATGGGTGCGTATTCGCCCGCGCCGGTGGTCACGCCCGAGGTGCACGCGCGGGTCATGCGCGACGTGGTGAATCCCACCGTGCAGGGCATGATCGCCGATGGCGTGCCGTTCACCGGCTTCCTCTACGCCGGCCTGATGATCGACCACACCGGCGCGCCGAAGGTGATCGAGTTCAACGTGCGCTTCGGCGACCCCGAGACGCAGCCGGTGATGCTGCGCCTGCAGTCCGACCTGGTGGACCTGGTGGAAGCGGCCATCGATGGACGGCTCGACCGCACGCAGGCGCAGTGGGATCCGCGCCCGTCGCTGGGCGTGGTGATGGCGGCGGCGCCCTATCCGGAGACGCCGGTGACCGGCGACGTGATCGCCGGGCTGGACGACGTGCCGGCCACGGCCAAGGTCTTCCATGCCGGCACCGCGCTGGATGCCGAAGGCCGCGTGGTGAGCGCCGGTGGCCGCGTGTTGTGTGTGGCCGCGCTGGGCGCATCCGTGTCGGACGCGCAGCGCCAGGCCTACGCCGGTGTCGAGAAGGTGCGCTGGACGAACGCGTTCCACCGCACCGACATCGGCTGGCGCGCCATCGCGCGCGAGCAGGGCACCGCCTGACTCAGGCGGCCTGCACGAACCGCGCGGCGTGTTCGCGCGGCGCGCTGCGCAGGTACTGCGGCGCGACTGCGATGTCCTCGCCCAGCGCCGCGGCGGCATGCCAGGGCCAGCGGGGATCGTAGAGGATGCCGCGCGCGAGGCCGATAGCGTCGGCCTGGCCCTGCTGCAGGATGTCCTCCGCCTGCTGCGGCTCGGTGATCAGGCCCACCGCGATCACCGGCATCGCGACCTCGCGCTTGATCGCCTCGGCGAACGGCACCTGGTAACCCGGGCCGACGGCGATGCGCTGCGCCGGGTGCAGGCCGCCGCTGGACACGTGGATGAAGTGGCAGCCGCGGGCATCCAGCGCTTGCGCCAGCGCGATGCTCTGCGCCAGGTCCCAGCCACCCTCCACCCAGTCGGTCGCGGAGATCCGCACGCCGAGGGCCATGGTGTCCGGCACCACAGCCTTGACCGCATCGAATACGCGCAACAGCAGGCGCATGCGATTCTCCAGCGCGCCGCCGTACGCATCGCCGCGATGGTTGCTGAGCGGCGAGAGGAACTGGTGCAGCAGGTAGCCATGCGCGGCATGGATCTCGATCAGGTCCAGACCGAGTCGCGCGGCGCGGCGCGCGCTGTCCGCGAACGCGGCGACGATGCCGTCGATGCCCGCCGCGTCCAGCGCCACCGGCGGCACGTCGGTCTCGGCGTACGGCGCGGCGGACGCGGACACCGTCTGCCATCCGTGCTCCGCATCGGGCGGAAGGGCGGCGCCCTGGTGTTCCCACGGGCGATGCGTGGAGGCCTTGCGGCCCGCATGCGCGAGTTGCACGCCGAGCGGCATCGACGAATGACGACGCGTGGCGGCGAGTGCCGACGCGAAGGCGGCTTCGGTGGTGTCGTCCCAGAGGCCGAGGTCGGCCCAGCTGATGCGACCACGCGGTTCTGCCGCCGTCGCTTCGATGATGGCCAGTCCGGCGCCTGACTGGGCCAGGTTGGGCCAATGGAAGGCGTGCCAGTCGGTGGCACGGCCTTCTTCGGCGGAGTATTGGCACATCGGCGCGATGACGATGCGGTTGGACAGGCGCAGTGGCCCCAGATCGAGGGGCGAGAACAGACGGCTCATGGCGGAGGGTAACGACGTGGGGCCGCCACTATCCGCCTGGCCGCCCACCCCATCAACGCCAGCAGTGGAACGCTGTCGGGCCGTCAGGCTGGCGCGGCCACCTTGATTTGCTAGGCTGCGCGCAACCCACGGAGGGCGCATGTCCAGCTACAGCCAGTTCTCGCTGCTGACACAACGGCGATTCCTGCCGTACTTCACCGTCCAGGCGCTGGGCGCCTTCAACGACAACGTCTATCGGCAGGCGATCATCGCCCTGCTGTTCTTCCTGGGCGCCAGCGACGACCAACTGTCGCTTTACGCCACGCTGGCGCCGGCGATCTTCATCCTGCCGTACTTCCTGTTCTCGGCCATCGCCGGGCAGTTCGCCGAGAAGCTGGAGAAGCACCGGCTGATCGTGATCACCACGACGATGGAGATCGTGATCATGTCGCTGGCGGCGGTCGGCTTCCTGCTGCAGAACATGCCGCTGCTGCTGCTGGCGCTGTTCTGCACGGGCGTGCAGTCCACCCTGTTCGGGCCGGTGAAATACTCCGTGCTGCCTTCGATCCTCAAGCCGGAGGAACTGACGGGCGGCAATGGCCTGGTCGAGATGGGCACGTCCATCTCGATCCTGTGCGGCATGATCGCCGGCGGCATGATCTTCCAGATCGCTGGCGCGCACGGGCCGCAGGCCGCCGCCATCGCCATCGTGCTGCTTGCGGTGCTGGGCAACGGGGTGTCGCGGATGATCCCGCGCATGGACGCGGGCGCGCCCGACCTGAAGATCCGCTGGAACCCGATCCCCGAATCGCTGGCGGTGCTCCGGATGGCCAGGCGGCAGTTGGCCGTGCGCAACGCCATCCTCGGCGTGTCGTGGTTCTGGTTCTTCGGCACGCTGCTGACCTCGCAGCTGCCCGCATACGCGAAGCTGCACCTGGGCGCCGCCGACGGTTCGTCCACGCTCTACGTGTTCGCGCTGGCGCTGTTCTCGGTGGGTACGGGCATCGGCTCGCTGTTGTGCGAAAGGCTGTCCGGGCGGACGGTCGAAATCGGTCTGGTGCCGGTGGGCGCCTTCGGCATGACCGCCTTCCTGCTCGATCTGTACTTCGCCCGGCCGGGCGCGGCGCCGGCGGCCGGCCTGGGCATCGCGGAGTTCGTGCGCCAGGGCGGCAGCCTGCGCATCATGATCGACCTGGTCGGCATCGGCATGTTCGCCGGCATCTTCGTGGTGCCGCTGTTCGCGCTGATCCAGAGCCGCACCGACCGCACCCAGATGGCGCGCGTGTTCGCGGCCCTCAACATCCAGAATTCCGGCTTCATCGTGCTGGCGGCGCTGGTCGGCCTCGGTCTGCATGCGTTGGGCTGGAGCGGCCCGCAGATCTTCCTCGCGCTGGCGATCGCCAATGCCGTGGTCGCGATCTGGATCTTCACGATCGTGCCCGAATTCCTGATGCGCTTCCTCAGCTGGGTGCTGGTGCGCGCCCTGTACCGGCTGCGCTTGCACGGGATCGAGAAGCACGTGCCGGACGAGGGGCCGGCATTGATCGTGTGCAACCACGTGAGCTACATGGACGCGCTGATCCTGGCGGCGACGATCCCGCGCCCGGTGCGCTTCGTCATGTACTACAAGATCTTCAACATCCCGGTGATGAGCTGGATCTTCCGTACCGCCAAGGCGATCCCGATCGCCGGGGCCAGGGAGAATCCCGAACTGATGCAGCGCGCGTTCGAGGAGATCGATGCGGCGCTGGCCGAAGGCGAGATCGTGGGCGTTTTCCCCGAGGGCGCGTTGACGAAGGACGGCGACATCGCCGCGTTCAAGTCCGGCGTGGAGAAGATCCTGGAGCGCCGCCCGGTGCCGGTCGTGCCGATGGCACTGAAGGGCATGTGGGCGAGCATGTGGAGCCGGCGCGACGGCCGCCTGGGCCGCATGCGCGTGCCGCGGCGCTTCCGCGCCCATGTGGAAGTCGTGGCGGGAGAACCGATGGACGGCGCCACGGCCACGGCGGAACTGCTGGAAGCCCGCGTGCGCGCCTTGCGCGGGGATGCGGCGTAGACGACGCAGACCTCGCGCACGTCGGCGCGGCGATTCTTAAATGCGCGATCGTCTGGCACTATGGGGCCGTCCGAGCCGGCGCGCGCCGGCTCTCGCCACCCTCCATCCCGTACAAGGAATGCCCGCATGAGCGCCGTACCCCCGATGCCCCCCACGACCGCACCGGAAAGCGTACCCAACCATCTCGCCTGGGCCATCGTGTCTACGGTGCTCGCGACCTGCCTGTGCTGCCCGCTGGGCCTGATCGGCATCGTCGCCATCGTGTTCTCGTCGCAGGTCAACGGCAAGCTCAACCAGGGCGATCTGGAAGGCGCCCGTCGCGCATCCGCCAATGCCAAGACCTGGTGCTGGGTCGCCACGGCGTTCGCCATCATCGGCCTGCTGCTGAACATCGTCATGTTCGCCACCGGCGGCATGGAGCAATACGTGGAGATGATGCAGCAGATGCAGCAGGTGCAGTGACCGCGCTGCGCCTCCCGCACTGGATCGGTATCGCCGCGGCGGCCCTGGTGGCCGCCGCTGGCGTCTTGCTGCTGCTGAAATTCGATCCCAACGCGGCGAACAGCCCGTTCCCGGGCTGCATCTTCCGCGCGGTGACCGGCTACTACTGCGTGGGATGCGGTCTGACCCGCGCGCTGCACGCGCTGGTCCACGGCGACCTGCTCCGCGCATTCGCCATGAACCCCCTGGGCGTGCTGCTGATTCCGATCATCCCCATGCTGATCGCGCACGGCCAGGGCTGGCGACCGCACAGGCTCGAACCGGTCATGCGCGTGCTGACGGCACCGAAGTTCTGGCTGGTGCTGCTGCCGGCCTACTGGATCGCACGCAACCTGCCATGGGTGCCGTTCACCTGGCTCGCACCGGGCTGATCCGCGTCAGCTGACCCAGCCGCCGATCACGAACACGGCGAGCACCGCCAGCCACAACAACAGGATGCGCCACACCAGGCTCATCGCATCGCGCAGCTCGGGCAGTTCGCGCATCGCCTGCACCATGCCTTCCTCGGCGTATTCCTCGGCTTCTTCGGCCAGTTCGCAGCGCACGCTGGCGCGCGCCGCGCTGCCGAGGAATCCCGCGTCCAGGCCGAACCGCGCGCCACCGGCCTCGCGCCAGGTGGAGAACACCGTGTCGAAGTTGCCGACCAGGGCCATCGCGAGCGTCATCAGCTGCGCGACCGGCCATTCCAGCGCGGCCTTCATCTTGCGCGCGCCTTCGCGGTTCGCAGGCGGCAGGTCGGCCCACGCGTCCTGGGCGGCGAGGACTGTCAATCGGTACAGCATGGCGCCGACCGGACCGAGCAGCAGGAACCAGAACAACACGCCGAACCAGCGCTCCAGCGCATTGCGGAACACGGCTTCCACCAGCGCGGGGCCATCCAGCGCGGCCGCCACGCCGGTGAGGCCCAACCGCGCGATGGCCACGCGCCGGGTCGGCGGATCGTGCGCATCGATGACGGCCTCGACGTCGACGTCCAGATCGCGCGGTCCCCACGCGTACACGAGCACCGCGATGTCGAACAACAAGCCGACGATGCCGTAGACCGGACCATCCAGAAGCCACTGCAGGATGGCCACCACGAGCAGCACCGGGACGATCGCGAGCGCGATGCCATAGCGCTCCTGCCACGCGGCCCCCGAGCCCGTGTTGCGGGTGAGCCATTCCAGCCATGCGCGGTACCAGGCGTACTGGCGCAGCGATATCACCAACGTGGGCGCAACATGCCCCAGCACGAGCGCAATCACGACGGCGACGAGAGTGATCGACATGATGCGTCCTCCGGGTCGCGATTCTAGCGCGGCCGGGCGTTAATGGCCGGTCGGCGCCGAAGGACCCTGTTCCGCACGACGCTCGCGCATGGCGGCATGCCAATGTTCGATGAGCGCGCGCGCGATGGAGATCGAGGGCGACAGCAGCAAGGGGGCTTCGGCATCGTCCCCACCCCGCAACGCCTTGTCCACCTCGTCGTAGGTGAACCAGCGCGCATCTTCGAGTTCGCCATCCACCCGCGGTGGATCGGGTTCGCCTTCCGCACTGAACCCGAGCATCAGCGATCCCGGGAAAGGCCAGGGCTGCGCGCCCAGGTAAAGACAACTCCGCACGCGTACGCGTGTTTCCTCGAACGCTTCACGCGCGACCGTCTGTTCCAGGGTTTCGCCCGGCTCGACGAAGCCGGCGATGACCGAATACCGCCGTGGCGGCCAGGACGCCTGCCGGCCCAACAGCAAGCGCTCGCCATCGCTGATCGCGACGATCACCGCGGGATCCACGCGCGGGTAGTGATCCTTGCCGCATTGCGTGCAATGGGCGATGTAGCCCGCGCGACGGAAAGTGATGGCGCCTCCGCAGGCGCTGCAGAACTGCGTGGACGCCTGCCAATGCAACAACGCGCGCGCCATCGCGAAGACCCCGGACTCGAACGGCGACCACGTCGCCGCGGCGCGCCGCAGGTCGGTATGGGCGGGCGCCTGCACGGGATGGTGCCGGGCGTGCGCGGCGAACCACGCGACACCGTCCTTCAAACCGAGGAAAAGACTTGCACCCGGTCCGCCGCCCAATGACGCCCCCCGCGGCGCGAGCAGCGCGCCATGCGCCTCTGCCAGCGCGCGCCCATCGTCTTCCAGCAGGATGACGCGCGCGTCCGGCCACAGACGGGCCAATGCATCGGCATCGTCACGCAATGCATCGGCACGATCCAGCGTATCGCTGGCGAAGGCGAAACCGGTGAGGGGCGCGGCGGGAGGTTGAAGACCTGTCACGGAACGCGGCAGGCCGGCGGTCACATGCTGAAACTGCTGCCGCAGCCGCAGGTGGTCTTGGCGTTGGGGTTGCGGATGACGAACTGCGCGCCCTGCAGGCTCTCGCTGTAGTCGACTTCCGCGCCCATCAGGTACTGCAGGCTCAGCGGATCGACCAACAGTGCGACCCCATCGGTGTCCACGGCCACGTCGTCCTCGGCGCGGTTCTCGTCGAACTCGAAACCGTACTGGAACCCGGAGCAACCGCCGCCCTGGATATAGACGCGCAGCGCCAACGCCTCATTGCCCTCGTCCTGGATCAGTTCGCGCACTTTCGCCGCCGCTGCGGGCGTGAAGTTGAGCGGCCGGTCGATGGACTGATAGTCCGGTGCGGCGGTCGCGACAGGCAGGGAAACGACGGTGGTCATGACGGAAGGATGGGGGCTGGCGGAAGGCAGTTCAAGTTCAGCGCGCAGCGGCGCCTTCGCCGGCACCGTCCTTCGCCGCCGCCTGCGCCCACGGGAACGACTGTTCCACGGCCGTGCCGCCCTGCGGCACCACCCGCGCGATCACCCGCACCGGCTTGAAGCCCTGGGGCAGCAGCAGGTCGCCCTCCACCTGCTGGAAATACTTGAACGAGTACGCCAGGCCGGGCGCGTTGGCTTGCTGGCGCAGGTCCGACCAGCCCAGACGACGCAGCTTGCCGCCTTCGGTGCCTTCCACCGACACCAGCAGGCGGCCGGTATTCACGGCGCCGCGATTGACGTTCTGGGTCAGGGTGGCGGTGAAATGCCAGGCCTGCGCGTCCTGGGGGATCAGGGTGAGTTCGTGCACCGCCAGGCCACGGCGCTGGGCGGTCGCGCCGACGAAACGCTCGTAGAACGCCACGTCGGCCCGCAGGCCCGAGATTTCCTCGTCGCGCTCGGCGAGCGTGGTCTGCAGGTCGCGGTTGGCGTCGCGACTGATCTGGTCCGAGCGGGCGAGCGTCGCGGCCCGCTGCTCCAGCGTTTCGATGCGTTGCTGCTGTGCCCGCAGCTGCCCGGGGGTAGGCGTATCGCCCGCATGGCGTGCGAACACCTGCCAGGCGCCCCAGACGCCCAACCCCAGCGCGAGCGCCAGGACGGCGCCCAGCACCGGCCAGCCCACCGCGCGGGGCGGGGGGACAGTCGGCGGGGAAGGCCTGGTGCTCATGGCCGCAGGATAGCGCGGCGTCTCACATCAGGCTCTGAATGACAGGCTCAGGCGTCGGCGGCCCAGGCTTCGGGCAGGGCAGCGGCCTCCCCCGGCTGGCCGGCCGCGACCACGTCGGCATGCACGAGGTGGCCGGTCAGCTGCGCGCCGGCGCTCATCTCGACCACCTTGTAATGCAGGTTGCCGTGGACGCGGGCCTTGGTGGCCAGCTCGATGCGCTCGTGGGCATGCACGTCGCCCACCATGCGCCCGTTGATCACCACCACCGGCGCCTGCACCTCGCCCTCGATGCTGCCCTGCTCGGCCAGCGTCAGTACGGCGCGCTCGCCGGGTTCGGCGATCACCTTGCCCTGGATGCGCCCCTCGACATACAGCCCGCCACTGAACAGCACGTCGCCACGGATGGTGACCTGCGGTCCGATCAGGGTGTCGATGGCGCCCACGTCCGGGCGGATGGGCTTGGTCTTGAACATCTCACTTGCCTCCTGCGGCGGTAGCGGTCTTCCAGTCGAAGGCCTGTTCCACCGCCGTATCATCGCCGTGCAGCGTCACCTTGACGCGCTGCGGCGTGAACCCGGTCGGCAGCATCACGTTGCCATCCAACTGCTGGAAATATCGGAACGAGTACGCCTGTCCCGGCGCGCCGCGCTGCTGGTGCAGTTCGTCCCAGGCCACCGCGGCGAGCTTGCCGTTGCGCACGCCTTCCACGGTGAAGCGCATCTGGCCCTGGCTGATCGCGCCGCGGTTGAGGGTCTGGGTCAGCATGATCTGGTAGCGCCACGCGCCGCCCGACGCCGGCGCGAATTCCGCCACATGCACGCCCAGGCCCTTGCGCTGGCTGGTGGCGCCCACGAGGCGCTCGTAGAAGGCGACATCGGCACGCAATGCGGCGATTTCCTCGTCGCGCTCGGCCAGCGCGTCCTGGACTTCGGCATTGGCGGCCCGGCTGATCTGGTCGGAGCGCGCGAGGGTCGATTCGCGCTGCTGCAGCGAGCGCAGTTCGCCGCGGACCGCCGCGATGTTGCGCTCGGCGCGCGCGCGCGCCGCATCGGCCTGCGCCAGTCGCGGCGCCGCCGTGTGGCTGGCGATGAACCAGGCGGCGGCCACGCTGCCCACCCATGCCAGCACGAAGAGGAACGACGTACCGCGGCGACGCACGGCCGCATCGCGCGGCACGATGCGGAAACGGGACGGAAGACGCTCGGACATGACGGACAGACGGCGTCCGGCACTCAGCCGGCAGCCAGACGGGACCCCTATACTCGCCGCAGTGGCGCGAGTCCTCGAGTTTACCGGGAGTGGCTGACATGTCCGAAGCGCATCTTTTCGTAATTGGGATCCTGTTGGCATGGATGGCGGGCATCCGTGTCTATCTGACCGTGTTCGGTCTGGGACTGGCCGGTGCGCTCGGTTGGCTGGACCTGCCGCCGGCCCTGCAGGTGACCGAATCCTGGTGGGTGCTCGGCACCTCCGGCGCGCTCGCGCTGACAGAGTTCTTCGCCGACAAGATCCCCGGCGTCGATTCGGGCTGGGACCTGCTGCAGACGCTCGCCCGTGTGCCGGCCGGCGCCTTCCTGGCTGCCGCCACCCTGTCCCCGGATGGCCAGCTCAGCGGGGGCGCGCTGGCGGCCGGCGCCGGCGTGGCCCTGACCAGCCACCTGCTGAAAAGCGGCTCCCGCGCGCTGATGAACACGTCCCCGGAGCCGGTCAGCAACTGGACCGCCTCCGTCGCCGAGGACGCCGTGGTGGTCGGCGGCCTCTCGCTGGCCTTTGCCCACCCCTGGATTGCGTTGTTCCTGGTAGTCGGAGTGTCGCTGCTGGTGGCCATCGCCGTGTGGTGGGTCTGGCGCACGTTGTCGCGCGGACTCAAGCGTCTTTTCCCGCCGCTGCCTGCATCGACGGCGTCACCCCCGACCTCTGGCCCGTGACAGGCGCCAGCGCATCGGGGATCATGGGTCTGCCTCACCTGTGAACTTCATCGCATAATGGGGCTCAGCTTGGGGAAGCCTGATGTCCGCCATCGATTCCACGTCCCGCATGCAGGATGAGCCGCCGCGCTCGCGCCTGCGTGCCGAAACGCCACCGGCGCACTACTGGCGCCGCTGGACCGGCGATGCCGTCGCGGAGGACGCGGAGCTACCCGGAGCCGGAGAGCCTGTCGAGATGACCGCACCGACCCCTACTCCCGTTTCCGCCGCACCGACAACGCCGGCCGCACCGCCGGCCCCGACGGCAAGCAACGCCGGCACCCCGCCACCGCCCGTCGATCCGGAGTCGCCGTATCGCGTGATGATCGTCGAGGACGATCGTGGGCAGGCCTTGTTCGCGCAGAGCGTGCTGCATGGCGCCGGCATGCAGGCCGAGGT
>Ga0247823_10002753_pt1 | contig 14442 bp, 12 predicted proteins | sample 13C_PalmiticAcid_2_FD_192426 | JGI IMG/M metagenome (GOLD analysis project Ga0247823, IMG submission 192426) | Soil microbial communities from agricultural site in Penn Yan, New York, United States - 13C_PalmiticAcid_Day30 | ecosystem: Environmental > Terrestrial > Soil > Agricultural land...
GCCCGTTCATATCCGGCAGGATCAGGTCGATCAGTTCGCAGCCGTCGATGCCGCGCAGGGTGGCGGCGTCGTCCTCGGGCAGACCCGCGACGGCGGGGGATTCGGGGTGGGAAGGGAGGTTCATGCAGGCGCTCCGGAAGGCCGGAGCCAGCTTAGCAGAGGAGATGCGTTGTCAAGAATACTCAACGATGCTCCCGGGGGCGGATGCGAAAAATGCCCGAAACCGGTGCTGCTGCGCACCATTCCGGGGCGTGCGGCGGCCGATTGGCGCCCCGTGTTGTAAAAATAAAACGGCCGGGCTAAGGTGAGTCCAAGCCATCCCGAGCCCCCTGCATGACCAGCCAGCCGCTGGTCGGCCTGCCGACCGATCACAAGCAAATCGGCGCGCATCCCTTCCTCGCGGTCGGGGAGAAGTACATCCGCGCGGTGGTCGACGGCGCCGGCGCGATGCCGGTGCTCCTGCCCACGCTGGACCCGGCGCTGCCACTGCGCGAGTTCCTGCAGGGCGTGGACGGCATCATGCTGACCGGCGCGGTCAGCAACATCGAACCGCATCATTACAGCGACGAATCCAGCTACGAGGGCAACCTGCTGGATCCGCGCCGCGACGCCACCAATCTGGCGCTGATTCCGCTGGCGATGGACATGGGCGTGCCACTGCTGGCGATCTGCCGCGGTTTCCAGGAAGTCAACGTCGCCCTCGGCGGCAGCCTGTACCAGAAGGTGCATGAGCAGCCCGGTTTCATGGATCACCGCGAGCGTCCCGACGATCCGCTGGACGTCCAGTACGGTCCCGCGCATGACATCGCGCTGGCGCCGGACGGGCTGCTGGCGCGCTGGGCGGGCGCGAAGCGGGTGAAGGTCAATTCGCTGCACGGGCAGGGCGTGCGCCGGCTCGGGCGGGATCTGATCGTGGAGGCGACCGCGCCGGACGGGCTGATCGAGGCCTTCCGCCACGACGGCCCAGGCTTCCTGCTCGGCGTGCAGTGGCATCCGGAATGGCGGGTCACCGAAAACCCGTTCTATCTGTCGATCTTCCAGGCCTTCGGAGCCGCCTGCCGGGAGCACGCCGATCGGCGCGCACGGGAACGCCCGCCGCCCCGCGCGGCGTGAAGCGATTGCGTCCTTCCCGTTCCCCTCTCCGAACCGTCTTCCCATGAGCCAGAAAAAAAACGCCCGAAAACAGACCACGCCGCAGCAGACCGAAGAGAGCGCGCTGCGGCGCTGGCTGAAGGAACGCCGCATCACCGAGGTCGAATGCCTGGTGCCGGACATCACCGGCAACGCGCGCGGCAAGATCATTCCCGCCGACAAGTTCTCGCATGACTACGGCACCCGCCTGCCCGAAGGCATCTTCGCCACCACCGTCACCGGCGACTATCCGGACGACTACTACGAACTGACCTCGCCCTCGGACTCGGACATGATGCTGCGCCCGGATCCGGACACCGTGCGGATGGTGCCGTGGGCGGCCGATCCCACCGCGCAGATCATCCACGACTGCTACACGAAGGCCGGACAGCCGCACGAACTGGCGCCGCGCAACGTGCTGCGGCGCGTGCTGGCCGAGTACGAGAAGGCGGGCCTGCGCCCGGTGGTGGCGCCGGAGCTGGAATTCTTCCTGGTGCAGAAGAACACCGATCCGGATTTCCCGCTGCTGCCGCCGGCCGGCCGCTCCGGGCGCCCGGAGACCGCGCGCCAGTCGTACTCGATCGACGCGGTCAACGAGTTCGATCCGATCCTGGATCTGATGTACGACTACTGCGACGCGATGGAACTTGACGTGGACACGCTGATCCACGAATCCGGCGCGGCCCAGCTGGAAGTCAATTTCACCCACGCCGGCGCGATGTCGCTGGCCGACCAGGTATTCCTGTTCAAGCGCACCATGCGCGAGGCCGCGATGCGGCACGGCGTCTACGCGACCTTCCTGGCCAAGCCGATGGAGAACGAGCCCGGCAGCGCCATGCACATCCACCAGAGCGTGGTGGACGCGAAGAAGGGACACAACGTGTTCAGCGGCAAGGACCCGGGCAAGTTCAGCCCGGTGTTCGGGCACTACCTGGCCGGCCTGCAGAAGTATGTGCCGATGGCGATGGCGTTCTTCGCGCCGAACGTCAATTCGTACCGCCGCCTGATGTTCGGCGAGGTGTCGCCCAGCAACGTGCAGTGGGGTTACGACAACCGTACCTGCGGCCTGCGGGTGCCGATGGACACCCCGGAGAACATGCGGGTGGAAAGCCGCTTCGCCGGTTCCGACGCCAATCCCTACCTGGCCATGGCGGCGACCCTGGCCTGTGGTCTGTTGGGCATCCGCGAGAAGCTCAAGCCGACCGCGCCGACTTCCGGCAGCGCGAAGGAAATCGGCTACGACCTGCCGCGCTCCCTGGGCGAGGCGCTGGACGGGCTGGAGGCCTGCAAGCCGTTGCAGGAGATGCTGGGGCCACGGTTCGTGCGGGCGTATGTGTCGGTGAAGCGCAAGGAGTACGAGACCTTCTTCCGCGTGATCAGTTCGTGGGAGCGGGAATTCCTGCTGTTGAACGTCTGAGTGTTCATGGTGCTACGGATGGGTACATATCGCCGCGCGGGTGAGGGTGGTGGGGCGCTGGCGCGCGGCGCTGTCAGGGCATCTGGTGATGCGCGCGCTGCCGCGGGCGTCACTTTCTTTGCTTGTGCAAAGAAAGTAACCAAAGAAACACACCCCTGGCGGCGTGCCCTGCGCGCTCCGCGCTCCGGGTCCGCAATCGGTCCGGGAATTTTCGGAAGGGGCATCCTGCCCCTGCCGAAAACGGCGCACATCCCTGTGCGCCGCCCTGCGGGTTTTACCCGGCCCGCTTGCCACGCCTTGACGGGGACCCGAGAAGCAAAGGCAGGAGCAGCGGTACCAGCGATGGCCTCGATGAATTCGCCTTTCGTTGCTTTTGCCTTTGCTCCCGGGCCCCCTTCCGCAGCGGTGGCGCCGGTGGGCAAACCCGAAGGGCGCCGCGCACGATGCGCGGCGTTTTGGGCAGGCACAGGGATGTGCCTTCCCAAAATTCCCATCGGTGACACGGACCCCAGCCGCGTAGCGGTTGGGGCGCGAAGGCCGGGGTGTGCTTTCTTTGGTTACTTTCTTTGCACAAGCAAAGAAAGTGACGCCCCGCGGCGAGCGCGCCATTGGCGACAGACGACATCGCCAACACGCGCCAGCGCCCACACAACTCCAGCCTGCGCTTGAGCGCAGAACCCACGAGCAGCACAGCACCGGAGTCCCCATGGAACACCTCGACATCCGCACCCTCCAGAAACTCGACGCCGAACACCACCTTCACCCCTTCAACGACAACGCCGCCCTGGCGAAGAAAGGCACCCGCATCCTCACCCGTGGCGAGGGCTGTTACGTCTGGGACGCCGAGGGCAACCAACTGCTCGACGCCTTCGCCGGCCTGTGGTGCGTCAACATCGGCTACGGACGCAAGGAGCTGGGCGAGGTCGCGTCGAAGCAGATGACGCAACTGGCGTACTACAACAGCTTCTTCCAGTGCACCACCGAACCCACCATCGAACTGGCGGCCAAGCTGGCCGAACTGGCGCCGGGCGACATCAACCATTCCTTCTTCGTCAATTCCGGCTCCGAGGCCAACGACACCATCCTGCGGCTGGTGCGGCACTTCTGGGCCGTGCAGGATCAGCCGCGCAAGAACATCTTCATCGGCCGCCACGACGGCTACCACGGCACCACCATGGCCGGCGCCAGCCTGGGCGGCATGAAGGGCATGCACAAGCAGGGCGGTCTGCCGATTCCGGACATCCACCACATCGATCCGCCGTTCTGGTTCGCCGACGGCGGCGAGTTGTCCGAGGACGAGTACGGCCGGGTCGCGGCGCGCCGGCTGGAGGACAAGATCCTGGAGCTGGGTCCGGAACGGGTGGCCGCCTTCATCGGCGAACCAATCATGGGCGCCATCGGCGTGTACATCCCGCCACGCACCTACTGGCCGGAAATCGAGCGCATCTGCCGCAAGTACGACGTGCTGCTGATCGCCGACGAGGTCATCTGCGGCTTCGGCCGCACCGGCGAATGGTTCGGCTCGCAGTACTTCGGCTTCCAGCCGGACATCATGCCGGTGGCCAAGGGCATCACCTCCGGCTACATCCCGCTGGGCGCGGCGATGTTCAACGACCGTGTGGCGAACGTGCTGAAGGCGCAGGGTGGCGAGCTGGCGCATGGCGCCACCTATTCCGGCCATCCGGTGTGCGCGGCGGTGGCGCTGGAGAACATCCGCATCCTGCAGGAAGAGAAGATCGTCGAACGCGCCAGGAACGAGATCGCGCCGTATCTGGCGCAGCGCTGGGCCGAACTGGGCGAGCATCGGCTGGTCGGACAGGCGCGCATCGCCGGCCTGGTCGGGGCGCTGGAACTGGTGCCGGACAAGGGCAAACGCGGGTTCTTCCCGGATCGCGGTTCGGTCGGGGTGATGTGCCGCGACTTCGCCCTCAAGCGTGGCCTGATCCTGCGCGCCACCTGGGATGCGATGCTGCTGTCGCCGCCGCTGGTGATCACCCGCGAGCAGGTCGACGAGTTGTTCGACAAGGCCTGGAAGGCACTGGACGACACCGCCCAGGCGCTGGGTCGCTGACGATGGAGACGGCAGGCGGTCAACGGGTTCCCAGGCTGGCGGCGGGGCGTATCATGTCCGCCATCACCTTTCTGCTTCCAGGAGAAGCCCCATGAAGTTCCGAGCATTGACGATTGCGCTGGCCGCGGCCGGTGCGCTGGCGGCCTGCGGCGGCGCCGAGGAAAAGAAGGCGGCCAAGGCGGCCGACGAGAAGGTCGTCAACGTCTACAACTGGTCGGACTACATCGCCGAGGACACCATCCCGAACTTCGAGAAGCAGACCGGAATCAAGGTCACCTACGACGTGTTCGACAGTGACGAGATGGTCGAGACCAAGCTGCTGGCCGGATCCAGCGGTTACGACGTGGTGGTTCCCTCGCTGAGCTTCCTGGGCAGGCAGATCCAGGCCGGCGTGTTCCTGCCGCTGGACAAGTCGAAGATTCCCAACCTGAAGAACGTCGATCCGAAGTTGCTGGAGCGCATCGCCCTGCAGGATCCGGGCAACCAGTACGCCGTGCCCTACCTGTGGGGCACCAGCGGCATCGGCTACAACGTCGACAAGGTCAAGGCGGCGTTCGGCAACACCGACGTCACCGGCAGCTGGGACCTGGTGTTCAAGCCGGAGAACCTGTCCAAGCTCAAGGATTGCGGCGTGACCGTCCTGGACACCCCGTCGGAGCTGATTCCGATCGCGCTGAACTACCTGGGCGAGGATCCGCACAGCTTCGATCCCAAGGTCATCGACAAGGCCGCGGCGCTGCTGAAGGGCATCCGGCCGTATATCCGCAACTTCCACTCCTCGTCCTACATCAACGATCTGGCCAACGGTGACGTGTGCCTGGTGGTGGGCTGGTCGGGCGACGTCATCCAGGCGCGTGATCGCGCCGACGAGGCGGACAACGGCGTGCACATCGGCTATTCGATTCCGAAGGAAGGCGCGCCGCAGTGGTTCGACATGATGGCCATCCCCAAGGATGCCAAGCACGTCGAAAACGCCTACGCCTTCATCAACAACATGCTGGATCCGAAGGTGGCCGCGGCCAATACCAACTTCGTGACCTATCCGAATGCGGTGCCGGCGTCCAAGCCGCAGGTCGAACCGTCGATCGCCAACGATCCGACCATCTATCCGCCGGCGGAGGTCGACGCCAAACTGTTCACCTTCGCGGTGCTGCCGCCGGAAGTGGACCGCCAGTACACCCGGATCTGGACCGAGCTGAAGACGGGCAAGTAACCGGACCAGGGCCGCCACGCGCGGCCCTGGTTTTTGGGGGGATGGCCGGGACCACGGTTCCGGCCGGGAACAGGGCACGCCTCCGGGATGCCTGCAATCGAGATGCAAGAACGCACCACTCATCACTGCCATGCCTGGCGCAACTCTGGAGAGAGCTTGATGAAACTGCGAACCCTGGCCACCGCTGTCCTCCTCTGTACCACCCTGGCCGCCTGCGGCGGCAAGTCCGATGCCGACAAGGGCGCGGCCGGCGCCGCCAAGGCCGACGGGGCCAAGGAAGTGAACGTCTACAACTGGTCCGACTACATCGCCGAGGACACCATTCCGAACTTCGAGAAACAGAGCGGGATCAAGGTCACCTACGATGTGTTCGACAGCAACGAAGTGGTCGAGACCAAGCTGCTGGCCGGATCCAGCGGTTACGACATCGTGGTGCCGACCCTGAATTTCCTCGGCCGGCAGATCCAGGCGGGCGTGTTCATGCCGCTGGACAAGAGCAAGATCCCCAACTACGCCAATCTCGATCCGGAGCTGATGAAGCGCATCGAGCGGCAGGATCCCGGCAACCAGTACGCCATTCCGTACATGTGGGGCACGACCGGCATCGGTTACAACATCGACAAGGTCAAGGCGGCGTTCGGCAACACCGACATCGCCAACAGCCTGGACATCGTGTTCAAGCCGGAGAACGTATCCAAGCTGAAGGAGTGCGGCGTGACCCTGCTGGACACCCCGTCGGAGGTCATCCCGATGGCGCTGAACTACCTGGGCGAAGATCCCAACAGTTTCGATCCCAAGGTCATCGAGAAGGCGGCCGCGTTGCTGAAGTCGGTCCGTCCGTACATCACCAACTTCCATTCCTCGCAGTACATCGACGCGATGGCCAACGGCGATACCTGCCTGGTGGTCGGCTGGTCCGGCGACATCATCCAGGCGCGCGATCGCGCCGAGGAAGCCGGCAACGGTGTCAAGATCGCCTACGCCATCCCGAAAGAAGGCGCGCCGCAGTGGTTCGACATGCTGGCCATTCCCAAGGACGCCAAGCACGTCGACAGCGCCTACGCCTTCATCAACTATCTGCTGGATCCGCAGGTGATGGCGAACAACTCCAATTTCATCCATTACCCCAACGCCATTCCCAAGGCCAAGGCGCTGATGGAGAAGGCCATCGTCGACGATCCGACGGTGTATCCGCCGCCGGAAGTCGAGGCCAAGCTGTTCACCTTCGCCATCCTGCCGCCGGAAGTGGATCGCCAGTACACCCGGATCTGGACGGAACTGAAGACCGGCAAGTAGTCCGCGCGAAGGGGTGGGCGCTGGCGCCCGCCCCGGATCGTCTCCACACCATTTTCCAAAGAAGCCAGGCGCCGTCCTCACGGCGCCGCACAGGGGAACCCGATGGCGGCTGACAACCCACCTCCCGGCAACGGCAAGGACACCACGAACGCCACGACCACCAAGGCCGGCGCCGATGCCTATCTGCGCATCGTCGACGTGCGCAAGGAATTCGACGGCTTCGTCGCCGTGGACGACACCAACCTGACCATCCGCAAGGGCGAGATCTTCGCCCTGCTGGGTGGTTCCGGCAGCGGCAAGTCCACCCTGCTGCGTTGCCTGGCCGGTTTCGAGAAGCCGACCGCCGGCAAGATCTACCTGGACGGGCAACTGCTCAACGATCTGCCGCCCTACGAGCGGCCGCTCAACATGATGTTCCAGTCCTACGCGCTGTTCCCGCACATGACCGTGGAGCAGAACATCGCCTTCGGCCTGAAGCAGGACGGCCTGTCCAAAGAGGCCATCAGGAAGCGGGTCGAGGACATGCTGGCGCTGGTGCAACTGGGCAAGCTGGCCAAGCGCAAGCCGCACCAGTTGTCCGGCGGCCAGCAGCAGCGCGTGGCGCTGGCGCGGTCGCTGGCCAAGGGCCCGAAGCTGCTGCTGCTGGACGAACCGATGGGGGCGCTGGACAAGAAACTGCGCTCGCAGATGCAACTGGAACTGGTCAACATCATCGAGAAATCCGGGGTGACCTGCGTGATGGTCACCCACGACCAGGAAGAGGCCATGACCATGGCCACCCGCATCGCCCTGATGGACCAGGGCTGGATCCGCCAGGTCGGTACCCCCGATGAGATCTACGAACAGCCGACCAGCCGTTTCGCCGCCGAGTTCATCGGTTCGGTCAATCTCATCGACGGCGTGATCGACGAGGACGAATCCGACTACGTCACCATCCGCAGCCCGCAGCTGCCGGTGCCGGTCTACGTGGGTCACGGCATTTCCGGCTTCGAGGGCCAGGAAGTCTCGTTCGCGGTGCGTCCGGAGAAACTCGGCATCGGCAAGGAGGAACCGGCGCAGCAGTACAACAAGGCCAAGGGCGTGATCGAGGACATCGCCTACTTCGGCAGTCACTCGGTCTACCACGTGCGCCTGCCGGGCGGTTACAAGTTCATGGCCAACTTCGCCAACGTGCAGCGCTGGGCCAGCGAGGGCCTGACCTGGAACGACGAGGTCTGGGTGTGGTGGGGCGACAACGACGGCGTGGTGCTGACCTCATGAAACTCCGCGACCTGATCAGGAAAGCCACGCCGGGCCCGCGCTGGGCGGTGATCTCGGTTCCCTATCTCTGGTTGCTGCTGTTCTTCGCGATCCCGTTCCTGATCGTGCTGAAGATATCGTTTTCCAAGCTCGCCATCGCGATGCCGCCGTACACGCCGATCCTGGAGTACGTGGACGAGGCGCTGACGCTGAAGCTCAACCTGGGCAACTACGCGGCGCTGTTCACCGATTCCCAGTACGTGCAGGCCTACCTGAGCTCGATCCAGATCGCGGCCATCTCCACCTTCTTCGCCCTGCTGATCGGCTATCCCATCGCCTACGTGATCGCGCGCCTGCCGCCATCGAGCCGCAACATCGCGATGATGCTGGTGGTGTTGCCGTCCTGGACCTCGTTCCTGATCCGCATCTACGCCTGGATCGGCATCCTCAAGAACAACGGCCTGCTCAACAACCTGCTGATGAAGCTGGGCATCATCAGCGAGCCGCTGCAGATCCTGTACACCCCGATGGCCGCCTACATCGGCATCGTGTACGCGTACCTGCCATTCATGGTGCTGCCGCTGTACACCAATCTGGTCAAGCACGACCAGCGCCTGCTGGAGGCCGCCTACGATCTGGGCGCCAAGCCGTGGAGGGCGTTCTTCACCATCACCCTGCCGCTGTCGCGCGCCGGCATCATCGCCGGCTGCATGCTGGTGATGATTCCGGCGGTGGGCGAGTTCGTCATTCCCGAACTGCTCGGCGGCCCGGACACGCTGATGATCGGCCGGGTGCTGTGGAACGAGTTCTTCAACAACCGCGATTGGCCGGCGGCCTCGGCGGTGGCGATCGTCATGCTCATCCTGCTGATGATCCCCATCCTGATCTTCAACCGGGTGCAGCAGCGCGAGCTGGAAGGGAGGCTGACATGAGCCGCCTGCGCCAACGCAGCCTGACCTGGCTGGTGCTGGGTTTCGGCTTCGCCTTCCTGTACCTGCCGATCCTGATCCTGATGGTGTACTCGTTCAACGAGTCGCGGCTGGCCACGGTGTGGTCGGGATTCTCGGTGAAGTGGTACGGCGAGCTGTTCCGCGATCAGCAGATGCTGGAAGCGGCCTGGATCAGCCTGAAGATCGCGTTCTGGACCGCGAGCGCGGCGGTGGTGCTGGGCACGCTGGCGGCGCTGGTGATGACCCGGATGCGACGCTTCCACGGCAAGACCGTGTTCGGTGCGCTGATCACCGCGCCGCTGGTGATGCCCGAGGTGATCATCGGCCTGTCGATCCTGCTGATGCTGGTGTCGATGGGGCAGGTGCTGGGCCTGCCGTCGAAAGGCGTGATCGCCATCTGGATCGCCCACGTCACCCTGACGGTCTCGTTCGTCACCGTGGTGATTTCCTCGCGCCTGTCGGAACTGGACAAATCGCTGGAGGAAGCGGCGATGGACCTGGGCGCCAACCGGTTGAAGGTGTTCTTCCTGATCACCCTGCCGATCATCATGCCGGCGCTGGTGTCGGGCTGGTTGCTGGCCTTCACCCTGTCGCTGGACGACGTGGTGATCGCCAGTTTCGTCGCAGGCCCGAGCTCGACCACGCTGCCGATGAAGGTGTTCTCGTCGGTGCGGCTGGGCCTGAGCCCCAAGATCAACGCCCTGGCCACCCTGATGATCGCGATCGTGTCGCTGGCCGCGCTGGTCGGTTGGTGGTTGATGTACCGCGAGGAAAAACGCCGCCAGCGCGACATGCAGCTGGCGCTGCAGGAGAACGGCTGACCGGGCCTACCCGGCGCTAACACCGCGGGCGCCAGAATGGGTGCCTGCACGCGCATGCGAGATCGCCATGAAAGTAGATACCGTCAACCCCGCGACCGGCCAGGTCGAACATTCCCAGGTCCTGATGGACGCCGCCGCGGTCGAGGCCGTGCTGGCCGCGTCGCGGCCGGCGTTCCAGGCCTGGTCCGCGCGCCCGCTGGGCGAGCGTGGCGAACTGCTGCGCCGGGTCGGTGGCGAGCTGCGCCGGCGTCGTGACGACATCCAGCGGGTCATGACCGCCGAAATGGGCAAGCTGCGCAAGGAGGCCCTGGCCGAAGTGGACAAGTGCGCCGGCGCTTGCGGCTATTACGCCGATCATGCCGGGGATTATCTGCGGGACGAACCGATCGCCACCGATGGCAGCCGCAGTTACGTGCGCTACGAACCGATCGGCTGCGTGTTCGCGGTGATGCCCTGGAACTTCCCGATCTGGCAGGTGTTCCGCTTCCTCGCGCCGGCGCTGATGGCCGGCAATGTCGCCGTGCTCAAGCACGCCTCCAACGTGCCGCGCTGCGCCGACCTCATCGCCGAGGTGCTGCGGGATGCCGGGATTCCGGCCGGCGTGTTCGGCGTGCTGCATATCGACAACGATCAGGCCGCCGAGGTCATCCGGGATCCGCGCATCGCGGCGGTCACCCTGACCGGCAGCGAACGCGCCGGTCGCTCGGTCGCCGGCAACGCCGGCCAGCAGCTCAAGAAGAGCGTGATGGAACTGGGGGGCAGCGACGCCTTCGTGGTGCTGGCGGATGCGGATCTGGACAAGACCGTGGCTGGCGCGATTGCCTCGCGCTTCGGCAACGCGGGCCAGACCTGCATCGCCGCCAAGCGCTTCATCGTGGTCGAGGCGATCGCCGATCGCTTCGTGCAGCGTTTCACCGAGGCCGCGGCGAAGCTGAAGCTCGGCGACCCCGCCGACGACACCACCACGCTGGCGCCGATGGCGCGCCGGGATCTGCGCGACGAACTGCATCGCCAGGTGCAGGCCAGCATCGCCGCCGGCGCGCGGCCGCTGCTGGGGTGCGAACCGGATGCGTCGCACGCGGGCTACCCGGCGTCCCTCCTGGACAATGTCGCGCCCGGCATGCCGGCCTATGCGGAGGAACTGTTCGGCCCGGTCGCCAGCATCCTGCGCGTGCGCGACGAGGCCGAGGCGATACGGGTCGCCAACGACACCAGCTTCGGCCTCGGCGGCAGCGTCTGGACCGGGGATCCGGAGCGGGGCAATCAGGTCGCGCGACAACTGCAGGTCGGCGCTGCGTTCGTCAACGCGATCGTGCGCAGCGACGTGCGCCTGCCGTTCGGCGGCACCAAGCGTTCCGGTTTCGGCCGCGAACTGGCCGGACACGGCATCCACGAGTTCATGAACATCAAGTCGGTCTACGTGGCCTGACCCATCGGCCTCGCGACGCGGGTGTCCCGCGGGTCGACGGCCCTGTGGGGCCATCGCTGGAACAGAGGGTTACGGGCGCCGCCATTCCGAAAGCGGCGTCGCGCTGCCATCTTCCGGGCATTGCCCAGGAGGTTGCCATGAACACATCCGTCGATACCCATCCCGCCCGCGTCATCCGCAAGGTGCGTGGCAGCGCCACGTCCGACGGCGCCGGCGTCAAGCTGACCCGCGTGATCGGTGGACCCGACCTGCCGGATCTGGATCCGTTCCTGCTGCTGGACGAGTTCGGCACCGATCGCGCCGAGGACTACATCGCCGGCTTTCCCGAGCATCCGCATCGCGGTTTCGAGACCGTCACCTACATGCTTGACGGCCGCATGCGCCACCGCGACAACCACGGCAACGAAGGCCTGCTGACCCCGGGTTCGGTGCAGTGGATGACCGCCGGGCGCGGCCTGGTGCACTCGGAGATGCCGGAGCAGGAATCCGGGCGCATGCGTGGTTTCCAGTTGTGGGTGAACCTGCCGGCGCGGGAGAAGATGACCGAGCCGAAGTACCAGGAATTCGCTCCGGAGCGCATCCCGGTGGCCTCGCCGGCGCCGGGCGTGGGCATCAAGGTGATCGCCGGCCGGGTCGGCGACGTGGAAGGCCCGATTTCGCAGCCGGCCACCGATCCGGTCTATCTCGACATCGCGCTGGACGCGGGCAAGGCGTGGGATTACGTGCTGCCCGAAGGCCACAACGCGTTCGTGTATGCCTTCGAGGGCGCGTTGACGGTGGGCGAGGGCGAAGACGCCCGCGCGCTGGAGACCCACGAAATGGCGGTGCTCGGCGGTGGCAACGGTCTCGCGCTGCGCGCGGGCAACCAGCCGGTTCGCGCGATCCTGGTGGCGGGTCGTCCGCTCCGCGAGCCGGTCGTGCGGCATGGACCGTTCGTGATGAACAGCAAGCAGGAAATCATCCAGGCCTTCGTCGATTTCCAGGAAGGACGGTTCTGATCGCATCCCGGGATGCCGGACTGTGGGAGCGACGTCAGTCGCGAATTGTTTCCGGCATCGAGTTCCGGAAGAAAGGAGTCGCACCTCCTGCCACCCTGCGGCTGATGGTCATCGCGACTGACGTCGCTCCCACAGGTGAGGCGGATGAAGGGACAAAAAAAGCCGGGCATCGCCCGGCTTTTTTCGTGTTGCAGGCAGGGCGAAGTCAATCCTTGCCCAGCGCCTTGTAGATCACGCCGCCCAGCAGGCCACCGAGGATCGGCGCCAGCCAGAACAGCCACAGCTGGCTGATCGCGGTCGGGCCGGCGAACAGCGCCACGCCGGTCGAGCGGGCCGGATTCACCGAGGTGTTGGTCACCGGAATGCTGATCAGATGGATCAGGGTCAGGGCCAGGCCGATCGCGATGGGCGCGAACCCGGCCGGCGCGCGGCCGTGGGTGGAACCCATGATGACGATCAGGAAGAACGCGGTCAGCACCACTTCGGTCAGGAACGCCGCCGCCACCGTGTAGCCACCGGGCGACATCGCTCCGTAGCCGTTGCTGGCGAACGCGCCCGCCGCGTTGGGATCGATGGCGAAACCGCTGGCGCCGCTGGCGATATGGAACAGGATGAACCCGGCCGCGATGCCGCCCAGCACCTGGGCGACGACGTAGGGCACCAGTTCCTTGATCGAAAACCGGCCGCCGGCCCACAGGCCGAAACTGACCGCCGGATTGAAATGGCCGCCGGAGATGTGGCCGAACGCATAGGCGCCGGTCAGCACGGTCAGGCCGAAGGCCAGGGCCACGCCGAGGAAGCCGATGCCCAGCGGATTGGCGTCACCGCCGAATTTGGCCGCCAGCACCGCGCTGCCGCAACCGCCCAGCACCAGCCAGAAAGTACCCAGGAACTCCGCCGCGAGTTTCTTTCCAAGACTCATCTGTAATCCCCCAAGGAATGGATGGAACCGTCGTCCGACGGGCCGCACGCGCACGAGGATCGCCCGGGTGCGGCACAAGTATGCCTTGGGTGACTCAAAAAAGTGTGATGACCATCACTCTTGATTAATGATCGGGCAAGGGAATGAACTCGGTCTCGCCGGCGATCCGGCCGAACCGTCCTTCGCGCCAATCGTCCTTGGCCTGTTCGATCCGCTCCTTGGAACTGGACACGAAGTTCCACCACATGTGCCGGTGCGCATCCAGCGGCTCGCCGCCGAGCAGCAACGCCTTGAGCGGCGTTTTCGCGCGCAGCACCGGGCGCGTGCCGGGATCCAGCACCACCAGGTGCTTGTCGGGAATGTCGGCGCCGTCGAGCTGCGCATCGCCTTCCAGGATGTACAGGGCGCGCTCGGCATGGCGATCGTCGATGGCGTGCTCCGCGCCGGGTTCCAGATCCAGCGCCACGTTGAAGGTGTCGGCGAACACCCGTACCGGCGATTCCTCGCCATAGGCGCGCCCGGCGATCACCCGCAGCCAGGTGCCGGCCCGGCGTTGCTGCGGCAGGGTGTCGGCCTTGTGGTGGTGGAACTCCGGCGCGACTTCCTCGTACGCCTTCGGCAGCGCCACCCAGGTCTGCATGCCATGCAGCGGATGCGGATGCGCGCGCACGTCGGACGGCGTGCGCTCGGAATGGGCGATGCCGCGACCGGCGGTCATCCAGTTGACATCACCGGGCAGGATGACCTGTTCCGACCCCAGCGTGTCCTTGTGGTTGATCGCGCCGCTCCACAGGAAGGTCACCGTGGCAAGACCGATGTGCGGATGCGGACGCACGTCCACGCCGCGCCCTTCGTCGAAGGTCGCCGGTCCCATGTGATCGACGAACACGAACGGGCCGACGCTGCGCGCCTGCAGGCTGGGCACCGCGCGACGGACCTGGAATCCGCCCAGGTC
>Ga0247823_10002754_pt1 | contig 14442 bp, 13 predicted proteins | sample 13C_PalmiticAcid_2_FD_192426 | JGI IMG/M metagenome (GOLD analysis project Ga0247823, IMG submission 192426) | Soil microbial communities from agricultural site in Penn Yan, New York, United States - 13C_PalmiticAcid_Day30 | ecosystem: Environmental > Terrestrial > Soil > Agricultural land...
CTCCGACCCGGCGCCGAGCCTGCTCAAGCCCGTCGTGCGGCGCCAGGTGGGCAACAAGGTCAACAGCCTCGAGCCCGCCGACTATCTCAAGCTGGGGCTGCAGCACTGGCCCAACGTGACCGACCCGAACAGCCGCATCCACCGCTGGACCATGCGCAACGTGCCCATGCAGCTCGACTGGGAGCAGCCCAGCCTGAAGAAGCTCACGCGCAACACCCCCAACTCCAACTCCAACAACAACAACAACAACAACAACAACCGACCACCATCCACCAACCTCAACATCTCAGCCCTCTTCCCCCCGGAAACAGAGCCCGTGGTGCTCGACTACAAGACGGGCGAGTGGGTCTACTTCGTCATCACCAACAACTACACGGTCGAGGACGCCTCCCCGCCGCGCACACTGCCGCAGTCGGTGCACCCGATCCACCTGCATGGGCACGACGTGCTGGTGCTGGCGCAGGGCGAAGGGCCCTTTGGGAGGCACGTCGTGCCGCAGCTCGACAACCCGGCCCGGCGCGACGTGGTCAACTGCCCGCTCAACGGCTACGTGTGGATCGCGTTCGAGGTCAACAACCCCGGGGCCTGGCTGATTCACTGTCACATCGCGTGGCACGCGAGCAGCGGGCTGGCGCTGCAGTTTATTGAGCAGCCGGGCAAGATCAGGCCGCTGCTGCAGAAGAATAGGGCGCTGGGGCAGTTGGGGGATAGGTGTGAGGACTGGAGTCGGTGGTATAAGACGGTGAATGTCAAGCAGGGGGCTGTGCAGGAGGATTCGGGTGTTTAGGGGGGGTTCTCGGGTGAAGAATGTCTTGAGATGCGGAAGGGTTCATGCTGTCGTTGAAGATGTGAATTGAAAGGGGAGGTATAAGGGATAGTCATGGTCGAATGCCGAGTCTGGTGGTTGAGAATAGTGCGAAAAACTCATGTTGTGTGGGAGATTTCGGACAGAGTGCATGGGGAGGACGTTCTGTTCAGGGGCTAAGATACTTGGATAAATTTCACTTTCAGAGTAACAATGCCACAACACAACCGCTTGTTATCTCCTCAACTTGTACTACACCAAGATGACGGAGACTAGACAAAACCTCAATTTGATCATGGTTCACCAGAGTATGAACCTGAGATTGTTCAGAATAACGACGATAATAGCCTAATCCACCCCTCCACTGTCAAGACTATAAGGACAAAACTCCACGAGAGCGCAGCCACCGCTCAGACGGCAGCAGCAGGAACCGCATTCCAGAGCGGATCAAACCCAGCCCCCCAAATCCACTTATCATCAGGACCCAGCCCCAGCGTCGAGTCATACGCCAGCTGGGCGAGCTTGAACCAGGCCTCCCCCTTCACAGGAAAGTCCTCACTGCCTTCCCCCCCCTCGTACCGCTTCGACACCTCCTCCCCATTCTTAATGGCCCGCACAAACTTGGCCACATGCCCATCGTCATGCGCCGTGTTAACCACCTGATACAACCCCGCCCAGTCCAGCCCCTTACTCCACGTCGGCGCGTAGCCCTCGATCCACTCGAGCCTCAGCTCCGCCGCCGCCCCGGCCGCGTACCAGACCAAATCCAGCCTCGCCTTCCTTTCAACCAGCCGCACCTTGTCCGCCAGGCCCAGCCACGGCAGCCGGTTGAACACGGTCAAAAAGATGCTCGCATTGACGTTGTGCATGTGGAAGAAGTCGACGCGCCGCGCCTTGCCCGCGCGGTGCGCCCCGCCCGCCGAGTACGCCGCCAGGTTGATCGCCTCGGCCGTGGCGCGCTCGAGCGCCGCCTCGGTGCGCCCAGGGACCCGCCACTGCGCCGCCAGCGCCGCGATCTCGGCGCCCGCGCGGCCGATGACGCCCTCGCGAACCCGGACGGGACCCTCCTGCACCTTGGCCGCCGTGCGGATCTTGTCTGTCGCGCGCACCTCGTTGTAGAGGGACAGGAGGGGCTTGGACGGGGTTTCAGGGGAAACGGCGGCGGCGAGTTCCTCGCTCTGCTGGAAGAAGCCCTCGAGGTTGGCCGAGTCGTGCACGGCGGCCTGGGCGAGGCCCTCGGCGATGATGGCAGGCAGCTCAAACTCGACGCCGAAGCCGAGGTGGATGATGGGGTGGAAGGCGCCCTCGTAAAGCTGCGCGAAGATGGTCTCGGCGTTGGCGGTGCCGCTGAAGACGTACTCCTGCAAGACGGCTTGCCATCCCTTGGCGGCGATCTCCTCCTTGAAAAACACCAGATAGTTGGTGTAGTGGCTGAGGTTGCCGATGTGCTTGCGGAAGGTGTCGGGGTCGTGGAGGGCTTGGACGGCGGCCTTGTCGAGGGGCGGGATGGGCCGTTGGATGGCTACGCCGTCGTCGTACGCGCGTTGGATCTCATCCGGACCGCCGCCGAGCGCCAGGACGGAGAGGACCGAGTGGGGGATGTGGTTGTGGCCGCCGACGTCGCGCCAGAAGATGTGGTGGTCGTCATGGTTCCGTTGGAGTAGCTCGTTGGCCCGTTCGAGGGCTCCGGGGGGGTTTTCGGAGATGCGGCCGAGACCAAGATTGGCCGAGAGCTGGATGGAGGGGGCTGTCGTGGTAGACATGGCTGGCGGTAGGGGGTTGCCTTACTGAGTGATGTGTTGTTGGTCGAACTGGCTTGGATCTGGCAGATGGTTTCACGTTCCAAGTGCCCCAGATGCAAAATATAGTCGAGAAAAGATACGTATCTGCACGAATGCCACTTCCGAGTGAACATGCCATGCCGAAGCTGCGTGTTAAACCCTTTCGGACATGGGCTTGGATTCCCGAGCTTGCAGTTCCCGATCCCGCCCATCCGATCCCCTCTGCCGCGACTCCTCTCCCCGACAATGCATTTCAAACAGCCAAGTACTTATCTGCTTGCGAGATGTTAAGTTTCGTAGTCTTTCGGTTATTTTAACTCTGCTTTCCAAATCTGGCCCAGTATCTCATCGCCCCCTGAATACCCCTGAATTGCCCCTGAGCGAGCATCCAACCATGTCAACCACCACAACCACAACGACAAAGGTCGAAACCCCCTTCACCACCGGTGCAATTCAGCAAGATGCCAATTTTTGGCGCGAGTACATCGCCTCCCGCCCGGCGCCTCCCGAAGAGTTCTTCCGCGTCATCCAAGACTACCACCGCACCCACGGCGATCCGACTACCGCCCTTGCCCACGACGTTGGCACTGGCCCCGGCAACATTGCCGAACGCCTGCTCCGGTACTACGACCGCGTGGTCGGCTCCGACGTCAACAAACAGGCCCTGGCTGCAGCGCCGGAGCTGGTCTCGCCCGACCTAATCTCTCGCCTCACCCTGGTCCACTCGCCGGCCGAAAGCCTCGCCGACGCGGTGGACGAGACCATCGGCGGCGGGGGCAAGACCGACTTGCTCACCGTCAGCGAGTGTATCCCGCTGCTGGATGCCCCGCGCGCCCTCGCGGCCTTCCGAAGCCTGCTCCGGCCCGGCGGCACACTGGCCATTTACTTTTACGGACGTCCCATCTTCACCGGGGGCGCTGAACCCGCGCGTCTGGATGCTCTGTACGACCGCATCGCAACCCGCATCTGCAGCTTTCTCCTCCCGTTCAAGGGCACGCCGGGCTTCCCCGTCCATCAGCGCGCCGCCGAGGCGCTGGTGAGCCAGTTGGATAGCATCGCGCTGCCGTCTGGAGAGTGGGAGCATGTTGTACGCTACAAGTGGAACCCGGACGTGTCGCTGCTCTTCAACAGCAAGGACGGGTATGATTTTGAGTTTGAGCGTGTCGATCGCCGGGAGGAAGGGGAGACGACGGAGGAGATTCGGGACCGCACGTGGTGGCAGGACGAGTGGGACGCTGACCGCATCAAGGCGTATCTCGACTCAGTCTACCCGAGCTACATTGAAAAGGCCGGGAGTGCTAGGTATGCGGAGATTGAGCAGGGCATTGAGGAGTTCAGGGAAGCTCTGGGCGGAGGGAAAGTCACTGTCAGCTTTCCGGTGGTGTTGATTTTGGCTACCAAGAAATGAGGCACGGAAGTTAAAGGGTTAATAGACAGTTGTGACTCAAAGCTACAAAATCAGAGCCTCGATTCTGGGATACAAAGTCTTTGTGAATCATTGCAAGTTGTCATATCATGGCTTGAACCCATCCACAACCCGTCCAGCCCGGATATACTCTGTGATCCATCCAATCGTCATCCTGAGCAAAGTGAGCCTCGCTTGCACAAATCTTGCTGGTACATACCACAGTTTATGTTAGATGGGGGCTTGGCTTACCTGCTCCGTTTGGTGTCCGCAAACTTCTCATGATCGCCAACGAGATGCTCTTGATACCACGGGTCCTGCTTCATGCGCTTGTAGCTTTCCAGGTCCTCAAACACCACTTGGCTGAAGCAGTCATAGTCGGCCACGTTGGCCATCTGGGAATCGTAAAGCTGTGCCATGAGCGCCCGGGTCTCCGTTGTATTATGGATCTTTTTTTGTCAAATCAGTCAGAATCGACCTTACCCCAATCTACACCCAGGACAAACAAACCTGTGTCCATCGCTTCACGCCATACTTTACCATGAGATCCTTGGTCAACGGGGCCGAGACCTGGGTCATGTGGCGGCGGTAATCCTCTTCGCTCATGCCTGGCTTGCGGTACCCGCAGATGGTGAGGCAAAGGTATTGGACTTTCTTGACGCCATTACTGTCGTCAGCTCCATTGCTTCCGCCGTTTGCCGGGGTCTCTGATGTTGAGGGCATCTTGGCTTCTGTTGCTCCTGAGACGAGGATCGGGAAGTGCCTGGCCCTTCACACACGCACGATCTACATTGAGGGAAAGCCTGGGACTTCGCAAAGCCCCGTCACCCCCAACTCACCGGAAAGATTCCGGGAATGGTCAATCCGGTCGGAATCCAGCCCTCTGTCCGTGATGCTCAAAGAGCCTGCCAAGACTCAGGAGCCCAGCCTCGGAATCCGATGACTGTCCAAAAGGGGTAAGCTGCGGGCCACAATGCCGCCTTACAGTGCATACCATCCTTTAAAATGGCGCCATAACCAGCCCGGTTGAGTTCATATCGGAACTGAGCCGGGAATCATACGGGGATTGGTGTTCTGGGGCCGGATTTGAATATCTGATTCTGATGGGCAACAGCGTGGGAGATTGTCGACCATTAAACGAGCTCGCACAATCACGCAAGAGAATGGGGTCGCAACGCTATGCTTTCTAAGTCATTGCGACATTGCTTCCAAATTCGTAGAATGGATATCACTTGAATCACCCTCGTCGCGGTTCGGCTGAAAAGGTGGCCATCTAGTCTGGGATGTTTGGGTCCCACGCCCAACCTAGCGTGTCGATTCGTTTCCTTCTCGAGCTGGAGAGACAAGTCGGATTAATAAAGCAGGGCAGTCTCCAATGTATTGGCCCCGCCGAGCGGTTGACTTTGTGTAAGGCATCGACCAGGTGGACGTCTCCCTCATGATACGCAAGATCAAAAGTGCCACTCTTTTTCCCCTGGAGACGGATCTGGAGCTTGCCGTTATTATCAATGGCCTGGATAAAGAGGTTGCCAATTTCCCCAGTAGTTGCCCAAATACTCGCGCAATGGACGCGGGGCAGTTTTCTGCCTTTTCTCTAGAGTTCTTTCTTAGTGTGGCCCATATCGTTGAGGGGTGAATCGACCGCGATCTTCAGGTACTCGTTGGGTTCTTTGGTGTCCAACAGAGTCGCCGACAGGAACTGGCACAGGAGACCGGCTCTATCATTGTGATCAAGCGAGTTTTGAAGCACGGTACAGGCATCAAGCTCGGGTATTGGGTGAACGCAACATGTCCTTCCTGGCATGCTCTCATGGTGGCACGCCACTACACAAGTCGAGACGCTGAGTCTCCCAACAATACCTAGCCAGGAAGTTGACTTTGGACAAAATCGGCACGGTGCCCCTGCTCTCGCAATGTTTTGCTAGGGGGCCGGGCATGGTCTGTCACAATGTCACCGCGGATGATGAAAGACGGAGCCAGGCGTTGAATCCGTGCCCGAGTTGGTCTGGTCATTTGAACGCCTACATATTCCACTTCACATCTCGCAGCTTCATATGTCACAGCTTTACACCTCCCAGCTCCCCCATGTATTATTTGCTTTGAGGTCGACAATGCTTACTTCGGTAGGGTCGACGACAGATATCTCCAACTCTCTTCAACATGATCAACTGTACCCCCGGGGGTTCCCTTACCGTCACGTTTACACCTAGTACTAGCCTCCTGTATTTCTATAAATAGTACGCTAATTATTCAGACGTCTCCTGGCGGATACCGAAATCGAGCGTGAGCGAGAGAAGCGACGCCGCAAGTTCCGTTTCCGCCGCTACGATATGAGGTGGTGGTTTTCTACGTCAGAAAACCACCGGCAGCTCCAGATTGTTCTTCTCGCCAAGTTTGAATATACTCGCGGCGCTAAAAGTTGGAGAAGTGGGAAGAAGAACCAGGGGATACTCGTCCAGGACCGACGACACGACATGCCTTTGTTTTTCAGCGAGTGCTGCGACAGAGTATCACCATCACCCAGAACGCCACCACCAACCCGGTGGCGTACAATCTCACTAGAGGCGCATTGATATTAGGGTTCAGGCGTCCCGGGATCCGGGCCGTGGAGAGGGAGACTTTGTCTTGAGCGTTCAAGAACTGGAGGCTTACGCGAGTTGAGAATCGCTGAGGCATGGTCATCTCTTTTATTTGAATAGAATTAGGAAGAAAAGAGGGAAGAAAAGAGGGAAGAAAAGAGGGAAGAAAAGAGGGAAGAAATGAGGGGGAAGGAAGAAGAAGGAAGAAAAAGTACCAGGAGTAAGAGGAAGAGCCTGGCCGCCCTGTCACTCAGCCACCCCATTGATCAGTTGGGGGTGCTTTGGGCCTCCGACAATGGCGGGTTCGAGCTAACTTGGCCAATGATGCCAGTCTCCAGAATACCTAGGTCGATACCGACACACACACTGTTTCTGTACAAATCCCAGTCGTGGAAGAGTAAGGTAGCAACAGTAGTTGAACTGGGCTTACTCGCCAAAGCATTGTTCAAAGGCCCATGTCTTGATAACTTCCAGCTCTCACATAGATACTCGTACAGTACAGCCGATTACAATAGAGCGAGATCGACAAGATAACCATCACTCTGAGCCACTCGAAAGACACACGAGGGGGCCGCCCGCAGTGGACAAACCCTTCAATCCAACTGCATTACAGCTCATACGGCTTCGGATCCGTGAATATCAGATGCGGCTTCCGTTTCGCCAGGTTCAATATCGTCTCGGCAAACACCCCGTTCGCCCAGGCAAACCAGCTCCCTAACACCACCAAGTCAGCACTGACCCGGGCTCCGGTACTCAAAAAGCAGGGTCAACTTACGTGTGTACGACTGAGAGTAAATCACATTGACGCTCTCGTGGATCAGCCCCAGCTTGCTCGACTTGAGCACCATCTGCAGGCACCCCATGATCTCCTCGTCATCGTCCGACGTCTGCGCCTGCACCAGCAGGCTCATGGGCCAGGCGTTTTGCAAGCCGATATGCGGTCCTGTCACCCCAAATCAGTCAGTCACCCCCCCACGAGACCTAGCGGGGAACAAAACTCACCGCCAATACCCCGAAACTCCTTCCCCGTCAAAAAGTACGGATTTCCAGCCTTCTCCAACAACATCCTCCTCGTATTCCGGTATGTCGCGTCGTCCGCCTTGACGAACCCCATCAGCGGCAGCGCCAGCAGGCTCGGGTAGTTGGCGTCGTCCATCATCAGCGCGCTGCCGTACCCGTCCACCTCGTACGCGAACACGTCGCCGTACGTCTTGTGCTTGACCACGCCGTGCTCCCATATGCCCTCCGTAAGGCGCTTGCTCCACGCCTCGAGCGTGCGGCTCAGCTCCGCGTCCGACGCCGCGCCCGTGGCCCGGAGAACGGCGGCCGTGCGCCCGAGCTCGACGGCCATCTGCGCGTTGGCGGGGATGAAGAAGCCGAAGATGGTCGCGTCGTCGCTGGGGCGGAAGGCGGAGCGAATCAGGCCCGTGCCGTTGTTGAGCGGGTTGCCGACGCCGGCCAGGTTGAGGGTCTCGGTGCCCGTGTTGGTGTTGCGCTGGAAGGTGTACTCGTTGGGGCGGTAGTCGCCCGTCTCCGGGTCGAAGGTGCTCTGGCTCTGGGCGTCGAGGACGGAGAGGAGCTGGTTGAGGGCCTTGTACCAGCGCGGGTTGAGGAAGTCGGTCTTGCGGGTGTGGTGGTAGAATTCGTTGGCAAGGGCGAGGAAGTGCGCGAGGGAGTCGAGCTCGTACTTGCACTCAAAGACGCTAAGGGGTTCGTAGATGGGGTGGACCACGTCGTCCTGCCCGTTGAGGCTCACGGGGAGCCCGGAGATGGGGGGCGGCTGGAAGGCGTTGCAGTAGGGCGACTGGATCACGTATTCGCTCTGCGTGTTGATGGCGCCGAGGATGAGGGTGTAGATCGCCGGGTCCTTCATGGCGAGTGCCTGATATGGCTTCAGTTGGTTGGTGCTATCCCGCAGCCATTCTGCGAGGATGTCTCCCGTGATGACGAAGGACTGGGGGCCTTCCCACTCGCCCTTGTCGAGCCAAGCATATTTCTCCCTCCGGCTGCGCAGCTGCTGGTTGATCTTCGCATCCTTCCCATCTGTATGGAACTTGATCGTCGTGTCGGTTGTGGAGGGAAATGCATTTTCGAACAGCCGTGCCAGATCGGGGTTCTTCATGCGCGAGGTGATGTCGCTGATGACCTTTTCGATCGTGTCCGAGTGGAAGGTCCGACATTGAGGGTTGGGTCGCTGGAAAGGAAGCTCGAGGGGTCCGTTGCTACGAGGGGGGCTTGGTGGTTGGTTAGCTTAGGGGCTGTGGTGCTGTCATCAGGCACGGCGAGCAAGAGACTCACTGCGGATAGGCAGCATAGTGGGTGTAGTCCGGGCAAGCTGCCATGTCAAAATTACCCATCAATGGCTCTTGCTGTCCATCCTTGCCCAGTGATGCCATTGTCGGGGCCAACAAGGGCACAATTAGGGAGCACCATGAGAGGCGAAGCATTGTGGCTGTGGGCGCATTCGTACCTAACCCGACGATGGCAATGGGAGCTCCGAGGGGCAGAGTAGGTACCTTGAGGGCTGGGTATCCTTAAGTCTCCAGGAAGTAACACAGGACAGGTTACTTCATCAGCACGGCCGCATCTTGTGTTTATGCAGCTTCGAGGTGCTAGCCGAGCGGGTGGGAATTGGCATGGAGGTTTTGGCTCGATGAAGAGGAAGAGAGATCACCGGCGAGATTGTTGAAGGGACAGTCTGATGTTGCACTTCGTATGGGCGACATGGTTGGGGTGCGGCTTGGCGGGGAGACAAGGTTTCCGAAGGTGGGGTAATCCTGGTCCATGCTTCAGAACCTGGGGGACCTTGCATATTCCGTTCACATTCGTGGACCCCTTCGCACGCTGTTCCTGATTCAGCATCTTAAAGTCAACTAGACGATCTTGCTCAAAGTTTCTTTTGTTTCCGCTATTTAGAAACTGTCTCTGCACCATGCTGCCTACGAAAACGGATCGAGAAGATGTCTCTGACACTCAGAGTCGATCCGTGTAGATACGAAGTAGGACCGATTCCAAGAGACGAGCTGCCTAGCATGGCCCTGTCGCCGCTTCAATCACTTCTTGGAGAAGAACGACATGATGCTGCCCTGCCCTTTCTGCCCGCCCTTCTTTGGCTTCGCGGCCTGCGTCGATGGCGCCGAGCTCGCTGTCTTGGGCTTGACCGGCGGAGCAGGCTCGTCCTCTGAGAACGACTCCCAACCCGGTTCTTGGACGGTGACTGCAATGGAGGGTTAGCCTTGCAAGGCGAATCACTTTCAACATGGAAACATACCAAGATATCCTTGATCGTCCATGAGCTGCTTCTTGCGCATGACCCGTCTCTTGCCGCGCCGCCGGCCGTTGGCAGAAGCAGTAACTACCTCTGTCTCCTCCTCCTTGGCGGGTTCCGGCGCAGGTGGTTCCTCGTCCATGGGCTCTTCGGCGGGCGTCTCTGCTTTGTCTGACGCCTCCTCCTCCTCTTCTTCGTCATCCTCTTCCATCATGCGCCTGAGCTCCTCCTCCCTTTGCTTCTTGCTCTTGAATCCCGAGGCGCTTCGGGGTTTGGGTTGCGGCATCTCTTCATCGTCCTCTCCATCATCCGACATCGGTTGCACACTCGCATCTCCGCTGCTAAGCGCCGCAGGCGATGTGACCTCTGCTTCCTTCTTGGGCTTGGCTGGTTTAGCGGCTGCTTTGGAGAAGGCCTGCATGATGCCGGAACTGGCACCGCGCTTGAGGGCTGGGACAGGTTTCTTGGCTGGCCCTGAGGAAGAGGCCTTGTCAGCCGTCTCCTGAACGGGCTGAGCAGCTTTTGGCTCTTCCTTGACCTTTGCCGATGTGGGCGGTGGTGCAGGCTTCGAAAATGCGGGCTTTGCTTGAGGCTTAATTGTTGTAGCGGCACCGGCTTTTGCGCCGGCCCCACGCCGTTCTCTGCGACGCACCCTGGGGTTGATGATGGGCACAAGGCTCTTTTGATCATCGCCAGCATCGAGGGTGAGCACTTGGTTGGCAGCGTCAGCGAGCAGCGCCATGTCCTGTCATATGGTCAATCACCAAGTTCTGTATACCTAGAAAGGCGAGATCCAACCTTGTTGGGGTGAGGCCCGATACTGTAAACGTGAATGGAGGTCACCTCCTCGTAATCCGCAAGAGTCGCTTGGGCTTTAGTTAGCACCGCGACTTCAAGAGAGGACTGAAGTACTAACCTTCAAGCCGCTCCTCGGGTACTAAAGAGAGTGAGAAGGTGGGCACAGTCTCTGTGAGCGACCCAACCTCGGGGGGCGAGCTTGCCATCTCGACGTCGCCATCGGCACTGTTCCGTGGCGCATCGCTGGCATTCTTGGTGCCATAGACCAGGTACGTGGCATGCACAGCTCCGGGGCGTTTCGCGTTCTGGCTCCTGTGAAACTCATAGAGCATCCTGCGTTGTGTTAGTTGTCGTTCAATGCTAGGCTGGTCATGGAACCGTACTGCTTTGCCGTATTGACGTGGACTTGCAATGCCCGGCTCAGATGCCGGTAAGTGACCTGCGAGATAGGGTTCCCGGTCAGTTCCCGGTTCCTGGTTGGGCATCGCCTGCCATTTCACGACCAGAAATAAAGATTCATACCACTTTGTCCTCGGTGAGAACATTCTCGGCGAGAAACCTGCTGTAGCTCTCCATCGCGGGTGAGCAAAGTGGTTGCAACTCTGCGAACAAAGCTCGATGGCTTTTCGAGGTGGTAAGGTGGTGATGGAGTCAAGTCGCGACGCGGTTTCCGATAATAAATGAAGCGCGAAGTCACGTTCTCGCCAATCAAACCTGGAACCCTTGCTGGTGCGGATCTCAGTGGCTTGCAACCCTTGTCAGCCCCAGCCCAACCCCTGAATCGCATTGTCCAGTGATTCGCGGGCCCGTGGAAATTGGGACCGGGAACGCGACTTGACGAAAAGCTTGGGTGGCCGCAACGCTCCATCAAGGTGCTTCACATACTCCACGTTGCCCTCCTTCACAACCTGGAATTCTTGTCCACAAGGGTTCTCTCCTTGTTGCGCCATCGTGTTCGTTCATTCAATGGTCGCGCCATGACTCGCTCTGCCTTTAGTCCTATTTAATCCTACCTGATTTTGTGCCACGGCTGCCTCGCATCTCATCGCCTCGCATCGCATCTCGAACCGACAAAGTTGCTGCGGCAAACTCGCGGCGCATCGCAGACTGCCACCATGGCCGCCTTTCCAAGATTCCGGTTCCTGGCGATTGCCATCATCTTCCACTTCGTGTACATACTTTCCATCTTCGATATCTACTTCATCAGCCCCATCGTCTCGGGCATGCGCTTGTTCCAAATAGAAAGACCAGCGTCAAGTCCAGCACCCGCAGATCGCCTGGTGCTGTTCGTAGGTTCGTCAAGCAATAGACTCCTGCTGCCGTAAAAGTGAAAGCAATCGCATGCTGATTCCCTTGTGCGCAGGAGACGGACTGCGTGCCGACAAGGCGCTCCAATCGCACCCCGAGCCCTACCCCAAATCCGACGAAGACCTTGTTCCGAGACCCCTCGCCCCTTTCCTGCGGTCCAAGATCTTGGAGGAAGGGACATTTGGCGTCTCTCACACCCGAGTGCCGACCGAGTCACGGCCCGGCCATGTGGCTCTCATTGCCGGTCTGTACGAGGATGTCTCGGCCGTGACCACCGGCTGGAAGATGAACCCGGTCAACTTCGACAGCCTCTTCAACCGCAGTCGGCACACATGGAGCTGGGGCAGTCCCGATATCCTGCCCATGTTTGAACATGGCGCTGTTCCGGGACGGGTTGACGCTTTTACGTACGGCCATGAACTGGAGGATTTCTCTCAGGATGCCCTTGTGCTCGATCTTTGGGTGTTCGACCACGTCAAGGACTTCTTCGCCGAAGCGCGGACGGACAAGGTGCTCAATGAGGCGCTGAGGCAGGACAAGATTGTCTTTTTCCTCCACCTGCTGGGACTGGACACTACGGGACACTCTTACCGCCCATATTCGAAGGAGTACTTGCACAATATCAAGGTGGTCGACGACGGGGTCAGGGAGATCACCGAACTGTTCAACGACTTCTACCGGGACGACCGTACGGCTTTCGTTTTCACCGCCGACCACGGCATGAGCGACTGGGGCAGCCACGGCGACGGCCACCCCAACAACACCCGCACGCCACTGATTGCATGGGGTTCAGGGGTCGCTAAGCCCCAGCTCTACCCGGGAGAGGTCGCACCAGGACATGACGAATACTCGGCAGATTGGCACCTCGACGAAGTTAGGAGACATGACGTTGCGCAGGCTGATGTTGCCGCACTCATGGCATATCTCATTGGTACCGAGTTCCCGGCGAACTCCGTCGGTGAACTGCCCCTGTCCTTCCTGACGGCCGATCTTAAGGAGAAGGCCGAAGCGTCGCTCATCAATGCGCAGGGGATCCTGGAGCAGTACCGCGTCAAGGAAGAGAATAAGAAGGTCACCGAGCTAAGGTATCGACCTTACAAGCCTCTGAGCGACAAGGGCCAGGAACCCGAAAGCCGCATCGCCCACATCCGCCAACTTATCGAGGCAGGGAGCTACGAGGAAGCCATCGAGGAATCCGCCGCCCTTCTGAAAGTGGGTCTTGCCGGCCTCAGGTATCTGCAGACCTACGACTGGCTATTCCTGAGGGCTCTGATCACGATCGGCTATCTGGGCTGGGTCGCGTATGCGCTTACAAAGGTCATCGACCTTCACGTGCTGCACGGGCGCTTCCAACCCTCCAGGACGCTTACCGGGACCCTTGTTTCGACTTCGGCCCTGACAGCACTCTATGCTTCCTTCTTCATCTCGAAATCGCCGCTGACATATTATGCTTACGCCTTCTTCCCTGTGTTTTTCTGGGAAGAGGTGTATGCGCAACGGAAGAGCCTCGTGGAGGGCCGGAAGCAACTCTTTGCCCATGTCAAGTCGGGGGCCAGCTTTGCTTCGCTGGTCTTTAACTGTGCTATTTATGTCGGAATCATCGAGTCGATGGTACGTTTTGCTGGTCTTTGATCTGTTGGATTTGTGTACTAACAACTGCAGGCCTTGGGCTACATCCACCGCGAGATCCTGACCGTCATTTTTGTCATTGGCGCTTTCTGGCCGATTGCTTACGGCTTCACATTCCTTCAGCAACACGCAGCGCTCTCTGTCACATGGTTCCTCTCCTGCATCGCCATGAGCACTTTCACACTCCTTCCGGCCATGAAGACCGAGGATGTGAACCTGATGTGCGTTCCCCTGAAACACCTGTCTCATGACACGCGCTAACTCGACTTTGCAGCATGGTTGGGGGTGCCTTGATGGTCGTTGTTGGCGTCCTGTACCTCGTCCTGGAGGACTTTGTTCTCGCAGATTTCACTTGGTCAGAGAAGCCGTCCGCTCCAAGAAACCATGTTTCGAGGACGCTTGTGGGCATCCAGATCGGCCTCACCCTCCTTTCCATGGCCATCACTCGCTCTAGTGCCTTGTCGCTGCAGGCCAAGCAGGGCCTCCCCCGTGGCAACCAGATCATGGGCTGGGTTGTTCTTGGTAAGTCGCAGAAGCGGCGCAACTCGCATGCTCTTGCTAACCTCGCCGCAGTTGCCTCGCTCCTTATGCCTCTGGCGTACCGTTTGCAACCCAAGAGCCACTACATGCACAGGATCCTGGTCATCTTCCTCACCTGTGCGCCTACCTTTGTCATCCTGACCATCTCCTACGAGGGGCTCTTTTACCTCGCCTTCTCGGCCATTCTCGTCAGCTGGGTCCGCCTAGAGCACGCCATCTTCCAATTCTCACGGTCCCGATCCTCGTCCTCCGCAACAACCAACGGTGCAGCATCATCATCATCATCATCATCAACAACAACAGCAACAAACGGCTCCGCTCACCCTCCA
>Ga0247823_10002755_pt1 | contig 14440 bp, 19 predicted proteins | sample 13C_PalmiticAcid_2_FD_192426 | JGI IMG/M metagenome (GOLD analysis project Ga0247823, IMG submission 192426) | Soil microbial communities from agricultural site in Penn Yan, New York, United States - 13C_PalmiticAcid_Day30 | ecosystem: Environmental > Terrestrial > Soil > Agricultural land...
GTTGGCCGGCGTGCATTTCCATGAAGAGCTGGCCGATCCGCTGGAGGCCCAGCGCGAGCGCCTGCTCACGCATTTCCGCGCACTGGGACAGGCCGCTACGCCGGCCGAAGCGCTGGCGCAATCCACCCGCCTGCGCCTGCTGACGGCGGTGCGCGAAGGGCCGCAAGGCGCGCGCACCTTGAATGCGCGCATCGAGCGCCTGCTGGCCGAAGCGAGCGGGCCCGTGCGCTCCACGCCGGGCGGCCACTTCCACGGACAGCTGCTCATCGTCACCGAGAACAGTTACCGCCATCGTCTCTTCAACGGCGACATCGGTCTGTGCCTGCGCGACGCCACAGGCGCGCTGGTGGCCTGGTTCCCCGGCGACACCGCCGACGCGCCGCGCGCCTTCCATCCGGCCGCGCTGCCCGCGCACGAGTCCGCCTTCGCGATGACCGTGCACAAGGCGCAAGGTTCGGAGTTCGACACGGTGTGGCTGCTGCTGCCCGCGCGCGGCAACCGCGTGCTCTCGCGCGAACTCGTCTACACCGGCCTCACTCGCGCCCGCCGCGAACTGCATGTCGCCGGCAGCGAGGCGGTGATCCGCGAAGCGCTGTCGCGGCATGCGAGCCGCTGGTCGGGACTGGGGTGGCGGCTGGGTGCGCGCTGACCGGAGTCGTCCCACGGGCTCATCACGATGATGCATGGGCATAGCGCGCCTGGGCGTTTGCGATAACCCCCCCAACGGCGTATACCTGTTCCTGCTGACTGGCAGTCCCTTCCGCCGCACCTGGCCGGCGACCTTCCTCCCTATCGGCCCATTTTGCGCAAACCGCGCGTGCCGAGGAGGTGTGTGTGTGACGAGTCAGCACGTCCAGGTCTTCATCCTGCACCTGGGATCGCAGCAATCCATCGGGCCGGACGACCTGCGGGTCATGTGGGCCACGGCGTGCGAGTCGCTGGACATCTCGGTGTCGCGCCGGCCACCGGGCCATGGCAACAACACCGGCCGTCCCTGTTTCGGCCTATGGGCCGGCCGCCAGTTTCACCGCGTGCCGGCGGAACAGCGCTTGCGCGCCATGCTGGAAGCGCGCGGCTATCTCTTCACGCTCACGCATACCGCTCTTTAGGAGGGCGCATGGCTTTTGATGTCGGGATCGGCAAGTGCCGGTCGGTGTCGTCGGATTCGGTGGAGGTCTGGGTGGACGGGTCCATCGTCCGCCGGCTGATGCCGGAAACGCGCTGGCAACGCGACGGCATCAGCGTGCTGCAGGTGCCCACCAAACTGTGCAGTGCCCGTCATCGGCTGGCCGAAGGAGAAGAGGTCTTCCTCGACACCGGCCTCATCAACGCCAACAGCGCCGGCAAGCTGGATGTGAATGGCAGCGGCGAGTTCGCGCGGGCGCGCCTGTCGCTGCTCGTGCCCTCCATCGACATCGACGCCAAGCCGCCGCCGTCGCGCAAGGCCAGTTGGCGCTGACACGCGTCGGCGACGGCGCTCACCGTCTCATCTGACAACCGACGAACGGCGCAGGCGCCCCCTGTGCGTCCCCGCGCGGACCGCGTTATGGTCCGTTCCAGGGCGAGAGGGGAAGCCACATGGGACGTGGTCGACGCGGTTTCATCGACAACTTGGCCACGCTGCCATGGCCCGTCGGGCTGTGCGTGGGCCTCGTGGGTTATCTGGCCATCGCGCATGGCATTCCTTTGCTGTTCGCGCGCAGCGGTGCGCTGGGCGGCGCATTCCAGACGTTCAATCCCTTCCTGCCGTTGGCCTGGGTGTTCCTCGGCCTGTGCGTGATCGCGGCGGCGATGTCGTTCTTCGACGCGCGCCGCACGCGCCGGCTGCTGGACACCCGCAGCGGCCTTGAGAGTGTCGCGGCGCTGGGCTGGCGCGATTTCGAGCGCCTGGTGGGCGAGGCCTATCGTCGTCGTGGCTACACGGTGGAGGAAACGGGCCTGGGCGGCGCCGATGGCGGCATCGACCTGGTCCTGAATCGCGACGGCAAGCGCACGCTGGTGCAGTGCAAGCAATGGCGACGCGAGAAGGTGCCGGTCAACGTGGTGCGCGAGATGTTCGGGCTGATGACGCACCACGGCGCGGATGCGGTACGCATCGCGGCCCTCGGCGGCTTCACGCCGGATGCGGCGCGGTTCGCGGAAGGCAAGCCGATTGCCTTGATCGACGGGATGACGTTGCTCGGGATGATCAGGGACGTGCAGGCGAACGGTGCAAATCCCCCTAAGAACGCCGAGCCGGTGATCGATCCGGCGATGGCTGGATCTACAAGCCCGAGTTGCCCGGCCTGCAAGGCAGCGATGGTGCGCAGGACGAATCGCCATACGGGAGAAGGGTTCTGGGGGTGCTCCGCGTTTCCTGTGTGCAGGGGAGCCCGCTGAGCGGAACTCGCAGTTCATCGCGCGCGCTACGCCCCGCTTCGCGCCGTAAGCTAGTCACCTATGACGACACCCCAGCCCTCGCGCTTGATCAGTGCCGCCGCCAAAGCAGCGCTGCAGTCCCTTGGCTGTGTCCAGAAGGGCCGCTCCAGGATATGGCTCGACGATCGATCGCTCTGGGTGGGCGTCGTGGAGTTCCAGCCATCCAGCTGGGCGACAGGCAGTTACTTGAACGTGGGCGCGTGTTGGCTTTGGCTCGAGAAGGACTACCTGTCATTCGATGCGGGATACCGAATCGATGGGTTCAACGCTTTCCAGGGCGATGAGCCGTTCGCAGAAGTAGCGAAAAGGCTGGCGGAGCGTGCGAGGGACGAGGTCGAGGCGCTGCGAAAACGCTTTTCTTCGCCTTCCCATGTGCAGGCGTGGATCACCCGAAAAGGGCCTATCTCGATACGGGACCATTACCACCTTGCGGTGTCTGCCGGGCTGGCGACGGATTGGGATCAAAGCGCGCGGTCCTTCGCGGACGTGATGTCCGATCCAGAGGACCGACCTTGGGCCGCGGACATCAAGCGACGCGCTGCCGAGCTCATGCAATACGCGGAATTGGGAGGCAGGTTCGAACGCGAGGTCATGGAAACGGTGAGGCGCTCGCGTCAAAGGCTGGGATTGCCGGTGGGTCGGGATGGCCCCGCCGAGCACCACGCCTGAACTTGCCTTCACCTCCCGATGTGACATATCGGTCGCGCTGAAGACGACACCCATTCGATACACAGACCAGGATCCACCATGTCGCGATCCCTCTTCCGCATCGCCGTCCTCATCCTCACCGCCCTGCTGGCGTTCTCCGCCCACGCGGCCCAGGGCAAGCTCGGCTTCACCGTCGATGCGAAATTCGATCGCAAGGTGCTGGATGCCGACATCAAGCAGGTGGTGGTGACCCAGGTCGCGCCCGCATCGCCGGCACAGCGGGCGGGGCTGCAGGTGGGCGACGTGCTGGAGCAGTTGAACGGCAAGCCGCTGGTCGGCAGCTCGGCACGGAAATTCTTCGGCACCATGGGCAGTATCGAACCGGGCGATAAGGTGACGCTGATCGTGAAGCGCGCCGGCAAGCCCATCGCACTGGTGCTGGTGGCCGAATAGGCCGGAAGGCCCGTAATCCTCGGATGTCCAGCCGCCAGGTGATCGCCCCCCACGTGGCACGCGGGTCTTGCGGCCTAGGCGCGACGGCGCTGGGAAAGCCGACGAACGGTTCAATCCGTTCGGACAATCATCGACTTCCCATGTTGTCTTCAGGTTGGGGTGCGCCGTATGGCGTAGGATGACGGCGTCACATTCGTGCGTCCCGTCCGACCGCCGCTACCGTCGCTCGCTGCGCTTTCCTCCACGTGTCACCGCCAAGCCGGCTGACACACTTCCGGGAGCGCCCATGACGGGCTATCAGGTCCGCGAGACCCGCCACGCCGTTGGCGGCCACGTCTATCGCCTGCGTGTATTGAGCGACAAGCAGCAATTCGCCGACGTCGACGGCCATGGTGCGCGCGTCGGCATTTCGTCCGCGCAATGGAGCCTGTTCGGGCAGCTCTGGCCGGCCGGCCGCCTGCTGGCCCAGGCGATGCAGCGCTTCGACATCGCCGGCAAGCGCATCCTCGAGGTTGGCTGTGGCATCGGCCTGGCCAGCCTGGTGCTGCAGAAGCGCGGTGCCGACGTGGTCGCTTCCGACGTCCATCCGTTGGCGGAAGTGTTCCTCGCCTACAACGCCGCGTTGAACGGATTGCCGGCGCTGCACTACCGACAACTGCGTTGGGACATCCCACTGCCGTCGCTGGGCCGCTTCGATGCGATCGTCGCCAGCGACGTGCTGTACGAGCGCGACAGCGCCGACGTGTTGAGCGCCGTGATCGAGCGCCACGCGGAGATCCGCGCCGAAGTACTGATCACCGATCCCGGCCGCGGCAACAGTGCGCGCTTCAGCCAGCTGTTGGCGACCCAGGGATTCACGGTGGACGCTACGCCCTGTCCCATGGACGACGGCGACCTGGCGCCCCATCGCGGCCGTCTGCTGCATTACCGGCGAGGGATGGCGGCATGAACGCCGTCGCCTCTTCCCCCGAGCCGCTGTGCGCGAGTTGCGACGCCGTGTGCTGCCGCCTGACCGTCGTCGTGCAGCCTGAAGACCGCATTCCCGCGCACCTGACTACGCAGACGGCGGCCGGCTTGACGGTGATGGCACGCGACGCGGAGGGCTGGTGCGTGGCCATCGACGCGGCCCGCATGTGCTGCTCCATCTACGAAACGCGGCCCGATGTGTGCCGCCGCTTCACGATGTCGGGCCCTTACTGCCTCGCCGTGCGTACCGATTATATGGACAGCACGTCGCGTGGCATCCCCCTGGCGCTGTACTCCTGAGGAGCGTGGCATGGCCCACCCCCGCAAGCGCGCGCCCGATGGCACGGCCGCGCCCAACATCCATCGCGACGCCAGCCGGGTCTTCGCCCGTCGCCCGGGCAGCGAACACGGTCCGCTCACGCACGAAACCCTCGCGGCCGACCTGGCCGCGTTCCACCGCGATGGCGGCACCATCGAGGTGCTGGGGACGACGTATACGCGCCGGAAGGTGGGCCAGGACGGCAAACCGCTCCCGCCCGCCGGCGCGTTGGCCGGCAAACGCCGCCGTTGAACGAATAGGAGCACGCCCTTGCCCGTCACGCCGAACTACGCCTTCGAGAAACGCCAGCGCGAACTGGCCAAGAAGAAGAAGCTGGAAGAAAAAAAGACCCGCAAGCGCGATGCGGCGAGCTCCGCGCCCGAGAACACCCCGGCGGAACCGGTCGGCAACGACGGGGTAGCGCCGGCGGCGACGCCGGAAGACGCGAAGGGGGGGCCGCGCGTCCATCGCAAGCGCTCGCCTTGAGCGCCGAGTAGCCTGGCTTCGCGCATCTGCGCGCGCTTCTGGCACCGCGGAGGAGGGGTAGTATCGGCACGGGCCAGCTGACGGTCGCAGGTTTTCGCTACGGTCGCCTTAAACGCTTCGCGCCACGCCTGCATCGCAGAACGGACCCCTTTCTGTCGGAGCCGCCGATGACCCCGTTCACGCTTGCCCTCGCCGGGGTGATTGCCCTGGCCAGCACGCCGGCGATCGCCGCGAATGGCGTCGCCTTCCGCGACGTCCACGAAGCCACCACCGGCACGACGATGCCTGCGGTGGTGATCTATCCTGCCGCCGATCCAGCGCCTGCGGCCTCGACCGAACTGGGCCCTTACCAGGTCGCGGCTACGCCCGGCCTGCCCATCGCCATGGGACGGCATCCGCTGGTGCTGGTTTCGCATGGCCATGGCGGCAGTGCGCTGGGCCACCACGATCTCGCCGCTGCGCTGGCCGATGCCGGCTTCATCGTCGCGGCGATCGAGCATGCCGGCGACAGCCATCGCGACCCGAGCGGTTTCGGCACCGAACGCGTGTTGCTGGGCCGCGCCTGGCAGGTCTCCGCCCTGCTCGACCTGCTCTTGGCCGACCCGCAGCTGGGCCCGCACATCGATGCCGAACGGGTGGGTGTGGCTGGCTTCTCCGCGGGCGGCTACACCAGCCTGCTGTTGTTGGGCGCCACGCCCGACTTCGACCGGCGTGCCGCCTACTGCGCCGCGCAACCGGCCGACGCCGAAGTGTGCGTGGAAGTGCCGGCCGAGATCGTACGCCTGCCGGTCTCGCGCCCCACCGCCGACGCGCGCATCCGTGCCGGCTTCGTGATGGCGCCGTTTGCGATCTTCTTCGACGAAGCCGCGTTGAAGAAGGTGGATGCGCCGGTGTTCCTGTACGGCGCGATGGCCGACGCCGTACTGCTGCCCGACTACAACGTGTTGCCCGTGCGCGATGCGCTACCGCGCCTGCACACGTTCCGCGGCATCGTCGGCGCCGGACATTACGTTTTCCTCGCGCCATGCAATCCCGGCATGACCGCGGCGCTGCCCGTCCTGTGCAAGGACCCACCGGGTATCGACCGCGGCGCGCTTCACACCCGCATCAACGCCGATGCGGTGGCGTTCTTTCGGGAGACGCTGGACGTACCCTCGCGCTGACGGTGGCTCAGGGCTCCGCCGGCCGCTGTCCCGTCGTCGCCCACCGCGTAAGCACATCGAAGGCCAGCGCGATCTGCTCTTGCGAGAACCCGCAGTGCCCTTCGCCCGTATCGGGCAGCACCACAGGAGCGATGCCATCCGTGCGCTGGGCCAAAGCCGCATACACCGACTGGAAGCGAGGCGCGATGGTGGGGTCGTCGGCGTTGTATTGCAGCACCAACGGCTTGTCGAGGTGGCCGCTCAGTGCGGGAGCGTTGGCCACGTAGGCCATCGCCGGGGCGTCGCCGGCGTAACGCGGCGCGACAGCGTTGAACGCCGCATCGTTGCCGAAGCCCGTGTAACGGGTCTGCCGATTGTCCACCGGCACGCCGCCTGAGCGCAGCTTCAGATCGCGGAACACGAGGGTATGCAGGCTGACGATGCCGGGCACCGCGGCTGCCGGCACCTGCAGACGTCCGGCCAGATGCGAGGCGATGTCCGGCGCGGTCTCCAGCGCGGCCGCTACCGCGCTCATCACGTCCACCTGGCCGTTCGCCGGCGCATAAGGATCGGACAACCGGCCACCCAAGTTCTGCGCGACCGCCGGCAACAGCGCATCCACCGCGACAAGCGTGGTGAAGAGATCTTCGGCCAGCACGGTACCCGGCACGTTCGCACCACACAGCGACAGCGCACCGTCGTACTGGGCGGGATGTTGTTCAAGGCTGGCGACGGCGATGCCGCCACCCATCGAGAAGCCCACCAGCCAAGTGCGCGAAGGCAGGCCGTGGCGCGCGACGAAATGCGACCGCACCGCCTCGGTATCCATGATGCCATCGCGGATGGCCCAGCCCTGTGTGCGGTATCCGCTCTGCGCCACCGCGTAGCGTACCGACAGGAAGACGGCCGTCGCATCGTTCGCCGGCCACGGCGTCGCCCTCGGTACACCGACGGGCTCGAACCCGTGCGCGAGTACGACCAGCTCGCCGTTCCAGTCGGCAGGGATGTCGATGCGATAGGGCGCGCCATCGATGGTGCCCGTGTCTTCGACCGGCGCCGGCACGACAGTGGACGCGTCACGTGCATGCGCGGAGAACGTCAGCAGCAGCGCAAGCGGCAGGGCTATCAATAGGCGGAACGCCGCCATGCGGTACATCCTTGTTTCGAAGTGTGGACGCGGGTCACGGCACGCGCTTGAACGTCGTCGTCTGCAGCATCGGCTGGCCGTCCTTGCTGAAGAAAGCCTTGGTTTCGGTCAGCGTGGCGCCGTCGCCGCTCACCGAATAGATGCGCGTGGAAGACGGCGTACCCTGGTAGGCCAGCTGGATCACCACGACGTTAGGCGCCGGCATCTTCGCGGTGGCCACGTCGGCCCAATAGCTGCCGGTGACCTTGCCCGGCGTGCCGTCCAGCGACAACGTCGCACCGGAATCCATCTTGCCGCCGTTCGGGTCGACGATCTCGATGTGCGTGGTCCAGGTGTTGGCGTCCGGTTGCGAGAACGCCAGCGTCACGCCCCTTGGCCGCGCGTCGGGCGGCATCGGCAACGATGCGATGTCGAGGGCCCAGCGGCCCACCAGAGGCGACGGCGGGGTGGAGGCCGCGGAGAGCGGTGCGACATGCAGCACCAGCGAGGCCAGCAACGCAGCGAACAACGTCTTCATGACGACTCCATCCAGGGGCGGCGCGGGCGACCATGCCACCGCCACCCTCCGCTGTCCAGCCGCGCTGCGTCAGTGCACGAGGCGCGCCGCCATGCTGTCCAGGTCGTAGCCGAAGCCGCCGTCGATGCGCCGCACGATATCCGCGCACGCCGCCGCCTGCAGGAAGGCCGGTGTCACCTGGTAGCCGTCGCGCACGGCGTTCACGTGGCGGGCGATGCGGCTGTCGGATTCGGCACGCGTCACCAGTTCGCCGAAGGCCACCACGCGCAGCACCAGCGACGCCTCCTCCTCCAGCGTCAGGCCGTGCCCGCCCACCTGGCGCGCGACCACGTTCATGCCGACGCAGGCGAGATCGTCGCCGTCGTATTCGGCCACGGGCAGCGCACCGTTCATGACGGCCTGGAACACGTCGATGCCGAAGTTCAGCAGGGCCGGGTCCACTGCCACGATATCGATCGTGCGCTGGTGAAGATCGGCTTGGGTCTGGATCTGGGGCATGGTCCACCTCGCTGCCATCGTCGTCGTCCCCGTTCTAGGCAGGCCCGCCGAAACATGGCGTGACGACGGCCCATGCACGCCGTTCACAACGCGGAACCTGCGCGCAACGGCATCAGCCCGGCGTGCACTGCGCCTGCAGCCACGCGCGTGCAGCCTCCAGCGGCTGGTCGGTAGTTTCGTCGGGCAACACGGGGCCGTGCTGGACGGCGCCGTTGCGGTCGAGGATGCGCGAGGTGGTCAGTGCGAGCATGCCGCCGTTCTGCAGTGGGTAGCTGTTGTTGGAGGTGGTGAATCCGCCCGACGGCCGGCCGAAGAAGCGCACGTTGCGCTGGCCCTTGAAGCCGATGGCGAGGATCTCGCCGGAGCTCATCGTCTTCGGCCCGAGGATCACGGCGATGTGCGAGGGCTGGCGCGGGAGGGGCGCCAGATCGACGTCGACCCGGGCAACATCACCACTGAGCACACGGTCGCCGCGACGCTGGATCGGATAGCGACTGCCGTCCCGGCCCTCGAAGGATTCGAGCACGCCTTCGTCGTAGAGCGGCGCAATGCCGCTCATCATCGGCCACATGTTGCCGCCGGTGTTGCTGGCCACATCGATGATCACGCCGCAACGCGCATCCGACAGCACGTCGTTGAGGGCGCTGCGCACCGCTTGCGCGGCGACCGTCATCTTGCCCTCGCCACCGCCGCTCCAACTGTTGATCGTCAGGCGCCCGATGGTGCCTTCGTTCGCATGCGCCACGGCGATCGGGGTGGTCGTCGCAGGTACCGCGCTCAAGATCGGCGGCCGTGGGGCGCCGGTGTTCGTCGCAGGGGCCGCCCGCGGCGGGTAGTACACCGAATGCCGCTCCTTCAGCGATGCCAGCACGAAACGGATCGCCGCGGTGCGGCCATCCTCGCCCGGCGTCGCTTCCAGCCGCGCGTAGGCTTCGCGCTCCACCGCGGGCCAGTCGGGCTGATCGCCATTCAATGCCTGGGTACGCGCCAACTGGATCACGCGGTCGAGCACGGCGTCCGCAGCGTGCGCCGAGGATGCGGAAGCGAGGCAGGCCAGTGCGAGTGCGGCGAAGCGGAACCTGGGCGTCATGGCGGCGTCCTTGCGGGTGGGAGGGGCATTCCTTGCGGGTACGACGTTACGACAGCGGCCGCCTGCACGGCCAGTGCGGTTAAGGAAGCGCCGCCATCCACGCACTGGCCCGTGCCAGCACGGCGTCGGGTTGTTCGCGATGCGGTACATGGCCGACGCCATCGAGCACGTGCAGCGACGACGGGCCCGCCACGCCGCCCGCGATGCGCTGCGGATGCAGGACCGAGCCGTACTCGTCGTGCTCGCCATGCATCACCAGCGTGGGGCAGCGCACGCGCGCAAGGTCGGCGTCCAGCGTCCAGTCGGCGAAGGACGGCGCCAGCCAGGTATCGGTCCAGGCGTGCAGCACCCACGCGGCCTTGTCGCCGTGGTACTTCGCCAGCCGCTCCACCTGGCCCGGCTGCGCGAATGCGGTCTGTGCGGCGCGGATACCCTCCCGTGTGCGGTCTTCGACGAAGGCCTGTGCCGACATCGTCACCAGGCCTACGCAGTCCTCCGCGAAGGCCGCGGCGCAGCCGACCGCCATGCCGCCGCCGACGCTGTGGCCGAAGGCGATGAAGCGTTGGATACCCAACGCGTCGCGCACGGGGCCGACGCCGCGTGTGGCTTCGTCGTGGATGAAGGTGGGCGGCAGTGGTCCCGGATGCGGAGCGGAACGGCCGAAGCCAAGGCGGTCGTAAGCGATCACGCGCCGGCCGGTCGCGGTGGCCAGCACGGCCGGGAATTCCCGCCACAGCGCCACGCTGCCCAACGAATCGTGCAGCAGCACAATGGGCGTGCGTGTCGCCGCCGTGGCGTCCGTCGGCGTCCATGCGATCGCATGCAGGTGGCCGTGCGGCGTCGGAATGGCGTGTTCGTGCGTAGAAAGCGGTGTCATCGGACAAGGATAGCCCGTGCCCGCCTTGGCGCTGGCCGACATCCCGATGGGTTACCATCACGCCCCCCGCAGGAGTCCATGCGATGAGCCATTCCGACGACAAACCCGGCAAGGTGACCCAGGCGCAGGCCGAGGACGCCGTGCGCGTGCTGCTGGAGTGGGCCGGCGAAGATCCCAAACGCGAAGGCCTGCTGGACACGCCTAAGCGCGTGGCCAAGGCGTACCGCGACTGGTTCAGCGGCTACCAGATGGATCCGCGCGAGTACTTGGCGCGTACCTTTGAGGAAGTGGCCGGCTACGACGAGATGATCGTGCTACGCGACATCGAGTTCGAAAGCCATTGCGAACACCACATGGCGCCGATCATCGGCCGCGCGCACGTGGGCTACCTGCCCGACGGCAAGGTGGTCGGCATCAGCAAGCTGGCGCGCGTGGTGGACGTGTACGCACGCCGTTTCCAGGTGCAGGAGAAGATGACCGCGCAGATCGCGCAGTGCATCCAGGACGTGCTGCAGCCGCGCGGCGTGGCCGTGGTCGTCGATGGCGCGCACGAGTGCATGACCACCCGCGGCGTGCACAAGCGCGGCGTCAGCATGGTGACCAGCAAGATGCTGGGCACCTTCCGTGAAGACGCGCGTACCCGCGCCGAGTTCCTGCGCTTCATCGAGACGGGCCACGGCAAGCGGTGAGCGCTTGCCCCTGCGGCACCGGACGCGACTACACCGCCTGCTGTGGGCGCTATCACGCCGGTGAACTCGCGCCGGATGCCGAAACGTTGATGCGTTCGCGCTACAGCGCTTTCGTCAACGGGGATGGCGACTACCTGCGCGCCACCTGGCATCCCGATACCCGCCCGGCCGACCTGGGCCTGGACGCGCCCGGTGCGGCACGCACCACCTGGCTGGGCCTGACGGTGAAACAGCACCGCGTCACCGGGCCGGATACCGCCGAGGTCGAGTTCGTCGCCCGCTACCGCGTCGGTGGCGGCAGCGCAGTGCGCCTGCACGAACGTAGCCGCTTCGTCCGCCTCGACGGACGGTGGCTGTACGTGGATGGCGAGCATCGGTGACGGGCTTTTCCTTCTCCCCGCTGGCGCAGGGAGAGGGAGAAGCTATCTCAGCCCTTCGGCTTCTCCAGGTAGTCCAGCGTCACCTGCAGCAGGGCGCGTAGGCCGATGTCGAGCGAGGCTTCGTCCAGCATGAACTCGGGCGAGTGGTTGCTGGGCGCGGTGACCGGATCGATGCCCTTGGCCGTGCTGCCGACGAAGAAGAACATCGACGGCACTTCGCGCGCGTAGAACGAGAAGTCTTCCGCGCCCATCTGCAGGCCTGGGGTGATGACGTTGTCCGCGCCCACCGCGGCCTGCAGGCTGGGCAGCATGCGCGCGGTGAGCTCCGGGTTGTTGACGGTGACGGGGTTGCCGTCGTTGTCGGGCACGCTGGCTTCCACCTTCGCCCCGTGTGCCGCGCTGACGTGGGTGGCCACGTTCTTCAGGTCGGCGAAGATCTTCTGCCGCATGCCTTCGTCGAAGGTGCGGATGGTGCCGACCACTTCCACGTCGTCGGGAATGATGTTGTAGCGGATGCCGCCCTTGATCGCGCCGAAGCTGACCACCGCCGGCAGCTTGGAGATGTCGGTGCGGCGGCTGACGATGGTCTGGGTGGTGCCGATCACGTCGGCCATCGCGACGATGGGATCCACACCGCCCCACGGCCGCGAGCCGTGCGTCTGTCGGCCGATGACCTTCAGCGTGAAGCTGTCCGATGCGGCCATCAGCGGTCCCTGACGCACGCCGATCTGGCCGACCGGGATCGACGAGAACACGTGCAGGCCGAACACTGCTTCGGGCGTGAAGTCCTTGAACAGGCCTTCCTTCAGCATCAGCTCGGCGCCGCCTTCCTCACCGGCCGGCGCGCCTTCCTCGGCGGGCTGGAACACCAGCAGGACTTCGCCCGGCAAGGTGTCCTTCATCCCGACCAGGGCCTTGGCCACGCCCAGCAGGATGCCGGTGTGCGCGTCGTGGCCGCAGGCGTGCATCACGCCGACGGTCTCGCCGCGATACGTGGACGTGGCCTTCGATGCGAACGGCAGGCTATTGCGCTCGGTCACCGGCAGCGCATCCATGTCGGCGCGCAGGGCGATGCGCGGGCCGGGCTTGCCGCCTTTGATCACGGCGGTGACGCCGTGCCGCGCGATGCCGACGCGCGGCTGCAGGCCCAGCTTGCGCAGTTCCTCGGCCACGCGCTTGGCGGTCTGCTCTTCGCGGTTGGACAGCTCCGGGTACTGGTGGAAGTGCCGGCGCCAGTCGATCACCTGCTGTTGCATGGCCTTGCCGGCGGCGATGACCTCCGGCCGTTGCGTGGGCGCGGCGTCCTGCGCGGCGGCGGGCAGCGCGCACGCCAGCGCGAGGGTCAGCAGAGAAACGGCAAAGGGACGGGCGTGGCGCATCGTGTCGGCTCCTGGAGGCAAGCCCCGATGCTACCGCCTGCGTCGCGGCCGCGCGCATGCCGCCTTAGAATGCGCGGGCGTTCCGTGTGGCCGGTCACGGCTGGCGACGCCTCCGCCCTTCGCCGGAATGCCCATGCCCGACCTCGCCCTGCAGGTGCTCCTGCTGCTGTTCCTCGCCGCGATGCTGGCCGGCTTCATCGATGCCATCGCCGGCGGCGGCGGCATGATCACCATTCCCGCCATGCTGCTGGCCGGCATCCCGCCGCTGCAGGTGCTGGGCACCAACAAGCTGCAGTCGCTGTTCGGCTCGGGCTCGGCCAGTTGGGCGTATGCGCGCCACGGTCACGTCGACCTCAAGGGCCAGCTGCCGATGGTGCTGACCGCGGCGCTGGGCGCCATCGGCGGCGCGCTATTGGCCACGGTCATCCCGGTGGACTGGTTGAAGTGGGCGCTGCCGTTCCTGCTGGTGGGCATCGCGGTGTACTTCGGCCTGAAGCCCGACATCGGCCACGTGGACCGCCACCAGCGGATGCGCCCGCAGATATTCGCGCTGACCTTCGTGCCGGCGATCGGCTTCTACGACGGCGTGTTCGGCCCGGGCACCGGTTCGTTCCTGATGCTGGGCTTCGTCGCCCTGGCGGGCTTCGGCATCCTCAAGGCGACCGCGCACACCAAATTCCTCAACTTCGGCTCCAACCTGGGCGCGTTCGGCGTGTTCCTGCTGCACGGCGCGGTGCTGTGGAAGGTGGGCCTGCTGATGGGTGCGGGCCAGTTCATCGGCGCGCAGCTGGGTTCGCGCTTCGCGATGAAGCAGGGCGCGCGCATCATCAAGCCGCTGCTGGTCACCGTGTCGATCGCGTTGGCGATCCGCCTGCTCGCGGATCCGCAGCATCCCTTGCGGGTGTGGCTGGCGTCGCTCTGACCCGGGTTGTTGGTGCTGTTGTAGGAGCGACGTGAGTCGCGACCGCACGGCACGCGCTCGCATGGGTGGCTAGCGCTTCATTGCCGATGTCGGCTCAAAACTCCCGGATGGCGGTATTCATGCGGTCGCGACTTACGTCGCTCCTACAATGGCCCCGTCTGCATCACGGTATCGACCGTGCAGGTGGGCCGGGGCCCACCCTACGGCTCACGGCGCCCGCAGATAATCCAGCGCCACCTGCAGCATCGCCTGGCTGCCCGTCTGCAGGGCCTGTTCGTCCAGCAGGAACTGCGGCGAGTGGTTGATCGGTGCGGTGGCCGGATCGATGCCCTTCGACGTCGACCCGACGAAGAAATAGAAACCCGGCACGGTGTTGGCGAACTGCGAGAAGTCCTCGGCCACGGTCACCAAGGGCATCTCGACCACGTTCGCCGCGCCGACGGCCTTGTCCAGTGAGGGCCGCACGCGCTGGGTGAGGGCGGGCTGGTTGATGGTGGCCGGTGCGTTGT
>Ga0247823_10002756_pt1 | contig 14440 bp, 16 predicted proteins | sample 13C_PalmiticAcid_2_FD_192426 | JGI IMG/M metagenome (GOLD analysis project Ga0247823, IMG submission 192426) | Soil microbial communities from agricultural site in Penn Yan, New York, United States - 13C_PalmiticAcid_Day30 | ecosystem: Environmental > Terrestrial > Soil > Agricultural land...
CAGCAGCTTGTGCAGGCTGAAGAACTCCGGCCCGCGGACGTTCCAGTGATAGCCGTGCGTCTTCTGATAGACGGCGAAGCTGTCGGCGAGGACCTTGGACAGTTCGCGGGCGACCTCGTCGCGTTCCCTGGGTTTCAGGCCGGTGTCGATGGCGGCGGTCATGGCGGCTCCTGTTTGCATCACGGTGTGAGTATCCAGCCTAGCAGTTAGGAAATCCGGGCCGCGATCCAAGGGGTCGCGTCCGGCGCCCGACCGGAATCTTCCATCCGCTAACGCCGCAGGTTCGAGCCTGTTGCGTCGTGGAGGTCCCCAGATACGCGGAGCAGAAGTCCCATCACGGACTTGCTACTTCAAAAAGCAATGTTTTCCATGAGAGCTTGCAACCTCAACGCAACTGGAGGTGGCAAAATGACCCGTTTCAAACAGGCCCTGGCGATCATCGGCGTGGCCACGGCGACGACCTTGTCGGCGACCGCGCCCGCCATGGCGCTTTCCGAACCGCTTTACGACTACATCTACTACAGCGACGCCACCAAGACCGTTCAGGTCGGTTCCTGGACGGGGGTCTGCTACAACGGATGGGCGGGCGTCGCCGAATTCCCGGACGGCACGGTCACCGCCCACTTCGACAAGATTCGCACGGGAACCTGCCTGGATAACGGCGGCACGATTCATCAGTAAATGCGACAGCCCCGGCTCGGGCCGGGGCTGATCAACATCAGCGCTGGCGCGCCTTGCGAGCCGCATAGCGCGCGTCACGGGCGGCCTTCTGCTCTTCCTTGGTCAGCTGCTTGCGCTCCTTGCGGGCGGCGCGTCTGGCGGCGTCGACCTCGTCCTGGGCGGCCATTTCGGCGGCCAGACGGGCGGCTTCCTTCTCAGCCTTCAGGCGGCGCTGCTCGGCCTTCTCCAGCTCGAACTGCTGGCGCTGGGCTTCCTTCTCGGCGGCGCGCTTCTCAGCCAGCTTCTCGAACTCGGGGTCCTGCACCGTGGGCTTGGGCTTGAACTTGGCCAGAAGCGCCTTCTTGGCGTCCTGCTGGGCGGAGATACGATCGTTGAAGCCGGTTTGTTTGAGGTCTCGCATGCGTAGAGGCGGTCTTCCTTGAAACTCTGATGGAGGGGCGACGCCGACGTACGGCGGCCCGGCGGGCGTGCAGACATGCGAACGGCCCGGCGCGCTGCCAAAGCCGAATCCGGCGCAAAAAGCAAGCTCTGCCGCCGTTTCGAACCGTCAAACACGCAATTTCGAGCGGAAATCGACGCTCGACAGCCGGATGGGGCGCTTCAGCGCCGCAGACAGGCGACGACTGGAATTGTCAGTCAGCGGTGCGGCTTGTCGATATGTCCGACCGCCGCGCCGGCCGCACCGCCCACGGCCGCGCCGACCGGTCCGGCCACCACGGCGCCGGCGATGGCGCCGGTCGCCGCCTTCTGCTCGATCGTATGGCCGCAGGCGGCGAGACCCAGGGCGGAAGCCCCCAGGGCGAGAACAGCGACGGCGCGGATCGAAATACGGGTCATCAGGCGGAGAACTCCTTGAAATGGTTGAGCTTGCAACGCCTTCGGCCGCGATCAGTTCCGATCTATGGCCGGACTCGGAGCAGAAAGTAGACACTGCCCCCGCAATAGGGTTTCCGCTCCGCCCATCCGGCGATCAAAATCATCGCATTGTAATCGAATACAGATTTCAGAAGATGTTCTGAAGAATAAACACGCCGCATTCATCAAGTGGAAATTGGACAGCTCTAACCGGCGGGCCGCTTTGCTGCGCCGCAATAACAATTGTCGAATCAACCACATTGAGGCCATAAACCGATGGCTTAAGGCCCGCCTTCCGGTGGTCGGCCGTTCGTCGACCCTGGGTCCGGAGCTGGTTCGCGACGCGTCATGTCGCCTGGTTTCGATGAGTACGGGGGCGGCATCCTCGCCCTGCTGAACAGGACTACGCCATTGAGTTTCTCTTCGCACACGCGTGCGCTGATGCACGCCGCCCAGTCTGTTCGCCTGCGCCCCAAGACGGCGGCCGCGGCGTTCGGCGGCGTGGTCAGCCTCGCAGTCGGCGGAGCCTATCTGGGCGGCATGGCCGCCCAGGCCTCCACCGTGCGCGCCCAGGCCGAGCGCCTGCAGGGCGCGGGCGCCGAGGGCTATACCCAGGAAGCCATGGCCGCCGCGGCCGGCGGTCTGGACGCCAGCGCCCTGGCCATCGCTGATCGCCACGATCCCTATTCCGTCGCCGGGTCCGCCCAGCGCGACCGCCAGGCGGAGCTGCTGACCGCCCGTCTGGATGAATCCCGGAACGGCCTGCGCCGCGCCAACCTCGCCAATCCCGCCGCCCAACCCTTCCGCCTCGGAAGCGCCCTGGACCAGTCGCGCGATCTGGATTGCCTGACCAAGGCCGCCTACTACGAAGCGCGCGGCGAAGGCGTCGACGGCATGAAGGCCGTGGCCCAGGTGGTCCTGAACCGCGCCCGTCACCCCGCCTTCCCCAATACCGTCTGCGCCGTCGTCTATCAGGGCTCCAACCGCAGCACCGGCTGCCAGTTCAGCTTCACCTGCAACGGCGCCATGCGCGGCGCCGTGAACCGGGCCGCCTGGAATCGCGCCCGCGACGTGGCCTCCAAGGCCCTGTCGGGTCAGGTCTACGCCGCCGTGGGCAACGCCACCCATTTCCACACCACCGGGGTCTCGCCCGGCTGGCGCAACAGCCTGGTCCGGGTCGGACAGGTCGGCGACCACCTCTTCTATCGTTTCGGCGGCCGCTCGGGCTCCAGCGAATCCTTCCGCTACACGCCCCGCCCTTCGACCGCCGAGCCGCGCCTGATGCAGGCCAGCCTTGAAGCTTCGGAACCGGCCCGATCGACCGGGGGCGCCGTCGCCTATTCCGCGATCCTGGCTCGCGAAGGCGTCAGCCTGCCCAGCGCCCAGCCCGCCTCGTCCGTGACGACCGTCGAGGGCGCGGCCGAATAATCCCGGTCCGCTTCAGCGGTTCTGCGTCTTCCACTGGGGCGTCATGTTCTGCCTCATATTGCCGAACCGCCCTTGTTCACGGGTGTTGACGTCTGCGTCGCCCGGCTGACCGGACTGAACGCCAAGGGCCAGGTCGCGACGATCCCTGGCCTCCTCGACGGAACGCGCGCCGTGGTCCGCGAAGCTGCGCTGCTCCTTCGGGACAGAGGGGGACTTGCTCATGGCGCTCTCCTTTCACTGAAAGGAAACGAGGTCCGGCGCACAGACGTTCCCGGCCTGCTTCTTGCTAGAAGCGGGGCAAACGTCCCAGACGTCCCGGAAAGCGCCGCATGACCCTGACCTCCGCAGCCCCGCCCGCCGCCTCCAAGATGCGCGGCGGCGCGCTCGACGCCCTGAGATTCGTCGCCGCCCTGTTCGTGGTGGTGTTCCATTTCGGGGATACGGCGCCGATCTCGCTGCAGTCGATGCACGGCTTCCTCGGTCGCGGCTATCTGGCCACCGACTTCTTCCTGATCCTGTCGGGCTTCGTCCTGGCCAAGGCCTATGGCGCGGGCGTCGCCAGCGGCAAGGTCTCCCTGGGCCGCTTCTGGCTCAAGCGCTTCGCCCGCTGCTATCCGACCCACCTGATCACCCTGGCCATTCTGGTCGTCATGGTCCTGACGGCCGGCGCCCTGGGGATGCAGGCGACGAACGCGGGGCGTTTCGACCTGGCCGGCCTGCCCGCCCAGATCTTCCTGCTGCACGCCTTCGGTCTGGGCGGCGGTCACTGGAACATCCCCAGCTGGACCATCTCCACCCTGCTGATCTGCTACGCCTTCTTCCCCATGCTGTGGCGGGGCATGCTGAGGATCAACAGCCTCTGGATCAGCCTGGGGCTGGGCCTGGCCATCATCGTCGGCTCCAACGCCCTCAGCCTGGCCCTGCTGGGCGAGCAGCAGTTCAGCCTGCCCTTCCAGTGGTGCATGTTCCGCGCCGCCCCCCTCTTCCTGGTCGGCCTGACCCTGGCGCGGGCGGTTCAGACCGGACGATGGACGGGCGGCTCGGCCCGTCTCGTCGGCTTTGGCGGCGGCGCCGTCCTTCTGGCCAACGCCTGGCTGGTCGGGCCGGACCTGATCAACGTCCTGGCCATCTGCGCCGTCATCATCGGCTGCGGCGCCTCGCCGGTCACCAGGCCTATCCCCGGCGCCGAATGGGGCGCCAAGGTCAGCTTCTGCCTCTTCATGGTCCACACCATCACCGGCGCCGTCTGGTTCGACGTGATCGAGCCCCTGGCCGCCCGCCTGCACCCGGCGGTCGAGAGCGTGGCCTGGGAGGCCTGGGCCATGTGGTTCGGCGCCCTGGCCTTCACCCTGATCGCCTCGGACCTCTACAACCGCTTTATCGACGAGCCGATCCAGAAATGGATCGGCCGCAAGTGGTTCGCCCGGCCGGCTAATTCGCGTCCAGACCCACGTCCAGCTGCGGAACAGAGTGCGTAAGGGCGCCGACCGAGATCACGTCCACGCCCGTCGCGGCGATGCCCGCCACCGTCGTCAGGTTGACCCCGCCTGAGGCCTCCAGCACCACCGGCCCGAAGGCGCTGTCCTTCACCCGGCGCACGGCCTCTTCCAGATCGGCCAGGCTGAAGTTGTCCAGCATGATGACGTCGGGGCGTTCGGGCAGGACCTCGTCCAGCTGATCCAGACCATCGACCTCGACCTCGACCTTCATCAGGTGGGGCGCGAAGGCTTTCGCGCGGCGCACCGCCTCGCCCGCCCCGCCGCAGACAGCGACATGGTTGTCCTTGATCAGGATGGCGTCATCCAGCCCGAAGCGGTGGTTCAGGCCGCCGCCGCAGGCCACGGCGTGCTTTTCCAGCGCGCGCAGACCCGGCGTGGTCTTGCGGGTGTCGGCGATGCGGGCGGTCGTTCCCGCCACAGCCTGCACATAGGTCCGCGTCAGGGTGGCGATGCCGCACATCCGGCCCAGCAGGTTCAGCGCTGTGCGCTCGGCCGCCAGCAGGGCGCGGGCATTCGCCTCGACCTCGACCAGAATGGTCCCGGCCTCGAAGGCCTCGCCGTCGGCGACCTTGAGGTTCACCGTCGCCTGCGGGTCCATGGCGTGAACCGCGATCCGCACCACCGCCCCGCAGGCCATCACCCCGGCCTGACGCGCGGCGAAGACGGCGCTGAGGCGGGCGTCCTCGGGGATGCAGGCCTGGGCCGTCACGTCGCCGACGCGGCCCAGGTCCTCGGCCAGGGCCATCCGTACGACGGGCTCGATCAGCAGGTCCGGCAGGGTTCGGGTCACGCAGGCGTCCTTTAAAATCAGATGGTGGCGGCCAGGGCGGCGAGCACCGCCGCCTCGGCCTCGTCGTCGCGGGCGAGCGTCAGCCGCATCCGCGTATGCTCCGCCGCCGGCAGGCTGTCGGGATAGTCGGCGCGGAAATGCCCGCCCCGGCTCTCGCGCCGGTTCAGTGCCCCCTCGGCGATCAGCCGGGCGGCGGTCAGGACCACGGCGTCAGGATGCGCCCTGGCCAGTCTGTCTATGACGGTGATCAGGGCGCTCAACCCTTCCTCGTCGCGCACCACGCCCGCGAACCGGGTCATGGCGGCGCGCAGTTCGGCCATGGCCTCGGGCGGCAAGTCCCTGGAAACCCGCGTCGCCCTCAAATCAGCCTTCGGCGACTGCACCTCCTGCGCCGCCGCCCGTCCGGCCCGCCGCCCGAAGGCGCCCGCTTCCAGCAGGGAGTTGGAAGCCAGCCGGTTGGCGCCGTGCACCCCGGTCGCCGCGCACTCGCCGATTGCGTAGAGGCCCGGCACGCTTGTGCGCCCCTCGTCGTCGGCGACGACGCCGCCCATGTGGTAGTGGGCCGCCGCCGCCACCGGAATGGGGCTGACGCGCGGGTCCAGACCGGCACGCATGCAGGCGGAAAACACCGCCGGAAACTCATGCGGAAAGGCCTCGCCCACCGCCTTTGTCGCGTCCAGAAACGCTCCGCGCCCGTCCACGCGCGCCGCATGGACCGCCCGCGCCACGATGTCTCGCGGGGCCAGGTCGGCGTCTTCGTCCGCGCCCAGCAGGAAGGCGCCGGTCCCGTCAACCAGCCGCGCCCCCTCGCCGCGCAGGGCCTCGGTGGCCAGGGGCGCGGGGTCCAGACCGACGTCGATGGCGGTGGGGTGGAACTGCACGAACTCGGGATCGAGGATCTCGGCGCCCGCCGCATAGGCCAGGGCCAGCCCCTCGCCGCGCAGGGCCGAGGGGTTGGTCGTCACCTCATAGAGGCCGCCGACCCCGCCGGTGGCCAGGACCACGGCCGGTGCGAAGACCTCGTCCACGCGACCGCCGCTGCGTTCGATCAGGGCGCCGCGCACCCGGCCGTTGACGTCCTGGATCAGGCCGCGCAGCCGCCCGTCCTCCCAGATCTCGATATGCTTGGAGGCCCTCGCGGCGGCCACCACCGCCGACAGGATGGCGCGCCCCGCGCCGTCGCCGCCGACCCGCGCCACGCGCGGCAGGCTGTGCGCCGCCTCCAGCGACACGGAAAAGCCGCCCGCCTCGTCCCGGTCGAAGGGCGCGCCCAGCGCGGCCAGCCATTCCACCGTCTCGCGCCCGCGCTCGGTCAGGGCGCGCGCGGCGTCCGGCTCCACCAGACCGGCGCCCGCCCCTTCGGTGTCCTGCGCGTGCAGCAGGGCGCTGTCCTTCGGCGACAGGGCCGCCGCCAGCCCGCCCTGGGCCCAGGCCGAGGAACAGGCGTTCAGCAGGGGCTCGGGCGTGACGACAAGGGTCTTCGCCGGCGCCGCCTCCAGCGCGGCCGACAGCCCCGCCAGCCCGCCGCCGATGATCAGCGGCCCCTCATGCCGGATGCGCGCCATGCGTCTAACGGCCTCCCACGCCGATGAATCTCAGGCCCATGTCGAAGGCCGGCTCGACCGCACCGCCGGTCAGAGGCAGCAGGGCGCCGATCGCCGCCGCCGCACAGACCGCCGCCGTCGCCAGATAGAGGGCCAGGCTGCGCCCCGCCTCGGGCCAACTCAAACGCCCCCAGGCCGCGCGCCAGACGCCGCGCTTCAGATGGCTGATGACGGCGATGCCGAGGAAGACCGCCAGGATCAGCCGCCCGGTCGACAGCCCCCACCAGACGGCCAGACCGCCGACGGCCAGAAGCGCGACCTGCTCCAGCCGCGGATGCACCCGCGTCAGCACCGGGCCCAGGGCCTTGGACCCGTCCAGCGGCGGGGCGGGCAGCAGGTTCACCAGATTGATCATGGCGATGAAGAAGGCGCCCATCAGCCATTCGGGCGAGCGCAGCCACAGCCCCGCCGCCACGAAGGGGATCATGGCGATCAGACCGAAGGCCGGCCCCGCCAGCGAGACCAGCACTCCGTGCCACTCGCTCTTCGGCTCGCGCTGCGCCTTGGCCAGTCCGCCAAGGAAGGGAATGATGTAGATGCGCGCCGGCCCCATGCCGAGGCGGTTCATCGCCAGAACATGGCCGTATTCGTGGACGAACAGGCCGAACAGGACCGCCCCCGCCACGATGACGCTGCCTGTGATCCACCACAGGAAGCCCGCCATCAGCAGGGTCGAGGCGATGGCCCAGGCCGGATGCTGGCCCTTGTCCTCCAGCGGCGCGGCCTTGCGAGCGCGTGCGGGCTCAGGCGAGGCCTGTTCGGGCGGCAGGTCCCAGGGACCGGGACGGCGCGTGGTGTGGTCGGTGTCGCTCATGGCGTCGAACTGGGCGCGCGACGACCGGCCCGCAACGGGCCGCATCGCCGCAGGGCCTCAGATCAGCTCCACATCGACGTGGTGCCTGGCCTTGATCAGGTCATAGCGCGCCGGGATCGCGGGCGGCGGCAGGTCGATCATCCGCTGCACCGCCAGGGCCGCGCGCTCGGCCATGTCCGGCTCCACCGTCACCTCGAACTTCATGTCGCGCAGGCAGTCGCGAATGTTCTCCAGCGTGATGCGCTTCATGTGCGGGCACAGGTTGCACGGGCCGATGAAGTCGACGCCGGGCACGTCGCCCTTGACGTTCGAGGCCATGGAGCACTCGGTGATCATCACCACCTGCTTCGGCTTCCTGGCCTCGACATAGTCGATCATCGCCGCCGTCGATCCGGCGAAGTCCGACGCCGCCAGCACCTCTTCGGGGCATTCCGGGTGGGCCAGGATTTCCGCGCCCGGATAGGCGGCGCGCATCTCGGCGATGTCATCGGCGGTGAAGCGCTCATGCACCTCGCAGCGGCCCTTCCAGGCGATGATGCCCACGGTCGTCTGGGCCGCGACGTTGCGCGCCAGATATTCGTCGGGGATCAGGATGACCTTGTCGACGCCCCATTCCTTCGCCGCCCATTCCACCACCTGAACGGCGTTGGCGCTGGTGCAGCAGATGTCGGTCTCGGCCTTCACGTCGGCGGTCGTGTTCACATAGGTGACCACCGGCAGGCCCGGATGGCGCTGCTTGATCAGTCGCACGTCGGCGCCCGTGATCGACGACGCCAGCGAGCAGCCTGCCCGCAGGTCGGGGATCAGGACGGTCTTGTCCGGCGACAGGATCTTCGACGTCTCGGCCATGAAGTGCACGCCCGCCTGGACGATGACCCTGGCCTTCGACTTGGCGGCCTCCTTGGCCAGACCCAGGCTGTCGCCGACATAGTCGCCGACCCCGTGGAAGATCTCGGGCGTCATATAGTTGTGGGCCAGGATGACGGCGTCGCGCTCCTTCTTCAGCGCATTGATCTCGCTGATCAATTTTGCCTGCTCCGGCCACTCCAGCGGGGTCACCAGACCCTTGACCTTCTCCCAGACAGGAGCGGTCTCTTCCGCCAGTTCCTTCGACAGACCGAAAGCGCCGTCCGCCATCGCCTCAACTCCCTTGCGGCCGTCTGCGCGGCCCCGACTTATGCTCAAAGTTAGCATAAGCAGGCGCAATGTAGGCTCTTCCGCACACGGCGCAAGGGAAAAGGGCGCGAGCGCCCCTACAGCGCCTCCGCCGCCAGCCGCGCGATCCACAGGGCGGCGCGCTTCTTCAGCTCGTCCTTGCGGGCCATGTCGGACAGGTCCGGCGACAGGCGATCCAGTTGCTCGAAGCGGAAGCTGTCGGCGCCGTGGGCGTTCCATTCGGTCTGAAGCGACCTGTAGGGGCTGCCGCCCATCCTGAGCGCGAACCACAGGCCGTTCTGCTGGGTGTCGATGTGGCGGCTCTGGCCCACCCAGGCGCGGCCGGTGGCTGAACAGATGACAGCGAACACCCCGGCGACGGTTTCGCGGTCCTTGTAGTCGTTGATGAGCGCCTTGCGGTCTACGGACGTCATGGACGCCTCCTTATGTTTTACCCGGATCAAATAGACGAACATATTACCCGGGTAAATATGCAGCGCACAAACAATCCGCCAAGCGCCCGCCGCAAGACCCTTCCCCCGCGTGCGAGTTCTGGCCTAGACCAGAGGTCGTTTGATCCTCCCGACCGCACCGTTTCGAGTTTATTCGTGCAAGACACCGTCCGCCGCATCCTGACCGCCCGCGTCTATGACGTGGCCGAGGAAACCCCTCTGGACCCGCTGAAGCGGCTTTCGGCGCGCATCGGCCGCCCCGCCCTGCTCAAGCGCGAGGACCTGCAGCCGGTCTTCTCGTTCAAGATTCGCGGCGCCTACAACCGCATAGCCAACCTGAGCGAGGCCGAGCTGGCGCGCGGGGTCATCTGCGCCTCGGCCGGCAATCACGCCCAGGGCGTGGCCCTGGCGGCGGCCAGACGCGGCGCGGCCTCGACCATCGTCATGCCCACCACCACGCCGGGCATCAAGGTGGCGGCGGTCAAGGCGCTCGGCGGAAACGTGGTCCTGCATGGAGACAGCTTCGACGACGCCTACGCCCACGCGCGGAAGCTGGAACAGGAGACGGGCGCCGCCTTCGTCCATCCCTTCGACGACCCCGACGTCATCGCGGGCCAGGGCACGGTGGGGCTGGAGATCCTGCGCCAGCACCCCGACCCGATCGACGCCGTCTTCGTCCCCATCGGCGGCGGCGGCCTAGCGGCGGGCGTCGCCGCCATCGTCCGCTTCCTGCGCCCGGAGACGAAGATCATCGGCGTCGAACCCGCCGACGCCCCGACGATGAAGAGCGCCATAGACGCCGGTCAGGTGGTGACCCTGGATCAGGTCGGCCTGTTCGCCGACGGGGTGGCCGTACGCCGCGCCGGCGACGAGACCTTCCGCCTGTGCCGCGACCTGCTGGACGAGATCGTCCTGGTCGACACCGACGCCATCTGCGCGGCGGTGAAGGACATCTTCGACGACGTGCGCGCCGTGGCCGAGCCCTCCGGCGCCGTGGCCCTGGCCGGGCTCAAGGCCTGGGCCGCGCGCAACCCCGGAAGCGGCGCCCTGGCGGCGATCAACTCGGGCGCCAACGTCAACTTCGACCGCCTGCGTCACGTGGCCGAGCGGGCCGAGATCGGCGAGGGCGCCGAGGCCCTGCTGGCCGTGGCCATGCCCGACCGCCGCGACGACTATCACCGCTTCCTGCAAAGCCTCGACGGCCGCTCTGTGACCGAGTTCAACTATCGCTGGTCCGGCGACGGCACGGCCCAGATCTTCGTCGGCGTCTCGCTGAAGACCGGCGGCGCCCTCAAGCAGCCGAGCGCCGCGCGCGAGGCGATAGGGCAAGAAAAAGAAGACCTGATCGAACGCCTGCGCGCCGACGGCTACGCCGTCGAGGACATGAGCGACAACGAAACCGCCAAGCTGCACGTCCGCTACATGGTCGGCGGGCGCACCATCGGCCTGCCGCACGAGCGGCTGCTGCGCTTCGAATTCCCCGAGCGGCCGGGCGCCTTCCTGCGCTTCCTCAACAGCCTGCAGCCCGCCTGGGCCTTGACCCTGTTCCACTATCGCAACCACGGCGACGACGTAGGCCGGGTTCTGGCCGGGATCAGCGTCCCGCCGAACCAGGCGACCGACCTGACGACAGCCCTGGACGAGCTGGGCTATCCCTATGTGGACGAAACCGACAATCCGGCCTGCCGGCTGTTTCTCGACGGCGCGGCCTAGCCTCACGGCCGGGCGAACCAGCGCCAGACGAACAGGACAGCGATCACCGCCAGGGTCACGAGGGCCACGGCCCCGTGCGACATTTCCAGAAAGCCGGTCTGCCACGGGTGCGCGGCGCGCGTGGCGGCGTCGAACGTCCACCATGTGTCCGGTCCTCGAACGCTGGCGCCCCGCCGGATCATCTCGCCGTCGAGGCGTTCCGCCATGGCGGGCCGCACCACGGCGTTCAGCAGGACGCCGACCGCCAAGGGGAGCACATACCAGAGGGAATCGATAAGGGCCTTGCGCCGCAGCGTGGTCATGGACGGAAACAGAGAAGGCCCGCTGGACGATGTCAACGCCGCCGTGCGGTTAGGCCCGGCTGATCGCCTCCGCGATCTCTTCCGCCGGTCGACCGGCCAGATCCTTGGGGATTTCACCGACCAGGCGCTCCTCCAGCGCCTTGTGCCAATGCTTGCGCAGCTGGCCGAGCGTCTTGGGCGCCGCGACCACGGCCAGGGCCTCAATCCTGTTGGTCAGGGCCATGTAGTTCAGAGCCTCGGCCACCCCCATGGCGAAGCCGTCCTCGGCCTGGGTGTCGTTGTCGGGGTTGGCGTCGCTGGATCGGCGGCCCGGCGCGCCGGACAGACGCTCGGGAATCTCTGGCGTCGCCATGGGCTTGAGCTGGATATCGAGGTTGTGGCCGCCGTTGCGGAACAGGCTCAGCTTCGCGCCGTCGGCGACGGCGACGAGGGCCCCGTTGGGCAGGTTCATCATCTGACTCCGGTTTGAGCGCCGGAAAGGGAGGGCGCTGTCAGTCTAGCGCGAACGCCCCTTGCACCGTTCCATCCTGCGACGCTTCGTGCGCCAGCAGCCACCGCTTGCGCTCCAGTCCGCCGGCATAGCCCGTCAGGGTCCCATTGGCGCCGACGACCCGGTGGCAGGGCACGATGACGCCGATCGGATTGGCCCCGTTGGCCAGCCCCACGGCGCGCACGGCGGCGGGCTTGCCGATGGCCTGCGCCAGTTGGCCGTAGCTCCAGGTCCGACCCGCCGGAATGGTCCGCAGCGCCGCCCAGACCGACCGCTGGAATTCCGTGCCGCCGGTCTTCACGGCAAGGTCGTCCAGCGCCGTCAGATCGCCGTCGAAATAGGCGACGACCGCGCCGCGCACCGCCTCCGGCGCCCGCCCCGGCGTCAGCCGGACCTCGCCGTAATGACGGGCCAGCAGCTTCATCATCCGCGCCTCATAGTCGGTGAAGTCGAAGGCGCGCACGGCGCCGTCGGCGTCCGTGACCAGCAGCACCTCGCCCACCGGCGTGGCGATGCGATCCAGGATGAAGACTTCAGGCTGCGTGTTTTTCATCGTCATTCTCCATGATCGCCATGCCGCCGATCCCCGCCTCGCGCAGGTGCAGCACGCCATAGGCCCGCCAGGGCCGCCATTGCTCGGCCCGCCCCGCCAGCCGCTCGTCTTCCAGCCGGTCGCTGGCCATGTCCGCCGCCTCATCCAGCCAGAGGCCCGGCAGACGCAGACCCGGCCGCGCCTTCACCAGCGGCGCCAGCAAGGGGTCCGCCGCCAGATCGCGCCGGATCGCCTCGGGGTCGGCCGACAGGTCGAACAACCGCCGCACCCGCGCCAGCACGCTCGGCAAGGCCTTCAGATCATCCAGCGCCGCCGTGACCGCCAGCCGCTCGCCCGCCTCGAACCGGGCCGAGACCTCGCCCGTCGCCCCGTCCGTCGCGGGGTTCAGAACGCGGCGCCAGACCCCGCCCTCGACCGTCTCGCCGTTCGCTTTCAGCGCCGCCAGCATGGCCTCGACCTCATAGGGCGGGCGATAGGGCAGGCTCAGCCGCACCCCTCCATCCCACGGCCGCTCGGCCCGTGCCCGCAGCGCCGACGGCGGCCGCCCGTACAGGGCTTGAAACGTCTCGTTGAAGCGGCGCACGCTGCCGAAGCCGGACGCCATCGCCACCTCGGCCATCGGCAGGTCGGTCTGGTGGATCAGGGCCTTGGCCAGCAGGACGCGGCGCGTCTGGGCCACGCTGACCGGGGCGGCGCCCAGATGCTGGCGGAACAGGCGGCGCAGGTGTCGCTCGCCCACCCCCAGCCGCGCGGCCAGGGCGTCGACGTCGCCCTCATCCAGCGCCCCGGCCTCGATCAGATTCAGCGCCCGACTGACGGTGTTGGAGGTGCCGCGCCACGCCCCCATGTCGGGCGCAGTCTCGGGCCGACAGCGCAGGCAGGCGCGAAAGCCCGCCTCCTCAGCCGCCGCCGCGCTGACGACGAACCGCATATTCTCCCGCTTGGGCGTCCGCGCCGGGCAGACCGGGCGGCAATAGATCCCGGTGGTCTTCACGCAGGTGAAGAAGCGCCCGTCGAAGCGCGGGTCGCGCGTCAGAACGGCCCGATAGCAGGCCTCCTGATCCAGCATGTCGCGGGCGTTTTCCATGCCCGCAACATGCGCCCGCCGCGCCGCCCTGTCTCGCGGTTTTCGGACATGACGGCGCCGCGTGGTTCAGCGGCTGCGCGCCGTCGCGATCCGCCACAGGTTCTGCGCGATGCTGAAGCCGTAGCCGATCATGGCGATCACCAGAACCCAGCTCAGGACCGCCCCCAGGGTCACAGCGGTTTCCTCCAGCCCGCGTCCTTCCAGACGCAGCGCCTGCAACAGTTCCGTGCCGATCCGGTCAGCAGGCCCGCCCGTCACCTTCGCGACCTGCTCGCCCTGGGTCAGGGTGAACCACCAGCCCGCCTCGAACAGGCGCCACGCGATCCAGATCCCGGCGCCCGCCAGAGGAATTCGCAAGACCCAGGTCACGCGATCCGCTCCACCGCGCGCCACGGTCACGGCGTCCACGACCAGACCCGCGATCACCCAGGCCAGGATGACTCCATAAAGGGTGGACCAGACGGGCGCAGCCGCCACCGCCACCTCGCCGCTGCGCAACATGAACTGGCTCAGCCCGTCAAAGCGGATCACGCCCATCCACCACAGCAGGAAGACGCCGCTGAAAACGATGGACCACAGGGCGTCGGCCACGCGCGCGCCCTGCGCCTTCGCGCCCGCGCCCTTCATTCCCCTAGACAGCCACTCAGCCTTGGCCTTCTCGGTTCCAGCCATCGACGCGCCCCACTTCGCCGGATCGGCCAGACCGAAGGCCGACAGGTCGCGCACCCGCCATTTCGTCAACCAGGCCGGCTTGATGTCGTAATGCTCCATGATCGCACCGGCGAGCGTCAGCGCGCCCAGCAGGGTCAGGGCGCCGGAGAAGAAGCCGTGGAATCCCTGGCTGATGGCCCGGCCGAAATCGGCGGGCGCGCCCAGCACATGGACCATCAGCCCCAGCACCTGCACCGCAGCGATGACGATCAGGCCCGCCTTGGCCCCGAACAGCCAGTAGGGAAACAGCTCCGGCCCGATCAGGCTGTCCGGCCCCTTGCGATAGCGGGCGGCGACGATCAAGGG
>Ga0247823_10002757_pt1 | contig 14439 bp, 9 predicted proteins | sample 13C_PalmiticAcid_2_FD_192426 | JGI IMG/M metagenome (GOLD analysis project Ga0247823, IMG submission 192426) | Soil microbial communities from agricultural site in Penn Yan, New York, United States - 13C_PalmiticAcid_Day30 | ecosystem: Environmental > Terrestrial > Soil > Agricultural land...
CCTCGGCTTCTCCTGCTTCACAGGCCGCCCCCCCTTCCGCCCCTGCTTCCGATCATTCTTCTGCTCCGCCACCGCCCCCACGCTCGCCATCGACGCAAACTCATTCAGCAGCGCGAGCGCCGCCTCATAGTTCTCCGCCATGATGGCCGACGGCGTGCCCGCGACGCCGCCGTCGAGGATCTCAAACACGGCCGGCGCCGCGTCGGCATCCGTCGCGAGCGTCTGCAGGATCACCCAGAAATCGGGCGACGTCATGATCTCGTTGCGCAGCGGACACGGCTTCTCCGTGCACAGCTTGAGGCCGCGCAGCACGAGGCCCGCCGCCTTGACCAGCGTATCGTTGGGGAAGCTCGAGACGGTGTGCAGGAGGATGGGGACGCGGACATAGTCGTACTCCTGCGGGCGGTGAGCCGGTCTCCTTGTGAATTGACAAAAAGGTCGACTTACATAGCTCGCCTGGAGCAAGTTGAAGAGGTAGAAGGTGGCGCGTTCAATGAGTATTGGGTGGTATCGGGGCACGTCCCGCAGGATGGCCTGGATGGCTTCCACCACTCGCTTACCCAGCAGCTCGACGGTGCTGTCGTCACGGAGTGCCAGGACCGTGCAGAACTCGAGGATGTAAACCAAAGCAGGGTCGTACACAGCCGAGTTCTGCCGCTGTTTCTGCCCATTGGCTTGAGACGGGGGGATATTTTCCGCCTTGACTGTGATCACCATCGACCCGTTATCCTCGGGGATCTGATCCAGCAGGGTGTCCACCAGCGCCTCGAGGCTATGGCTCGGGAGATGCCTACAAACAGGTCAGACAGGCTTTCAGGAAGTAACATGCTCGTCCGCTTGCACTTACGCAACATTGGCAAACACATCGCCCATGTGGCACTGGTTCACGCAGTCCACGGTACACAGTGTGCTCTCCAACTCCTCGTCCGACGGCTCAGGCGGGTCGTCGGCCGCATAGCTCGAGATGTACGAGGTAAACGCCGAGAAGAAACCCGCCTCGCTCTGTTTGGCGCCCCGGTCAATGACCAGCGACGGAGGCTGTAATGGAATGGGCGGAAGGGCGAGCTTGTCGGCCTCGGTCGAGAAGAATGAGGGGATCAGCGAGTTGACAAAGAGGTTCAGCCATATACGGATAACCTGGTTGACATTAGTCCAATGAGGCGAGCCATAGTGACGGTGAGCAAACTTACGTGCTTCCAGCTCTTCCGAATAACACTCTCCGAGCCGGTCACCACCCGGAACAGCACCAGCGTCGCCAGCTGCGGCCGGACATCCCTGCCGAACCTCACCGCGAGCTCACTGACCATGACACTGTTGTCCCCCACTTGAACCTCCGTGTTAAGCGACGTGTTGGCGAGCGACTCGCTGCCCAGCGTCGAGATGTAGCTCAGCCGGTAGATGATCTCGTCCAGGGCCTCCGAGTTGCCGTACTTGGTCGCGATCCGCGCGCACTCGTCGAAGCCGGTGATGACGCGGGCGTACACGGTGTCGTCGGTCGCCGACATGAAGACGAAGAAGAGACACGAGACGATGGGGTTCCAGGTTGTGGCAAACATATCGGCGTCGTAGATGTTGGTGTCGCATAGCACCAGCGGGCCGGCGGCCTCGGTCTTGAGCAGAAGCTCCTTCCATGCATAGTCGAACGCGTGCTTGTTGTCGTGCTCGTCGGGAAGAATGATTTCATTGGTCCTGATGGTGTCAAAGATATCCTGCAGGTACTGAGGGGCGAAGTCTTCGCCACCATTCTGTCCGCGGAGGTTGCGAGTGAAGTCCTCAAACTTCATGCGCCCCTTGATAGTTGGGTTGTGCTGATCCGTATTCAACATGATGATGGCGTATGAGAGGATGAATACTGAGTCTTTGTTTGCCACACCCTCGGGGACTGAACTCGAGCAGTACTTTTCCGCAAAGGAGCTGACAATGCGCTCGATCAAGGGCGACTCTCCAGGCAACCGGAAGCTTTCCAGCAGGACACGAAGCGCTTCGTCTACCCGCTTGCCCGTGAAATCGTACCGGCCAATAAAGGCATCCAGGATCACCTCATTGCCCCTCTTCGAGATGAAGTCGCCGAGAACCTTTTTGTTTATCCTGGAGGTCCCCTGAAGAAACTTGGCAACACATTGCGGATCGGCGGCGTTTTCAATCACTCCCTTCTCCTGAAGGTAAGCCAGGCCGCCTTTGGGATTCTCGTTGAACTTGCTGGTGCCCTTGATGATGAGCTTTTTCCTACGCCGCCGCTCCCTCAGCATCTCCGGATCGGGGTATCCGTCCGTCTCGGGGGTTTGATCGAGCCTTTCAGCGATGAACTGGATGAACCGCAGGAGGGCATCCAGGCAAAGGGGCGGGACGCTCGTCGTGCTCCAGGTCGCCGAGTCGGGCAGAGCGTTCCGAGAGAGTAACCCGATCATGTCTTCGCAGAGATCCGCGCGGTCTTCGTCGCAGTCGTAGTTGACAAACAGTTCAGCCATAAAGGTGGGCATCCGCGCAAGCACGCCGATGTTCTCCACCATGGCCTGTCTGGCATCCGGCTTGCGCGCACCGCCCTCTAGACCCAGTTTCTGCCGATCCTTGACGGGGACCGGGGTAGAGCGTCCGCTGCCCGCTTGCGAGGGTGGCGGCTTCACCAGCTTGGGGGACTGTGGAATGCCTGAGTAGAGACTCGGGTCAATGCCAGGCTCCCGAGGTATCTCTACAGCGGGATGCAGGCAGGCCACGAGGTATGACAGATACAGCTCCTGTTGGAGCTTGAGCACGCCCCTACAAGTCGAGAGCAGGGTGCCAGCCACGATCAGGGCCTCCTGGAGGACGGCCATATTGTCAGACCGCACGAGTTGGAAAAGATAGCAGCACAGCTGGTCCTCGGCAATCGAGGCCAGGGCGGGATGCCGGGCGATTGACGGGCCTGCGACTTCGAGCGCGACATGGATGATGCGCAGAGCCATGACTCTCATCTGGTCTGGGTGTTTGCGGTCGTGAGGGTCGAGAAAGCTGACCAGAACCCTGAACAGCTCCCGGATGGATGGCAGAGAGTAGGGGCGGAGGTCAACCGACTCGGCGCTTTCCGTCACTGAACTTGTGCTTGGCCGTCCAACGTCGGCGCTCGCGCTCCGCGGCGTTTCCGTGCTGCTGGCTTTATCCGAGCTTGACGACGGCCTAGACTCAATCGGAGGCTCGGGGGTCTCGACGGCCTGTCCAGCCTCCACCACAGCAATCTCTCCCGCCTCAGCAGCCTCGGCCTCCTCTGCTCCAACCGCTGGCACATCGGTCCCGTTGGCAGCCGGGTCCATGCTGACAGTATCCATATCCCCGCGCGTCTGCCGGTCCAGCGCCTCACTCTCCTCGCCGGCCTCCTCCTCGAGATGTTTCAGATCCTCAAAGATGATCTGCACCATGCGCACCATCGAGGCCTCGGCGGTCCGGCGGAGCACCTCTGAGAACCTCGGCCGTGAGCATATGGTGAGGCCGCGGCCCATCATGTCGCAGACGCTCTCGTCGCTCAGAATGTCCCCGCCCGGCCCCGACAGCATGTCCTCCATGAGGTGCAGGATCATGAGCAGGACCACCTCCTCCTGCGCCGAGTCGCTAATGTCGAACTGGCAGTGGGTGATGGCGGCCGAGAGCGCCTGCATGGCGAGGGCAAAGCGGGGAGATATGGGGGCGACGAAGCCATAGGCGAGAAACTTTTGTATCGCCCTCAGCGCGAGGATCGTGACCGGGGCTGCGGTGCCCTTGGCCTGGATGATTTGGAGGAAGGGGTAGAGGAGCACGAGAGAATCGAATCTGTGTATATCTGCCGAGTTCAGTCAGCATGGCCCTGCCCATTGGTTCCATGTTCCCAGGAAATATGCTGCACCTTTTACGCCGGCCAACTCCTGGCGCAGCCTCCCAAACCCCGAGATCAAGGGGTTGTCCTGCATGCTCTTGCCCTTCTTCCCGCGCAGCCCCCATCTATTCGCAGCGAGGTCCCCAGCGCTGTCGGTAGTGCCATCGGAGGCCGGTTTCCGGGGACGGCGTGCGCCGGCGGTGGGGGGCACGAGCTGGATGAGGTTGGGGCTCCCGCCGAGGATGGCCGAGACGGACGAGTGCGGCGAGCGCGCATATTTCTGGATAGCCGAGGTGATGGCTATGCACTCGGATATGACGAGGGACACGGGGTCGACGGCTACCGAGACGGGGCGGCTCCGGTACTGCATGCGCGAGGAGAGGAAGGCGCTGCGTCGAGGGGTCACGGCTCCCGGGGTGGTTGCGATGGCCGGATCCATGGGCGCGGCGAGCTGAGCATCTCCGCTCATGCTGTAGTGTGTGACGGAGGCGATACTTTCGTTTTATGTTGTCGTCTGGCTGCACCGGTCGAGGTTGAGGCCGTGAACCGCGAGGGCGGTGTTCGAGCCGAGCAGATGGGGACAAATTGTCCTTGTGACGGTGCCACGAGCAGTGTTAGCCTTGGGGTCAAGGTTGCCGCAGGGACTTCTCCGCCACAACAACGCTGCTTCACCCTCAAAATGCTCTGGAAACAAAAGGTCGTCGATAAGAGCACACCAGCCTCAGGACCAGTTTCCAAAAGCGTAATGTGCAACTGTTGGGCCTGCAAAGTGTTGAGGCAAGTCGTCAATCGCGAATGCCATCCTGGGCTTGGCTGGAGCTCCCCGTATCCCTGCTCCAGTCAACGGGCCACCTTGCTGGGCCCACTGCAGACCAATCAGGCACCACTGATCCTCCCCGCCCGCTCGTGGCCAATTCAGCGGCAAGGGTCGGGGAAACGGCGAATGCCGCCCCGCCATTTACAGGGCCCAAGTGCTCGAGGTGATCAATAGAGACAACAAAAGCATGGCCAGGATGGCACAAGTTGGTGAAGCGTAGTTATCAAGACAGCAATGTTTACCGCCGTGTCTGCTTGGCCACCTCTAATCCATAATCCGGTCATTGCCCTACCCAACCCAAAAACGCCCTGCCATGAGACCTAGTTGTACACGGCAATATTATGTTGCTCCCTTTTGTCTTCGCAGCCCCCGTTGGCATGCAATGATATGCGCGACACCATGGCCGTGAAGACCGCGCCCTGTAGCCCTCCTCTTTCTCCAACTGTGCGGAAAGGAAATGTGTAAAAACGACAGACAGAATGCCACCCCCCCGGCACGAACAAGATCATGCCTTGCTCTCCCCGAGCTCGTCTCTCGCAACAACCCTCTCCTCTTGCTTGCCAGCTGCAGCCTGGGCGTTCTCCTTGTTTTTAGCAACGGCGGCGGCAGCAGCAGCAGCCGAGTCCTTCTTCTTTTCCTGGATCGCAATGTTCTGCATCTCCGACTTGTCTTTCTCCCACTGCCTGGTAGCATCGCCGAACGACTCCTTCACCCGCTGCGCCTTCTCGGCCTTCTCCTTCTCAGCCTGCTCTTGAGCGAGCTGCTCCCGTTTCATTTGCTACGGCGTGTTAGCACAAATGCAGTAGGATCACAAGAAAACAGGCCACTCACCTCCATATGTTGAATGTCGTCCACGCTGGGTTCGTACTCGTGCCAAATTGTATAGTGAGGCAGGCCAATAACAGAGAAGCCCATCCTCTTCGACATCTGCAATGAGTTAGTCATAGGCGAAGAGATGTGAGGACCGGTCCCGCTCACCTTGCCAAAGCCCTCCGTCTCGGCATGCTTCTCAAAACTGAAGGCCGGGAAATGGACCCCGTAGCGGAACACCTTGGCCTTGGCCAGGATACTCACGCCGCCGACGCCGTCAAGCTCCATTTCCACATCGGGATCGCCGTACGGGTCTCGCAGGTACGCCAAATGCGGCCGGTACGTGGCGTACTCGGCGTAACCCTCGACAATGACAGCATCCTCGTCGAGCGTCTCGGCGAGCTGCAGGGCCGTGTCCGACTCCTGCCACGAGTTGAGATCGTACGGCTGCTCTCCGCCGAGCCAATCCGGGAGCGGACGCCAGACATCTGCATCTTCAAGTCAGCAATCCCGACCCGAAACCAACGCCTGCCAGTCCAGCACTCACTCGGCACAATCACATCCTTGTTATGGCGCATCAGATCCTCCAAGATCGTGAACGGCGCCGTCTCCACGTCCACATCCCGCCAGTACACCCACGAGTGGTACGGCCGCAGCGCCGCCGTCAATAACCAATTCCTCGCCCTCGCCATCAGCTTCCTCCGGCTCGCCTGCGCCTCGAACCCGTGACGGCTCTCCACGTCCTGGTTGACCTTCTGCCCAAAGTCCTTCTCGATGATCGATATCTCCCCAAAGTGCATCTCGTCGTCCTCCCACCCCTGGATCTCCTCCATGCTCCTGGTCAGCGCGTCGAGCGTCTTGTCCTTGGAGTCGGACACGAGGAACGCCAGGTCGATCAGGTGGTGCGGGTACGTCAGGTTGCGCAGGTGCGAGAAGAACATGGGCAGATGCTCCTCGGCGTCGCGCAGCGGGACGCACACCAGGATGCGCTCCTCGCGCTCCCACCCGCGCGCCGTGCCCTGCACATTAGACAGGTCGTGGTAGCGCACCGTCTCGAGCTGGAAGTCGCCGCCGCCGCCGGAGGAGGAGGAGGAGAGGAGGCCGAGGGAGAAGACGGAGAGGGCGGAGCTGCCGCTGCGGCGGGACAGGCAGAAGAGCACGACGAGGAAGAGGACGGCGGTCACGGCGGCCAGGCGCACGAGGGATTGCGTTCGTCGGCGGTGGGCGGGCGTCGTGCCGCGCGGTTGGTACCTGGAGATGGGCAATGCCATGACGTTTTAGTGGCATGCTTGGGGGGTTTCCATGGGATTGAAGCGGAATACGAGGGCTTGGGAGCGGGTGATGAGGGGGTAAGGAAGGAAGGGAACGAAGGGGATGGACCACCACGCACCTGTGAGGAGAAATGTCGAATGTCTTGCCTCTCGGATACCCATTGGAGTAGCCGCCGGCTTGGTAGCGGGGGGTCGCCTTGGACCCCGACGATGTGAACGGCAGCATTGGTGGTGTCGTGCACTGGCGAGGGCTCAAGCGATGCTGCGCGTGTTGCGAAGCCTCCTCCCCCCTTCGTGCATGCGTCGGCGCTGCACTGCACACCCCGGACCAACTGGACCACGCACTCGATCTCGGTCGTGGCAGGCAGTTCGGATGGAATCTCGGTCGATTTGGGTTGGATCTGAGATGGCGGACGTCAGCGCATGGCTGAGGAGTGTCGTGGGAGTTGCAATTGCAAACTGGTCGTACCAGAGCGATGGAGAAAAGGTGTTCGTATCAGCCTCACCTCTCTCCCTTCAATGGCCCTGGCACTCGCCGTGGCGTTTCGTTTCTGGGAGACACCCGGTGAGGCTTGGCGCTGCGCCAGCCCCTGGTCCCGGTTCCCGCTAGCCTGGCCAGAATACTAGGGTACCTCAGAATCAAGTACCGTCTCTCCAAGGTCTGCCTCAGTTCACAGCGAGTCCAATTCTCGGGTGACGCTCTCGTATGGTACCCCCATCCGATCGTGTTGCACAGCAATCTGAAATGTGGGTTCCTTGGCATGACAGCCACGACACGACATCACCAACAAGCGAAACATGCAGATTTGCAGATTGTCATCTGGATAGCTCCCATTTTCTAAATTAGGTTTATGATCCTCATGGCACTTTTACCAAACCGTCGCCCCCCGACGAGCGTGCTCATGATCTCGCGGAAACTACGATGACACGGCCGCCTTGGCAGGCCTTCTTACCTGTCGAAGAGCCCCTGATCGCCAGGCAAGGCTGAGCAAGTCAATGCAGTAGATCTGGTTACGCGTCAGCGATCGTCCTGAACGTGGAACCGCATAATGGTATCGTGAAGAATCCAGGATCAGTCAAGCCAGTTTAACTCAGCCCTACGAGCCGGCCCGAGCTGACACGCACCATAACGGTACGTGCCAAACCCGAACAACGGAAGCCAAATGACGCCCCCTAAGGAACAACACCACAACTCGTCATCGCACCCGAGGATGCTAGAATGCGGATGGATGGCTCGGCCCGTACATTTCGTTGAATGGATAAGCTATTGTCATCAGGGTAGGAGGAAAAAAAGGTAGTCATACACCACAATACGTACCATCAAGTTAAGTTGGTGTCTGCTGAAGCGGGTTGGGGCCAAGAATCTATGACAAACTTGAGCAGAGTCAGCCAGTGCTCTTGGACCAATGACAGTGTTGGTTCGAAAAGGGGAGAAAGACAACATCAGAGAGTTTTTTGGTATATGGGTATCTTCATTCTTGTTCAGAAGCAGAACTGAATTGAAAGTTTCTCATCATGGAAAAAGTGGTTGCGGCTGTGGGGAAAGCGGTTCTTACCTCGTCATGGGTTTGGGCGGCGATCGAAACCACAAAAGATGTTCACCTAAACTGTCATTGTGTCAGCAAATTGTCGACGGCTCCAATGACGGTACGAGGAGGTCAATCATGAGATTGGAGTCAGATGGTAGTGCATGTGGTTCGTTCGCTCAGAGAAATCGCGTGAACTGTGGATAGGAGTTCATCATGGAAGGGGATGGGTGTGTAGGCGATGGTTTGGCGCAAGGTCTTGACTTACTGTGCATGTAGTAAGCTGGGCCGTTCGTTTCCTGGTTAGCTGCAGCTTGACCGAGGCCTCGCCCGAACAACAAAGCTCCAGGTGCAAAGCTCCGATCGTTGATGATGTGCAATCCCGCCAGCAGTTGCGAGGCCACCGGGCATCAAAGCAGACGCAGCAGCCAACAATCGGCGCTCCCCAAAGTATGAGGCTCCATGCTTGAGGGCAGACGTGGCCGTCTTTTTCTCTGCGTGGAATGCGAGACTGCGTTTTGCAAACCGCGATGCGGCCCGGACGAGTGTTTGGCAAAAGGAGGAAGCTTGAGAGGCTGATAAATTTTCAGTTTAAACCTGCGAGATTGGTGGGGCACAGTGGGGTCCAAGCGCCAGCTGGTGGCTTGAGCTTTTGTGGTTGTGGCGCTTGTCAAACGAACGAACGCTGTGGGCCTTTGCAGCCAGAAGAATCCAAAAACTGAGCCTCACAGCTAGCAACGAAAGAACAAGACAATCAACTCAAGTTCCCTGTTGCCGGCTTCATTTTTGAGCATACCCAGCTCTCTCTTCCTGCTTTTTGTTTCTAAAGCATCATTCTCCTTCCCCCCGAATCCGTGATCGAAAGGCTTCTACACAATCCCCTCGAGTCTTGAGGGTCGACCGCAGCCATGACTGACAGAAGACGGATCAACGGCCCTGCTGGTGCCACAATCCCTCCGGTCTTCGATGATGTGGTTTATCAAGAATCCAAGAATGTGAAGAGCAGGTCGCGGGCGCCAGATGCGTCACGAAAGATGTGTATGTTCTTGCCCATTTTACGGTTGCGAGCCCTGCTGACCTTTCTCAGATCTCAAAACTGGTGTGACCCCTTCGGCTTCTGGGTCTGCTTATCTAGAGATCGAGACTTCTGCAAAGCCTGGTGTCTCGGGGTTGAAACTCAGCTGCTCTGTTCACGGGCCACGGGCACTTCCCAGATCGGCGCCCTTCTCACCTCACGTTGTCTTGTCTACCCATGTCAAGTATGCTCCGTTTGCAACGAAACAAAGGCGTGGCTATCTGCGCGACCCCAGCGAGCGCGACCTCGGCATTCACCTTGAGGCTGCTCTCCGTGGGGCCATCATCGCCGACAGGTGGCCAAAGAGCGGCGTCGATATCATCATTTCCATCGTCGAGGGCGACCAAGACCGGGAAACGTCCAAGTCACAGGGTGAGGAGGTGTGGGACATGATGAATGCCCTCGGCGGCTGCATCACTGTGGCAGCCGCAGCGCTTGCCGATGCTGGCATCGACTGTGTCGACACCGTCGCCGGAGGGGTAGCTGCCCTCGTTCAAGGGGCCGGCGATGACTCCACACCGAGCATCGTCGTGGACCCGATACCTTCTGAGCACGAAAAGATACTGGCGGCGTGCTGCATCGCGTACCTGCCCACTCGGGACGAGGTGACGAACCTCTGGTTCAGGGGCGATCTCCCGGCATCCGACATGGAGCTTTACACACATATGGTGGAGAAAGGCATATTGGCGTCGAAGAACGCGAACCGCGTGCTCGTCGACTGTCTTAGAGAGACAGTCGAGTAAGTTGTACGCCTCCGGCTTGGTGTTGCGCCGATTCCAGCCACCCACACAGCCTCTGTGGCGGATCCATGAGGTAAGCGCCCGCCAGCCGATATCCCAAACAAAAACTGTGAACTCACTTTTAGACAGGTCCGTATCCTAATAATAGCCGGTTAGGGCAGCACGTCACGTCCACTGCGATTTATCGCCCAACAAAGAGATGCCCCCGCTACCCGGCTTCGGCGGGACAACCTGCCAGCCGGATTCGGATATCGTCTCTGGGATAACATGACGGCGGCCCAGAAATGGTTGCATGCTGCTGAATACGAGGACGCTGCATTGACTTGTTCCCAACATGGCAACAGCACATGGCTGCCTTGACAGCATCCCAGAACAGGCCGGAGCCATGCCTTGCGCAACGTGGGGGACAAGGGAAAGGCGGGGCAGGACGATTACGTGTCAGTGGCTAGCTGTGTAACCGCCAATCCGATTCTCTTACTGCGCATGATGGAGGACTGATCCTTGCGTGCCAGCATGGTGGCTTGACGCTGAGTCTTCAAGCCGCTCTTGCACTCAGAACACGAGGTTGTTGATGCTTTGGGGTCGTCGCAGCTACGCTGCCTCGAGACTCCGTTGATGCGACCGAAATCGTTATCGTCCCCCGAATACAGCGCAGATGCAAACGGCGACAGTAAGAACGGCCTGTTTTTGCACTGTCCGTTGACCCCCACCTTGTTTCGGGCCAACATCCTACGCAGGGGATCAATCAGGGCCCACCCGTAACTCATGCCAAGCCCACTCTCCTGATTGAAAGCGCACGCTAGCAGCGGAGGGTCGCTGCATGATTTGCCGCCCCCCTGACGTTATCGGGCTTCTTGGCTGCCCGTGTTCCTCCAAAGAAAGTGCGACGGCCAATCTTCCAACGAACCACCAACACTCACCTCGACTCAGCCGTCTGGGCTGTGTACCTTCGTTTTGACGACAATCCTCGAGCTACTCTCGTTACCCTAACACTGATCGCTTTTATTACCTATACCAATTTCTAATCAGGCCGAAAACTCGCATTGCATTCACTTGTTCTTCTCTGATCGCTCGAGTTTCGACCCTGCGCCAAATATCCTTTTCGCGACCTCAGTTCGACTCCGATGATTCGACACAGCGCGAACCTGCCATAATCCTTACCGCTCGTGCGAAGCTAACCGCTACTCGATCCTGTCGTCGTGCGACTGCCCAATTCGAGTTCTCTGCGCGTACCCGCACGTCCTCCGATGGGCAAGAAGTGGCGATGGGGGGTCATCCTAGACGCCGGGTCGTCTGGGACTCGACTGCATATCTACCGATGGAAGGACCCCGAGAGGGCGCTCAAAGGCGCGTCACGAGAGGATCTGCAAAGCCTGCCAAAATTGAGGACGGAAAAGGAATGGACCAAGAAGATTCGACCCGGTGTCTCTACGTTTGGTGACAAGGTGGAGGAAGTTGGGCCAGACCACTTGCAGGGCCTCATCGATCATGCGCTCAAGATCATACCCGCAGACAAGGTTCAAGACACGCCGATCTTCCTCATGGCAACCGCGGGGATGCGGCTACTTCCGCAGGTCCAGCAAACCGCGTTGACGCGCCAAATCTGTTCCTATCTCCAACAGAACACCCGGTTCTCGCTCCCCGACTGCAACCTCCATATCCAAGTCATCAAGGGCGAAACTGAGGGGCTATACGGCTGGATCGCGTCAAATTATCTCCTGGGCGGGTTCGACCACCCAGACAAGCATCAACACGGCAAGGGGCATCACACTTACGGGTTTTTGGATATGGGTGGCGCGTCAGCACAGATTGCTTTTGCGCCAAATACGACCGAGGCTGAGAAGCACGCAAACGATTTGAAGCTGCTGCGGCTACGCACCCTCGATGGCTCCCCATCGGAATACAAGGTGTTTACCACGACGTGGCTGGGTTTTGGCGTCAACCAAGCGCGGGAGGCCTACATCCTTAACCTCGAGGAACGATACGCCGCGACTGACATTGAACTGCCTGATCCGTGCCTGCCGAAGGGGCTGCGGACGACTTTGCGCGGGGATCAAATTGGCGACAAGAAACGAAGCATCCCCACCCTGATTGGCACCGGCCAGTTTGAGGAGTGCTTGCAGCTGACGTACCCGCTGCTCGGCAAGGACAAGCCATGCGAAGACAATCCTTGCTTGCTGAACGGGCAGCATGTCCCAGCCATCGACTTCGACGTCAACCATTTCATCGGCGTGTCCGAGTATTGGCACACGACTCACGGCGTGTTCGGCGGCAAGGGCGACAAGGCATATGATTTTGCGACTTATCAGCAGAGGGTCAAGGATTTTTGCGGGCAGGACTGGACCACCATTCACTCCAAGATTAGCGGCCGGAAAGAAAACGAGGTCAAGGTTGCCCAGGAGGCGTGCTTCAAGGCTTCTTGGTTGATCAACGTGCTCCACGAAGGGATTGGCGTTCCGCGGATCGGCCTGGAGGAGCTACACAGGGTCAATGTTTCCAAGGGCGCACTCGAGCACGCCAAGGAGAAGGGGTTCGCGGACCCGTTCAAACCAGTGGACAAGATCAATGACATCGAAGTGAGCTGGACCCTGGGGAAGATGGTTCTCTACGCCGCCGGACAAATACCCCCAATCACCCGCGATGACAGGCACCCAGTCGGTTTCGGCAGCAACGTGGAAGGCACCCCGCACGACTTTCAATTCGCGGGATCCAGCTGGAAGCCCATCAACCACTACGGCAACCAGACCAGTGCCGACGATGATGAATGGGGCCTCGACGCCGAAGACATCCTCGACAAGGCCAAGTCTAAATCCACCACCGGCTTCTTCGCCTTCATCGCCATCCTGCTCCTCTTCCTCTACTTCTTCCGCAAGCGGGACCGCCGGATGCGCCTCTACAGCCGCGTCAACTCGGTTCTGCGCCGCAACCGCCGGCCCGGCACCGGCGCGCGCAAGGGCAGCAGCGCGCGGGGCCTGGCGGGCCTCGCGACCAAGATCTTTGGCGGGCGGTCCTCGGGCGCGACGTACGAGCGGGTCATGGAGGAGGGCGAGGCGGAGCGCTTCGAGCTGGGCGACGCCGAGTCGGACGAGAACGAGTCGTCGGATTCGAGCGAGGGGTCCAAGGGCTCCTCGAGGCGGTTCGGCCTGTCGTCGGGCCTGGCGACGCCCCAAGTGGTGGACCATCATTACCACCACGGTCTGGGGTCGCCGACGGTGTCGGCGCTGGATCGCAGCGGGTTGGTGGTCCGCACTGAGAGCCGTGAGCGCCTGACGCTGCCGCCACACCTAGCGCTGTCGGGGGTGGGGAGGAGGAGCCGGGCGGGCAGCCCGACGAGGATGAAGAGCCCCATGATGTCACCACTGCAGGAGACGTAGGGTTGTCACGATGCATGGCGGATATGTTTGGGGAATAGTACTGCTATCGCGCCCTGGGGGGTTGTGTGTTTATTGGTGTTCTACTTCATTTGTCGGTGTTGATTGTTTGGCGGCGCTAAAAGCTTTTAGTATCTTTGTATTCTTCTCTGTAGGGTACAGCAGCATGGCGGGGCGGGGAGTAGGGGTACTTTCTTTGGACGACGCGGAGACTGGTTGTCATTTTTCGGTCCACAAGTCGGTGTCATCTGGGTGGGTGTGTTTACCGGCCGGCTTGAGGCATTGTGGGATGAGATTTTCATATGGGCCCTCCGAACCGATGAGGTTACTGTTGATATGATACATGTCTAAAGACTATATTATTCCATGACAATGCTTTGGCCTTTTCCGTCTGACCCAGCCTGTGCTCGCTGTGACCAGCCAGTTTCTGACACGGGGCAGGAGGAGATGTATCCGCCACTCTCCCCCAAGACTCATACCCGCCTCACCCACCCACAGCCTTTCCCTCATAACTACCCCTCTCTTCAACACGCCCTCAATCATCCCTCTCCAAAAACCCCGGGTCACTCCTCACCCGCCCCTCAAACTTGCGCCACCACTCCTCAAACGCCTTGAGCGGCACCACCTCGACCTGCCCCGCCGTCCCGCTGAACCCAGACAAAAAGTTGAAGGCGTTCTTGATGATGCGCTGCGCCAGCACCAACGTGCTCGGCTGCTGCCCCTGACCTGTCCCCGAAGCGGGCATCAACGCGGTACTTGCCCCGGAAACAGAAGTAGCAGCAGAGGAAGTAGAAGAAGGCAGCTGCGCAATCTGCGCCGCCACCGCGTCCGCCGGCTCGACCGACACCCCGATCACCACGTTCCCTTCCCCCCCGGCAGTCCCGCTCCCGGGGTTGGGGCCGAGCTTGAAAATGGCGCTCTCCTTGCCCGGGCCGATGGCGCCGAGGAAGCGCGTGTTGGGCTCGGTCTGGGTGGGCGAGGTGGGCGGGGTGAGGAGGTAGATGGC
>Ga0247823_10002758_pt1 | contig 14439 bp, 14 predicted proteins | sample 13C_PalmiticAcid_2_FD_192426 | JGI IMG/M metagenome (GOLD analysis project Ga0247823, IMG submission 192426) | Soil microbial communities from agricultural site in Penn Yan, New York, United States - 13C_PalmiticAcid_Day30 | ecosystem: Environmental > Terrestrial > Soil > Agricultural land...
GGGTTGGGGAGAGGGTGATGGTTCTAATTATCACCGCTGTCACCCTCTCCCCGGCCCTCTCCCCTCAAGGGAGAGGGGCTTTTGCCTGACTTGTGTAGATGCCAATGCTCATAAGAAAAGAGTTGGGTCGGTTTAGTTTCGTACCGGCTTACCCGTCTGCATCATTCCCATAATCCGTTCCTGCGTCTTTGGATTATCCACCAAAGACACAAACGCTTTCCGCTCCAGATCCAGCAACCATTGCTCATCCACTAGGCTGCCCGTCTCGACATCGCCACCGCAAATCACTTCCGCGATCTTCAGCGCCAACGTGTAGTCGTGGGCGGAAATAAATCCGCCGTCGCGCATATTGATCAACTGAGCGCCGATGGTAGCGATTCCCGATCTGCCAGCGACCGGTATATCTTTCCGCTTTAACGGCGGGCGATAAGCAGCGTCCGCCAACGCAAGCGCCTCATGTTTGGCGACATGCAGCAACTCATAGCTGTTAAACACAATCGTGTCGGACGGCAATAAATATCCCATCTGCTTCGCCTCCAACGCGGATTTGGACACGTTCGCCATCGCCGCGTTCTGGAAGTAGCCCTTCACGAAATCGAGATAATTGTTCGACCCGACTGCCTGCGCCGCCACCGCGCCGCGCAATGCCGCCTCCTTGAGACCGCCGCCAGCGGGGATCAATCCAACGCCGACTTCAACGAGACCGATATATGATTCAAAGTTCGCAACCCGTTTGGCGCAATGCATTTGCAATTCGTTGCCGCCACCCAGCGCCATGCCCGATAAGGCGGCGATGACCGGAACCTGAGCGTATTTCACGCGCATCATGGTGTTCTGGAATTGTGCGACAACTACCTCAATCGCCTTGGCTCCGCCCGCCATGTAGGCCGGCAACAGCGCCTGGAGATCCGCGCCTGCCGAGAACGGCTCGTCGGGCGACCAAATAACGAGGCCTCGATATCCCTTCTCCGCCGCTTCAATTGCTTTAACGATCCCATCCAGGACACCAGGACCAATCGCATGCATTTTGCTCTTCAGAGATAAGACAAGAACGCCGTCGCCTGTATGCCAGATACGAACTGAGTCATCCTCATGCAGCGCGGTCCCGGCAGTCTTGCCATCCTTAACGCCTTCGCCCAGAAGCGGCGCGCGGAATGGTTGCCTCGCATAGACGGACAAATTGGAGCGAGGCGTATACCCCTTGCTAGCCGGGGACCAGGAGCCCTCCGGTTTGTGCACGCCGTCGCGGCCGTCGAACACCCAATCGGGTAGCGGCGCTTTGGAGAGCGCGTTACCTTGGTCGATATCCTCCTTCACCCACTGGGCGATCTGCTTCCAGCCCGCCGCTTGCCACGTCTCGAACGGTCCGGTGGACCAGCCGAAGCCCCAACGCAACGCGAAGTCCACATCCCGTGCGTTATCGGCGATGGACTCCAAATGCACGGCGATGTAGTGAAAAGCGTCCCGGAAAATGGCCCAAAGAAACTTGGCTTGCAGATGGCTCGATTCGCGTAGCGCCTTCATGCGCTTGGCGATGTCCTTCTCCTTGAGAATCTTCGCTACGCCCTCATCGGCTTGCGCTCCGGAAGCAACATAGTCGCCTTTAGCGGGATCAAGACGAAGAATGTCCTTGCCGACTTTCTTGTAAAAGCCCGCGCCGCTCTTCTGCCCCAACGCGCCCTGCTGGATCAGCTTGGCGACTACTGGCGGCGTCGCGAATGCGGAAAAGAACGGATCGTTCGGCAGGTTGTCCTGCATGGTCTTGATCACATGGCCCATGGTGTCCAGGCCGACAACGTCGGCGGTGCGGAAGGTGCCCGATTTCGCCCGGCCCAACTTCGCCCCGGTGAGATCATCCACAACGTCGTAGCCGAGGCCGTACTTCTCCGCCTCCAAAATGGTCGCCAACATACCGAAGACGCCGACGCGATTAGCGACAAAGTTAGGCGTGTCCTTCGCGCGAACAACGCCTTTGCCGAGGGAGGTGGTAAGGAAGGTTTCAAGTTGATCGAGAATTTCCGGCTTGGTCGCGGTCGTTGGAATCAGCTCGACCAAGTGCATATAACGCGGCGGATTGAAAAAGTGCACGCCGCAGAATCGCGATTTCAGCTCTGCGTCGAAACCTTCCGAAAGCTTGGTGATCGAGAGACCGGACGTGTTCGAAGCGAAAATGGCGTGGGGCGCTATGTGGGGAGCAACCTTTTTGTAAAGATCGTGCTTCCAATCCAGCCGTTCCGCGATCGCCTCGATGACCAAGTCGCAGCCCTTCAAAATGTCGAGGTTGTCCTCGTAATTGGCGACTTCGATGTACGACGCATCGTCCTTGTTTCCAAGCGGCGCGGGATTCAACTTCTTGAGATTATCGATAGCCTTCAGCACAACGCCGTTCTTTGGACCTTCCTTCGCGGGCAGGTCGAATAAAACGACAGGCACTCTGGCGTTCAGGAGATGGGCGGCGATCTGAGCGCCCATCACGCCAGCTCCAAGAACTGCGGCTTTTTTTACGATGAAGTTCTCCACTTGCTTCCTTTCTGTTGCGTTAGGAATACTTAGGACTTACAAAAAACCGCCCCGGCGGCGTTGCTTCTCCTTGCCGTACTACTCGTACTGTCTGCGTCGGCGCGTCTTGCCGGGGCGGTTTTTCGTAAGTCCTATACTTTGACTTAAGCGCTGAGCGCCTGAGCCTCAAGCTCGCGCAGCGCAGTAGGTTTCGAAAGAAGCCTACTGCCTCTCGGGAGGGACTGGGCGAGGGCGATTATTCTCGTCTATGGCGACGTAAGTCACGGTCGCCTCCGTCACCTTCACGACTTTATGTTCCCCATGAACGAGCCGCTCCGAAAAGCACTCGACGAAAATGGTCAATGATGAGCGACCAACCTTTACGATATCCGCGTAAAAACTGACCACATCGCCGACGAACACCGGCTGTCTAAACTCAAACGAGTTAACGGCGACGGTCACCACCCTGCCGGCGCGGCGAAAGGCTGGAATACTGGCGGCGATGTCCACCTGCGCCATGATCCAGCCACCGAAAATATTGCCAAGGGCATTGGTGTCGGCAGGCATCGGCGCCACGCGCAATGTGGGTTGTTTACCTTCCGGCAAGCAAGTGTTTTGGGTGGTCATGGTTAGATTAAGAAGAGTTAGGAGCGAGCCTGCTCGCTCCTACAATTACGGGGATTTAATGGGAACACATCACAGCGGCGCTTTCAATCCCGCCACGACAAACTTCGATACGCGCCGAAGGATACTTAACTGATCCTCAAGGTTCGCCGATTCACACGAAGCGATAAGCTGAATCGCATCCATACCGGCATTGGTATACGCCATCGTGCCAAACATGAAATGCATCCGCCAGACAAGCTCGTCCTCCGGAAGAGCCGGCAACGCTCGCGCCATCGCGCGCTTGAATCGCACCACCACGTCACTATACTGCTTGGCCAAAATACTGCTGACATTGGACGCGGGATCACTGAAGGTGCGTCCCAGAAGCCGCAGAAAAACCATCCCGGTATCGGAATGACCTTCGCCCATCCGTGAAGCGGACATCACAAATGCATCGACGATTTGCTCCACCGTCAGCGGCTCGCCGTTCGCTTCCTCTTCCATTCGGTTCAATTGGGCGACTCGCTCGCGATTTAGCGGCGCCAGCCGTCGATTGAACACCGCTTCAATCAGCGCCTCCTTCGACCCAAAGTGGTAATTGACCGAGGCCAGATTAACCTTCGCGTCTCCTGTGATCATGCGCAAGCTGGTCGCGGAGAATCCATGTTCCATGAATAGCCGCTCGGCGACTTCAAGAATGCGTGCTTTAGTGTCGTGATGATCACGGTCATGCGATAGCGAATGAGTACCTGGGGTCATGTCAGCTTTTTTATAGAGGGGGATCATTGATGATTTGTAGAGCAGACTGAGTTCAAACAGTCGTTTGAATGGTACGTCCCAAGGTAAGGCATGTCAACGCGAAACTGGTTGCTTATTGCTTGATGTCGAATAAAAGTCGGCTACCCTTAATGCCGTCGCGCATCGACGTAAGACGCAACGGGCCATTATCCGAAATGCTGTCAATTGGCAGGGAATCTCTCATCAGATATGGGGATATGGGCTGGTCCACCGGCGCTTACTCCTCCATATCCGCGCCCCCACCTTGAAGGAAGGACGTCTGGATCGCACGCGCCGGCACAATGGTCGAAATAGAATGCTTGTATACGATCTGCGTGGCTTCGCCTTTCAGCATGACGATATAGGAATCGAAAGCGTCTATTTGTCCGACCAGGCGTATACCGTTAACGAGATAAATCGATACCGGAATTCGCTCTTCGCGTAACACATTGAGGAACAGATCCTGTAGTGGTTGTTTCTTATCGCTCATGATTGTCTCCGGTAGTATTCGCCTATTATTTGTCGAGTATTGCTTGCTGCCTCCTGATTATCCTGGATTCCGCAGTTGAACGCGCCCGAGTGTGCGTTTTTAGGGCTGTCGGGCTAGACGCGACAACGCGGCATGGCCATTCCATGCAAGGCGGAGCAACAACGCCCGGCAGCCCTAAAAACGTGCAATCGGGTGTGTAGCGCGCTCACCCATTTGGTGATACGAAAAGTATGAAAATACTCGCACATACAATTCCTTTCCATAGGCAATAAGCGGTCAACTGCGGAATCCAGGATTATATTGCGCACGCCCTGCGAGTACGCCAGGAAATGACCAATTCCGGTGAAAAAATTGCAGGCGCCAACTAACAACGACTCACCTAAACATCCTCTCGCGCATCCACCCACGAAAAAATCCGTGGCCAAATGTCCCGGTGGGCGTTACGCCCGATCAAGGCGCCCAGATGCTGTAACCCGACGCCGACGTCGCCCTCATAAGTGATCAACTGTTTCTCGTCGCTCGCAACCGCTTCATAAAAGGGCAGCATTGATTGCGGGGGAATAACTTGGCCGCGCGGATTCATGACGACGGTCAAGGGGAACGTGATTTCCTCTGGCTTGACTGGTCGATCTTTGATCGTGAGCTCGCCCCTCATCAATCGGTCTTCGCGAAACAATTCGTCCACCACTTGCGCGAAGAGCCGCCCAGGCAATGGAAATTCGTCGAAAGTCCATCGCATCGCCATCAAATGCGAGCGCAGATCGTGCAGATTTCTTGTGGCGGCAAGAAAATCATGGTCCCGTTGCCAAATAAACTCGTCGGGAGAAGCCATGGCGCTGACAAGATTCAAGAATGAACCGGGAATACTTCCAAAATTCTCCGCAATATCGTGAGCCGATGTTTTAGACGCGAGAAGCCGAGAGAATGCGCCGTCTCCCGCCTTGAAATGAAGAGGCGTCTCGATTAACGACAACGATGCGATATGCGATGGATTAAGCGCGCCATAGATGGCGCACAGAATTCCGCCAAGAGAATGCGTTAGCAAATGCGGTTTCCTGCCCGCTTCATTCTCGATGCTCTCGACGCACAAACCTAGCAGCTCGACGTAAGCATCGAAGCCATATTCCTTCGGCGCCTCCGTCCACTCCGCCAAATAAACGACGAATCCTCGGTCAAGAGCGTGGCGAACCACACTGGTCGACGGAGATAAATCCCAGATGTAATGACGTTTGATGGGCGCAGGCACAATCAGTAGAGCCGGAGTCGATTCGTTTGGGGCGCCGTACCGCCACAATCGCAACCCTGTTTCCGCCTTCAAAAACTCACGGGAGCTCTGCACAGGGGCAAACCCCGTGGCGTCCATCCAAATACCGGCCAAGCGTCGGGCCTGGTCCATGTCGTTAAATAGCCGTTTGTCCATGCGATCTCTATTTTGAATCGAATTCACTAACACTAGCTAAAGTTATAGCCCGCTGGAGAGGGCTCCGCCGGGCGTTAAAGTCTCATTTTTGATTCCCCGATTGGCAAGGATTACCTTCGGACAAGTCGGGGCAACCGCGCGCAATGAAACCGCTTCGGATTTGGTTCGCTGCATGGCGTTTTAGGCGACCACCACCACCTCAATATCTCCGTCCTTCCGTACGACGTTGACGCCCACGTTATTCTCATAACGTTGAAACACCAGATCCACCGAAGCTCCTTTGACAAACAAATTGTTTATCTCCACCCGGTCGAGAAACTTCGGTAGGCGAGGATGTCGGAACTGTATCTCCGCCTTATCGGGATTAAACGAAAGACCAAGACAAGCTTGAAGCAGGTAAAAAACCGTGGCGGCGGCCCAGGCCTGCGGAGAACAAGCGACGGGATACAACGTAGGGCCTTCGGAAGGACGTTTCTCAAAGCCGCAAAAAAGCTCCGGCAAGCGATGCTGATCCACGAACACGCTCGCTTCGAACAATCCCTCCAATATCGCCAACGCCTTGTCGGTGAACCCGTAACTCGCCATGCCGCTGGCGATAAGCGCATTATCATGCGGCCACACAGAGCCATTGTGATAAGACATCGGGTTGTATCTCGCGACACCCTCGGGGATCGTGCGAATGCCCCAGCCGCAGAAGGATTCCTCGCGAAGCAATAACGCAGCGACTTCAGCCGCCCGATCTTCCGCCGCGATGTTGGTCCATAACGCATGTCCGGCATTGGACGACGGCACGGCGCACTGTCGCTTGTCGCCGTCGAGGGCGATTGCATAGGTTCCGATTTCCTCGCACCAGAACGCTTCGTTGAAGCGTTTCTTCAGCGAAGCGGATGCGTCTTCCAATGTTTTCGCCAGCGCCTCATCATGAAGCAGGCGCGCAAGCCGCGCTGCTCTTACTTTGGCTTCATAAACGTATCCCTGCACTTCGCATAACGCAATCGGCGCGCGGGCCAACCGCCCGTCCCGATGAAAGATCGAATCGTGAGAATCTTTCCAGCCCTGCTGCTCCAAACCCTCTCGACTACGCCGTTCGTACTCGACAAAGCCGTCGCCATCGCGGTCGCCATAATGGTCGATCCAATACAGCGCGCTCAGGATGTTCGGCCATATGGACCGAATGAAGTCGAGATCGCCCGTGCGCTCGTAATAAGCGCCGGCGAGCGCCACGAATAAAGGCGTTGCATCCACAGTGCCGTAATAGCGCCGGAAGGGCACTTCATCCAGTATCGCCATCTCGCCCATGCGAGCCTCGTGCAGGATCTTCCCGGGCTCTGCGTCCTTCGCCGGATCCTCCTCGGTCGCTTGCGTCGCCGCCAGAAACGCCAATACGCCTTTGGCTAGGCTGGGATCAACCCATAGATATTCCCGCGCCGTCAAAATTCCATCGCGGCCGAACGTGGTCGAATACCAGGGCGTTCCCGCATACGGATATCCGCCTTCCGGTCGATCGGTCGTCAGCATGACCAGATCGGAAGTTGATCGATCGATCCAAAGATTAAAGAGATCGTTCGAACTGACGATATCGCACCGCTTGCCCAGGCGCTTCTCGATGGCTGCGCCGGACTGCTGCAAAGCATCCTGATAATTAGCCGAACTCTTCGCCGATTGACCATCGACTCTACAAGCCACCGTGACATAGAAATGAGTTTCGGCCTTCGGCCTTAAATTCACCTCGAACTCGGCTCGATTGGACGACATGCTGGACGGCGGCGGATCAAATTGAATATGGGTTCGCCGCACCACGCCGTCCAACCCACGATAACCAAGCGCCAGCCCCTGGTCGCCTCCTTCCTGCGGCAGATACTCTCCCCGCCGCAGCCTTTTTATACCGCGAACCTCGAAGATATCTTCGTAATCGGCGCCGAACTCAATGGACATGCTTGTCCGCACCGAATCCATTCCGTGATTGACCAGCCGAATGTGTTCGTAGCAAGCGTTATTCCAGAGCAATTTGGCGCGGAAAATATGCAATGTCCCCTTCACTATCACGCCCTCTCCATCAGCGCGCAAATCCGGGTTCATCGATTCCACGATGAGCAGACTGTTATTGTCCTTGACGGTCGAACCAAGAAACATGGGCCGCACGCCGCCTATCGATAGCTGCTGATGCGAGAGAAAGCGAGTGTCCTGGTGGTAGATGCCCTCCTCGCCCAATCCGGTCGAACCGATATCTCCATATCGATCGAACAGTGCGAAGGTTTCATTGTGCTTTAGCACCCGCGTCCGCTCATCGGCGCGAGCCGTGGTGGCGAGGACGTACCATTTGTCGTCAACCTGAATTCGTTCAACCATTGGTCTCTCCCACTATTCGAAGGTCATCCTCGTCGAATATCTCGCCTTCATAAGCGCCCAGATAATCTGTCGCCATCCGCGTCGCGGTGAAGCGCCGCTCGAAGACGTCTCTACAACCTCGTCTGTCGATCAATTCGATGTTCGACGCCGCGCGAAAAGCTTCTTCCTGGTTCGTCACGACAAAACCAGTCACGCCATCCTCCATAATCTCGGGGACCGAACCATTCCTGTAAGCGATCACCGGCGTTCCACAGGCGAAGGACTCGATCTGAACCAGCCCGAACGGCTCCGGCCAATCGATGGGAAATAACAGCGCTTTCGCTTTACCCAGAAAATCGTTCTTTTCCGCCTCGCCGATCTCTCCCACATAGTTGACCAGCGGCGACTTGAAAAGCGGCTTCAGGTATTCGTTGAAATACGCTTCCTCGGTCTTGTCGATTTTTGCAGCGATGTAGAGCGGCACGCCGCAATGCTCGGCGATTTCTATGGCCCGATCGACGCGCTTTTCGGGCGACATCCTTCCAACGAAAGCGAAATACTCTCCAGGATCAGGATGAAAGGAATAAAGATTGGACGGCAATCCGTGATGCACCGTCGCCCGCCAACTCGCCCATCGCAATGGAGCGCGTTGACTATCCGAGATGGAAACCAATGGGGTATCGCGAAAATGCTTGTAGAGCGGACCCAACCCGGGGCAATCCAGCCGGCCATGCAGGGTCGTCACATATGGCGTCGTGGACCGGCGCGCCAACGGAAGATGCAAATAATCGGTATGAAAGTGAATGACATCAAAAGACGACGCCACATCGAATACCTGATCCATCAACAACGTGTGATATAACGCCGCGTCGTCTTGTCGACGATCGAGCCTCAGCGCTCTTTTTACGGGGGAAACAAGCTTCGCGCGGGTAATGGAATCGCCGCTCGCGAAGAGCGTAACTTTATGGCCCTGGCTGACGAGTTCTTCGGTGAGATAGGAGACGACTCTTTCAGTGCCTCCATATCCTTTGGGCGGAACACTTTCGATTAAGGGCGCCACCTGTGCAATCCTCATGGGGCCGTCTCCTCTTTCTTATGTACTCCCTTTGAGACGCTCTTAATGCAGGAAAGGTTCCGTTACCGCAATCCAACAGGGCGGCGGCCGGAGGATACGCAGAAGTATGGTGAGAAATTCAGGGCGCCGGATAACGCCTGTGCGACGCTTTTTAAAATCGTTCGTATCCAAGCAAATACCGCCATTGCCCTTGCGGCAAACCAGCCAGCGACAGGCGCCCGATACGGAGACGCTTCATCGACACCACAGTCAGCCCGACTTTTTCACACATATGTTGAATCAGACCGCGCGGCGGTGTTTTGAGAGCAAAGCGCAGGTGCGTTTCGTTTTGCCAACTGACCTTGATGGGCGGCAGCGGCTTGCCGCTGAAAGTCAATCCGTGTTTGAGCAGCGCCAGCCCCTCCGGCGCCAGTTCGCCGCTGACTTCGACGACGTATTCATACTCGACTTTGGGGGCATCCTGGACCAACTTGCGCACAATGCGCCAATCCTGGGTCAGCACCATCAACCCGCTCGCGTCGTTTTCCAGGCGATCGGTTAAGGTCTGGCGGGCGACATGCCGCTTGAGAAATTGTTTACCCGAACGGTCTTCCGCCATTAAATTCTCGACGGTGATCAGTTGCAGCACGGCATCCGCATCGAAACCGGCTGGCTTATGCAAAAGCAACGTCACAGGCTCCACCGGCGTCAGCGTTGCATCGGGCAGTAAAGCCACCGTTTGCGACGGCAGCACTGGCGCGCGGGACTCCTCCACCACGACGCCGTCTACCGTAACCCAGCCGCCTTCAACGTATTGCTCGGCTTCGCGCCGCGAGCAGGAAACCAAATCGGCGACACGTTTGGCAAGGCGAACAGATTCAGTCATGGCGAATTTCAAAAAGTACGAGGGCCTGCATTGTAACCGGCGCCGCCCCGAATGGCCGACACTGTTGTAGTGGCCAGTCACGTTGAAATTGAAGGTAACGCGGTAAGGCGGAAGGCGCTGTCGCTTTTTCCGCCCGCATCCCAAAAAATTACTGTGAACTAGTCAGACACAAAACCCAACCTTTGGGTAGAATCTCGCGGGGGGTCCGATCATTAGACTTCTTTCGAAACCGTAGCGAACGCCCCGAGATCGAACCGAGGAGCGGAGGGTGTAGCAGGGGTTTCGGGGAACACGCGCCCTGCAAGGGTACGAATAAGTACGGACGGTTAGCATCAGAGGTTTGATCTCGGGAGGCGCAGTAGGTTTCCAAAGAACTCTATTACCAATTCCAACGCGAGGTATACCCATGACTCATCCCACCAATCCCTACGCAGCACCCACAGCAGTCGTCGACGATATTCAAACAAACAACGAAGGTCTCGAACTGGCAGGCCGAGGAATACGCCTCGGCGCGTCGCTGCTGGACGGCATTATTATGGCCGCCCTGATCTGGATCCCGATCATGATTTTCATGGGCTTTGACGCCTTAGCCAGATTTGCGGCTTGGCAAGCGGAAAGGGGCATCCTCGGCGGTGTGGCGATGCTCCTGGGCGGTTTCGTGTTATTTCTCGTGGTCAACGGATACTTGCTGCACAAGAACGGTCAGACAATCGGCAAGCGTCTACTAGGTATCAAAATCGTTCGCACCGATGGAGAAGCAGCCGATTTACCGCGAATCTTATTGTTCCGTTACGGCCCCGGCATCCTCGCCAACGTCATTCCTTTTATCAATCTTCTTTATCCGCTCGTGGATTCGCTGCTGATATTCCGTGAATCCCGTAAGTGCCTGCACGACAACATTGCGGACACTATTGTTGTCAAAGCCTGACAATGACTAAAAAAACCGCCGCGCAAACTGATAGCCGTTCACGCGCGGCGTTATAAATAACATCAATGCTCGATACAGCACGGGCCGTCGAAACCCCGGAGGGCGTCACGATCCAGCTTCGCGTCGCGGGGCCGGTGGTCCGGTCGCTGGCCTGGGCCATCGACTTTGCGATCCGCTCAGGCGTTTATATCGTTCTCGCCATCGTCAGCTCCTTCTTTGGCAAATTCGGACTGGGCGTCTTTCTCATTTCGTTCTTTTTGCTGGAGTGGTTCTATCCGGTTCTCTTCGAGGTGTATCGCGACGGCGCCACGCCGGGAAAGCGCTCGATGGGGTTAAAAGTTTTGCAAGACAACGGCGTACCGGTGGGATGGTCCGCGTCCATGATTCGCAACCTTCTTCGCACTGCCGATTTCCTGCCGTTTCTTTATGGATGCGGGCTGGTGTCTATGCTGCTGCATCGGGATTTCAAACGATTGGGTGATATCGCCGCGCATACGGTCGTAGTCTACAAGGACAGCGCCCAACTGGCGGTCAATCTCCCGGAGATCAAACCGTTAGCCCCGCCAATGCGATTGACCTCCGAGGAGCAGCAAGCAATTGTGAGCTTCGCGTCGCGAGTCCCACGGTTGACGCCTGAGCGCGTCGAGGAGCTTGCGGGAACGCTGGATGACCTGAGCCCGCAGTCGAGGATGGATGTGAAAACGTTATTGGGTTATGCGCGTTATATTGCGGGGCATCGATGAGCATTGTCACGCCACCCGTCGCCATAACCCATCCAGTCCATAGGATGGGTGGAGCAAAGCGTAACCCATCGCGATGGTGGAAATACCACGATGGGTTACGGCTATCGCCTCCACCCATCCTACAACGCCATTTCCCCTAGAGACCTCCGTCTTGAGTCCAAACCAATTCGTTCAGCAGCATGAAACAGAATGGGAGCGTCTCGACGCACTGATCACAGCGTCCGCCGCCGGCTTCCGCCGCAATAAGAAAAAGACGCCTCCCCCGAAAGACGCCGTTCAGCCTGAACACGCCGCCGAATTTCCCGCGCTGTATCGACAGGTATGCCAACACCTTGCGCTTGCCCGCGACCGGCACTATCCGCCGCAGTTGATCGAACGCCTCAACCGATTAGCGCTCGCAGGCCATCAGGCGCTCTACTCGGCTCGCACGGGATTGGGCCAACAGGTTTTCGATTTCGTCGCACATGACTTTCCGGATTTGATTCGGCGTCACGCGCTTCTTTTTTGGACAGCGACGGCGCTCATGTATTTACCCGCCGCCTTGATGGCGATACTGGTTTGGGCCCAGCCGGAAATGATCTACAGCATGCTCGATCCCGCACAAGTGCAGGAATTCGAGCACATGTACCGCCCAGGCAATGCGAATATCGGATTCAAACGGGACTCCGACGTGAACTTCCTGATGTTCGGTCACTACATCCAGAACAACATCTCCATTGGCTTTCGCTGCTTCGCCGGTGGACTGTTGCTGGGACTGGGCACAATCGGAGTCCTTTTATTCAACGGCATGCTGTTCGGCGCGCTGGCCACTCACCTCACCCGCATCGGATATGCGGAGACTTTTTTTCAGTTCGTTGTTGGCCATAGCGCATTCGAGCTCACCGCCATTGTCCTCTGCGGAATGGCGGGCCTGATGCTGGGCCACGCAGTGATCTCGCCCGGTCGGCTTACCCGTCGTGAAGCCATTGCAACAGCGGCGCGGGTAGCGGTGAAGATTGTCTATGGCGCGGCGGGCATGTTGCTTATCGCCGCGTTCATCGAAGCCTTCTGGTCATCCAGCAAACTCATCCCGCCAATGGGTAAGTTCATCGTCGGGGCCTTTTTATGGCTATCGGTTGGCGCTTATTTCACCTTCATGGGTCAATCTCGCAACACGCCGCCCTTGGATGCCAATCCAAAATGAAACCCGAATCTCTCACCGTCGCCATCCGTCCCCGCGTCCCTTACGAGGCGATGGATCTCGGGCTCACGCTGGTTCATCAACACGGCAAACTGATTTACGCCGCGTGGGCCGCCGTGCTTATTCCGGTGATGCTGCTGGCGACGCTTCCCGCGCTGATGTGGCCAAGCCAGACTTGGTTATGGTCAATGTTCGTCTGGTGGCTTAAGCCGCTTTACGACCGCGTGATCCTGCACGTGCTAAGCCGCGCGGTGTTCGGAGAGATCGTAACCGTTCGGCAAGTATTGAAGGCGATTCCCGACTTCTTCCATACGGGGCTCATCCGTGCGCTCACATGGGGGAGGCTCAGCTTGATGCGGTCGTTTCTATTGCCGGTCTGGCAGCTTGAAGGATTGAAAGGCAAGGCGCGCGGAACGCGTATTGCATTGCTCAAGAAAAACAGCGGCGGCAATGGCCGATGGCTGACGATCGCCTGTTTGCACCTCGAAGCGATCCTGATGTTCTCCTTAATTGGCTTGGCGTTTCTGGTGATTCCTGATGAGCTAGGGCTACCCGGGATGGAAATGATTTTTGATATGGATAACCATCCACCATGGTTTGTTTTACTTCAATACGGGGCTTATCTCATAGCGGTTCTGTTCATCGAGCCGCTCTACGTCGCCGCAGGCTTTGCCTTGTATCTGAACCGACGAACCGAACTTGAAAGCTGGGACATTGAACTGGCCTTTCACAAAATGGCGGCCAGACTTAAGCGGCAGGATAGGCAAGCGGCATGAGGCGGCGAATCAAATGGGGACTGACGCTATTTGTTACATTCGCCGTCTTCGCTTCCCCGGCTCAAACCCAGGAAACGCCGCCGGAAGCGCCGATAGAGCAAGTCGAACAACCAGCGCCGGCGCCGAATAAAGAAAAGCCGGAGTACGCCGATGACGTTCAGAAAAAGGTCACGAAAATACTTGCGGAGCCGCCGTTCAAGAAATCCGAAACAGTGACCAGTTTCCGACTCAAGGACAAAGGCGAAAAGAAAAAATCATCCAATGAAACCCCTGAATGGGTGGAATTCCTCGCGGACGCCATTCGAGCCATAGCGCGCCTCTTCGCGTTCCTGGGCGAAATTATTGTTTGGTTGATCTTCGCCGCGATCGTCGCCTTATTGTTTATTTACCGTGAACGCTGGCTCAAGCTCCTTGGCTTCATTCGCGGACGCAAAACCACGATTACGCCATTACCGCAAACCAACGTCCCGTTGCCTTTCGACCGACTGCCGGACGACATTGCAGGGACTGCTCTCAAACTCTGGCGGGAAGGCGAGAAGGCGGCGGCGTTAAGCGTTCTCTATCGCGGCACGCTTGTCGGCTTGAATCGCGGGTATCGAATTGATCTGCCAAAAGGCGCAACGGAACTGGAAGTATTGCAGGAAGTGTCGTTGCAACACCCTTCGTTGCGGGACTATATCGCAACGCTGACATCCGTCTGGCAACGCCTAGCCTATGCCCATCGTCCGCCGGAACAGATCATGGATTTGATT
>Ga0247823_10002759_pt1 | contig 14436 bp, 9 predicted proteins | sample 13C_PalmiticAcid_2_FD_192426 | JGI IMG/M metagenome (GOLD analysis project Ga0247823, IMG submission 192426) | Soil microbial communities from agricultural site in Penn Yan, New York, United States - 13C_PalmiticAcid_Day30 | ecosystem: Environmental > Terrestrial > Soil > Agricultural land...
CTCGATCATCAGGTGCAGGACGCCGGCATAGAGAGCGGCGTCCCGGCCGGGCTTGATCGGCAGCACCAGGTCGGCGGTCCGGGCGAGCGGCGTGATCCGCGGATCGACGTTGATGATCTTGGCGCCGTTCTCCCGGGCCTGCCAGACGTAGCTGGTGGTGATCGGGGCGCACTCGGCGACGTTCGCCCCGCCGATCCAGACGACATCGGCCGCCGGGATGTCGCTCATCGGGTTGCCGGCCCGGTCGATGCCGAACGCCTTCTTGTTCCCCGCGGCGGCGGAGACCATGCACAGCCGGCCGTTGTAGTCGATGTGCTTCGTCTTCAGGCAGACGCGGGCGAACTTGCCGATGAGGTAGCACTTCTCGGTCGTCATGCTCGCCCCGCCGAGCAGGGCGAAGGCGTCGGGGCCGTACTTCGACTGGATGCGCTGGATCTCGGACGCTGTCCGGCGGATCGCCTCGTCGTAGGCGACCGCGCGGAACCCCTCGGGGGACGACGGGTCGCGGACGTAGGCGGACGTGAGCCGGTCGTGGTGCGAGCCTTGCAAGTAGCGGCGGACACCCTTCGGGCAGAGCATCCCCTTGTTGAACGGGTGGTCCATCCACGGCTCGAAGCCGATTACCTGGTTGTCCTTCACCTTGAGCTGGATGCCGCACTGCTGGCCGCAGAAGCAGCAGTGAGTCTTGACCAGCTTGTCGGGGTCGAGCGCCGTGTCCAGCCGCGACCCGGACTGGTACGACCGCAGTGGGCCGAACCGGGCGAGCAACTCCGGCGTGTCGGGGGCCTCAGTCGCCATGGCGGTCGGAAGGATGAAGGATGAGGAATGAAGGATGAATCAAAACACCCGACGCCCCACCGTCATCCGATCTCCTTACAGGGATGGGTATGCCTTACCGCGACGCCTCTGACGATTCATCCTTCATCCTTCATCCTTTCTCCCAGGTCGCGTGTTGGGCCAGGGCCAGCATCCGCCGCCGGCAGGTCGGGCAGACGTGCTGGTAGTGGCCGCCGTCCGCCCCTGGTAGTTCATACCGGTAGCCCATCTCGCGCTCGACCTGGATGAGGTCCCGGACGTGCGTCGGGGTGGCGAACGGTTCCCGACACCGGACGCACCGGGCCGGCTCCTCCTCGCCGCCGATGTCGCGGTAGAACTTCACCCCGAGCTGTGCCGGCCGCTGGAAGATGTGGAAGAACTTGCCGAACGGCAGCCAGAGCAGGGTGAAGATGACCGTGACCGCGTGCAGGATCGCCAGGAACTCGTAGGCGTACCCCTTCATCCAGGTGTAGCTGACAGTCAACATCAGCCCGGTGACGCTGACCGCGAACAGCAGGAACAGCGGCAGGATGTCTTCCTGAAAGTCCTGGAGTGCCGCGGCCGCGTGGTCCCGGACCCGGCGGGCGAACGCCAGCAGCACGCCGGGGATGACCAGCAGCGCCGACCAGACCAGCCCGTGAAAGATCAGGTGCCCGATCACCGAGTCGTGAGTGAAGTCGAACAGGGGGAACCCGAACACGAACGTCCGGTACTTCGACAGGTCGCCGGGGACGGTCTCGAAGAAGACCCAGCCGAACACCAGCGGGAAGGTGATGGCGGCCGCGAGGATGCACCCCCACATGATGAGCAGGTGGGCGAACCCCCGCGGCTTGCTCCGCCGGAGGATGTGCTCGTTGAGGGCGAACAGGCGGACGAACCGGCCGGTCAGGTGCTTGACGTTGGCCCACAGGTGGCCGGGCTTCAGGAACGCCTCCCACCCTCGCCGCCAGTACATCCGGGTCGGCGGCCGTTGCAGCCACATCGAGTAGCGATACGCGATGGCGAACGCGGCGAACAGGCAGGCGAACGTGTACCCGACCAGGGCGGCGTCGATGTGCCGCAGGTTCCGCGACCCGACAAAGATGGCGACGGCCAACAGGCCGGTCCAGAACACCCCCCATGCGATTGCCCGGAGTTGTTCACGACTGGCCATGATCCCTCCCGGTCCACGGTTTGGCGCCCCTAACTGTAGCCATCCCGGAACGGAAAGCAATTCTTCGCCGCCCGTGCGTCCGTGCGTCGGATGTGGTCCTGGTGTTGGGCGTGGCGGCCGGCTCGAACCGCGGGACGTGGACCTCGTCGCCAGCGCCGGGGCCGTCCGGCGTGTCCGACTCCGGCGGGTTGTGGTACACCAGTGGGATGCTCGACCCGACCCTGCCGGCCCTGATTCTGGCCCCGATGGAGGGGGTGACCGATGCCCCGATGCGGGCCGCCCTGGGCGAGGACGGGGCGTTCACCTACGCGGTGGCGGAGTTCCTCCGGGTCGCCCACTCTGTCCCGTCCCGCGGCGTCGTCCGTCGCCACGTCCCCGAGTTGGCTGCCGGCGGGCGGACCCCGACCGGGCTGCCCGTCCAGGTCCAACTCCTCGGCGGCGACCCGGGCCGGGTGGCCGAAACGGCGGCCGTCGCCCACGCGGCCGGGGCAAGTGCGATCGACCTGAACTTTGGGTGTCCGGCCCGGACGGTGAACCGGCACGACGGCGGGGCCGCCCTGCTGCGGCAGCCGGCTCGCATCCGGGCGGTCGTGGCCGCTGTGCGGGCCGCCCTGCCGCGGCCGGTGCCGGTGTCGGCCAAGCTGCGGCTCGGGTGGGACTCTCTCGACGCGATCGACGAGACCGCGGCGATGGCGGCCGAGGGCGGGGCAGCGTGGCTGACCATCCACGGGCGGACCCGCGTCGCCGGCTACGCCCCGCCCGCCTACTGGGGGCCGATCGGCCGGGTGCGAGAGCGGTTGGGCCTGCCGGTGGTGGCGAACGGGGACATCTGGACGGTGGCTGACTTCCGCCGCTGCCGGGACGAGACCGGGTGCTGGCACTTCATGCTCGGCCGCGGGGCACTGGCCGACCCGAGGCTGCCCCGGCGGGTCGCCGCCGAACTCGGCCTCGGACCGGGCTTGCCGGACACCGAGTTTGACCGGCCGATCGACTGGCACGCACAACTTCGCCGGCTGGTGGAGTGGAGTCGTCGGTTCCCCGGTCACCGCCCCGAGGGGACCGTCCGGCGGCTCAAGCAGTGGCTCCACCTGGCGGCCGTACACGGGAGCTTCGCGCACTTCCACGCAATCAAGCGGGCGACCACCCTCGACGAGCTGTTCGCCGGTCTTTGCGGCGCCGCGGACAGGGTCGAATCGGTGGTATCCGGCTGAATCCATCCCGGGCCTGACCCCCTCAGACAGTATGCACAGACGGTCAACCGACGCGGTGCCGGCCGCGACCCACCGGAGGAGGGCTCGATATGACACGCGTTGAAGTGGTGCGGGATGTGCGGGCCCGGCTGGACCGGGAGAACCCCGGCTGGCGAGACGAGCTGCGCCAGCGAATGGACGCCACCCGGCCCGGGTGGGTGGTCGCGACGATGCAGGTAGTGACCGACGAGGGCCGGGCCATGGAGGTGGCCGTCCTGGCCAACCCAGAGCGGATCCCGGACCCGTCCGAGATTGATCCCGCCACCGACCCGTTCGCGGCGTAGAGCGGGGGACTCGACCAGGCAATGACACGCGGGGCTGGGAGGTTCACCTCCCGGCCCCGCTCCACTTTTCCGGCGGCGCGGACGCCACCCCTCAGACGCCGGCCCCGACCACCGACGGGGCGATCCCCGCGGCGGCCGACTCACTCCGGGCCAGGCGCTCACGGAACCGCAGGTGCCGCTGTCGGGTGGCCTCGACCAGCGGTCGCCACACGAGTCCCGTCATCCTGTGTCGGATGAGGAAGTACCAGAACCGGTTCGACCGCTTGTACAGATACGACATGGCCAGGTACGCCGGGACCGCCGCCGGGTCCGCCGGCCGCCGCCGCCAGATCGACCCGTGCGAGAATAGCCTCTGGTACGCCCACGCGTACCCCTCGGCCAGTTGCTCCGGCGTCATGTGCCGCGGCCGGAAGACCACGTGCGCGGTGTCGTAGCGCGACCAGTCGGTGTGCAGCAGCCGCCCCTCGGCCTGCATCTGCCGGAACAGCGGCGTGCCGGGGTACGGGGTGAGGATGTGGAAGGTGGCGCACTCCAGCCGGTTCGCCTCGATCCACCCCACGGTGCGCTCGAACACGTCCGGCCGGTCGTGGTCGAACCCGAGTACGAAGCTGCCGTTCACCTGGATGCCGTTGTCGTGTAGCACTGCTACCCGGCGGGCGTAGTCGGCCGGGCGCGGACTCTTCTTGCGGGCGTCGGTGATGTTGTCGGGGTGCAGCGACTCGAACCCGACGAACACCCCGGTACAGCCGGCCAGGGCCATCTCGCGGACCAGCGACGGGTCATCGGTCACGTCGATCGAGACGGCCGCGCTCCAGATCTTCCCGAGTGGCCGCAGCCCCCGGCAGAGCCGGCGGAGGTACTCCGGCCGCGACCCCAGGTTGTTGTCGATGAACACCCCGTACGGCTGGCCGTCGGCCGCGAACTCGCGAACGACCTGATCGACGTCCCGCACCTGGTACGGGACGTTCAGCCCGTCGGTCGAGAGGTAGCAAAACCCGCAGCGGTTGTGGCAGCCGCGGGTGGCGATCAGGCTGGAGGTGGTCAGGAACTGGCCGCGCGGCAGCAGGTCGCGGCGCGGGGCCGGGTCGTCCCGGTAGGGGGCGCGGAAGCCGCCGTCGTACCGGGGCTGGAGGGTGCCGGCCTCCACGTCGCGGAGGATCTCACCCCAGAGCTGGACCCCCTCGCCGACGGCCAGGGCGTCGGCGTGCGGGGCGCACTCGTCCGGGCAGGACAGCACATGCAGCCCGCCCAGGACGACCTTGGCCCCGCGGTCCCGATACCAGCGCGCCAGCTTGAACGCCCTGCCGGCGAAGGTGAGATGCACCGTGATCCCGACGACCTGCGGGAACGGCCGCCAGGGCGGCGGCCCCTGGAGCAGGTTCTCGTCCCAGTAGGTGACGGTCCACTCCGACGGTGTGGCCGCGGCGACGCTGGTGAGGGCCAGGGTCGGGGTGAGGACGTGCTTGCCGAAGCTGGCGTGCGGGTCCTTGGGGTAGAACGGGTTGACGAGTAGCGCGTGTCGCGGGCGCGGCGACTGCGGCGGGACCGCCGGGTCGAGCCGCGGCGGGATGCGCATCGCGTGGGGAACCCATCCGTCCGTCATGTGGCACCCTCTGGGTTGACCGGCCGCCCGCACGGGTGGCCGTGGCCATTTGTTTGATCGGCAAAGTATCTTCGCGATTAGCCGCTCGACGCATCCAGTGTCTAGTGTAATGTCCCTTAAATATTCGTCGTGATCTCAAGCGTGACACAGCAGCTAGATACTTTGTATCGCAAAGAAAATCAACATCTATATTGGGGGTGGTAACCGGATCGGAATGATCCGACAGCCGGAGCGGGGCGGTTCTGGCCTCACGCCGGTACGGGTTGATGGCCTTGCTGATGGCCCACAAGGCGGTGGTGGTCAGGCCGGTGAAGACGGGACGGAGCCGGGAGGTGGTGGCCGAGTGTCGGGCATGGCGGCGGATACGATGAGGGCGGTCGCGCCGGCCGACGCTTGCCGATCCGCTGATCCGTAGAAGATTCGTCGTGACGAACGTTCACCCTTCGTGGCTACCCGACCGCGCTCCACAGATGAGCACGTCCACGTCGGGAACGGCGGCGAGCAGGCGATCGACCGGCGACCGCCCGAACCACCGCCGATACCACGGCCGCCGCGACCGCCCGACCAGGATGACACTGATCGCGTACTCCCGTGCGAAGTCGGCCACGGCTGCGGCGAAGTCCTCGGCCTTGAGCGCCAGGGGCACGCCGCCGAGTTGCCGGGCCAGGGTGAGCGACTCCGAGACGTGTCGCTGCGTGGCGGCGGCGACCCGCTCCGGCCGCTCGGCCGGGGTCTGGATGTAGACCGCGTACCACGGGGCCTTGAGCCGGTCCGCCACCCGGGCGGCCTTCCGCAAGAGCTTCGGGGCCGACGGGCTGCGGGAGCTGACGCACACCATCACCCGGTCCGACCCGCCGGCCCGGTTGTCCCCCTGCCGCTCCCGCGTCCGGTCGAGCAGGTGGGCCACCTCCTCCAGCGCGAGTTCCCTCAGCCGGGACAGGTTCGGGGCGGTGAAGAAGTTCGCCAGCGCCCGCTCGGCCCGGTCGGGCGGGTACACCTTGCCGGCCGCCAGCCGCTCCTGCAAGTCCTCGGCCGGCAGGTCCACGTTGACGATCTGGTGGGCCTGCCCGAGGACGTAGTCCGGCACCCGCTCCTTGACCTTCACCCCGGTGAATTGCTCCACGACGTCGCACAGGCTCTCCAGGTGCTGGACGTTCATCGTGGTGATGACGTTGACCCCGGCCCGGAGCAACTCCTCGACGTCCTGATACCGCTTCGGGTATCGGCTCCCCGGGGCGTTGGTGTGGGCCAACTCGTCCACCAGGGCGACGGTAGGGTTCCGCGCCAGCACCGCGCCCAGGTCCATCTCCTCCAGCACCACGCCGCGGTATTCGATCCGCCGGCGGGGGACTTGCTCCAGGTCACCGATCAGTTCAACGGTCTCGGTCCGGCCGTGGGTCTCGACCACGCCGACGGCCACATCGACCCCCTGCCGCTTCAGCCGGTGCCCCTCCAGCAGCATCTCGTAGGTCTTGCCGACCCCTGGGGCGAAACCGAGGTACACCTTCAACCGGCCCCGCCGCTGCTCCCGGATGAGCGACAGGAACTGCTCGGGCTTTGGCCGGGCGTCGTCGGGACCGGTCATGTCGCGGCCCCCGCCCAGGTCGGCAGAGTCAGGTGGAACGCGGTGCCGCGACCGACCTCACTCTCGGCCGTCACCTCGCCGCCGTGGGCTGTCGCGATCTCGCGGACGATGGCGAGTCCGAGACCGGTCCCCGTGGGGCGGGCGTCGCCCGGCACCCGGTAGAACCGTTCGAAGACGTGCGGCAGGTGCTCGGGGGCGATCCCGACGCCGGTGTCGGCGACCGTCAGCCGGACCCGGTCGGGGCCGACGGCCTCGGCCGACAGGGTGACGGTCCCGCCGGCATTCGTGTTGGCCAGGGCGTTACACAGAAGGTTGTTCAGGGCGTGGGCGAGCCGGGTCCGGTCGGCGGCGGCCGGCGGCAGGCTGCTCGCATCGCCGACGACCAACTCGACCCGTCCGTCAACAGCCCGCGATGCGACCGCGTCGGCCGCCGACTGGAGGAGCGGGCCGACCGGTTCGCGGCCGATGTGCAACGCCTCCCGCTGGTCCTCCAGCCGGGCCAGGGCGAGGAGTTGTTCGATCAGGGTCAGCAGCCGCTCGGCGTTGTCCCGGGCGTCGAGGAGCAACTCGGTCTGCTTCGGGTTGAGCGGTCCGACGGCCTCCTCCAGGAGCAGGTGGACGGCCAGCCGGACGCTCGTGAGCGGCGTCTTCAGCTCGTGGCTGACGGTGGCCACGAAGTCCCCCTTGAGCTGGTCGAGCAGTCGGAACCGGGTCACGTCGTCGAGGACGACGGCCGCGCCGAGGGTGTTGCCGTCGGGGTCGCGGATCGGCCGCACCTCGGGGAGGAAGTAGTGGTCGGCCCCGTCGAGTCGTAGGGCGACCGCCTGGTCGAACCGGTCGGTGAGGTACGGCCGCTGGTCGCGGAGGGCGTCCAGGACCGGCCCCCGGAGGGGGTCGGGCGGGGCCCACGGGGCCGGCTCGCGCTGGGAGTCACCCGACGGGGTCACCCCGAACACCTTCCGCGCGGCGACGTTGGCCAGCTCGACCCGGCCCTCCGGGTCGAGGACCATCACCGGGTCGGGGAACGAGTCGATGGCCGCCCGCGCGGTCTCCTGGGCGCGCAATAGCTGTTGCAGGTTCGACCGGCGGAACCGGCGGACCTGGTCGGACATGGCGTTGAACGCCCCGGCCAGCCGGGCCACCTCGTCGTGCCCGTAGACCGGGACCGTCCGGTGTAACTCACCACTGCCGATGGCCTGGGCGGCGGCCGTAACCGCCTCGATCGGGGCGACGACCCGACGGACCAGCCTCACGCCGGAATAGACGGCGAGCAATACCGCGAAGGCCAGCACGCCGCTGAACATCAGGAGCGACCACCGGGCCGTGGCGCGCGCCTCCCGGCTCGCGGACTCCATGCGCTCCTGGTTCAGCCGGAGGATCGCGCCGGAGGTGGTTTTGATCCGGCGGAACCGGTCGTGCAGCCCGTTCCGGCCGATCTCCCCGAAGTAGTCGCCAGACCGTGCGGGATGACCGGGCGGACGGGCGTAAAACCGATCCCCCTGCTCGCGGTAGTCGGCGGTGAGCTGTTCCAGCTCGCGGACCAACTCGCCCTCCTGGGGGTGGATGGTGACGTTGCCCTGCTCGACCCGTAGCTGTCGCTGGTACTCTTCCCACTGCGCGCCGTAGTTCGCCCGGGCCTCGACCTCCTTGCCGGCGAGGGCGAACTGGAACGACGAGTCGATCCGCTCCAGGGCCTCGTTGAGCCGCTCCATGGCCAGGACGCTGGTGTAGTTCTCGCGCAGGATCACGTCGGCCCGTGTCCCGAGGTTGCGGAGCAGCGTCACGCCGCCGATCCCCAGGACAGCCAACAGGCCGAAGACCGGAGCGAGGGTCAGGAGGATGCGACGACGCAACGTCATAAGCCGAACTTCTTCCGCTTGCGGTACAGCGTACTCGGGTCGATGCCGAGCACCTCGGCGGCCTCGTCGAGCGACGCCGCCGAAGCCAGCACGCGGCGGATGTGCTCCGCCTCCAGTTCGTCCAGCGTCCCCCGTCCGCCCACCCCCGGGGGCGGGGCCGGGCCGCGGCCGATCGCCTCCGGCAAGTCGGCCGTGCCGACCTCGGGGCCGGTAGCCAGGATCGCTGCCCGCTCGACGGCGTTGCGTAGCTCCCGGACGTTCCCCGGCCAGCGGTGGGCCTGGAGGGTGGCCGTCGCCTCGGGCGTGAACCCGATCACCCGCCGGCCGGTCTGCGCGGCGAAGAACCCGAGCAGGTGGCGGGCCAGGGGGAGCAGGTCCGCCGGGCGGTCGCGCAGCGGCGGCAGCCGCAGCTCGATCACGTTGAGCCGGTAGAACAGGTCCTCGCGGAACCGTCCGGCTGCCACGTCCGCCTCCAGGTCGCGGTTGGTGGCGGCCACGATCCGCACGTCCCCCGTCCGGGTCATCGTCTCCCCGACCCGCTCGTACTCCCTGTCCTGGAGGAACCGCAGCAGCTTCGGTTGAAGTGCCGGGGGCAGGTCGCCGATCTCGTCCAGGAACAGCGTCCCGCCGGCCGCCGCGGCCACCTTGCCGTCGGCGTCGCGGACGGCCCCGGTGAACGCCCCCTTCACGTGCCCGAACAGGTCGCTCTCCAGCAGCTCGGCCGACAGGCTCGGGCACGACACGGTCACGAACGGCCGGACCGCCCGCCCGCTCTGGCGGTGGATCGCCCGTGCGAGAACCCCCTTCCCGGTGCCGCTCTCGCCGCGGAGCAAGACCGTGGCGTCCGTCCCGGCCACGCGGGCGGCCACGTCCAGCACCCGCTGGACGGCCGGTTCCCGCGTGAACAGGTCGCCCCCGGGAACGGCCGCCCGCAACTCGTCTTGCAGGTCGGACACCCGGGCTTGCAATCGCCGGACCGTTTCGCAGCGGTTGAGCGCCACTCGCAGTTGGTCCGGGGTGAACGGCTTGGGCAAATAGTCGGCCGCGCCCCGCCGCATCGCCTCGACGGCGGTGTCGATGGCGGCGTACGCGGTCATCACGACGACGGCCAACTCCGGGGCGGCCTGCAACAGCTCGGGCAGCAGGTCCAGCCCGCTGCCGGCCCCCAGCCGCAGGTCGAGCAGGGCGACGTCCGCCGGCCGACGGTGGAGTTGTTGGAGGGCCGCCTCGCGGGTGCCGGCCTCGACGACCGCGTGGCCCATCGCCTCCAGGGTCGTCCGCAGTGTCCGCCGAAGGCTGGCCTCGTCGTCGATCAGCAGCACGTCCATCGCTTCGTCCTTGCAGGTTGCACGACCGCGAACCGGCCCACCGGGTATTTTGCAACCCGCCCCCGCCTCCGCGCTACCGGAACCCGGCCGAAACTGTGTGTTCCGGTCCCCGGCACACCGGTTGCGATTACCGTACTCCGTTCCACACCGGAGTGCGTCATGAGCCTGCTCGCATTGTTCCTGCTGGGTCTGGCCGTGCTCGGCCTGGTGGCCGGGTTCGTGTGGGCCTGCGACCGGGTCTGAGGTCTACCGATGCTGATCCTCGCCGCCGTCGTGACCGTGCTGCTGTTCGTTTACCTGCTCGTCGCACTCCTGCGGCCCGAGCGGTTCTAGGAGACTCGCTCCGATGTGGCTCATTCCACTACTCGTCATCGGTCTATCGACTGGGCTGGCTCTCGCGCTCGGGCGGTACATGGCCCGGGTACTCGACCGGCCCGCCGCCAACCGGCTGGAGCGGCTGATCGACACCGGCGGGCAGGACTGGAAGCGGTACTGCTTCACGATGATCGGGTTCAACGTGATGGCGTTCGCGATCGGGTACGCGGTTCTGTGTTTCCAGCACGAACTGCCGCTCAACCCCGACGGGAAGAAGGCCCTCGCCCCGACCACGGTGTTCAACACCGCCTGCTCGTTCCTGACGAACACGAACCTTCAGCACTACTCGGGCGAAGTCCACCTGAGCTACTTCAGCCAGATGTTCGCGATCATGTGGAAGCAGTTCGTCACCCCGGCCGTCGGGCTGGCCGCACTGCTCGCCATGATCCGCGGGCTGCGGGGCGACACCCACCTCGGTAACTTCTTCCTCGACCTGTGGCGGTGCGTGGCCTGCGTGCTTTTGCCGCTGAGCTTCGTCGTCGCCGTGCTGCTCGTCCTCGGCGGGGTGCCGATGACCCTGGACGGGGCGGCCATGGTTACGACCGTCGAGGGCGGCGAGCAGACGATCGCCCGGGGACCGGTGGCGGCCGTCGTGGCGATCAAGCAGCTCGGCACCAACGGCGGGGGCTTCTTCGGGACCAACTCCAGCCACCCGTTCGAGAACCCGTCGGCCTGGACCAATCTGCTGGAGTGCGTCGCGATCGTGCTCGTCCCGATGGCCTGCGTGGTGATGTTCGGCAGGATGCTGAACGCGGGCCGACACGCCGCCGTGCTGTTCGGCGTGTGCCTGCTCCTGTACTGCGCGCTAACCACCGCCGCCGTACTTGCCGAGTCCGGGCCGAACCCGGGACTGACCGGCCTACCGGTGGATCAGTCAACCGGGAACCTGGAAGGCAAGGAACTGCGATTCGGACCCGGTGCGGCTGGCACCTGGGCGGCCACCACCACCTGCACGTCGAACGGCTCCGTCAACAGCATGCACGACAGCCTGACCCCGCTCGGGGGTTTGGTCCCGCTGATCGGCATGTGGGTGAACTGCCTCTTCGGCGGCATCGGCGTCGGCCTCATCAACCTGCTGGTCTACCTGATCTTCGCGGTATTCCTGGCCGGGCTGATGGTCGGGCGGACCCCGGAGTACCTGGGCAAGAAGGTCGAGGCCCGCGAGATGAAGCTGGCGATGCTCGCGCTGCTCATCCACCCGCTGATGATCCTGGCCCCGTCCGGTCTGTTCTGCGAGACCGGGTGGGCCGACGCGGCGAAGAACAACCCCGGCCCGCACGGGCTGAGTGAAACCATTTACGAGTTCACCTCGGCGTCGGCCAACAACGGCTCCGGGTTCGAGGGGCTGGCCGACACCGTCGGCACGGCCGAGGACGCTGCTGACCCGGCGAAGGTCCCGGCCAGGGCGTTCGACGTCGCCACGGGCCTGGTCATGGTGGTCTGCCGGTTCGTGCCGATCATTGCCCCGATCGCGTTCGCCGCGAGCCTGAGCCGGAAGAAGCCGACGCCGTTCACTGCCGGCACCCTGCGGACCGACACGGCCACGTTCGGGGTGATGTTGCTCGCCACGATCCTCCTGGTCGGGGCGCTCCTGTTCCTGCCGGTGGCCGCCCTTGGGCCGGTCGCCGAGCACTTCTCGTTCGCACGGTGAAGCCGCTACCCATGAGTACCTCGACCCCCGAGCAACTGAAGCTGGCCCGCCGGCGGACCCGCCGGCAGGGTCTGTTCGAGCCGACCCTGCTGCGGGCGTCCCTGGCCCGGGCGGCGGTCATGCTCCGCCCGGACTACCTGTGGAAGAACCCGGTGATGTTCGTGGTCTGGGTGGGGACGGTCCTGTCGCTGGTGTTCACGGCCGTGAAGGTGATCGACCCCGCGAGTACGGCCGCACCGCTCGGCTACCTGATCGCGCTGGACGTGTGGCTGCTGCTCACCGTCCTGTTCGCCAACTTCGCCGAGGCACTGGCCGAGGCCCGCGGCAAGGCCCAGGCCGAATCGTTGCGGAAGACGCGCCAGGACACCCCGGCCCGGCGACTGAAGGTCGTCGATACCTCGATCGTACCGCCCGGCACCCTGGCCGCATGGCTGCGGGAGCCGGACGCGTTCATCGAGCAGGTGCCGTCCACCCGGCTCCGGGCCGGCGACCTGGTGATCGTCGAGGCCGGCCAGGTGATCCCCGGCGACGGCGAGGTCGTCGAGGGGATCGCATCCGTCGATGAGTCCGCCATCACCGGCGAGTCGGCCCCGGTCGTCCGCGAGGCCGGCGGCGACCGCTCCGGTGTGACCGGCGGCACCCGGGTGCTGTCGGACGTCATCCTGGTCCGCGTCACGGCGTCCGCCGGACAGTCGTTCCTCGACCGGATGATCGCCCTGGTCGAGGGGGCGGCCCGGCAGCGGACGCCGAACGAGATCGCCCTGTCGCTGGTGCTCTCGGCGTTCACCCTGATCTTCCTGATCGTCACCGCGTCGCTCTGGCCGCTGGCCCGATACACGGAGGACTACGCCGGGACCGGGCCGGGCCTCGGCACGGACGTGCCAACGCTGGTCGCCCTGCTCGTCTGCCTGATCCCGACCACCATCGGGGCGCTGCTGGCCGCCATCGGGATCGCCGGGATGGACCGGGCGTTGCGGGCCAACCTGATCGCCAAGAGCGGCAAGGCGGTCGAGGTGGCCGGGGACATCGACACCCTGCTGCTCGACAAGACCGGGACAATCACCTTCGGCAACCGCCGGGCGACCGAGTTCCGACCCGTTGGGGGATACTCCGCCCAGGCCCTCGGCGAGCTGACGGCCCTGGCGTCGGCCGCCGACGACACCCCGGAGGGCAAGAGCATTGTCGAGTTGCACCGTCGGCTGTCCGGTGCGAGCGTGCCGGCCCTGCCGCCGGGCACGCGGGTGGTCCCGTTCACCGCCCAGACCCGGATGAGCGGGGCGGACCTGCCGGACGGTCGCCGGCTGCGGAAGGGGGCGATCGACGCGGTCCTCAAGCACCTTCAACAGAACGGAAGCGCGGTCCCGCCGCTGGTGCTTGAACAAGTGGACGCTGTCGCTGGCCGGGGGGCGACACCACTGCTCGTTTGCGAAGACGACCAGCTCGCGGGCATCGTGGTGCTGGAGGACGTGCTGAAGCCCGGCATCCGCGACCGGTTCGAGCGGCTGCGGAAGATGGGCATCCGCACGGTGATGGTGACCGGGGACAACCCGCTCACGGCCAAGAGCATCGCGGACCAGGCCGGGGTGGACGACTACATCGCCGAGGCGACGCCCGAGGCGAAGCTGGCGTACATCCGCAAGGAGCAGCAGGGTGGCCGACTGATAGCCATGATGGGCGACGGCACCAACGACGCCCCGGCCCTGGCCCAGGCGGACGTCGGCGTCGCCATGAACTCCGGCACCCAGGCCGCCAAGGAGGCCGGCAACATGGTGGACCTGGACAGCGACCCGACCAAGCTCATCGAGGTCGTGGAGGTCGGCAAGCAACTCCTCATGACCCGGGGGGCGTTGACCACGTTCTCGGTCGCCAACGACGTGGCCAAGTACTTCGCGATCGTCCCGGCGCTGTTCGCTGACACACTCCCGCAACTGAAGGCCATCGACGTGATGGGTCTGCACTCGGCCCCGTCGGCGATCCTGTCAGCGGTGATCTTCAACGCCCTCGTCATCCCGCTGTTGATCCCAATCGCCCTCCGCGGGGTGACGTACCGGCCGGTCGGGGCGGACGCTCTCCTGCGGCGGAACCTGCTCGTCTGGGGGCTGGGCGGCATCGTCACCCCGTTCATCGGGATCAAGCTGATCGACCTCGTCCTTTCCGGCCTCGGGCTGGTGTAACGGAGCCAACCATGTTCCAGTACGTTCGTTCGCACTTGATCCTCCTCGGGCTGACCGTCGGCCTGTGCAGCGTCGCCTACCCGCTGGCGATACTGGCGGTCGGGCAGTGGCTGGTGCCGACCTCGGCGAACGGGAGCCTGGTCGTACGAGACGACGGGACGATTGTCGGCTCACGGCTGGTCGCCCAGGAGTTCAAGGGGAACGCCTACTTCCACCCCCGCCCGTCGGCCGCCGGGTACAACGCCGCCGCGTCGTCCGGGAGCAACTTCGGGGCGAACAACCCGAAGCTCCGGCAGCGAGTTGAAGTGCAACTCCAGCAGGAGTACCCGGCCGGCGGGCAGATCCCGGCCGATGCAGT